>Ga0136614_10003490_pt1 | contig 10077 bp, 5 predicted proteins | sample AntDrymUQ2792106_2_FD_106643 | JGI IMG/M metagenome (GOLD analysis project Ga0136614, IMG submission 106643) | Polar desert sand microbial communities from Dry Valleys, Antarctica - metaG UQ279 (21.06) | ecosystem: Environmental > Terrestrial > Soil > Desert | place: Antarctica: Dry Valley... | reverse complement strand
GTGCCGGGCTCGCCACCGCCTCCTCCCCCACTGCCACCGTCGTCACCGCCGCCGCCTCCGCCGCACGCGGAGGCCAGTCCGACAACGAGCATCCCGAATACGAGTCGCAGTTTCACAGCATCCCCTCCATCGCTTCGGCCAGCTCCGACGAGCGGAACGGGAGGCCGCGCACCCGGTTGTAGCCGACCGCGTCGACCAGGAACTGCGCCCGCACGAGCTTGAGGAGCTGGCCCAGGTTCATCTCCGGAACGAGAATCTTGTCGTATCTCCGCACCACATCGCCCGTGTTGCGCGGAAACGGGTTCAAATAGCTGAGGTGAGCGTGGGCGACCTGGCCCCCGTTCGCGCGCACCCGCCGGACACCTGCCGCAACCGGCCCGTACGTGCCGCCCCAGCTGAGGACGAGGAGCTCCTCGCCGCCCTCCTCGTCGACCGAGAGCTCCGGGATGTCGCCTGCGATGCCGGCGACCTTCTGCGCGCGGATCCGAACCATGTGGTCGTGGTTGTCCGGGTCGTAGGAGACGTTGCCCGTGCCGTCCGCCTTCTCGAGGCCGCCGACCCGGTGCTCCAGGCCCGGCGTTCCCGGGATCGCCCATGGTCGGGCGAGCGTCTCGGCGTCGCGCAGATACGGAAGGAAGGCACCTTCGTGGTTCCGCGCATCCGCAAACTCGACCGGGATCTCCGGGTAGGAGTCGATGTCCGGGATCAACCAGGGCTCGGACCCATTCGCGAGGTAGGCGTCCGAGAGCAGAAACACCGGAGTCCGGTACTTGAGCGCGATCCGCGCGGCCTCGATCGCCGCGTCGAAGCAGCCGCCCGGCGTCGAGGCAGCGATCACGGGCATCGGCGACTCGGCGTTTCGGCCCCACATCACGAGCAGCAGGTCGGCCTGCTCCGGTTTCGTCGGCATCCCCGTCGAGGGGCCTGCGCGCTGGACGTCAATGATCACGAGGGGGAGCTCGAGCGTGACGGCCAGGCCGATCGTCTCCATCTTCAGGACGATGCCGGGGCCGCTCGACGTGCACACTCCGAGCGCTCCGCCGAAGCTCGCGCCGAGGGCGGCGCCGACTGCCGAGATCTCGTCCTCGGCCTGGAAGGTCCGGACGCCGAAGTCCTTGCGGCGGGAGAGCTCCTCGAGGATCTCCGAGGCCGGCGTGATGGGGTAGGCGCCGAGGAAGAGCGGGAGGCCGCTCTTCACGCTCGCCGCGATCAGCCCGAGCGACAGCGCCTGGTTGCCGCGGATGTTCCTGTAGGTGCCGGGCGGGAGCCTTGCCGGCGCCACCTCGTAGGTGACGCGGAAGTCCTCGCTCGTCTCGCCGTAGGCCCACCCGGCGTTGAAGGCCTTGATGTTCGCCTCGGCGATCGCCGGTCGCGACTGGAACTTCTTCTCGAGATACGCGAGCGTGCCCTTCCTCGGCCGGTGGTAGAGCCAGGACATGAGCCCGAGCGCGAACATATTCTTCGAGCGCTCGGCCTCGCGCTTCGTCACCTCCACGTCCTTCAGCGCCTCGAGCGTCAGCGAGGTCAGCGGCACCTCGTGCACGTGATAGTCGGCGAGCGTCCCGTCGTCGAGCGGGTTCGAGGTGTAGCCCGCCTTCTCGAGGTTCCGATCCGTGAAGGCATCGCGGTTCACGATCAGCGTTCCGCTGGTCGGCAGGTCGCGGATGTTCGTCCGCAGCGCTGCAGGGTTCATCGCGACGAGGACGTTGGGCTCGTCACCCGGTGTGAGGATGTCGTGGTCCGAGAAGTGGATCTGGAAACCGGAGACGCCGGGCAGCGAGCCCGCCGGGGCGCGGATCTCCGCGGGGAAGTCGGGCAGCGTCGAGAGGTCGTTTCCGAGCATCCCCGTCTCGCTGGTAAAGCGGGCGCCGGTGAGCTGCATCCCATCGCCGGAGTCACCCGCGAAGCGGATGACGACCTGGTCTAGCTGTTCGACAGGCTTGGCCATGTGCGGCCTGCGAGGTATAGCACCGCCGTCAGCAGGCGCTGACACGGTCGAGCTCGTCGTACCAGCGGGAGCGGATCTTCGTGTACACGTCGCGGTTCCCGAGGGTCACCTGCGCCACCGTGGTCACGAGTGCCAGGCCGGCGAGAGCAATGACTCGAAGAACCATGGGCGCTTTGTACCCGGGATGCACGCTTCCCTAATCCCACCTACTCCGCCGGTTCTCGTGCCGCGAAGCACCGCACTCCCGCTAGAGCGAGGCCGGCCTCAACCGCAGGCGGCGGGATTTTGCGAAGCGCAGGTACAGGACGGGCACCAGGAAGAGGTTGAGGAGCGTCGAGGTGACGAGGCCTCCGACGATGACGACCGCCATCGGATACTCGACCTCGTGACCTGGAAGGTCACCGTAGACGAGCAATGGCAAGAGCGCGAGCCCGGTCGCGAGCGCCGTCATCAGAATCGGCGATAGGCGCTCGAGCGCGCCGCGCAGCACGAGCGCAGGCCCGAACTCCTCGCCTTCCGTGCCTTCCAGGTGCTGGTAGTGGTTGATCAGCAGGATGCCGTTGCGGGCGGCGATGCCGAAGACGGTGAAAAAGCCAACGAGTGAGCCCAGTGAGAGTGTGCCGCCGGTGATCCAGGCAGCGAGGACCCCGCCGACGAGCGCCATCGGCAGGGTGACGAAGAACATCACCGCCAGGCGCCAGCTCGCGAACGCCACGACGAGGAGCAGGAAGACGCCGATCCCGGCAGCCAGGCCCAGCCACCGTAGGCGCCGCTGAGCGGCTTGACGCTCGGCTGACTCGCCCAACAGCTCGGCGTGGTAGCCGCGTGGGAAGTCCACCCGCGAGATACCCCGCTCCACGTCGTTCACGACCGAGCCGAGGTCGCGGCCGCCGAGATCGGCAGTGACGTCGATGCGCCGAGAGATGTTCTCGCGCTTGATCATGTTGGGAGTCGGCGCGACGCGGACGTCGGCGACCTCGCCCAGCGTCACGTGGCCGCCGTCGGGAGTATCGATCGGGAGCTCGCGGATGCTCGTCAGGCTCCCACGTGTCTCCGGCGTGCTCCAGACGTTCACGTCGAACACCCGGGCCGGCTTCCAGATGTCGTTGACCTCGATCCCCTGCATGAGAACGGCCGCGGCACGCCGGATGTCGCCCGGCTTGAGGCCGTGGCTGCGCGCCGCATCGAGTCTCGTCTCCACCTCGACGTGCGGCACGTTCTCCTGGAGCTCGACGTGGAGGTCGACGAGGCCGTTGATACCCGAGAGCTCCTTCGCCACCTCGTGTGCCTCACGGCGCAGGACGTCCAGGTCCGGGCCGGAGATCCGCACGACGATCGCGTGGCTCGATCCGGACAGGACCTCCCTCACGCGCTCGCGAAGATAGGTCAGGACGTCGCGGAAGAGTCCGGGGTACCCTTCGACGACCTGGTTGATCGACGCCAGCGCGGCGTCATAGTCGGCGTCGGGGTCGACGCTGACCCAGTTCTCGCCGAAGTCGACGTTCACGACCTCGTCGGAGAAGTCGGCCTGGCCGATGTGCGATCCGCAGTTGCGGACGCTCGCGATCTGCCGGAGCTCGCGACACGCCCTGAGGGAGATCCTCGTCTCCTCCGGCAAGGAGGTGCCTGGCTTGGTCAGCCAGTGCATCAGGAAGTCGCGCTCCTTGAAATTCGGGAGCAGGGACTGGCCCAGCAGCGGCGTCACTGCTATGCCGACCAGCGCCGTTGCCGCGACCGCGACGTAGGCCGGGAGCGGCTTTCCGATCAGCCGTGAAAGCAGCCCACCGTACCCACGTTTGAGCCATCTGACCAGCGGAGCGTCGTGTCGTTCAAGCCGGGCGCGGCGCAGGAGGATGAGGCTCAGGGCGGGCGTGACGGTCAGGGCGACTACCATCGACGCCATGACGGCCAGCGCGTAGGAGAGCGCAAGCGGCGCGAAGAACGCACCCGACAGTCCCTCCATGAAGAAGATCGGGACGACGACGATGACGTTGATGAGCGTGGCGTAGACGATCGGGCTTCGCACTTCGAGCGATGCCTCGAGCACGATCGACGCAATCGACCGCGGACTGCCTTCGTTTGCGTTCTGGCGCAGCCTGCGCCAGATGTTCTCGATCCCGATGATCGCGTCGTCGACGACGACGCCGACGGCGATGATCAGGCCGGCCAACACCATGGTGTTGACGGTCGCCCCGCGGAGGGCGAGCACGATCGCGGCCGCCATCAGGGACAGCGGAATCGCCACGAGACTGATGAAGGCGATGCGCCACTCGAAGAGGAACGCGATCAGCACGAGCACCAGCAGCAGGCAACCGAGGAGCAAGGCGCGCGTCAGATTCTCGATCGCGACCTCGATGAAGGTCGCCGGCCGGAAGATCGTCGAGTCCATCTCGACGCCGGCGAGCCCGGGACGGAGTTGCTCGAGCGCCTTCTCGACTCCGCGGGTCACCTCGAGCGTGTTCGCGGACGGGAATTTCTCGACGATCAGGAGCAGTCCGGGGCCGTCGTTGACGACAGCGTCGCCGACGAGCGCCGGATGATGAGTCACGACGTCGGCAACGTCGGAGAGGCGAAGCCGGGTTCCGTCGGGCGCGTCGAAGCCGACCTGGGCGAGGTCACGCGGCTCTGCGATCGGCAGGATGTGGCTGATCGCGATCCGCTGGTTGGGCGTGTCGATGAACCCGCCGGTCCCGACGACCGAGCCCGGCGAATGCTTCAGCAGCACGGCGTCGAGTGCGTCGGCGGTCACGCCGGTCACTCGATCGACCGAGACGCCGTACTTCGCCATCCGTCTCGGGTCGAGCTGTACCTGCCGCTGAACCTTGCGGTTGCCCCAGACGCCGACATTCGCCACACCACGGACGCGCAGGAGTCGCGGCCTGATCTTGTGGCGGACGATGGCCGACAGCTGGATCAGGTCGTACTTCTCCGACGAGAGCCCGATCTTCATCGTCCGGGCTGTCGAGGAGAGGGGCTGCATCATGTGCGGGGGTGCCGCCCAGCTCGGCAGCGAGGGCGCAACGGTCGCCAGGCGCTCCTGCACCAGCTGCCGTGCCTTCAGCCAGTTCGCTCCCCGCTCGAAGATCAGCGTGATCGACGAGAGCTGTTCGACAGACGTCGAGCGGATGACGTCGAGGCCAGGGACGCCGGCGAGGTTCTGCTCCAGTGGCACGGTGATGAACTCCTCGACCTCCGCGGCTGAGAGGCCGAGCGTTTGCGTCTGGATTTCCACGCGGGGCGGCGCGAACTCGGGGAAGACGTCCACCGGCGTGTCCCGCAGCTGGGTGCCGCCGAAGAACATCATCGCCACGGCCGCGAAGACGACCAGCCAGCGGTAGCGCAGGCTCGATGCGACGAGCGCGCGCATCAGCGCACGGGATCGAGGTCCGGGGTCAGTGATCGACCTCGAACTCGGCGCCGTACAGCTCGGCGGCCCCGACGGTTGCAACCACGATCCCAGCGCGCGGACCGGCGGTGAGGATCGCGTCGTTACCCCTGATCACGGCAACTGTGACCGGCGCTCGGACGAACGTGAGTCGCTTCGGGCTCCGGTACACCCAGGTCCGCCCATTCTCGTCATACAGCAGCGCCGAGTAGGGGACGAGCACCCGCGAGCCCCGGACCCCCCGGACGACCGCTGTCTCGAGACCGAGACGCTCGGCCGCCCTCGGGGACAGGATCACCTGGCTCAGCCCTGTCTTGCCGAGCGGCTCGACTCGGGACGGCGCGCTTCCGCCGGCAGCCGCTTCGCCCTCTGCTTCGCGCTCGGACAGCTCCAAGGCGCCAAGGACGAGCGCTACGCCCACGGCGGCGGCGAGCGTCCACCGAAGTCCCTGTCGTTTGAGGTTGTTCTTGTCCATGGCCTCCCCTAGATCGGTTGGATGGCCCCCGGCTGCTCGACCTTCTCGTCCTCGGCCGGAACCCGGCGCATCAGGTTCTCGGCGAGGTCGCCCTCCTCGGCAGGCTGCCCGACGGGGCCAAAGAGGAGGTACAACGGCGGCATGACGAACAGCGAGAAGAGCGACGTCGTGACGAGGCCTCCGAGCACGACGGCGGCGAGCTGAGACCCGATCTCCTGGCCGGGCACGTCGCCCAGAACGAGGAACGGTGCCAGCACGGCCCCAGTCGCCAGCGCCGTCGCTACGATCGGCACGAAGCGCTCCTCGGCTGCGCGCACCAGGAGGGTGGCGCTCAACGCCTGACCCTCGTTCCGCTGGAGGCGTCGATACCGGTCGACGGAGAGGACGCCGGTGCGGGCCGCGAGCCCGAACAGGAGCAGGAAGCCTGCGGCCGCCCCCAGTGAGAGCTCGCCGTCGCCGAGGAGCGCCGCCACCGCTCCCCCGGCAAGAGCTGCCGCGAGGCCGACGACGAAGAGAGCTGCGAGGCGCCAGCTGCCGAACGCCGCCTGGAGGAGCAGGAGGATGGCGATCGCCGCCGCGGCGACGAAGGTCAGCGCGCGCAGGTCGGCAGCCCGCCGCTCGGTAGAGGTGCTCAGGACTTCCGCGTGATACTCGAGCGGGAAGCGCACCTGCTTCAACTGGCGCTCGACGTCGTCGATCACCGCGCCGAGATCGCGCCCTCTGACGTCCGCGGCCACGTCGATCCGGCGCGACGTCGCCTCGCGACTGATCACGGTCGGGGTCGGAGCGATCCGGATATCGGCCACGTCGGCCAGCCGCACCCGGCCTTCAGGCCCGTCGATCATGAGGTCGCCGACGGCGCTCTTGCTATGACGGAGCTCCGGCACACCGACCACGAGCACCTCGAACACCTTCTGAGCCTCGAACAGGCTGCCGACCGTGATCCCTTGCACCAGGGCCGCCGCCGCTCGGCGAATCTCCCCCGGCTTGACGCCGTGACGGCGCGCCGCTGCGAGATTCGGCTCGATCTCCAAGGTCGGCTCGACGACCTGCGGCTCCACCGTCGGATCGACGACGCCGCCGACTCCGTCGATGGCGGCTCGTACCTCGTTCGCCTTCCGGCGCAGCACGTCGAGCTCGTTGCCGTAGATGCGGACCACGAGCGGCTCGTCTTCGCCTCTCAGCGCAGCGAGGGTGTCGACGCGGTCGTCGTCGCCGACCTTCCCGTCGCCGACCGCACCCGCCGCGCGGATCCGGTCGCTGGAGTAGGTGACGAGCTCGCTGTCGATGCCAGGGTAACCGCCGACGATCTGCCGGATCCGGCCCACCGCCGCGTCGTAGCCGGTCTGGGAATCGAGGCTCACCCAGAGGTCGCCGGAGCTGACGCCGCCGTTCCTGTCCGACATGATGGCGCGGCCGACGTGGGCGCCGACGTTGCGCACGCCCCTGACCGAGCGCAACTCGCGGCTCATGCGACCAGCGATGCGAGCCATTTCCGGACGGGAGACTCCGGGCGCACCCGCGACGCGAATCAGGAGCTCGCGCTCCTTGAAACTCGGCACGAGCGAGCGCTCGAGCGACGCCAAGACTCCGACGCCGATCAGCGCTATCGCCCCGGCGGCGGCGAGTGCAGTCCGCGGTTGCTGGAGGACCTGCGAGAGCCCGGCGCCGTACCGGGAGGCGAGTCGACCCAGCAACGGTGGCTCGCGACGGTCGAAGCCGTTCTTGCCCAGCAGAACCAGGCTCAGCGCCGGCGTAAGAGTGAGCGCCACGATGAACGCTGCGCTCACGGCGAGGATGTACGAGACGGCAAGCGGTTCGAAGAAGTCGTCGACGAGGCCGCCGAGGAAGAAGACCGGAAGGACGGCGACGAGCAAGATGAGCGTCGCGTACCCGAGTGGACCACGCACTTCGAGCGACGCTTCGAGCACGACGGCCTCGGCCGATTTCGCGCTCCGCTCCTCCCGGTGGCGCCGCAGGCGGCGTCTGACGTTCTCGACCCCGACGACCGCGTCGTCGATGACCACGCAGAGGGCGACGAGAAGCCCGGTCAGCACGAGCGCGTTCATCGTCTCGCCACGGAGCACAAGCACCAAGAGGGCGGCGGCAAAGGAGAACGGGATCGCGATCAGGCTGATCGCCGCCGCCCTACCGCTGAAGAAGAGCGCCCCGAGGACGAGGGCGAGAAGGAGCGCACCGACGAGGAGGGCGAGGACGAGATTGTCGAGCGCGCTCTCGATGAAATTGGCGGGCCGGAAGATCGACGCGTCGAGGGCAATTCCCGAGAGTCCCGGCCGCATGGCCTCGATCGCTGCCTCGACCTCGCGGGTCACCGCGAGGGTGTTAGCACCCGGGAACTTCTCCACCACCAGCATCAGCCCGGGGCCGCCGTTGACGACGGCGTCCCCGATGAGCGGCTGGTGGTCGACGACGACATCCGCCACCGCGCCCAGACGCACGCGCCTGCTCCCAGTCCCTTCGAGCGGAACCTGGGCGAGACCTCTCGGCTCCGCGATCGGAAGGATGTGGCGGACCTGGAGCCGCTGGTTCGGCGTGTCGATGAAACCGCCGGCACCCGGGGTCGACGCCGGCAGGAAGGTCAACGGGGAGACGAGCTGCGCGTTCCCCGCGGTGCTGATGATCTGTTGCAGCGAGACGTCGTTGCGACGGAGCCGCTCGGGGTCGACCCGAACCTGCAGCTGGTGCTCCCGCTGGCCCCAGATGACGACGTTCGCCACCCCCGGGACGCCCATCAGGCGCGGCCGGATCGTCCAGCGCGCGAGGACGCCCAGCTCGATCGGCGAGACCTCCTTCGAGGACAGCCCGACCATCACGACCCGGCTCGCCGACGACAGCGGCTGCAGCATGGTCGGCGGCGTGGAGACGTTCGGCAGGACATGCGCCTGCAGCAGTCGTTCCTGCACGAGCTGCCGTGCGTTCAGGAGATTCGTTCCAGGCTCGAAGACGAGGACGACGGACGAGAGCCCGAGCACGGACTCCGACCTGATGACGTCGATGCCGGCGACGCCGTTGAGCAGGTCACGCTCGAGCGGAACGGTGATCAGCTGCTCCACCTCCGGAGCCGACAGCCCGAGCGCCTCCGTCTGGACCTCGACGTACGGCGGCGTGAACTCCGGAAGGACGTCCACCGGTGCTTCGCGCAGCTTGGCGACGCCGACGACCATCAGCCCGATTGCGACGGGGATCACGAGGAGCCGGAACGTCAGACTCGAGCCGACGAGCCACCGCATCATCGGCGCACCCGGCGAGGCGAGGAGCTCACGGTAACTGGCGGCGTGGCTCGCGCGGCTATGGCACTCTCAGCGCGTGACCTCATCCCGCGGCCGCCTGGGCCTTGCGGGTGGCCGCAGTCGGGTGAAGTGGACAAAAGTTCACACGAAGCCGTTTGCTGTCAACGAACGTGTATAGCGCGATCTGGCTCCGACGAACAGGCCAGGAACACTGGCCTAATGGATAGGGTTTCGGCTCGCCAGCCCAAGGTTGCTCGGGGCAGGGGCGGCTTGGGGCATGGGCGACGTGCCTGCCCGAGTCACGGGGCGCGTAGCCGGAGGGGATACGGGCGCCTCCCATGAAGACGAAGCGCCCCGCCGGCCCTAGATTCCCCTACTTTGCAAGCAGCTCGAAGCGCGGGTCTTCGCGGATGGAGCTCAGATCTTCGTCGGTGCGGATGTGCTCCTTGATTCGGTCGTCGTCCTCAACTGCCTGCTCCAGGTGCGCGATCGCGTCGTCGGTGTGGCCGAGGCGCGCCTCCATGCAGGCCACGTTGAAGAGAACGAGCGCCTCGGGCCGTTCCTCCAGCACCGGCTGGAGCTCTTTGAGCGCCCTTTCATAGTCGCCGGCCCGGTACGGATCCCACATGGCGTTCATCGCCTCGCCGGTAGAGAGGCGAAACGGCTCGCCGGGAGTCCCGCCGATCGCGAGCACCGTCGTACCGGCCTCCTTGGAGACGGCACTTCGCTTGGCCGCGGGATTACGGAGGTGAACGAGTGTGCCGGCCGGCGCATCGACCCGCTCGCCGTCGACGTTGAATGTCGCCGAGCCGGAGAGGACGAGGTAGAGCTCCTCCTGGCGCGTCGAGCCGAGGCCGACCTCGTCGTGCTCGCCGACTACGTGCCCGTTGCCCACCGCCCGGTTGGCGCGCACGCCGAATCCCCGGATGTCGAAATGCCGGCGGATGTTGAGCGGGACCCGACCGTCGTGCTCGGGGCCTGGCTCGATCCCATCGAGCGAAATGACATCGAACGACTT
>Ga0136614_10003489_pt1 | contig 10078 bp, 8 predicted proteins | sample AntDrymUQ2792106_2_FD_106643 | JGI IMG/M metagenome (GOLD analysis project Ga0136614, IMG submission 106643) | Polar desert sand microbial communities from Dry Valleys, Antarctica - metaG UQ279 (21.06) | ecosystem: Environmental > Terrestrial > Soil > Desert | place: Antarctica: Dry Valley... | reverse complement strand
GCCCGACAGCGAGCGGGCCTAAAAAGGTACGTGCCACTTCCGCCGCGACCGAAGAGGTTTTTGAGACGCTCGCTATTTCGGCGGGCGGCAGAGCGTAGAAGTAGGCGAGGTTAACGAAGACGTACAAAGTGATAATCGTAAACATCCCCGCGATTAGCGCGATGGGGATGTTGCGCTGCGGGTTTTTGACTTCGCCCGCCACGAGCGTCAAGTTGTTCCAACCGTCGTAGCCCCACAACGCGCCCAACATGGCCGCGCCAAACCCTGCGACTCCCGCGCGCGCCGCTTCAGGAACTCCTTCACACAATCCGCCTGCGCCCGTCAAATTGAAGTTACCGAAGCTACCCTGCGCCGTGAGCAGAAACGCGCCGAAGCCGATGCCTAAAACGAGCGCGATTTTAACGACGGTTAAAACGGAAGCGATGCGACCGCTAGAGGTCACGGATGCACAGTTGATCAAAGTAAACAACGCGATGGCGGCGAGCGCTATAACTTGCCCCACGCCGAAGACAAACTCGCCGCCGAAGAGGGGCGCTCGAAAGAAAACTCCTTCGAGCGCACCCGTCGTGCCCGCGCCCTTCGTCGCTTCGTTGAGGAAGATAGCGAGCGCGACGGCAACCGACGCTTGCGAACCCGTTTTAGCGATGAAGATTTGCATCCAGCCGTAGAGGAAGCCGGTAGCGCGCCCGTAAGCGTTGCGTAAGAAAACATATTCGCCGCCCGCCTTCGGCATCATCGCGGCGAGTTCCGCGTATGTAAGCGCACCCGCGAGACTCAACAATCCGGCGGCGACCCACACGGCGACGACGCGATTGGGCGTGCCAACGTTGCAGGTCATCACGCGCGCCTTTAGAAAGACGCCCGTGCCGATGACGTTACCGATCACAATGGAGACGGCGGCGATGAGACCGAGACCACGAACAAGATCAATACGGTCGCTAACCTGATCGCTTTGCTGCGTTGACATAAAAGTTTTGATAAGCAATAAGATTCAAATTGGAAGAGAAGGGCGAGCGCTTTGTCGTCGGCGCGCGAAGTATAGTGTTCTAAACAAAGCGGCGTCGTCAAGCGAGGAAAGTATGAGAGATGTAGCGGAAGAAATTAATTGGCAAAAGGTGAGGGATGATTTCCCCATCACGAAGCGTGTGGCGTATTTGAAGAGCGCGGCGACGGGGCCTCTGACGCGCCGCGTGACGGATGCTCCGGCGGAGTTTTACCGCGAGGTGATGGAGGAGGGCGACCGCAAATGGGAAGAGTGGGTTGCGCGGCGCGAAGCCGCGCGAAGCCGCATCGCCGAAATGATTAACGCCGACACAGACGAAATAGCTTTCACATCAAACACCTCGACGGGAATGAACATTATAGTTGACGCGCTCGAAAATCGTGGTGACGTGCTCTCGTCGGAGCTGGAGTTTCCCGTAACGACCGTGCCGTGGCTGCATCGCGGCGTTCCTGTTCATCTGTTGAAAGCAGTTAACGGCGAAGTGCGAACCGAGGACGTGCGCCGTGCGATGAATGAACGGACGAAGATCATTGCCGTCAGCCACGTTCAATACTCCAACGGCTTTCGCGCAGATTTGGAAGAGCTTGGAAATAATAAAAGCAATCACTACTTTGTGGTGAACGCGAGCCAGTCGGCGGGCGTGTTGCCGATTGATGTGAAGCGAATGCGCATTGACGCTTTGTGTGCGACGGGGCACAAGTGGATGCTCGCCGGACTCGGCACGGGATTTCTTTATCTCAGCCGCGAGCTTGTGGCGGAAACTTCTCCGCGCGCCATCGGCTGGTTAAGCGTCGAGGACGCTTTCGGAATGCGCAACAATGAATTCAGTGTGCGCAAGGACGCGGCGGCGCGCGCGGAGTTGGGCGTACCGCAGTTTGCGAGCATATTTGCGTTCGGCGCGGCGACAAATTACCTGATGAATTTAGGAGTTGAAAATATCGAACGACGCGCGCTTGAACTCAACCGCTTTTTAACCAACCGTCTCATCGAATCGGGATGGCGCGTGCTGTCGCCGCTCGCAAATGAAAAAGCGCGCTCGGCGGAAACGCTCGTCGCTGTGGAACAGCCATCGCAAGCGGTCGCGCGTCTTTTTGAGCGCGGCGTGGACGTAACGCGCAAATCGCAAGGCATTCGCGTCGCCACACATTTTTTCAACAACGAAGCGGACATCGAGCGATTAATCGAAACATTAAATGAGATGCGTTGAACGAATAAGCGCGCGAATTTGAAATGAGAACTGAGGGTCATTTTTGCGGCTTGCCATATGAGCGACGAATCGTTATGTTGTTGCGGCAGAAATGTTCAAGTCATTCACAAGGAAGGATTAAACAACATGGATTGGATGAACCAATTAAGCGGTTTGCTGCAACAGTATGGCGGCGGGGCGAATGCGGCGCAGGCTCCGGCTCAAGTGGATAACGATTTCGACCGCCTCGCGCAGTCCGCTCCAAACTCGGCGGTCGCCGACGGACTCGCCGCAGCCTTTCGCTCCGAGCAGACGCCCGCCTTCGGGCAGATGGTGTCGCAACTTTTCAATAACTCGAACGGGCAGCAACGCGCCAGCTTACTCAACACGCTGATCGCGGCGGTCGGCCCGACCCTCGTCGCGCAACTTCTTTCCAAACGCGGCGGTGGATTGTCAGGACTCGCAGGCCTGCTCGGCAGCGGCCAGCGCGAGGTGACGCCCGAAGAAGCCGAACAGATTCCGCCCGACGCCGTGCAGGAGATCGCCGCCTACGCCGAGAAGAAAGACCCGACAGTGATCGATCAGATTAGTGACTTCTACTCACAACATCCGACGCTCGTGAAAGTCCTCGGCGCGGCCGCCCTTACCATCGCGCTCTCGCAGATCGCGCAACGCCAACAACGCGGGGCTTAAGCTTTTGACGCGAAAGGCGCGAAATGTGTTGTTTTCTGGGCATCTAATTTTCGCTATTCGTTGCTCGACTCCCGCGTTATGCCTTCTGCGCCAGCACCGCCGTTTTGCTCCAACTGATCGGATCAATTAGCGGAAAGCGGTGATGCTCTACGAGGCGGAAGTAGCGCGAGGTGTTTTCCATCACTTCTTGCGGCGTGTGGCTTTTGAAGTGGAACATATATTCGAGAATTGTGGTCATCGGCGAAGGGTACACGGGCAGGTGGAGGAAGTAGCCGCCGGGCGCGAGCACGCGCGCTAACTCGCTCATGCCTTCGTCTAAGGGCACGTATTCGAGCGCACCGCTGGTGACGATAAAGTTGAAACTGCCGTCACTGAAAGGCAAGCTCAAGACGTTGGCTTGCAGAAATGAGACTCTGTGTTTTGTGCGGGCGGTTTCAAAGATGGCGTGGCGGGCGGTGGCGATTGACGACGCCGAGAGATCAAGCGCGGTGATGTGGGATGGCGTGGTTAGAGCTTTGAGTAGGGCGAGCGTCAGCAGCCCCGTGCCGCATCCGGCGTCGAGCACGCGCGCTCCGGTGTCGAGCGGCAGCGGATGAGTTCTCAGGTAACGCTCGATTGAGCGCCCGTAGCCGTTAAGCTTGAAAGTTAAGTTGTAGAAACGCGCGATGCGATCATAGAAATGCCCCGCGCCCGTTTCCGTCGTCTCTCCAATTTTGTTCGCCCAACCTTGTGCTTCAGCCATACAAAAATCGTTTGGAGACGAGCGCGCTTTGCTTCGCGCAACGGCTCGCCCCGGAAAGAATCAATCTCAAATCAATTTCGTTGTGACAGCATAACAAAATATCCGTCCGAGGGGATGAATTTGTGCCGCTGTGCTTGTAATTAAATTGTAAGATTTACGATTAAGTAAAAAAAGCATATTGGCGTTTTTGACGTTGAAACGGAATTGTTCGCTTGGGGTGCGTGGCAAGCGGAGCGCGCAGAACGTCGTTTATGAGGATTTCACGGCAGGAGAAAAATGTGTAAAATCAATTCCTATGAAACGCTATCTTCCCTTTGTGATCATCGCTGCGGTACTTGCCGCCGTCGCTTTCGTCGTGCTGTTTGCGGGCGGGCGCTCCGCTCCGACGCCTAATACGAATCAGAATCTTCTCAACATCCCTTACCGCGCGGCGGCAGGCGCGGAGCCGCCGCACGCGCACGGCAGCCCGAACGCGCCGGTTGTTTTGGAGGAGTTTGGCGATTTTGAATGCCCGCCGTGTCGCCGTCTGCATCCGGTCTTGAAGCAGATCGAAACGGATTATTCCGGGCGCGTGCGCGTCATCTTCCGTCAACTGCCGCTCTCGGAGATGCACGCGAACGCTTTGCCAGCCGCGCGCGCTTCGGAAGCCGCCGCCATGCAAGATCGTTTCTGGGAAATGCATAACCTGCTTTATGAAAAGCAAGATGAGTGGAAGGCGAAGCCGAACGCGCGCCTCACGTTCGTCGAGTACGCGCGCACGCTCGGAATGGACGCGGACAAATTCGCGCGCGACATGGATGGGGAAGCCGTGTACGACCGCATCATCGCCGACGGGCAGCGCGCCAATTCAGTTGGCGTCAATGGCACGCCGACCGTGTTGCTCAATAACCGCGAGTTGTCGTATGCCGACATTAGCGCGGCACACAGGTTTCGCTCGCTGATTGATGCCGCGCTTCGTGAAAAAGGTTTGTGAAGGAAAGCGAATCGCAACCCGCCACAAGCGTTCAATCAATGCCGCGCAGCAAAATCGCGAGTACAACGAATTTGTATGCGCTGGCCGCCTTCGTCGCGCTCGCCGGATTATTTGACGCGCTCTATCTAACCATCGAACACTTGCAGGGGCGAAGCGTGCGCTGCACCGCAACGAGCGGGTGCTCGGAAGTGCTCGGAAGTCGTTACGCTGTGATCGGCGGCGTGCCGCTTGCCGCTGTCGGCGCGATTGCTTACTTCACCGTCTTCAGTCTGGCGACGCTCATCGCCTTCGGTCACACGCGCTTGCGGAGCGTTTTCAGGATCATCGTCGGCCTGATGTGCGGAACGAGTTTGTGGTTGCTGTACGTGCAGGCGTTTGTGCTGAAAGCTTTCTGTCAGTATTGCTTGTTGTCGGCCGGTTTAAGTTTAGTGCTCGGCGGCATCGTCATTGTTGATTGGTTTTTGCACAGGGGCGAGTGAGCGACGTTGAGTTTTGTAAGTCGAAAAGAATCCGTTGTAATTCAACTTAACTCTTCGAGTTCGCAGCGCAGAACTTCGGCTACGCTCCAGCCTTGCGCAATTGCGCCGCGCGGCGCGTGAGGCGCGTCCGCATCAAAAATCTCGGAGATTTGTCCCAGCCCCGCGACGCTCAAATGATTGCGAAACGCCCGTGTCCATTCGCGCGCCGTGCGCACGCTCTCCGGCGACCCCCGATGAACTTTCAAATATGCGGTAATGAACGGCCCTATTAACCACGCCCATACCGTGCCTTGATGGTAAGCCGTATCGCGCGCCCACGAATCACCCGTGTAAGTTCCCCGATAATTTTTGTCTTTGGGCGAAAGCGAACGCAGACCATAAGGTGTCAGCAGCTCTTGTTCGACTTTAGCGACAACCGCGCGTGCCCGCTTCTCGTCATCCAAGATCGCGTGGGGAAGACTGACGGCGAAGATTTGGTTCGGGCGCACGCTCGCGTCCTTTCCGCCGTCATCACTGATGCAATCGAACAAACATTCTTCCCCTTCGTTCCAGAAAAGTTTGTTGAAACTCGCGCGCGCATCCTTTGCACGCTCCGCGCAGTGTGTTGCCCATGAAGTGTCGCCGAAAAGATTTGCCATCGCCTCAATGCTGCGCAAGGCATTGTACCAGAGCGCTTGAATCTCGACGGCTTTACCCGCGCGGGGAGTGACCACGTAGCTGTCTACTTTTGCGTCCATCCACGTTAATTGCGCGCCCGCTTCGCCCGCGCGCAACAACCCGTCCGCATCAACTGCAATCCCGTATCGCGTGCCGCGTTCATGCCACGCGATGATCTCTTTCAGCCGCTCGTAAAGATGTTGACGAACGAAATCAGAATCCGTGCGGCGCGTGAGTTCGCTCGTTGCGTGCACGAACCAGAGTGTTGCGTCGGCGGTGTTGTACGCAGGATCGCCGTCAGCGTCGGGGAAGTAGTTTGGAATCAAACCATCTTTAATGTGGCTGGCGAAGTGGAGCAGGATTTCGCGCGCCGCGTCGTACCGCTTCGTGGTGAGGGTTAATCCCGTGAGCGCGATCATCGTATCGCGTCCCCAATCCGTAAACCAATGATAACCGGCGATCACCGAACGACCCGCGTAGCGCGGCGATTGGCGGCGCACGACAAATTGATCGGCGGCGGTTAAGAGTTGTTGCACGTAAACGTCTTGGCTCGGCATCTCGTTCGCCACGCGGCGACGCCGTGCGCGTTCCGTCTTTTCCAACGCGCCCGCTTCACGCGCATGGTGTTCGTTTGTTGAGGCGATGATATTTCGCGTCGCGTCGCTTTGGAGTTCAAAACGGAGGATGCACGGGTTGAATAAATCTTCGCCAGCATCGAAGCCGCGCTCGCGCTCCGCCCTGTACTCAAACTGTCTGTACCACACTTCCGTCTTAATCCATTCCGTCGCATCGTGCACAAGGTGCAGTGTTGACTTCTCAGCATCGTTTGAATCGAGACGCAAAGAATCTGACTCGATTGTTGTATGCAAAGCAGGTGCAGAGTGCTCGCGTCTCAGAGCGTGGTAATCGCGGAAAGCGACGAGTGGACGTACTTCAAGCGTCGCGCTGGTGGTCGCTTGTTCCGGGCGTAAGTTCTTCAACGCATAGCGGACGACAATCGTGTTCTCGCCGTGAATTATAAAGACGCTTTTAACGAGTTCAACACCGCCGCAGCAAAACGTGAACACGGGAAACGGATCAAGGCGAAAGTTTGTTTGCAGACGAAAACCTTGCGGGTGAACGACGGCCGGAAAGTAGTTGTTAGTCGAAAGCTCAAACTTTTCTTCGTTGATAATAAGAGTTTCTTCCAACTTAGAAAGCAACACGCGGCGTGCGGTCGGCGGGCGTATGGCGGCGACGAGCAGCGCGTGGTAGCGGCGCGTGTTCATCCCGGAAACGGTTGACGAAGCGAAACCGCCGATGCCGTTTGTCTCTAACCATTCGCGTTCTGCGCTCATCTCAAAGTCACCGCAGACGGAGGCGTTGAAGTTAATCATCGAATAAATCCCGCTCCACGAATAGGCTATTCAACTTTACGGATGTTTTGTAGCACACCAAGGCGGCAAACGGCGCAAGAAAACTCCCACGCCCGCGTTCTAAGAGCGGAAAATTCTGATTGCGAGGAGCAAGCGAGAAGATGAATAAAGAATTGAGCGTCAGATTTGTTGCCCTGATGTTGTGCATTGCCTTTAACTTTAACGTCGTGGCTGACGGGCAGACGACGAGAGCGAACCGCGAGACGAGCGCAGTAGAGCGCGATGGAAACAGGTTTACGAATTTTGATGTTGATGTGTTAATTGCCGGGAGGCGTCTGGAGAAGTACGCGGCGCGCGGCAGATTCTACGTTGAGGCTTTGGAAGAAGCTGAATACGAGTTGCGCATACACAATCCGCTTCCGGTGCGCGTCGCCGTCGCGCTCTCGGTTGACGGCTTGAACACGATTGACGCGCGGCGCACAACCGCGTGGGGAGCAAGCAAGTGGGTGATCGAACCTTACGGAACGATCACAATCGGCGGGTGGCAGATGAGTTCCGCGCGGGCGCGTCGTTTCTACTTTACAACTGAAAAAGATTCTTACGCGGCGCGGCTTGGCCGGGTTACGGACTTAGGAACAATCTCCGCCGTCTTTTTCCGCGAGCGACAACCCGTCTCAATCACCGCGCCATCGCCGCGCGAAACGGAAGACAATGACGCGCAACAATCTTCGGAGCGAAGAACGCGATCAAGGAACACAGATGAGTCGGCGCGCATCGGAACTTCTTCGACCGCGCCCCGACCCGACGACACAAGCGCTGCGACCGGCATCGGACGCTCCGTGACTCACGACGTGCGACGCATCGGCATGAATCTCGATTCACAACCGATTACTGGCGTCACGCTTCGCTATGAATACCGCGCCGCGCTCGTTCGTCTCGGCGTTCTGCCGCGCACAATCACCAACTCGGATGTTTTGCGAAGACGCGAACGCGCTCGCGGTTTTGAAGACGGTTATTGTCCTGAGCCGCGCCGCTGAAACTTGAGTTGCCGTCAGCGAGCAGCATCCGGCATTACGCAGCAGCCCATGTTGAAAGTTATCGCTCCACAGCAGCCAATCAACCGCGCCGTCTTTGCGCGCGATGAAATTGTCGAGGCTGTTGGCAACGCCGAACGTTACTTTTCGCATTCCGAACCGCCTTTATTGTTTTGAACCGGAGCCGCCGGGCTTCTGACTGCCCATCCCCTCCTCGTCGCTCGGCTTCTCGCTGCCCATATTTTCCTTGCCGGACTTTCCCGCCCCCATGTTGCCACCGCTACTGCCGTCGCCGCTCGCTTGTTCCTCTTTCTGATCACTGCTACCAGATTCTTCCTGCTTCTTTTTCTCTTGTGCCTTATCTTTCTGATCTGCCATAGCGTTTATCTCCTTTTATACTGTTTAACCCAAGCTATCGGTGGTGATTCAAATTTTGTGATGGGCTGATTTGAACCATTGCTCGGCGGATAAATGTTTCATCTGGCTTATTCAGCAGAAACATCGGTTATGTAACGCGAGCATCTAACGCACGTTTTATTGAACCGCGCATGATAATACCAATTCTGCGTATTATCTTGTTAATTGAGTCAAGGTAACAAATCTTTGTCGCTCGCCCATCACAAACATCTCAGTGCGAACGTGGTAAATGATTACCGTGCTCTTTATCCGCAGGGTTATCTTTGCGGGCGCAAGTCGCGTGTGTAAAGTTGGCTGTAGGCGCGATAGTTTGCCATCACTTTGGCGACGTAATCTTTCGTTTCGCTGAACCCGACTTCGGAGGTGAAAACTCCGCCATCAGTTGACTTGGCGCGGGCGAGCCAGCGCGCGATGTTGTCCTCGCCGCCGTTGTATGAGGCGGCGACGGCTTCGGGTAGGTTCGGGAAAAGTTCGATCAGTTCGGCAACGTAAACGGTGGCGAGTCCGATGGAGACTTCGGGGCGGTAGTAGTCCGCCTCTTGCAAGTTGTTGAATCCGGCTTGGCGGGCGTATTTCGCTCCGGTGTCGGTCGTCATCTGCATCAGACCGCGCGCCGCCGCCGGAGATTTGGCGTTCGTGCGAAAGTCGCTTTCCTGTCGCATGACGGCGAGCAAGAGTCGCGGATCAACTTTTGTGTTCGCGGTGAGCCGCACAATTATGTCTCGGTAGGGGGCAGGGAAGTTGGTCGCGGCGGCAAACGCTTCGGCGCGCACGCGGTTTTGGCGGGCTTGCGCTTGGTTGCGCCCCGCGCCGCCGAGCGCGAGCAGTCGCGCGGTGGCTAGCCCGCCATAGTATGAACTTAGATTGTCGGGGATCGCCGCGTAAGCGTTAATGGCTTGCGCCGTCTGTCGGGACTGTTCAAGACTGTAGGCGCGCAAGTAGGAGACTTCTGAAGGAGTTGTCGAAACGCCGCGCCTGAACGATGCGGCGCGCAGTTCGTCGGCGGTGCGCACGGCCGCGCTCCAATTCTTTTCCGCCACTTCTAAACGAAGACGCCCGAAGAGAGCGTTCGTGTCGGTGGCGGTGCCCGCGAAGCGCGTGCGCGTGCGCGCCACCCAAGCGGTAGCTTCGGCGGGTTGTTCGGCTTCGCGCAGAGTGTCAATGAGATTGAGGTGAGCGTTCTCGATGCGTTCGCCTTGCGGAAATCTTTCGATGTAAAGACGGTAGCGCGCGGCGGCTTCACTGGCGCGGTTCATGCGCAAAAGCGTCGGGGCGACGTAATAGAAGCCGTCGCGCCCCGCTTCAGTCTGCGAATAATCACGACCTGCTCTTTCAAAAACGGGCAGGGCTTCCGCGAAACGCCGCTCCTGATAGAACGCGCGCCCGATGCCGAAGAGCGCGGCCGGGACGTTCGGATTCGTCGCATAGCGATCAACGACGATCTGCCAGTGTTCGCGCGCTTCACGGAAAAGGCGATTGGCGGCGTAGACGCTCGCGCGGCGCAGGTGTTCGTCCGCCGTCAAAATCGCTAACTTACCG
>Ga0136614_10003488_pt1 | contig 10080 bp, 7 predicted proteins | sample AntDrymUQ2792106_2_FD_106643 | JGI IMG/M metagenome (GOLD analysis project Ga0136614, IMG submission 106643) | Polar desert sand microbial communities from Dry Valleys, Antarctica - metaG UQ279 (21.06) | ecosystem: Environmental > Terrestrial > Soil > Desert | place: Antarctica: Dry Valley... | reverse complement strand
GCACGTTCATCGTCGGCCGGGATGTCGACGTTGATGAAGGGCATCGAAGCGTCGCCGCCGCTCCCCGCGTAGGCAGTCGCTGCACGTTCATCGTCGGCCGGGATGTCGACGTTGATGAAGGGCATCGAAGCGTCGCCGCCGCTCCCCGCGTAGGCAGTCGCTGCACGTTCAAAGTTGGCCGGGATGTCGACGCTAATGAACGGCATGGAAGCCTCGCTGCCGCTGCCTTCTGCCTTCTGAGTATTGTCAGACATTTTATGAGCCTCCCCTAGTTACCTGCAGCCGTCTGCTGAAACGGCTCCAGCACGGTGATGGAGACGACAACGAACAAAGGAGAATTCCAGTCAACATGCAGATGAAATTCGACGCCGCCCGGCTCAGTCCCACGGCCATGCGGGCCGATGTTACTTACCCAAACGTTCGCCAAGCCCAGATTCGGCCGCCCGGTCAGAATGCCAAAGATTCCGCCCGCAGGTGCCCATTCTGCTGCGGTCACGATTACTGGCGTGTCCGCAGTAATTGCATTCCAATTTACATTACATCTAACTCTACCTTGCATATTTCTGTAGATAATGCGGATAGAACTAGCCATAGTAACCTCCACTACATTTTTTCGCACACGAGCTTATTACCTTCCAGTTGGTTGGCAAAGCGTTTTCTGCAACCACTGATAGGAATTTTAATCCCCCGTCGAGGCCTGAATTTAGGCTTGGCATAGGCCAGTTGTCAAGCATTTGCTCGCGTTTGGGTCGTTCGTGCGCGGCCAGGTCGGCGACGGCGTTACGTCAGAGGCTGGATGAACTATTTCGGCATCTCGGATTACTACCGACCCATACTTGAGATTGACGCGTGGCTGCGTCGGCGCATCCGCATGTGTGACTTTCAACAGGGGCGCTGGGTACGCACCAAAATCTGCCATCTTCTGGCATTGGGGACCAGTAAGCGTCAGGCGATTCTGACCGCGCGGAATCACAAGAGCTATTGGCATCTGTCGAAGACCCTGGCTACGCAAACCGGAATGACGAATAACTGGCGGGCTTGATATCCGTGCGTGCGCTTTGGATGCGTGCACACGGTTATACCTGATGGCGTCGTGTGCTCCACTTTTGTGAACCGCCCGGTGCGGACCCGCATGCCGTGGTGGTGTGGGGGGCGGGGGCTAAACACCCCCGGCTACCCGATTGGTTTAGTTAAACGGCGCCTCCATGGCCCAAGGTTACCACTCTCCCTCGGCCGATCGTTTTCCCCTCCCACAGAGTGAAGGTAGAACCGACCGACAAGCGGGGGACGATCAGCTCAGGCGAGAGGAACTTCACGGGCACCCGAGCATGTCTCCCGGGTGGAATCGAGCCCACTTCGGAGAGGTCCAGGCGGCACTCAAAATACTCGTTCTCGAAGCCCAGGGAACCACCCGTACGACGGGACGGAGATCGCGGTGCGACGGCCGCCATCGCTGCTGGAGAGCAGTTCGATGTCTGCTAGGAGTCTGGCTTCCAGAGCATCTCAGTCGTCTAAGATACTTACTCCGACGTCTTCTTCCGCTCCTTTCTGGAGGGCGACGCCTTCCACGACGCCGTCACCGTTGTCCCGCGGCCCCGCCATTGGTCCGGCACCTTCCTGGCCGTCAGGTCGATCACCGGTGGGGGCGGCTCCGTCTCGTACGCGACGGTGCACTCGATCGAATTCACGTCCTCGGCGAGACGCACGTACCTCGGTCGCCGCGCCCCATCGGCCGAGGTCTCTAGAAAGGTGATGGGCGACGAGAGCGGATGGACGATCGTCGCCTCCTCACGAGCGCCGATCACGCGGTAGCGCGGCGGCATGGGCAGGCCGACCATGGGGCTCTCGTTGGGCGCGTCGTGCTCGCTCAACTGCACGACCAGCACCCGCCGGCCCGCGTCGTAACGGATCCGCCGGATGTCCCACATCAAGTGGATCGGCTCGTGCGACCTATTCCGCACGGTGAGCGTGAGCCGATACCAGCTCACCCCGGACTGGGCCATCACGGGCGTCATCTGGTCCACCGCCATCTCCGTCAGGCGGACGTCCGTGATCTCAATGGATTCTTGCATAGTCCACCTCACTCCGTCGTGTCATGGTCGGGCCGCAGGTAGTGCAGATCGCTGAATAGCGAGCGGAGCTCCGGCACCGAGGCCGCCGGCCATCGTGCAAGCAGGTGCTGCGCGAACTGTGCCCTCGCATGCGGGCGGGTAAAGACCCGCTCTGCGAAGACCTTCAGCTCAACGCGCGCGTCCGCGATACTCAGCAACGCGCCGGTCGGGATGGGCAGCCGGGCGAGCCAGGCGCCCAACGCGTCGAGGAACGCTGGCGTGACTCCCCGCTGGTCCACACCCTTCGCCACCGCTTGGCCGAGAAAGAGAGCGATCCCTTCGAACGCCCACGCGTATCCCACGGCCTCGCTCCCCTTGGGCGCGATGGTCGAGGCCAGATAGCCATAAAGGTCGCCCGGCATCTCTCCATGACTCGCATGTACTGCAGCCGCCGCGCGATCCGCACCGAGTGCCCGAGCGGCGAACGCGGCACCCTCGGCCGCAGTCGCCAACGTGCGCGGAGATACTCCCGCCTTCGAGAGATCGGCGACGTACTCGCCCACGGATCGGTCGAGCGCCGCCATCAGCTCGTCGTCGTCCGCTTCGGCGCGCAGATAGCTCTCCGCGATCTGGACGAGGTGGAATATCGGCTGCACCGCGTAGAGCAGCATCGCCTGCCGCAACGCCGGATCAGTGTTCATGTCGCGCACGACGCCGGGGCTGAATTTCCGATATAGGTCCAGCACGGGTTCGGAGATCAGCGTGGCCCACAGGCTGAGGCTCCGGTACTCGCGTCTGGCTCGGCGCAGCTCCTCGACTTGCGGCGCGTGTGGCGAGCCCACGGCGGCGCTGGCGACGATGCAATCCCAGTTGAAGCCGGGGTATACCGGCTTGCAGGTCGGAAAAGTCTGGCCGCCGTGCGATGGCGCGCCCGTATCGCCGTAGTGGTCCGTGGGATGGCGTAGCGGGATGAAGATCTGTGCGCGAAACGTGTTCTCGTCGTGGATCGCCTGGACTTCCCGAGCCTGCTTGTTCGCCGGGAAGTCGCCCAGGAGCATGTGATAGGCGTGCGCCAGCTCGTGGTACACGGTCACCGGCCGCGGCAAGTAGATCGTGGCGCCGTCCGTGTCGCGCACGTGATAGCCGTGGCCCCCAGCTTCGGTAACGTCCACCCAGATCGTGATAGGCTGCGTGAGCGTGCCGGGCATGGAAACTCCCCCCCCGAACGCCGTGATCGGGTTCCCATCCGGGAGCACGAAGGTGTTGTTCACGCCGATGATGAGGATGGTCGTCGCGTCGTTGACGAGCGACAGCATCCGGCTCGACGACGCGACGGACTGCTGCTTCTGCTGATAGGCCACCTGCAACACGTACGGCGTCGGCTGCGAGGTCGTCAGGCCCGGATCGCATAGGACGATCTGGAGAAGATCGTCGAACACCATCGCGTGGTTGCCGAGGAAGACGTCGATGAGGATGGTCATGACGCCACCTCCGTCTCGGCGCCGTCGCGTGGTGACACGGATCTGTGGTCTCCGAGGTCCACTCCCAGCTCGTATCCGGCGAGCCGCCCCCGATCGTCGAGTATCAGGGTCGACGGCGAGAATCGCACGCCGGCATGGCGGGTGAGCGTCCCGTTCTGATCGGGGAAGGTCGGGATGTCGAGCTTCCACCTCTTCCGGAGCGCCTCGATCTCGTCGGCGTTCGCTCCCTCCACCACGATCGCCACGAATGGCGCGTCTTCTATGCGATCGGCCTGCTCGCGCCTCGGCCGCGCGAGCTGCGCCAAGGCCGATGCACTGTCCTTGTGGACGAAGACGAGTTTCGATCCGCTCGTCCCCGATCGCGAGAGGGGCACCGGTGGGCAGTGCCGAGTCACAAGCTCGATGTGACCTCCGATGTCCAGGTCGGGCCGGATGCGCCCGAATCCGGCCGGAGCGGACGCGACGAGCCGCTCGTCCAGCACTGCGGCGACCAGCTCGCCGTCTGCGCGCCCCTGGTGCGACCAACTCACCGTGCCGTCCGGCGCGATCAGCCGCCAGGCGGGCTCGTTCGCGCGAGCCGGCAGGGCGAGGGCCTTGGTCCACCCCCCTCGCATGTCCTCGTTCACCATCAGCGGCGCGGCGAGCCCCTCACCGAGCTCTCGCAATTTGTATTGCAGCTCCGGGACCCCGCGGCTCAGCGCTCCCTCCCTGAACAGGACGACGACGAGAAGGCCGGTCCCCTCGCGAAGACAGCGCTCCAGCCCGGAGCGGAGCGCCGAAGCGGCTTCCTCGTCCCAAGCGTCGCCGAGGTAGAGCAGGAGGGTGTTCGAGGCGGCATCCCGGACGTTGGGCACGCCGATGCGAACCACGCCAATCTCCGGCGCTGGCCTCTCGCCGACCGCGCGCAGCGGATCGCACACCCGCGCGTACGCGCCGACCTCGTAGGGCATCGTGAACTCGTAGCCAAACTGCGCGCACTCCTTGACGCTCGTGACGGGAACGAGCGCTCCCGTGACGTGATCGACATGCACCCCCCTGATCACCAGACACATCCGCCCATGTCCGTCGAGCCCTGGAAGGGGTTGCTCGCGGCTCAGCGACACGCCGAACTTGCTCCTCGGCCCCTGCGGCCGACGAAGCGTGAAAGTGTCGTCCGGAGCGCTGGCCCCCGGCGGGCCCGGAGGCGCTTCGATGCCGTTCGTGAACCAGCCCCACGTCCACTCGAACGAGTCGATGCGCCCGCCCGGAATCCAGCTCTCGATCGCGTCGAAGCCGTCACCGGCGGGGGTCTTCTCGAACGACACCTGCGGCACATGGCGATGCGAGAGCGGGATGACGCCGCGCAAGATGAGCCCCTCGACGCGAAAGACGGCGTCAGTGAAGCGCGCGCCAGCCGCGCCGTCGATCCGCCTGAGCTGATCGATCAGCGCCGCCTTGCGGGCCGGTGCCGTGAAGAAGGCGAGATCGTTCTGCGCCTGGGCCATCGCGCCGCCGAGGCGCGACTGGAGCTGAGCGGCGATCGCGTCGCGCGCCAGCGGGTTCACGTAGCCAGAGAAGGGTCCATCGTAGTTCAGCGATACCGCCGGCGTACCGACGGGGGTCACCGTCAACTGCTCCGACCCTTCGTCGAAGCCGAGGAACAGGAACTGCTCCACGCCGAAGGTCATCTGCAGGTCGCTCGCGTGCACCGATCCGATGTTGAAGACGCCGCTCCGGTAGAGTCGCGAAGCCCAGCCCACGCCGCTCACCCGGATCCAGATCAGGCCTCCGGACAGGGGCGCGAAGGGGATGGCGAATGGGCTCACCCACTCCGCGGTGGCGACGTCGAGACGGACGTGGTAGTCGAGCTCGAGGCCGCCCCCGACACCCGCGTCGCCGTGGACGTGGAAATCGCGCTGGAGCCCGACGATCGGCTCAAGCTTCGGCTCGATCGCCGCCATGATGTGTTCGCGGCTCACGGCCACCCCGAAGTCGCGCCCGCCGAGGAATAGATCGTTGATGCTCGCGATGTTGCCGGCGGGCGTCTCGCCGCTGAGCCCGAAGGGCATCGCGATCCCCGACTGCGCTGGTCCGCCGCCGAACGCGAGGCTGCGCAGCCGGCGGAACTGCTTGCCGACCGGTTGCGGCGTCGGCGCAAAGCGGGTGTCGAGCAGCGTGGCGAGCAGCTTCTCGACGCGCCCTTTGACCGTCTGCTCGTCGAGGACGCCGATGAGGCTGAGGATGCTCGACTCGTTGCGGAGGATGCCGTCGAACGAGACCGTGTCCCTGATCACCCGCATCCAGAGATAGTCGACGGCGATACCTTGCCATCCGAAGCAGGTGGGATCGATGTCCTCGAACTTGTATTCCGCGTGCACCGTGCCGTGAATGATGTCGGCAAGAGGAGTACTGCCTGGATCGGCGCGGTACCGGGCGCGGATGTCGACGTGCAGCCGGAAGCGGTCCGAAGCTCCGTGGATGAGCTCCACCTGCGGCACGCCGATCTGCGCCGCCACCGATCCGCGCGCCCCGGGCACCGACCTATCGTCGCCGACCCGAAAGTAGGCGACGTGCGGCAGGCTTGGCTCCCCGGAGTCGGCGACGGCGTTCTGATGCATCGTCGCGAGCAGGCGATTGAGCGTCCCGCCACTCAACTCGAGGACGGCGTCGAAGTCGCCAGTCAGGGCATTCGGCATCTCAGTCACTCATTGCGGGTGGACGAGGCGTTCAAGAGCGATAACCGACCGCAGGCACAGTGCATCGATTGACAGATAAATCCATTCGGTCAACTTTCCCGACCTCCCGACCCGCCTAAGATGCCCGTCTTTACTGGGACAACAAGGACCGCACGGACCCTCATATACACGGGTGGCCATCCGGCGTCCGAGGTTCAGGCGGGCGGGTACTGGTGAAACTCGGGCGCGGCGAGCGGCAGCCCGAGGTGTCCGCTGGCCGCGCCCCGCTTCAGCTCGCATCGAACTGAAGATGATATTTCTCAGGGAACGGTCCGCCCTCGAAGTCTGGTGGGCTCAGAGCGCGTAGGTTCTTAAGGAGCAGAAGATGTTTGGTGATTTCCGGGACCTGGATGCGCGCAACCTGGTCACCCAAGCACGTGTGAAGTCCGAACCCAAAGTGCATATAGTGATGCTCGGGCCGATCAAGGCGAAATTCCCGCGGGCGCGACAGCTCGAATTCGTCCATCATTGCGGAACGCGTACCGACGAAAACCAGGGAGTCCTTCTTCACCCGTACCCAGCGTAGCGTACCGCGGGCCACGGTACAATCTTCGGCGCAGGTGCGCACCACCGCAGGGTTGATCGGATTGAACCGCAGTGCCTCAAAACAGTATTTATACAGGAGCTCATCGGCGCCGTCTTCGGCCGCCAGCTTGGCGCCCGCAAACTGTTCGGGGTGGGCAAGCAGGTATTCCACGATCTGAACGACGGCCTGGGAGATGGTCTCGACCCCGCCAACCAAAAACCCCATGGTATTGGAAAGGATGCGCTCTTCGTCGAAACCGATCTCTTCGGGGAAACGGGACCGGAGCATTCTCGATACCACGTCGTCCAGATTCGGGTTTGCCGCGAGTTCCTGGCGCCGCCGCGGGAGCAAGATCTGCTTGATGTGCTTGTACATCTGGCGCCCGGCATCGACGTTTTCCTGATGAATCCGCGCGTCGTTTTCTAAGTTCTTGAACATATCCATCTGGGTTGCGCGAGACCACCGGAACATGCTCTGGATATCCGGGCCGACGAAACCAAAGTACTGCTGGGTCATCTCGACCGGCACCCGGCGCGCGATTTGAAACACGAGCTCGAGCCGGCCGGCGCGCTTGGGATCCTTCAGCAACCCGCGCGTGATCTCCGATACTAGGCTTCGGATCTTGGGCGCGTCGTTCTTGCTGATGAGCGTCCGCATGATGCCTTTGTCGCGTTGATTCTCGATGCTCCCGTCTCGGGCGAGCATGAAGGGGCCTACGCTCGGGTCCATCCGCCGCGCGTAGTCGCGCACGGTGAAGACCTCCGGGCGCGAGAGCACTTCCTGCGCGTCTCGGTAACGCGTTACGAAGACATTCCCATTCGGTAATTTGAGGTTGGGCCACAGGAACCGCAAGAAACGGAAGAGCAGGTCCGGATTCTGAACGATCAGATATTCCTGCACTGATTTGAAAAGTTTCTCTAGTGCCATACTTCGTTTTCCTCTTTTTGTGTTCGCGTCACCCCGATCGGGTTCGCAGAGCCCGGAGCACGTCGCTTAGGCGCTGTTTGCAAATTCCGCCCGACGCGAACCCTTGCAACGTGGGTTGATTTCCTTCGCCGCGTTTCGTTCTCTCTTGGACCATCGTGCGCGCGGTCCAAATGCGTATTCCGCATGGCACAGCTCTTCTCAGCTCGATTCGACCTGCGTCATGCCCCCGATGGACATCGGCACATGTCGCCGCGCGAAAATCCAAAAGCTTCCACCGAAGGCGCACATCAGCGCGGGTACGGCCAAGCCAGTTCATCGATCCGACCGGTCATGCATCAAGCACGCTTCAGAACCACCGGGCTCGCGGTGCCGGGTAAGTTAAAGGAAACGTTTCCGACGTCCCCAGAAACGTTTCTCGCAACAACGTCCTTAAGTGTAGAAGTCTCGTTGATGATGTCCAACCCTACCTTGGAAAACGTGCTTTCATCGAACACGTTTATCGACAGCAACGGATTTGTCAGCGCATGCGAGAACGCATCGACACCAACCATCGTGGTCAAGAGCGGCATCAAAACGGCGCGGCGTCCCAGACCCTGGGCAAATAAGCCCGTGTAGAACTCGAGCCTATCCACGCTGCCGTAGATCTGTTTCACCGCGTCTTGGATCGCTAGATCCTGGGTAAGCTCTTCAAAGCTTCTGAGCCGCGGCGATCCAAAGCATTCAAGGTAGTCGTTGAAGGGCTTGAGCCGGGACTTCCGCGAAAACTCCAAGCTCGCGAGCTCTGTCCTCAGCAGAAAGTCCGGTGTGTTGCTGAGACCGATTCGCCCCGCAGGTTGCGCCGAGGTGCTATTGAAGATGCCGCCAATGCCCACCTGCTCCAACAAGGGGTTGTTGTACAGGTACTCCTTCTCGTCCCGGTACGTCCCGCCGACTTCGATCGTGTTCGTCACCAGTCCATGCCACCGGTAGAGCAGGTTGAACTCGACCGGGATCCAGTTCGTGCGATACCAACGCTGCCTTTCGGCGAAGCCCGGATCGACTTGGAACGGAAAGAGGGCGGGTGAAATGTGGTTGATGTAGTCCTCGATGACGATTTTAAGCAAGATGACGATTAGGATATTGCGCGCCGTCTGAAACAGCCGCTCGTCGTTCCACTGCGGGTGCTTCTGGTGCAGGACCGTGCAGACGCGGTTGTGCTCCCGGAGAAACAAGGTATTCAGCGCGACGTAACCGATGAGGGAATTGCCCCTTTCGACACCGGTCGCAAAAAGCTTACGGCGGCGTTCCGCGCCGAGCTCACCCTTCAAGATCCTTTCTTCGAAACAGCTTAATGAGTTCTGGATAACCCCGAGGTAGGGGTATTTGGCGAATTCTGGATTCACCGCGCCGTTCGTGTCGTAAAGATAGGGCGGATATTCCTCGCCGTTGATCGTCTGGCTCTTCAGTTTCCCCAACTCATGGGCGCGTAGAATCCTGGTCGTGTGCTCGTTCAAGCCGTAAATCTGGCACAGATCGATCTCGTGATTCGAGGTGTTCTTGCGCCAGTCGTCCGGATCTGTGCGCAGAAAGCTGTCCGTGAACCACTGTGCGAAAAACATGAACAGCACGGTGGACCTGTTCGACAGGACCTGGTCGTGGCGCGTGAAAAGAGCCGCCGCGGCTTGGATGTCGGGGAGCGAAGCGACGTAGTCGGCCGGGGCCGGTGGTAGATGGCGCCCGGTGAAGACGCGTTGGGTGAGCGAGGGCCACGCAGTATAGTCGGAAACGACCGCTCGATCCTCAGACCACAGGCTGAACGGATGTGGTCTCGGCGTCGTCGACTTGACGAGTAGGTTGATGAAGAATCGGTTCGTGATCTTGTTAAGAAAAGGCTGGTTTCTTATGAATGTCCAAAACCGCGGGAAATTTGTTATGAGAAAAGGTATAAGCCTGGCGATGATCCGCCTCATCTCGTCTTCTCCTACTTGATGTTGCGATGGGCTGCCGCTCCTGTCCCCAGTGTCGGCTCAGCCGGTAAGAGATCCGATTATGCTCCCTTAAGCCGGACTTCGGTAGCCCCCTATGTTCCCCGAGCGCATCGCTTCGGGGTATAGGGAGAATGGCTCTTCAGGACAATTTGTGGGTAGGGCCACGGAGATCGCAGATCGGTTCCGGCGCCGGCTGAACCGCTTGGTCCATCGTCCCTGATGGTGTTGCTTTTCCTGAAAGCTAATATTGACAGTAGCATGGGGTCGCTGCGTCTGGCAACGGCTGGTCATGACGCCCCTGGAAAAGCTGGCCTCGCTGGCCGACACCGACTCCTTCCTCAAGCCCGGCATCATACTGGCCCAACTCCAGACCGAGGCCACACGACTGACCGACAACGAGGCCGCCCAGCAACT
>Ga0136614_10003486_pt1 | contig 10082 bp, 6 predicted proteins | sample AntDrymUQ2792106_2_FD_106643 | JGI IMG/M metagenome (GOLD analysis project Ga0136614, IMG submission 106643) | Polar desert sand microbial communities from Dry Valleys, Antarctica - metaG UQ279 (21.06) | ecosystem: Environmental > Terrestrial > Soil > Desert | place: Antarctica: Dry Valley... | reverse complement strand
GTCACGGTGCAGGCCCATCTCCTCTACCAGCGTGCCGACTACGACGCTGCCGCGCAACTCTTGCCCGCGGTTCTTAGTACCTGCCTGCATAACCGGGTCGATGCCGGTCAGAACGAATGTCTGGTCGGCACGTTGACCGCGCGGCATACCACGGCTGCCGCTTATATCGCCGCAGCCAAGCTCGCCACGAAGCTCGGGGACGTGGGCTTGGCCTCAGTGACCGCGGATCGTGCCATGACGGCAGCCAAGGAGAGCGGGCACCCGGCGCTGGTCGGCGCCGCAACCTACCAAGTTGCGTGTGCATTCTTGTTGACCGGCGAGCTGGCCGCTGCCGAACAGATCCTCACGGTCGGAGCGGAGAATATTGCCGGCGTTGTTGCGACACCGCACCTGAACTGCCGCCAGGAAGAAGCGTTCTCGGTGCGGGGTTCTTTGTTGTTGCTGCTCGCCATCATCGCCGCACGGCGGGATGACCATGACACGGCACAGAATGTTCTTTACGAAGCGCGTCAGCTCGCTGAGCAACTCGGTTGTGATGGCAACTGGCTTTGGACGGCCTTCGGCCCCACCAACGTCGCCATCCACCAGTTGGCTGTCCAGTCCCGGCTTGGTAACGCCAAGGAAGCGGCACGAGTTGCTGAGATCATCGATACCGATGCCTTGCCTGTCGTGTTACGTGGTCGCCGCTCGCAGGTGCACCTGGAGTTGGGCTGGGCCGCAGCTGGGCAACACGATGATACCTTGGCAGTCCTGCACCTACTCGAAGCGGAGCGGATCGCTGAGAAAGCCGTGTCGCGCAACGCCTCAGCCAGGACGTTAATCAGCATTCTCTTGGCGCGAGAACGCCGGAGTGTCACGCCCGGCTTGCGTGGGCTGGCATCCCGGACCGGGTTGCTCCTATGAGCCAGGCGCAGCCGAGACCGATACTCTACCTCGTCGTCTGCGCGGCGCCACCGGTCCAACGCATCGACGAACTGATCGAGCTACTTCACCAAGCAGGTTGGCGTATCTGCGTCATTCCTACACCGCACGCGGCGAGCTGGATAGATGGCCAGGAGCTCACCCAACAGACCGGCTATCCGGTTCGGCACGATCACCGGCTTCCGGGTGATCCGGACTCACTGCCACGTGCTGACGCCATCGCCGTGGTGCCAGCCACGTTCAATACCATCAACAAGTGGGCGGCCGGCATTAACGACACATTCGCATTGGGTATACTCAACGAGGCGATCGGACTCAAGTTACCTATCATTGTCGCACCCTATGCTAAGCCGAGCTTGGCGGCGCACCCGGCGTTCAGCGTAAGCCTGGAAAAGCTCAACGGGTGGGGTGTGAACGTACTATCGAACGAGGCGATTCGGGTGACGGACGTCGACGACAAGCCAGCACCACGCTTCTCTTGGCGGCCGGTGATAGAGGCAGTAACAAGAGTTCTTTGAGGCGCGCGGACGACGGTCTGATGAGCGACGACGCGTGGCAGGGAATGCTGCTCGCAGGTATGAGGGTGCAGACCGTCGACGACAGTATCGCCGATCACCGGGTCGACCGACCACACCGGTCCGTGACGCCGTGGCGTGGGAGGTGGAGTTCGATCCGCTGCTACTGGAATCGTGCAAACCTGTTCCCCGTGCATACCGCGGTGCTGCGTACGCCCACTGCGGCCACGGCCCGGTTCGACCCGGTCCTGCCGGCGATCGAAGACCGGGACTTCTGGCTGCGCCTGACCCGCGCGCACGGCTCCGTCGCCGGTTCGGCCGCGTGCTCGTCACTACCTCCGTGGGAGGGGCTCTACACGACCCTACGGCCCGCCTGCCGCACAACGAGCTCGGCGAGATGTGGTGGGCCGCCGACTCGGCGCTCTGGGCGGCCAAGCGGGCTGGCGGCAACGAGGCCCGCATCGCCCCGGATGGGACTAACTGGCCTCGCGATGTCGCAGGTCTTCCGGCCGCAGTCTGTAGAACGGACGTCCGCACACAGGGATGAGGGTTCTACTGGTAATGCAGCGTGCATCGGTGATTACGAACGGTCGATCTTGCCGCAGAATGTTGCCCTATGCGTGCGCGCAGAGCGACGCGGGGCGGGTCCACAAGTTCCCACCCCATCAGCCCGGCGCCCTGCGAAGTGGGCGCCGCGCAGGAACCGAGGAGCGGTCGTGACCAGCCACCAGACCCGCCGAGACTACACCTCGGCGGCCGTGACTCACCTGACCCGACCGGGCAGGTGCCGCACCACACGAGGAGGGGAGGAACCTCATGGACGAGCTGGATCTCGACGTCGCCATCGTTTGGTCGGGGCCGGTGGCCGAAGCGCTGCTGTCCAGGACCGATGACAACTGCGACACCCGCAAGGACGGCGACTGCTGATCACCGGGTGACGGTCGGTCCGCGGCAGTCGGGCCCGCACACGGCGCGCTCGACTGCCGACGGCCCCACCTACCGGCCCGTGCTTCAGGCCGTCATGTTTCGGGCCAGCACCCACAACCGGGCTGTCGTGCCCGGCTGGTGGCCCGCGCTGGAGGTGGACATCGAGCAGTGGCGGTCCTGGCTGGCCCAGGTCGCCGCACAGCGGGAGGCGATGGAGGCGATCGCCCACGCCAGCCCGGCGCTGGCGGCCCGCGTCACCCGAATCTGTCGCGGCGAGGCCGTGTCGCCCCAGCGGGCCCGACGTGCCGCCGAGGCCGTCGCCCGCTACCTGCTGCGGCTGGGTGGCCGCGCGACACCCTGCGGCCTGTTCGCGGGGGTGGCCCCCGTTCAGGTCGGATCGAGCACCACCGTGTCGTGGGGCGTCGATCATCAGCGGCACAGCACACCCGCCGCGCAGGATATGGCGGCCGCCGTCACCGCCGCCGAGAACGACCCGGAGCTGCTGCGTGAGCTGCGCGTGCAGGCCAACGACCTGACGATCTGGCGCGGTGGGCGGCTGGTGGTGGACGGCATGCCGCACCTGCATCAGGACCACCCCGCCGAGGTGTCCGTCCGCGCCGGCACGGTGCTGGATGCCGTGCTGGCCGAGGCCGCCCAGTCCACGCCGGTCCTGGGTCTGGTCGAGGTGATCACCGACCGGTTCCCGCGCGCGACCCGCGACGGCATCGAGGCGATGGTGCAGGGCCTGGTCAGGCACGGCGTGCTGATCAGCGAGCTGCGTGCCCCGGGCACCTCCACCACTCCCGGGACCTACCTGCACCACCGGCTGGACGCGGTGGACGGCACGTCCTCGCAGCCGCCCAGCATTGACCTCCGTATCGATGCCGCCGTGCAGGTGCCGGGTCAGGTGGCCGAGGAGGTAGCCGAAGCCGGGCGGCTGCTGGCGCTCACCGCGGGCGACACGTCAGGACGCCGATCCTGGCGGGACTGGCATACCTGCTTCGTCGAGCGGTTCGGGGCGGGCGCCGCCGTGCCCGTGAGCGCAGCGGTGGACCCGGTGGAGGGTGTCGGGTGGCCCGAGCACCTGCTGCCCGACCACACACCCGACCCGCAGCCGTGGCAGCGCCGGGACCGGCACCTGGCCGCCCTGGCCCAACGGGCCGCGCGCCACGGCGCCGCCGAGGTCCACCTGAGCGCCGCGGATCTCACCGCGCTGGGCGCGGAGACCGGGTGGGCTGGATGGGCGCCGCACCTGTCGGTGTGCGCCCAGATACAGGCCACCAGCCGCGCCGAGCTGGACTACGGCCGGTTCGATGTCGTCGTGGGGGCCGTGGGGCGCACCGGCGCGGCGCTGGGCGGGCGGCTGCTGGACCGGCTGCCCCCGCCACAGGCATCCGACGCTATCGAGGCCCTGTCGACACTGCCGCCCACCACCCACGGCGCGATCGTGGTGCAGCTGAGCGCACCCGCACGGCAGCTGGATTGCGACCCCCTCGGCCGAGCACCCCAAGTCACCCGCGAGCTGCTGCACGTCGGGGAGTTCGGGGACGGCGGGTTGCGGGTGGCGGACCTGTTCGTCGTCGCCGATTCCCGACGGCTCTACCTGGTGGACCGGGACGAACGCGTGGTCGAGCCGATGGTGGCGCACACTCTGGCCGGGCACACCCTGGCGCCGTTGGTGCGGTTCTTGGGGGAGGTCACCACTTCGGCGCTGGGCCCGGTGCGCGGGTTCGACTGGGGGCCGCTGGTTGGGCTGCCGTGGCGGCCGCGCCTGCGCGTGGGCCGCATCATCCTGTCCCCGGCCGCCTGGCGACTGGATCCGGCAGATCTCCCTGGCCGGGACGCATCCCCGACACAGTGGTGTGCCGCGCTGGCCCGCCACCGCGAGGTGGAGGGCATCCCGGAGTGGGTGCACCTCGGCGACACCGACCACCGCCTGCGCCTCAATCTGACCCACGACCTGGACACCCATCAGCTGCGCCTTCACCTGGACCGAGCCGACGGGCCCGTCACTGTGTCCCAGGCCGCCGCCGACGAGGCGTGGGGATGGATCGACGGCCACGCCCACGAACTACTGGTGCCCCTGGCCTCGAGCACCGAGCCTGCGCCGCGGCCCGCGGTGCTGGACCGGCTAGTGACGGTGACCGGCCGGGAGGCCAGCCTGCCTGCGGACGGGCCGGTGCTGTCCGCGCTGATCGACTGCGACCCCCGCGCCATAGCCACCCTGGTCACCCAGCGGCTTCCGCAGCTGGCCGAGGCGCTCGACACCGAGGAGCTGTGGTGGCTACCGATGCGCCAACCACGGCCGCACCTGCGGCTGCGGCTGCGCCTCGCCACCGACGACCCCAGTGCGGCGGCTGCCCGACTGAGTTCTTGGGTGGCCGAGCTTCGCCAGGCCGGGCTTGCCGGGGCGCTCACGTTCGACACGTTCCGGCCGGAGGTGGCCCGCTACAGCGCCGGCGCCGCTGACCCGGCGGCGGCCATGGACGCCGTCCAGGCCGTGTGGACAGCGGACTCCGCCACGGCCGCGGTGCTGCTGGAGACCGCCCGTGATCACCCGGAGCTGGACCCGGATGCGGCTACCGCAGCCAGCCTGCTCGATCTGACCTGCGCCGCCCTGGGGCGAGACGCCGGTCTGGCCTGGCTGATCAGCCACCGTGAGCTGACCGGCACCGCCCCCATCGGCGACCGAGGCGCGATCGCCCGGGCCCAGACGCTGTGGCGGGACCCGCCGCAGGCGCTGCGGCAGGCATGGGCCCGGCGCGCCGACGCCATCACCGCCTACCGAGATCGCCTCGGCGGACTGCCGGGCTCGGTACTGGTGTCGCTGCTGCACCTCCACCACGTGCGCGTCCACCAACCCGATCCGGCCGGCGAACAGGCCCGACACCGCATCGCCCGCGCCGTCGCGCTCGCCGCCCACGCACCGAAGGGACCACGTGACCACCCGCACCGTGACCACCCGCACCCGGCTCGATGATCGGCGTGCGGTCATCACCGGCATCACCGACCGCCTCACCCACCCCACCAACCCGGACGGCGACCACGGGCCCCGTTCCCGACGCTGGTGGGCCCAATCCATCGCCCACGGCGCGGCGGGGGTGGCCATCCTGCACGCCGTCCTGGACCGGACCGGCGAGAATCGGCAGCTCATCCACCGGTGGCTGGCCGCCGCCGTCACCGAGGAGCTCTCTGCCGCCCCTGGTGCCGGCGCCTGGTTCGGAGCCCCCGCGGTGGCGTTCGCGTTCGCCCAGTCCGCTCCGAACGGCACCTACCGGGGTGCGCGCGCCGAGCTCGACCGTGCGGTGGAGGACATCACCCGAGACCGTCTCGGTGAGGCCCGACGCCGCATCGAGGCTCGCAAGAGACCTCGCCTCCAGGAGTTCGACCTGGTCAACGGTCTGTCCGGGATCGGCGGCTACCTGCTCCAGCGCGACCTGACCCACCCTCTGGTCGCGGAGGTGTTGGCGTACCTGGTGTCGCTCACCGAGCCGGTCGACGCCGCCGACACCGCGGGCACCACGGTGCCCGGCTGGTGGACCGCCGACCCGCCGTCCGGCTGTCCCACCGAGCACGGCGGGCACTCCGACCAAGGCGCCGCCCACGGCATCGCCGGGCCGCTCAGCCTGCTTGCCCTGGCCGGGCGTGCCGGGGCCTGGGTGCCCGGCCAGTGCCAGGCGATGCACCGCATCGGCGACTGGTACGACGGGCTGGCCCGCACCAACGACACTGGCTGCTGGTGGCCGCAGCGCCTCACCTGGCACGAGCGCACCAGTGGTACGCCGATGCAGGTCAGCCCAGGACGGCCGTCCTGGTGCTACAGCACCCCCGGCATCGCGCGTGCCCTCCAGCTATCCGGGATCGCCCTGGGTGACACCGACCGCCGGCACCGCGCCGAGCAGGCCCTGCTGGCCGCAGTCACCGACCCCACCCAGCTGGGCCAGATCAGCGACGTGTCGCTATGTCACGGATGGGCCGGCACCGCCCTGACCGTGTGGTGCGCAGCCCAGGACAGCACCGATCCCGCCCTGACCCAGGCGCTACCCGCGCTCACCGACTCCCTGGCCGACGCCGCACACGCGCTACCGGCCACCGTCCCGACCGGGCTGATCCAAGGCGCAGCCGGTGCCGCCTTGACCTTGAACTCGTTGACCGTGAACCAGGTCGACGGCTGGGCCCGATGCCTGCTGCTGCACTGACCCGGGAGGACCTGCCAGTGACCACGACCGCACCCCACACCCAGTCCGCCGACACGCAGGCAGGCAGCTGGCGGCAGCTGCTGCTCACCATCAACCAACCAGCCCACGTCGACACCTTGCTGATCGAGCTGGCTCCCGTCCTGCACGCGGTCGGACAACGCGGCCCGGGATGCTGGTGGATCCGCAAGGGCGACACGCTGCGGCTGCGGCTGTGGCACCCCGACCCGGATGACGTCGACCAGATCACCGCCGCCGCCCGCCAGCACGGCGCCCAGATCCACCCCGGCATCTACGAGCCTGAGACCCACGGGTTCGGCGGGGAGGCAGGGATCCGCGTCGCCCACCGGGTGGCCTGCCATGACGCCCACCACCTGGCCGGGCACCTGGCCCGCCACCGCCGGCACCACCACCGTCACGAGATGTTCCTGCTGCTGGCTACCCGCCTCATGCGCGCCGCGGGCCTGGACCTGGAAGAACAATGGGGACGTGTGGTCCCGCGTGGCCGCCCACCGGCCGCCGCCCGACACCGTTCCGGCCGCCACCCGGCGCGCGGTGCGGCACCTGATTTTCTCCGGCCCGGACAGCGCCTCCAGCCCCCTGTACCGGGCCCCGGCCTGGTCCGACGCATTCGAGACGGCCGGGCGTGACCTGACAGAGCTGGCCGGCACCGGGCGTCTGACCCGCGGCTTGCGCGCCGTCATCGCGAATCTGCTGCTGTTCATGGCCAACCGGCACGGCATCCACTCCCGGCCCCTGGCCATTCTGTCCACCGCTGCCCAGCACGTCATCTTTCAGGAGGACCACCACATGCCCTCGTCCACCGAGACCCTCGACCCGGTCACGCTGCGGGACCAGCTGGCCGACGCCGTCCGCACTCGCGACGGGTTCTCCGGCCCCGACAGCCCAGTTGAGCGTGCGTTCCGCACCGTGTTTCGGCATGAGTTCGTGCCGGGCACCCCGCTCGAGCAGGCCTACGCGCCGCGACAGGTGGTGACCAAGCGTGCCGCGGACGGCTCGGCGCTGTCCTCGGCTTCCGCGCCGCCGCTGGTGGCGCGCATGCTGGAACAGCTGGCGGCCCAGCCCGGTGAGCGCATCCTGGAGATCGGCGCCGCCACCGGCTTCAACGCCGCCCTGCTCGGCGAGCTCGTCGGCCCGGACGGGCGGGTCGTGACCATCGAGTACGACCAGGACCTCAGCGACGGCGCCGTGGACGCGATCGCCCGCACCGGCTACGACGACCGGGTCGAGGTCCGCTGCGGCGACGGCGCGCTCGGCGCCCCGGACCGGGCACCGTACGACGGCATCATCGTCACCGTCGGCGCTGTCGACATCCCGGCCCAGTGGTGGGACCAGCTGACCGACGACGGCCGGATGATCGTGCCGCTGGAGCTCCACCCCAGCGGTCTGACCCGGAGCTTGCGGCTGCACCGCACCGGCCCGGACACCGCCGTATCCACCCACCAACTGGTCTGCGGGTTCGTACCGATGCGCGGCCAGTCCGCGGTCGTCACCACCCGCACCCGCCTAGCCGATGACGTCCTGCTCGACCACGCACCCGCCGACGTCGCCGACGTCGTCGGCCTGGCCGAATCCCTGGCTTCGGGGCCGTCCTGGCAGCAGTGGACCGGGCTGACCTTCGGCATGACGCCCATCTCGTTCGGGCACCTGGACCTGTGGCTGGCCACCCAGCAGCCAATCCCGTTCGGCCGACTGTCCCTGTCCAACGACGTCCGGGAAGCCGGCATCGCCGACCCGACCCTGCGATGGTCCGGGGCGGCCCTGTTCCGCAGCGGGTCCCTGGCCTACCTCACGACCCGCGACGTCGAGGACGGCGAGGAGATCGGCATCGCCGCGCACGGCCCAGCCGCCGAACAGCTCGGCGGCGAACTCTTGGAGCTGACCCGCACCTGGCACACCGGGCCACGCCTGCACGAACCCACCATCACCATCACTCGCAACGGCGACAGCATCAGCCTGACCGTGCAGTGGTGACCATGCCCCAATGGGAACCCGGCACACGGCCGGCCCAGCCGCAGCCCGCGCCCTCGGCCTGGTCAACCCCGCAACGCGGTGGGCCGGGGCGACCCTGTACGACGGCGGATCCATCGCCTACCTCGCCGCTCGGCCGGCCGGCGACGAAGCGATCGAGCTGGGCGTCATCACGCACGGCTCCAGGCGCGGCCCGCCCAGCCCATCATCACGGCTTATCCCGTCGGGACACCCAGCGACAAGCTCTCCTCCGGAGCCCACATCGAGCGGCCAGATACCAGCCTCACCATCGACTGGTAACCAAGCACGAGGTAGCAACGAGCGGCAGGCGTACGCCGACGGCTCCGCTCCTGGTCCGCCGCACCCAGCAGTGCTCGTTCTCCCGCTATATGACGGCGGGGTCTGGAGACTGAAGGTCAGCACCCGTGGATGGATAGCGCCGCACAGGCACCGCATGGGCTCGTCTACCGGCACATGGCGATCACGCCGATCAATGGCATGCCGCGTTGGTCGCAGTGAAGTGTCGCTTGCCACCTTCTGGGACGCGGCGCAGCTCTCGTTGCCCGGTCGCGACGCGCCGCTGGTCGGTCGGGACGACGAGCGACGGTCAGGGCGAGTTCAGTGGGCGGGTGGCGGTGGCCAACGCCGCGAGGTCGATATCGACACCGAACGGCTCGTCCAGCCGCAGCCGCTCACCCGCCTCGACCCGCCGCACCGGCGCGTAGCGACTTCGGCGCAACCTCAAGGCCACGGCCGAGGGTGGCGCGGCTCCGAGTTCAATCCGCAGGTAGTGCGGGATGCCGGCTCGTGCGTAGAGCTGGGGCTTGATGGCCCGATCCACTGCCGCGTTGCCCGGGCTGGTGATCTCCACGACCAGCGCCACGTCCCCCGGTTCGGCAACGGTGCGATCCTCGCCTGGCGTGGTCACCGCGGCCAGGTCAGGGATAAGGATCTTGCCGGGGGCGACCCGGACATTGATCGCCTCGAGTACCTCGAAGCCCGACGGAGCCGCTGCTGACAGCGCGAGCCAGAGCTGGGAGGACATCCGCTGGTGCCGGTCCGAGGGTAGGGCGAGGTAGTCCTGCTCCGTCCACGGACCGACGTGCTCGAGCACGTCGGCATGTGCACCCGCGGCCATGGCCACTCACCTCCGCGCTCCGGTCCAGCCTCCATGGTCGCATCGTGCTGGGTGGTACCGACAGTCTCGACGGCAGAGCTGCTCAGCTGGTCACGAAGGTGGTGAACCGCACGGCGACTTCGACGTCCTCCGCGGGCCGCAGGTCCACGGTGTCCTTCCAGCCCGTCGGACGGTTCGGGTGGGTGCCCGCCGCGGGTGAGTACCTGGAACGGGTCGAGGTGCACGTCCACCGGGTGGTGCGGATCCGAGGAGAGGGCCGCCGTCCGGGAAGTCGCCGACGAGGCCAGCCGACGGTTCAACGCGCTGCCTGGCCTGTGATCACTCGGGCATCCCCGGCAGTGAGGGTGAATGGCACCCAGAGCCGGGGCCGCCAGTAGTAGCGGTACTACGCTG
>Ga0136614_10003485_pt1 | contig 10084 bp, 4 predicted proteins | sample AntDrymUQ2792106_2_FD_106643 | JGI IMG/M metagenome (GOLD analysis project Ga0136614, IMG submission 106643) | Polar desert sand microbial communities from Dry Valleys, Antarctica - metaG UQ279 (21.06) | ecosystem: Environmental > Terrestrial > Soil > Desert | place: Antarctica: Dry Valley... | reverse complement strand
GCCGTCGAGGTTGATGCACAGTTGATCGTAGGCAATGATTCCCGCTCGTTGATCGGGCATACCGTCAGTCACTACCGCATCGTCGAGTTGCTTGGCGCGGGCGGCATGGGCGAGGTCTATCTGGCGATTGATGCGCGGGTCGGGCGGCGGGTCACGCTCAAAGCGATGCCCGCCGTCTTCACCGCTAACGACGAGCGCGTGCGCCGCTTTCAACAGGAAGCTCGCGCCGTTTCAGCGTTGAATCATCCGAACATACTGACCATCCACGAAATCGGACAGACGGACGCGATGCACTTCATCGTCACCGAGTTGATCGAAGGCGCGACGTTGCGCGAGCGTCTGACGAAAACGCGGCTCAAACTGCATGAAGCTTTAGACATCAGCATTCAAATTGCGAGCGCGCTCGCCGCCGCTCAAGAAGCCGGAATAGTGCATCGTGACATCAAGCCGGAGAACGTCATGATCCGCCCGGACGGTTACGTGAAGGTGCTGGATTTCGGTTTAGCGAAGCTGACGGAAACGCGCGCCGACGGCGAAGCAGTTGACACGGGAGCGGCGACGCAGGCTTTAGTTAAGACGAACGCCGGGATGGTGATGGGCACAGTCGCCTATATGTCGCCGGAGCAGGCGGGTGGGGGGAGCGTTGATGCCCGAACCGATCTGTGGAGCCTCGGCGTGGTGCTATACGAGATGATCGCCGGGCAGCGTCCATTCGAGGGCAAAACTCCGAATCACATTATCGTCTCGATCTTAGAAGCAGAGCCGCTTCCCCTGTCGCGCCATGCGGCGGGCGTGCCGGAGGAACTTGAGCGCATCGTCGCAAAAGCTCTCACGAAAGATTGCGAAGAACGCTACCAAACCGCGAAAGATTTGTTGATTGATTTGCGGCGGTTGAAAAAACGGCTCGAAGTAGCAGCGGAAATTGAACGCACGGCATCCACAAACAAAAACGTCGCCGCGCAAACGGAAATCATTAACGCGCAGCCAACCGATGCAACTCATGCCCTTTCAAGCGCAGAGTACATCGCAAGCGGCATCAAACAACACAGACGCGGTTTTGTTGCGGCGGCGTTGGCGATGGCGCTTCTGGCGGCGGTCGGATTCGGCTACTGGTTTTTCGCCCCGCGTTCACCAAACACAACGAACATTGAATCAATCGCGGTCTTGCCGTTCGTCAACGCGAGCGGCAACGCTGATGTCGAGTATTTGTCAGACGGCATGACCGAAACTTTGATTAACAGTTTGTCGCAACTGCCCAAACTCAATGTCAAAGCCAGAAGTTCCGTGTTTCGCTACAAGGGCAAAGAAGTTGAGCCGCGAACCGTCGCGGCGGAGTTGTCGGTGCAGGCTATCTTGACCGGGCGCGTCGTGCAGCGCGGCGACGACTTGGCATTGTATTTATCCCTTGTTGATGCGCGCAACGGCAATCATCTGTGGGGTGAGGGATATAATCGAAAGCTGGCAGACCTCGTTTCGTTGCAAAAAGAGATTGCGCGCGACGTTTCGCAGAAGTTGCGCGTGAGACTTTCAGGCGCGGATGAGCAGCGGTTGGCGAGGAACTACACGGAAAACGTCGAAGCGTATCAGCTTTATCTTAAGGGACGTTACCATTATTTCAAACTAACTCAGCCGGAAATCCGCAAAGGCATCAGTTTTTATGAGCAAGCGATTGACGCCGACCCGTCTTACGCGCTCGCCTACGCAGGAATGGCTGACGCTTATCGAACTCTGCCACTCGCCGGTTGGAACGTGCCTTCCAAAGAGGCTTTTCCGCAAGCGAAAGCGGCGGCACGTCGGGCTTTGGAAATTGACGAAAATTTAGCCGAAGCGCACATCGTTCTTGGCTGGGTCGGATTTTTGTACGATTGGGATTGGACGGCGGCGGAAAGCGAACTCGTAAAAGCCATCGAACTCAGCCCGAACAATTCCGATGCCCATCGCGCTTACGCGCATCTCTTGTCGAATTCGGGACGGCATGATGGAGCTATCGCGGAAGGCAGACGCGCCAGAGAACTCGATCCGCTTTCGCTTATCACCAACACGCTCGAAGGTCAATTTTTGTTTTACGCCGGACACAACGAAGAAGCGATTGCCCGACTGCGAAAAACGCTCGAAATCGAACCGAACTTTTGGATCGCACACAATATTCTGGGTCGCGTTTATATTCGTCAGAGACGCTATACGGAAGCCACCGCCGCACTTAACAGAGCTAGTGAACTCTCCGGCGGCAGCATCGAACCCGTCACGCAATTAGGCTACGCGCTGGCAAGGTCGGGAAAGCGCGAACAAGCTGAAGCCATGCTCGAAGAATTAAAATCGCTTGCCGCTGAAAATCACGTTCCGGCGTACAGTTTTGCGATGGTTTATAACGGTTTAGGCGAAAGGGACGAGGCGTTAAAGCATCTCGAAAAATCTTCTCAGGAACGCGAAGTGCAAATAACATTCATCAAAGTTGATACGCGGTGGGATGAACTTCGCGCCGACCCGCGCTTTCAAGATTTGCTGCGGCGCATGAATCTAAACTAGTGATAAGCTAGACACCTTCTTACATGTCACCCGTCATTTCTATGAAGCCTGAACGCTTCCAACAAATTGACCGCATCTTGCAATCCGCGCTTGAAGTTGCGCCGGAGGAAAGAGGCGCGTTGGTTGATAAGGCTTGTGCGGGCGATCAGGAGTTGCGGCGCGCGGTCGAATCCCTGATTGAATCGCACGAGCGTGCGGGAAGCTTCATCGAAACGCCCGCGCTCAAGCAGGATGCGAAACTGATCGCAGGCGAGCGCAGATTGACGACGGGAAGTTCTATCGCTCATTACAAAATCATCGAGCAACTCGGCACGGGCGGGATGGGCGAAGTTTACGCGGCGCAGGACACGCGCCTGCGCCGCAAAGTCGCGCTCAAAATTTTACCTTCTCAGTTCACACGCCACGAAGAGCGCGTGCGCCGCTTCGAGCAGGAAGCGCGCGCGGCTTCGGCGTTAAATCATCCGAACATCTTAACTATTTATGAGATCAATTCAGAGGATGATGTTTATTACATCGCCACCGAATTGATCGAGGGCGAGACGCTGCGCGAGCGGATGACGAAGGCGCAGATCAACTTAAGCGATCTGCTCGACATCGCCGTGCAGATTGCTTCGGCTTTAACAATCGCGCACGAAGCGGGAATCGTGCACCGCGACATCAAGCCGGAAAACGTCATGATTCGCGCGGACGGTTACGTGAAGGTTCTCGATTTCGGTCTTGCCAAACTCGCCGAGCGTGCGGCGTCCGTCCCAAACCTTGAAGCGTCAACGCAGCATTTACTCAAAACCGCGCCCGGCATGGTGATGGGGACAGTGAGCTATATGTCGCCGGAGCAGGCGCGCGGACAAGTCGTGGATGCGCGGACGGACGTTTGGAGTCTCGGCGTAGTGCTCTATGAAATGGCGGCGCAGCGCAGACCCTTCGACGGTGAAACGATGAATCACACGCTCGTCTCGATCGTGGAGAAAGAGCCGAAGGCGTTGTCGGAACACGGGTGCGATGTGCCTGCGGAATTGGAGCGGATCATCACGAAAGCGTTGGCGAAGAAGGTTGATGAGCGGTATCAAACGTCGAAGGATTTGCTGATTGCTCTGCGCAGGTTGAAGAAGCGTTTGGAGGTTGAAGCTGAGGTAAGAAGCGACAGCGCGACGGAAGTAGGTATAGCGACAGCAGCGACAAACGCACCGATAGATGCGCCTGAAACTGGGACGGGAAGCGCATTGCGTGCGACAGATAAAGGAACGGCGCAGCAGACATCGAGCGTCGAGTATCTCGTCAGCGAGTTTAAGCGTCATAGAACTGGTGCGACCTTCGCGCTCGCAGCAATCATCATCTTCGCGGTAAGCGTCGCTTACTTTGGCTTTGGATTCGGAAAAAGCAAGAACATAGATTCGCTCGCCGTTCTGCCGTTCACAAACGTCGGCGGCGACCCGAATGCGGAATACTTCAGCAACGGCGTGACGGAAACTTTGATCAACAGTCTTTCGCTGTTGCCTGATTTGAAGGTGATGTCACGCAATTCTGTTTTCCGTTATAAGGGGCAGGAGGTGGATGCGCGCGAAGTGGCGCGTGTGCTCGGCGTGCAGGCGATCTTGACAGGTCGGATCATCCAGCGCGGCGACGAACTATCAATCAACGTCGAACTTGTGGACGCAAGCGACAACACGCACATCTGGGGCGAGCAGTATAACCGGAAGATAGCCGACATTCTCCTCGTCGAGCGTGACATCGCGCGCGAGATAACCGAAAAGCTGCGCGTGCGTTTGACGGGCGAAGACGCACGACGCGTGACCAAGAGCTACACGGCAAATGTTGAAGCGTATCAGCTTTATCTTAAAGGGCGTTTTTTCTGGGACAAGGGGACGTTTGAGGGGTCGCAGAAAAGCATCGAATTTTACAATGCAGCGATTGAAAACGATCCGGCTTACGCGCTCGCTTACGCCGGACTTGCCGACTCGTACCTTATTTTGGGGCGTTATCATGGCGTGCCGCCGCGTGAAGCGATGCCGCGCGCCGAAGCTGCCGCGCGGCGCGCTCTGGAGATTGATAATGCGCTCGCCGAAGCCTACGCCTCACTCGGTGCGGTCAGCGCTACCTACAACTGGAACTGGGCGGAAGCCGAACGCAACTACCAACGAGCGATTTCCCTTAATCCGAACTATGCGCCCGCGCACTACCGGTATGCGGAAATGCTTGCCAACATCGGACGCTTTGACCAAGCCGTGACGGAAGCCCGGCGCGCGCAGGAACTCGATCCGCTTTCGCTCACCTCCAATATAAACGTCGCGGGGGTTTTGTATAAAGCGCGTCGCTATGACGAAGCGCTTGAACAGTTACGAGAAATACTGGAGATGAACTCGAACTTTGCGCCGACGCACCTCTACTTCGGCATCAACTACTTGCAGAAAGGAATGCACGAAGAAGCCATCTCTGCGTTCAAACGTGCATTGACGCTCTCAAACAACAGCCCGGACATGATGGGGCTGCTCGGCTACGCTTACGCGAGTGCCGGGAAAATGGATGAAGCGCAGGCGATTCTCGACCAATTAGAGAAAATCACACCGCCGCGCTACGTTGCGCCGTACACGCGGGCGCAAATCTACATCGCACTCGGCGACAAAGATCGAGGGTTCGTGTGGCTTGAGAAGGCTTACGAAGAGCGGACATGGTTGATGGGAATTTTGAAAGTTGATCCGTTATTCGACCCGCTCCGCTCAGACACGCGCTTCGCGGATTTGCTGCGGCGCATGAATTTTTATCAGTGAGTGACCGCTAGATGCGGCATCCGATTAATCGAACACCTCGGCGACCGTGCAACTAAAACCCGGAACGACATCGGCGCCATCTAGCGCATCTGCTTCGCTCAAGCGCGTGATGTGGTTCGGCGCACGGTAAACAGTGCCGGTGCGGCGTTTCGGGTTGACGACCCAGACGAGTTGCGCCCCGTATTGCAACCACTCAGCGACTTTCTCTTCAACTTCCGTCGCGGTGTCGTTCGGGCTGATCACTTCAACCGCCAAGTCAGGCGCGCCCGGCATATAAATATCTTCATCAACAATTTCACCAAGACGTTCTTGCCTCACAAAAGAGACATCCGTAGCGCGCACTGTATCGGGATTTCGGCAAAGCAAGAACCCCATTCCAGCAACATAAATTTCTCCAAGCTTGTTTGCTTCAATATAGTTTCCGAGGGCACATCCGAGTTTCGCTGTAATCTGACCGTGTAGTTGTTCGGCCAACGGGGAACGTCGTAATTCTCCTTCAATGAGTTCGTGGCGAAAATTGTCGGACGGCATCCGCAGCAGCTCCTCCGCCGTCATCAATTTCGTTGTCGTGCTCATCGTCAACCTCATTTTCAGGTCATCTGCAACTCGCGCTCGCGCAGGTATTTTACGCGGTCACGCAACTCCGCCGCGCGCTCAAACTCCATGCGTTTCGCCGCCGCACGCATCTCCGCTTCGAGGCGCGCGATGGTGCTTTCGATGTTCGCTGCGTTGTATTCTTCAAAAGCTTCGAGGTCGAGCGGGACTTTGAAGTAATCGGCTTCGTAAGCCGTGACGAGCGTGGCTTCGATTGACTTGACGATTGTTTGCGGCGTGATGTTGTGCTCTTGGTTGTAAGCTTCTTGGAGCGCGCGGCGGCGGCGCGTCTCGTCAATCGCGCGGCGCATCGAATCGGTGGTTTTGTCGGCGTAAAGGATCGCTTTGCCGTTCGCGTTGCGCGCGGCGCGTCCCATCGTTTGAATCAGCGATTGCTCGCTGCGCAGGAAACCTTCTTTGTCGGCGTCGAGAATGGCGACCAGAGAGACTTCCGGCAAATCTAAACCTTCGCGCAGAAGGTTGATGCCAACCAACACATCAAACTCGCCGCGCCGTAGATCGCGCAAAATCTTGATGCGCTCCAGCGTCTCGATGTCCGAATGAAGGTAACGCACGCGCACGCCGACTTCGGCGAAATACTCGGTTAAATCCTCCGACATCTTCTTCGTCAGCGTCGTCACCAGCACGCGCTCGTTACGCTCCGTGCGCGCGCGGCATTCTTCCAGTAGATCATCAATCTGCCCGCGCACGGGCCGCACTTCCACCTCCGGATCAAGCAGCCCCGTCGGGCGAATAATTTGCTCGATGACTTCGCCGCCCGTCTTCGTCAGCTCATATGGGCCGGGCGTGGCGGAAACATAGATCGTCTGCCCGACGCGCTCCTCAAATTCCCCAAAGTTTAACGGGCGGTTGTCCATCGCCGACGGCAAGCGAAAGCCGTATTCGACAAGCGTGCGCTTTCTGGATTGGTCGCCATTGAACATGCCGCGCACCTGCGGCACGGTGACGTGCGATTCGTCAATCACAACCATTGTGTCGTGCGGCAAATAATCTAAAAGCGTCGGCGGCGGCGAGCCGGGCGGTTTGCCCGTGAGATGCCGCGAGTAGTTTTCGATGCCGCGACAAAAGCCCATCTCCTTGATCATCTCAAGGTCGTACATCGTGCGCTGGTGCAGCCGCTGCGACTCGATGAGTTTCCCTTCGCCGATCAGCTTCGGTTCCCACCATTCAAGTTCTTCACGAATAGTTTTGATCGCGCGTTTGAGCGTCGCTTTCGGCATCACGTAATGCGACTTCGGATAAATAGGGATGCGCGACTCATGTTTTTGCAAAACTTCGCCGAGCAACGGATCAATCGTCGAAATCGAATCTATTTCATCGCCCCACAACTCGATGCGATACGCCTGCTCCATGTAGCTCGGATAAACTTCCACAATGTCGCCGCGCACGCGGAAACTGCCGCGATCAAATTCAACGTCGGAGCGCGCGTATTGCAGCTCGACGAGTTTTTGCAGCAGCGCGTCGCGCCCGATTTTCATGCCTGGCTCGATGAAGAGCAGCATGTTGTAGTAGGCGTCCGGGTCGCCAAGTCCGTAGATGCAAGACACGCTAGCGACCACGATCACGTCGCGGCGTTCAAACAAAGCGCGAGTCGCGGAAAGGCGCAAGCGGTCAATCTCATCGTTGATCGTCGCTTCCTTTTCTATGTAGGTGTCGGAGGCAGGGACGTAAGCCTCCGGCTGGTAGTAATCGTAGTAGCTGACGAAATACTCGACGGAGTTTTCCGGAAAGAAGGATTTGAATTCTTGGTAAAGCTGCGCCGCGAGAGTTTTGTTGTGCGCGATCACAAGGGTCGGGCGCTGCGTGTGCTGGATGACGCTGGCGACGGTAAAAGTCTTACCGCTTCCGGTGATCCCCAGAAGCACTTGATCCTTCGCGCCACTCGAAAGATTGTTGATGATGCTCTCAATCGCCTGCGGTTGATCACCCTGCGGCGTGAAATCTGAACGAAGTTGAAAAGCTGGCATGAAGAAAGATTAAGTGTTTCATCCTTGAAACGTCAAGACGCCGCAATTGAATGATAAAATGAACTTTGCGTTTTATGTCTTGAGCCGTGAGGAGAAGGTTTTGATTCTTCATTACTTTATTAAAATTCCTAAGCTTCCTTATGAAGTTCATCACCAATGGAATGCAGTACAGATAGTCAGGTATGTTGTTAAGGAAGGACAAAGCATAAACGCTGAGATACCAATACTGATCGTGGAGAATTGGTGGGCGGAGATGGAGATTTTAGCCGATGGGCGCAGGGTTCTAGCGAAAAACATTTTTGATTCCCGCTTATGCTCAGGCGGGTATGTGCAGGTTGGAGAACCAATTGCTCTGGTCTTATGTCATGCAGAGGATGCCCCTCGTAGCAAGAGTAATTCAATAATACGAGTCTTAAAAATAGAACGAGAGAAACCTAAAAAGAGGTAGCGCAAGCGACACGCAACGGTCTTCGCGGTGGAGGTTGAATTGCGTTGTGCTTTGTGAGATCGGTTATCGTATTTACGAATTAGAGATAGTGAGAGTTACTGGATGATGCAAGCCAACGAACGAGGAGTCGAATTAAAACTTCATACTTCGTCACTGAACTTGTAACCGATGCCCCAGACGGTGAGCACCATCGAGGGGTCTTCCGGATTATCTTCGATCTTAGCGCGCAGGCGGTTGATGTGTGAATCAATCGTGCGGTCATAACCTTCGTAGGAGTAATCCCAAATCTTCTCTAAAAGGTATTTGCGCGGAAAGACGCGGCCGGGATTGGTCGCAAACAATCGCAGCAGTTCAAACTCTTTCGGCGTGAGTTCAACGTGACGGTCGCCGACGGTGACTTCGCGTTTCGCCGGATCGATGCGCAACTTCCCGCGCACAATCGGCGCTTCGTCCTCCGTGCCTTCCGTCCGCGCGCTGTTGCGCACGCGCCGCAGCACGGATTTGATGCGCGCTTCGAGTTCGCGCAGAGAGAAAGGCTTGGTGATGTAATCGTCCGCCCCTAATTCAAGCCCAAGCACTTTATCAACGACATCATCCTTCGCCGTAAGCATTAGGATCGGGATGTAGGGAGCTTTTTCGCGCACCTCGCGGCAGACGGCGAGACCATCCATCTTCGGCAACATCAGATCAAGCACAATCACGTCGGGGCGATCTTGGAGTGCGGCTTGCACGCCAGCCAATCCATCGCCCGCCGTTTTCACCGTGTAGCCCACGCGCGTGAAATACTCGCTGATCGCTTCCGAAATCTTTTCGTCGTCTTCAATTACGAGCAACGCGGCTTGATCCCTCGAAGATTGAGGTTCGAGATTTTTCGTTTCGTCTGCGGCGATTTTTTGTGGGGCAGGTTTCATCATTCGTTGCTAATGGAGTTGTCGGGCGAACGGAACGTCTCACGCGCTTGCAGTCAATATATCAGTAGAACGATCTTAAACTCAAGCGATGAGTTTAACTTGCAGCTTCATGTACCGCGCGGGAATGCTTCCGTCACATTTACGGTTGCGAGCTGTTCGGCGTTTGTCTTGTTCCCTGTCGCAGCATGTTCTCGAACTGTTCGATCATGTTTTTGATCATGCCGTTGTTAGCCTTCTGTCCCGCGTCCTTGAGCGCTTCAAGACCGCGCGGATCGCCGAGGGTGACGAGCGCCTCGCCCGACGCTTGCAGCAACGTAAAGTTGCCCGATGATGCGGCGATCTGTAACGCATCCGTGACGAGCGGCAAGGCGCGCGCGTCGCGTTTCGCGGTCACTGCGACCACGTTGATCGCGGCGGCACGCACGGACGGCGTGTTGCCTTTCGCCGCGTAACGCATCGCGTCGTCAAGCGCGCGCGCATCACCCAACACAGCTAAACCTAACAGCCCAGAGACGCGAACGCTATCGCGCCACGAATTCGCGGTGAGCAACCGCGCGAGCGACGAATACGCATCTGTCGCTTTGGTTTCGCCGAGCGCGACGGCTGCCGCGCGCACCACTGCGTAACTCTGATCGTTGAGCGCCTGACGGTAAAGGGGAGCGAGCGACGCATCTTTCGACGCGGCGAGCTGGCTGATCGCGCGGGCGCGCACTTTCGATTTTTGATCCTTCGTGGCCGCCGTCATGAGCGCCGCGCGCGCCGCATCATTCGTCACTTTGCCAATCGCGCTCGCCGCTTCCAAGCGCACGCCCCAGATTCTATCCTGCGCCAGCGCATTGGCGAGCGCAGCGG
>Ga0136614_10003484_pt1 | contig 10085 bp, 9 predicted proteins | sample AntDrymUQ2792106_2_FD_106643 | JGI IMG/M metagenome (GOLD analysis project Ga0136614, IMG submission 106643) | Polar desert sand microbial communities from Dry Valleys, Antarctica - metaG UQ279 (21.06) | ecosystem: Environmental > Terrestrial > Soil > Desert | place: Antarctica: Dry Valley... | reverse complement strand
TGGAATAATTCCGCACGTGGCCCATGTGCAGAAAGCCCGACGGGTATGGCAGCATCTCCAAACAATAAAACTTCGGGCGCGCCCCTTGATTATCTTCCGGCTCGACCGCAAACGCGCCGCTCTTGGCCCAGTGTTGCTGCCACTTCTCTTCGATCTTTTCGGGAAAGTATTTTTCGTCCATTGTCTTTAGCCTCTTCCTTAAACATACACTTCAATCCAAAGTCCGGTCACGCCTGCGGCCAGCCTCTCGCCAACCGTCAGTTGGGTCCCGGCTCAAACACATTCTTGATTTGTCGCGTGTGGAAGTGTCGCCGCTCCGATCTCGACCAAGCGCGGTTTAGCGCAGTCGCCCGCAAGCGGCTATCTAAGGAGGAGTTTCGCGGATGTGTAAAAGCGCTGCATGAGTTATCGCTGCCCTTCAACCGTGCGCCCATGTTACCCGATCCGGCGCGCCGTTTGTCAACCCTTTGGCAGAGCAGTGCCGAAAGAATCAGCCACAGAGGACACAGAGAACACAGAGGAAAGACAAAGTGATTTGAGATTTGAAATTTTAGATTTCAGATTAAATCTTTTACCTCTAAGTTCTCTGTGTCCTCTGTGGCTAATCATCCTGTCAGCCTTACTTGATTATTTCTTCAAAACATCCAGCGCCGCGCGGATGTCCGCGTTGCCGGGACGCTTCTTATAATCCGCATCGACGCTCCGCCATGCCACGCGCCCGTCTTTGTCGATCACATAGACTGCCGGCTGCGGTAAGCCTTCGAGCTGAATGTCGCCGTAAGATTTGCCATCGTAGCTGCGGTCACGGACGCCGTAAGCGTCGATCACTTGATGGACGGGATCGGAGAGGAGCGAGAACGTGACCGCGCCTTTGTTGTCGGAGGCGATCTTTTGTTTCAGTTCCTTCGACTTGTCGGCGGGGTCGATGCTGATCGCGTAAATCGCCACCAGCTCGTTTGCTTTCAGGAGCGAACGCAACTCGGCTAACTGCCGAGCGCAATAAGGTCACCAGTAGCCGCGATAGAAGACCAGCACGACCGGCATCTTGCCGCGCGCGGCAGAGAGCGTGACGGCACGGCCTTCTTCGTCCTTGAGTGTGAAGTCAGGGGCCGCCTCGCCGTTGGCGACGGGCGCGGTGCGGGCGACAGCTTGGCTTTGTTGTGCGGCGCTTACCGGTGGCGGCTGTTGCGCCGTCGCCGCCCACAATTGTCCAGACACAATGATCAGCGCACAGGCGCGAATGCTTCTCGACATCTCGATTCCTTTCATGTCGGGCCGTTGAAAATCTTGTCAACACTATCTTGTGCGGATGATACCTGAACCGCTATTGAGCGCGCGACAAAAAAAGCGCCCGGCCCGGCAGGTGTCGGCTAGCCGGGCTAGGCGCAAAGTTCTCGCAGGAGGAGCGAGATGGCAAACTTGATTTTTCCGATTGTCTGGGCGCGATGTGACAGCGACGCCGGCCAGTCTCAATGATTCTGTGCTGTGATTATTTCGACGGGTGACTGTAGCCGCTTTAAGAAGCGCCGGCTATTGATAGTAAAGTCCCAATCCGTGACGGCTTCCAAATTCTCGCCTGACAAGAATGCCCAACTCATCTTCTCTCGACTTTTTCCATCACCCGCAAAACGTTGCCGCCGAGAATTTTTGTCACGTCGTCGGCTGAATAACCGCGTTTGAATAGCTCCGCCGTTAAATTTGGAAAATCGGCGGACGAAGCCAAGCCGCGCGGGACGGCTTGGATGCCGTCGAAGTCTGAGCCGACGCCAACATGATCGACGCCGACGAGTTTAACGACGTGATCGATGTGATCGACGACGCGCGCGACGGCGACGGGCGGCATTCGTTTCAGATATTCGCGCTCGCGCACGCGGTCGCGCGCCGCGCGTTTCTGCGGCCCTGTGCCTTGCGTTCCGCGCGTCGCCGCTTCAACCAATGCCGCAATCTCAGCATCGACTTTCTGTTTCTGCTCTTGCCAACCCGGCTCGATGAACGCCGGATAAAAAACCACCGCGACGACGCCGCCCGTTTGTGCTAAAGCGCGAATCTGTTCGTCCGTCAGATTGCGCGGCACGTTGACGATGGAGCGGACGGCGGAGTGGGTGGCAATGACTGGCTTCGTCGATGTCTCGATGATGTCCCAGAAAGTTTTGTCCGAGACGTGCGAGACATCGACCATCATGCCGAGACGGTTCATCTCGCGGACGACAGAGCGCCCGAAATCATTGAGGCCGCGCTCCTGCCCGACGGCATCGCCCGACGATCCGGCCCAACTTGTTGAGAAACTCCACGCCGGCGACATGTAGCGCACGCCCATCTGAAAATACCGTTCGACGTTTTCCAGCTTCTCGTCAATCGCGTAGCCGCCCTCTAAACCCAACAGCGCGGCGAGCTTTCCCTGTCCCGCGATGCGCCGCACATCGTCAGCAGTTGTCGCCAACTCCCAAGTCTCCGGGTGTTGTTCGACCATTTGTCGAATTGCTGCGATCTGTTCGTCCGCGCGCGCGACGGCCTTTGGTCCCCCCGCGCCGAAATACTGCGGCTCGACCCAGATCGAGAAAAACTGTGCATCGTGTCCGCCTTCCTTCATTCGCACGGCGTCAACATGCCCGTCGGGGCGTCGCCCGTTGATGTCCGCGCTTTCATCAAGCATGAACTGCACGGTGTCGGCGTGCATATCGATCAGCAGCGCGCGTTCGTGAATAGTGCGCGGAGCATTGGCTTGACCGTCGGGCGTGGCGGTGGCGGCGGGCGTGGTTTCAGTCTTGATGTTTTCCGGCATGTGGCGACAACCTTCGTTGAGAAAAACGGCGGAGAGCGAGAGCGCAAAAGCGGCGGCAGCTTGGCGAAAACGGTGCGACATTCGGGCAAAGTAACCGGCAGAATGAAATCTCGGCACGGTTCGGCTTTTATAAGCAACAGTGTCGCTCGACGGCTGACAACCGACCGGGCGTCCGAGCGTTAATCGCTAGCCGGGTAGTGATGGTACGTTGCGGCCAATGGCGGAAGCAAGGCTCGCCTTCCTTGCCAAGCGTCGCGCGGATGCGGTATCGTGCCGTTTAATTTAACCGCGAGATACAGCCACTTTCGAGTAATTGTTACTGCAAATCTAATCTCAATCATTAGAGTTGCCGAGCAGTTTTAATTCGTCCCCGCCTGTAGGCGTTTGAGCTTAAGGAGATTATTGCATGTTCGCCGACGACGCACCCGCGAAAGACATCAAGACGCCGCGCATCGCTGCGGAAATCTGGCACAACGGAGAGTTCATTAAATGGGAGGACGCGCGCGTTCACGTGATGTCACATGTGCTGCATTACGGATCGAGCGTCTTCGAGGGGATTCGCTGCTACAACACCGGGCGCGGTCCCGCCATCTTCCGTTTGCGCGAACACATGCAACGGCTCGTCAATTCCGCGAAAATCTATCGCATGGATCACGATTGGTCCATCGACGAATTGTGCGAAGGCGCGACTGAACTCGTGCAACGCAGCGGACTCGAACAGTGCTACTTGCGCCCGATCATTTTCCGCAGTCTCGACGAAGCTCGTCCCGCGTTTGGCGTCAATCCGTTCCCCAATCCGCTCTCGTGCTACATCGGCGCGTGGGACTGGGGCAAGTATCTCGGCGATGAAGCGATTGAGCAGGGCGTCGATGTCTGCGTCTCTTCTTGGAACCGCCTGTCGCCGAACTCAATGCCCGTGATGGCGAAGTCGGGCGCGAACTACATGAATTCGCAATTGATCAAAATGGAAGCGATCAAGAACGGCTACGCCGAAGGCATCGCGCTCGATGATCGCGGCTTTGTCTCGGAAGGTTCCGGCGAGAACATCTTCCTCGTCCACGACGGCAAAGTGATCACGCCGCCGCTCTCGTCTTCAATTTTGCCGGGCATCACGCGCGATAGCGTAATCCAGATTTGCCGCGAGTTAGAGATTCCCGTCCAAGAGACCGGCATTCAACGCGCCGCCCTCTACGTCGCCGACGAGTTGTTCTTCACCGGCACGGCGGCGGAAGTGACGCCCATCCGCTCGGTCGATAAAATCAAAGTCGGCACGGGCCACCGCGGCGAGATCACCGAACGCATTCAACAAGCCTACTTCCAGATTACCGTCGGCGAACGCCCTGCGCCCGGCAACTGGCTCACCTACGTCAACGAAGCGCGGCAGTCGCAGGCTGCGCTGGATAACAACGGACGCCGCGCCGCCAAACAGCCGGCCTTCTCTCCCGACTCGATGAAAGAAGAAGCCGAAAACTTCAGCGCCGCCGCCAGCGACTAACGCGCGCGCCAACCAAACAGTCAGACGAAAGCCGCAGCCTACCGCGCATTACAGCGGGCTGCGGCTTCTTGAACTCTAGCCTGTGAAAAGTACAGGGCGTGTTTCTTTGCGGCTTGCTTTGCGCCTTCGCGCCTTTGCGTGAAATACCCTTTCAACAAACGCGCCTGAACTTTCCCACACTTCCTCAGAGCAGTTGGTCGTCGCCATCCGTAAATCAACCCAGACGGCAAAAATTGTCTTCTGCCGAGACGATGCCTCCGGCGTCATTTTTATCGATTCCATTCTGTGCGGCGGTTTCCGCAGCGAACAAGAGCTTGAGGAAAGGCGGCGCGATGAGCGTCGTCGCAATCGCCATGAACAGCACGACGCCGTAGAGTTGGTCGCCGATGACGGCGAGGCTCAAACCGATCTGCGCGACGACGATGCCGACCTCGCCGCGCGGAACCATGCCCATGCCGACTTGCGCTGCGCGTCGCGCGCCGAGCGTCCACGCGCCCGCGCCGCAACCGATGAATTTGGTGGCGACCGCGACGAGCGTGAGGACAACGGCGAGAGCGATCACCGACGGATCGCGGAACACTTCAAGCCGGAGTTGCATTCCGATGCTGACGAGAAAAAACGGCACGAGAAACTCCGTCACTCCGCTCGTCTGCCGATGGATCACATCATTGCCTTCGGTCGCTTCGGCGAGCGCCATGCCCGCAAGGAAGGCCCCGATGATCGCCGCCACGCCGATAAACGACACGGCGACCGACAATCCTAAGCACAACACCAGCCCGAAGACGAACAGCGAATCCTGCACGCGCAAACTCTCGATGCGCGGAGCGATGCGCGTGAGTACGCGCGCGCCGATCAGTGCGACAAAGGCGGTAAAGGCGATGGCGAGCGCGCCGGTCGTGATGATCTCTAAATAGTTAATCTCGCCCGCCGCCGCGCTGGAGACGATGGCGAGGATGAGCAGTCCGAGAATGTCGTCAATGATCGCCGCGCCGAGAATGATGCGCGCCGTCGGCGTGTCGAGCATTCCCATGCCGCTGAGGACGCGCGCCGTGATCCCGACCGAAGTGGCAACCAACGCCGTGCCGATAAAGAGCGCTTCGATGTTGGAGCTGCCCCACCAACGCATCAGCGCCCAACCGCAGATGAACGGCACGACGACGCCCAGCGCGGCGACCACCGTCGCGCGCTTGCCGACGCGGAAGATCGCCGCCGGCTTCGTCTCCAAACCGACCGTGAACAAAAGAAAAATGACGCCGATTTCGGCGAGCGTGTCCGTCACTTCCGAAGGCGCAACCCACGCCAGCACGCTCGGCCCGATGATGATCCCGGCCAGTATCTCGCCGACCACCGCCGGTTGCCGCAATCGCTCAAACGCTTCCGCCAACAGCTTGGCGGCCAGCAACATCACGAACAAGGTCAAGAGAATCCGCGTCCCATGTCCGACACTGGCCGCCAACATGATGTTCAACGTCTCGCTCATTCATTGCCCCTCAGATAGTTTCCAAGAAAAGACTTGTGCATACAGGTCAGTACCGCCTGCGGTAGCGGGCGGGTTGCATCCGTAGCGACCACCCGCCCGCTACCGCAGGCGGTACTGACCCGCGCGCATCCCGTCCACCCATTCTGAAGCGGAACCATGACCACCCGCTTTGTCAACGAATAGGCCGCTGACTGATGTCTTTCCTTCGTGCTATTTCGTGTTCATTCGTGGCTGACTTTTCTTGAATCAATGCGAAAACACCTCGCAAGAGAGCGGAGGGTATTCTTCAGCCTGTGGAGAAAATTCTGTAGTTGTAAAGTGTTGAGATTTACTTGACGCCTACCGATCAGTTGCAGCCGCCAGCGGCGCTGATTGTGGAAATCCGACGCGGCGCAGCAAATCCTGAAAGCGCGGGTCGTCGCGCAAATTATTCCATTGCGGTTCGACCTGCAAAAATACCATTCGCACATCTCTTTGCTTGTAACCCTTTTCCAACCATGCGAGCGTTTCTTCCCGTTCTCCAAGCGCGTGATAAACGACCGCAAAATTATACGGCGGAACGTAACGCTCGGTTGATAATTTCAACAGTTCTTCAAGTATGGTCCGCGCTTGTTCCATTTCGCCCGCCTTTGTCAAAGCGTAAGCGCGATACGCATCTGACTGCGAATTGCTTGAAAGTTCTTTCGCTTTTTTGGTCGCGGCAATGGCTTCCGCGTGCATTCCTTTTTCGGTATAAACTCTTGAAATGAATAAATGGGTCAGCCAGAAGTTTGGGTTTAAATCAATCGTCTGCTGGAGCCGGTCAAGAGCTTCGTCATGCTTTCCCGCGAAAAAAAGAATCTGTCCTTCGAGCGCGCCTGTTAGCAAAGATAAAGGGTCGAGTTCTCTCGCGCGTTTTATTTCGGCGAGGGCCTTTTCGTGCTGTGCGGTGTTTGATAGTAAATGCGCGTAAGCAAAGTGCGCTTCCGCGCTGTTCGGATTTAGCTCTAAGGCTCGCAGATATTCTTTTTCCGCCGCTTGCCAATCCCACTCATACCAAAAAATGGTAAAGCCCAAAGCGGCATGAGCTTCGGCGAGCGTTTCGTCAATCTCGATAGCCCGCAATGCCGCGGCTTTCGCCTTCGGCATTACTTCCCAAGAAGGCACGCCGCTCGTCAGCGCCATCGGGAGATAAGCCTCGGCAAGTCCGAGATAAGGACGCGCGTAATTCGGGTCAATTTGGATTGCTTGCTGAAAATAGGCGATGCCTTTGTCGGTTTCCGCCCGCGTCAAGTTAAGCGTGTGGTAATGCCCTCTCATATAAAGCTGATAGGCTTCAACATTTTCCGTATCACGCTTTTTCTCTTTGTCTTCGAGCCGAATTTTTAGAGCCGTCGCCACTCGTTCCGAGATCGAATCCTGCACGGCGAAAATGTCTGTGAATTTTTCGTCAAATTGTCCAGCCCATAATTGTTTGCCGTCGCCCGTGCGGACGAGCCGCGCCGAGATTCTGATTCTCTCGCCGGAAGTTTGAATGCTCCCGTCCAGCACGGCTTCGACGCCGAGTTCGCGTCCCGCCGTCAAGGAATCTTGTTCCAACGAACCGTATCGGCGAATCGCGCTGAACGGACGAACGATAATATCTTCACCGCCGCTTAGTTTTGCAATCAAAGTGTCAGCCATGCCGAGTTCCAACGCTGCGTCCCGTTTTTCCGCCACCACAGGTTTGAACGGCAGCACGGCGACGGTTTTAACGGGAGCGTCCGCGACAGGCTTTGTGTTTCCGCGCCAAAGATGAAAACCTAAAAAACTCAGTCCGGCGACAGCCGCCATCGCCAACGTCATGAGCCACAAGCGGCTGGGCTTTTTGTCAATCGTCCGTTGTTCGTTGTTCGTCCCGGATTGCCGATTTTGCAATGTGAGATTTGAGATTTGAGATTCGGCAAGATTTAACCCGCCCGCCGGCGCAGGCGGTTCTGATTTCTCGGCAGCATCGATCTGGCGGACTTCGGCGACGAATTTATATCCGTGTCCCGGCACGGTGGCAATAAAACGATTTTCACCGTGTTTCTCGCCTAACACGCGCCGCAGAATTGAGATGTTTTGCGTGAGATTATTTTCTTCGACAATCGTATCCGCCCAAATGGCCGACATCAATTCGTCTTTCTCAATCACTTTTCCCTTGTGTTCGACGAGATACAGCAAAGTATCAAAGGCTTTGGGCATCAGCGGCACAGTTTCACCATCGCCTTTTAATAAAAGGCGTTTCGCGGCATCGACGCGAAACTTGCCGAACTCGTAAATGTGCGCGTGAGGCTCGTCCATATCAATTCTCATAAATTCTCACAAATTCTCAGCCGGATTCTAACGATTTTCAGAACCTTTTTCGGGGAGTATGACACGCATCAGCCGCGAATAAAAAAGTTTCGGCTGAAATCATCTGAAAGAAGCGAGGAAAGAAAAATGAAAAGCAACATCGTGAAGACAATCGGCGGAATGGTTTTAGCGGTTTTGATAACTTCGACACTAACTTTAAGTTTAGTGTCTGCTCAGGATGACTCGAAAAGGCAAAACGGCGGCGGCGGAAGATTGGCAGGCACGTGGGACGCGCAGGTAACAATTCGCAACTGTCAGACGGACGCGGAAATCAGAACTTTCGCGTCAATCGGGACATTTATGCGTGGCGGGACGATGCTCGATTCGACCTCCGGCATCCCGCAGGCTCTGAAAACGCCCGGACATGGAGTTTGGAGTCATATCAGCGGAAACACCTATCGTTTTAAGTTTAAGTCTTTCAGCTTTGACACCAGCGGTAATTTCACCGGCTGGACAATCATCAGCCACGAGGCACATCTCAATCACAGCGCTGATGAATACGAGTCAGCCGGAACAGCGGAAGTCTATGCCCCCAACGGCAATTTAATTTTTACCGGCTGCTCGACGACGACCGCCACACGGTTTGAATAATCGCCAAACAGATGCGGGTTCAGCGCAAGGTAGTGGTTCAATCAGGAGAGAGAAGCCACGAATGAACACGAAGAGACACGAATGAAACCGCCATCGTGCTGTTCTTGATTCGTGCTGTTGCGTGTTCATTCGTGGCTCAATCTCCCCTCCTTGAGCCACGATCCGAAATGTTTGAACTTAAAAGCCCACCTCCCAAATCCCCTGCAAGTCAAGCACAAAGCCTGCCAAGAGCGGTTCGCCCTCAACCCGCTCCGCGTCCTTGATCTCTTCGATTGCGCCGTCCTCCCGATAGACATACACGCTGTGCGTCAGCGGGTCGAGCAGCCAGCCGAGTTGCGCGCCGTTATTCATATACTCGCGCATCTTCTCTTGCAGTTCCGCGAGGCTGTCAGACGACGAACGAAGTTCAATCACGAAGTCGGGACAGAGTGGGAGAAACTTCGCGCGCTGCTCTTCCGTGAGACTCGCCAAGCGCGACTTGCTGACCCACGAAGCATCGGGCGAACGCTTCGCGCCGTTCGGCAGAACGAACAGTGCCGACGAATCGAAGCCGACGCCCGTGCCGTCTGCGTCCGTCCAGTTCGCGAGTTGCTGTGTGAGTTTGAAGTTGCGGTTGCCGGTGCGTGAAAAGGTGGGCGGCAGGATGATTAAATCTCCTTCGGCGGTCATCTCGATGCGAAGGTCGCGGTTGAGGCGGCAGAACTCCTCGAACTGCTCGTCGTTCATCTCAAACAACGGACGCACATGCACCAGCACCGATGCTCTCTCAATCTGTTCTAATACTTGAGCCATAAACACCTCTTCGGTTTCTTACTCTTACTGCGGCAAACCGACGCGCCGCAGCAACTCCTGAAAGCGCGGGTCGTCGCGCAAAAGATCAAGGCGCGGGTCAACTTTGAGCAGGACAAGATCGTGAGCGCGGTCTTCGTACATTTGATTCAGTATGGCAAGCGCCTTGTCTTTCTCGCCGAGTTCCACGTGATATGTCGCCACGATGTACAGCGGCAAATCAGGAGGTCTTTGTCTAGCGGTCATGTCTCGCAAAAACCCTCGCCAACCGCCTTTGGCAAAACTCTCTCGCATTAACGCGGCGAGTTGCTGTTTGCCGGTTGACTCACTCATTTTGACACGCTCGGCGACGCTCTCGGCATAGTCTCTTTTCATCTGGTAGCTAAAGGCGAGGCCGCGACGCGCCCACCAATAACTGTCATCCAGTTCAAGTGTTTTTTTCGATTGCGCAATGGCCTCATCGTATCGCCGGGCGAAGAACAGGCCGAGACCATACATCCCGTTAGCGCCGCTCGAAACCGGGTCTATCTTCAAGGCCCACCGCAGTTCCGCGAGCGATTCTTCATGTCTGCCGAGACACATGAGCAGTTCAC
>Ga0136614_10003483_pt1 | contig 10086 bp, 7 predicted proteins | sample AntDrymUQ2792106_2_FD_106643 | JGI IMG/M metagenome (GOLD analysis project Ga0136614, IMG submission 106643) | Polar desert sand microbial communities from Dry Valleys, Antarctica - metaG UQ279 (21.06) | ecosystem: Environmental > Terrestrial > Soil > Desert | place: Antarctica: Dry Valley... | reverse complement strand
GCGCTTTTGTGCGAGCGCGCGAGTGAAGAGGTGAGTGTCATCTTTAACGGCGAGGGTGCCGATCAACTCTTCGCCGGTTGGACGAACAAACCGCTCATCGCCGCGTCGCTTTACGAGCAAGCTGCGAACTCGACGTTCGCCTTTGCGAAGCAAGTCGCGGAAGCAACATTCGCTGTGGGCTATATGCGGACTTTCCATCGCTTGCATAATCACGAAATGAGCGTGTATACGGAAGCGGTGCGACTTGAAATTGGCAAAATTGATCCGCTCGCGTGGCTTGCCAATGCGCTCGACCCTGCCTACACGCGCGGTCTGCTCCACCGCCTGCGCCGCGCCAACCTGATGCTTAAAGGCGCGGACAACATTCAACCGCGCGCCGCAAACTTAGGCTTGAGTTACAACCTCGACGTGCGCACACTGTTCTGCTCGCAACCGCTCGCCGAATGGACGTTCGGCGTGAGCGGCGAGTTGTGGCTACGCGGGGGGTGCGAGAAATATCTGCTCAAGCGCGCGGTCGAAGACCTCTTGCCTTCCGAAGTCGTATGGCGCGAGAAGCGTGGCATGGGCGTGCCGCTAACCTCGTGGCTGACTGGGCGTTTGCGCCTCTGGTCAAAGAGACGGTTGCATCCGCGCGTGCTCGCAAGTGAAGGACTGTGGCAGGCGGATTCGATTGAACGAATCTCAAACGGTGAATTGAGCGGGCAGGTGCAGGGACGACGCATCGGCGAAACGCTCTGGTTGATGCTGATGTGGCGTGCGTGGCGCGAGCGTGTTTTGCAATCCCCCTCCAATCAAGCGCGTGATAATCCGCTCGCCTCTTGGCGGACGCCGCTTCCTTCGTTCAGGGCGCTCAAGAGGAGGTATACATGAGGTGCATTAAGTGTGACACCGACAACAAGCTGAAAGATCGAAAGGAGCACAACGGGCGTTGCAAAAATTGTCAACACACTTTCACGTTTGATCCGAAGGTCATGTCGGGCGTTGACTTCACGGACAAGTTTTTTCGACAGACGCTGGCAAACCTCTCCGTCAACGACTCGCTCTTCTTCACCCAGCGTCAGCTTTACTACTTCTTCAATCAGCGACGTAATAACAAGCAGACTGAATCTTTGAAGTGGGCGGGCGGCTGCGCGATTTTCGTCGCCATCGTGCTGACTTTCATTTTCTTCATTACGAGCGGCGCGTTCTCCTTCGTGTGGTTCCTCCCACTGCTTCTCGTCGCTACCTTCGGCGTCGCCCTGTTAATTAGTCCTAATCTACGGCAACGCTTGCGCGGTAACAAACCTCAGAAGTTCAGCGTCACACCGGAACAAGTAGAGGCGTGGTACAGTCGTTGGCACACGATCAACAGCGATGTCGTCAAGTTACTTTCGCCCCCAACGTCTGCGCTGGAGCGCCAATCACAAGCTCTTCAGATCAATCCTGAAGTCAAGAACTATAGCTTCGACCGCGTGGTAATCTGCGACCACCCGGAGATCGCACAGTGCCTCATCGCAAACAATTTCCACTTCGAGCACAACTGCGCAGTCTTGAGCGTTGACGGATACCCGCACGACATCTTCGAGATTGTGATGGAGATGCTCCGCCGCAATCCGAGCTTGAGCGTCTATGCGCTTCACGATGCGAGCACGACGGGCGTCGAACTGCCTCACACCCTGCGTACAGATTCACGTTGGTTTGCCGGAAGCGGGGCGAACATCTTTGATTTAGGACTGCTCCCGCGACAAATCTTCAATCACCCGGTCTTTGTCGAGAGCGGTTCACAACGCGCTCACGCTGCGGTAACGGTCGTTTCCGCGCGCGTCGCGGCGACGCTTCAGAGTGATGAACTGCGTTGGCTGGAAGCGGGCAATTATGTTTCTCTCCAATCCTTCACACCGCAGACGCTCGTGCGCGTCGTAGCACAAGGCATCGCCAAAAGCCGCGACCCGCAAGCCAGCGACGCCCTCGTTCCCGTCACCACGGGCGATGGCGGTGGGGGCGTATATATCTATGCGTCGGACAGCTTCGGTTAATATGAAACAAGGTTGACGTGTGGTCACGCTCAATCGCGCGTGTGCGTTTCGAGCCATAGTTCGAGACTGACAAGCAGCCATAGCTTGACCCCGTAGCGCGCCCATACATCGCCCCGATAGTCGAGCCAGTCGCGCACCACATCCTTGTTGAGAAAATGCCTCGTGCGCGCGCGGCGTGAGAGCAGTAGCGCGGCGGCGCGCCTTCGCCAGCGCTCACGAAACCATCGCTGCACCGGCACCATCATCCCGCTTTTCGGTCTGGCCAGAATCTGCGCGGGCAACAGATCAGCAACCGCCGCTTTAAGCACCGCTTTTTCGCGCGCTCCGTCCAACTTGTACTCAGGCGGCGTCTCTAAACTCAACTCCACGATGCGGTCGTCAAAGAGCGGCGAATGCCCCCGCAGCCCGACAGCGCGAGTTAAATTGTTTACCTTCGTCAAGATATGATCCGCGCCTTTGAACCGCGTGTTGACGAACATTAAGTTGTTCAGGTAACTGCCCGGAGAGTTGAAAGCGTCGGCGAACACAGACGGTTCTGTTCGCACGCGCTCCCACACTTCGCCCCGCAGCAAGCGCGGCAAGTCGGTTGCGCACTTTTGAAACGAAGCGAGATAGAACGCGACCTGATCGAACGATGCGCTCACGGACTGCATGTCTTCACCTCGTTCACTTCGGCCGTCTCGTTTACTATGCGCGCCCGGTGCAAATGACGGGCGGTAAAGTTGAGTCAAGAGCATCGGCTGATTCTTCGGGCCGCCGAAGCACGGGTCGCCGCCTTCGCCGTTCAAAATCGTGCTGACCGCCCGCTTCGCCGCGCGCCCAAGGATGAGATTCGGCACGGTCAGCGGATCACCAATCGGATCATCGAGGTGCGCCATCGTCTCCGGCAGCAAATCCCACATCGCATCGGGCTTGATTTCAATGACGTGGTGCGTAGTTTGGCAGTGACGGGCGACGAGCGCGGAGAATTCGAGTTCGTTCGGACATTCTTCGCCAAAATGGATCGAGAAGGAATGCACAGGCTCATGATGCAAGCGCGCGGCTAAGGCGGCGATGCAACTCGAATCGAGTCCACCGGAAAGATAGACGCCTACCGCCGCGCGGTCTGACAAACAATCTTTTACTACTTGTTCCAGAGTTGCTCGCAAACGCGCGCCGTAAGAATGGAGCGGGATTCGCTCGCCCGCCGCAACGCGTTCCTCCACTTGCCAGTAGGCAGTCGCTTCACCATCCGGCAAGCGCAAGATCGTTCCGGGTCGCACCTCGCGCACGTGGCGCCACATCGTTCGCTCGCCCGGCACAAAGGCGCAGCAAAGATAATCGCGCACGGCGATCCAATCTACTTCCCTGCTTGCTCCCCGTGCGACATCCGACAATCGCGCCCCCACATATCGCACAGATTCTTCCGTCGTGTAGTAAAGCGTTTCGACACCGATGCGGTCACGCACAAGCCACAAAGTTTCTCGGTCACGATCCCACACGCAAAAAGCGTAAGCGCCTCTTAGCAATTCTGGTGTGTGCCTGCCGTGCTTTTCCCATAGCGAAGTGATGATACGCAAGTCTGTCGGTGTGGACGCAATTCTCTCGGATGCACTTGCGCCATCAAATCCGCAGTTGAGCTGACCAATTTCAACCAGCAATTCAGTGCGGTTCGTTAACCACGCATCTCCAACGGCAATGAAACGCTCGCTTCGGCACGCTTCCCATTGTCCGTCGAGCACAGCAAAACGCTCATCGCCCCAAAGACCTTCTTCCTGCATGTGAGAGATGTTTCCGTATGCCGCACGCCAACCCGCGACAGTTGCGGAACGCCGACGGTGCCGATGTCTATCTCGAAGCGAATGAAGTGTTAATGTTTCGACGAAACTCATGACAAAGATTGTGGCAGCATTCGCGCTTCCGATGCCAGCGCGCGAGCCGAAACTCGAAAGTTATTGACAGGCTGCGCCGTGCGAAGGCACACTTTCGCCTGAGTTCTCATCTTTGTGATTTACTTTATCAGCATCGAACGTTGTGCCCGACAAAACTTTTCTTCCCTTCCGAATCACACATGGCAATCTCGCGGAGAAGACTGACGATGCTTTCCCGTCGCGCCTTTCAGCTTGGCGCAATGATGCGCTTCAGCTTCCCTGTGACGGCACACACTTCGGCTACATACACGAAGGCTCGGCGACGATTGAGACGTCCGCCGGAATTTTCCCGTTGCGGCGCGGCATGTATTTCGCCGCGCCCTCCGCGTGTCGCATCGGCGGTTCGGGTCAAGGCGTCGTCATCACGCGGTTAGGCTACAACGGGGTGTTCTCTTTAGGCGGCCCCCTAGAGCCGAGGGGACGCTTGCGCTACATTGACGGTTGCACGGATAGCTTGCTCATCCCGCCGCAAATGTCGGGCGACCCGTGCTTGAACGCGCTTTACTTTCCCGCCCACGTTTCGCAGACGGAGCATACACACCCGTCTGCACGCATCGGCATTGTCGTGCGCGGCAGGGGCGAATGCCTCACGCCGGAGCGGACGTTTTCGCTTTTTCCCGGTCTCGCCTTCATTATCCGCGCTGAGGGGCGACACAGTTTCAGGACGGCAGAAGAGGAGATGCTCGTTGTCGCCTATCATCCCGACAGCGATTCTGGGCCGACGCACGAATCGCACCCGATGATCAACCGCACGATAGTGAGAGGCATTTCGGCTTCGCAGATCGAAATTATACGCACGCGCAAAGGGAGCTAACGAAAGCTAGAAAGCTGACTGTCTCATGCCCCACGTTCTCGTCTATGGTTCCGACCATCTAGCCTTTCGCATCATTGAGCAATTGTGTGCTGAAGGGCGCTCGGTGAGCGTGATCGCGTCGCGCGGAAGTTGGTTGGCGCACGCCGATTTGCCGCAGGGCGCGCGTGCCGTGACGGTTGCGTGCGAGCAGGGAGCGGAGGCGGCGTTGCTTCAGGCGACGCACATCGAGGAGGTGGAAACGCTTTTCGCCGTTACCGACCGGGATGAAGCAAATCTTGGATTGACGCTCGCTGCGCTCGAACTTAATTCGCGCCTGCGTGTCGTTCTGCGTCAATTCAACGTCCGGCTCGGACGCTTGCTCGAAGAGTATTTGCCGCGCTGTGAAGTGATGAGCATGTCAACGCTTGCGGCTCCCACTTTTGCGCTCGCCGCACGCGCGCCCGGAGTTCGCTTTGCTCACGAATTAGGATGCGACATCTTTGTTCTGCGCGAAGCAAACGCAAAGGAGCGGCAAACGATTGACGCTTCTTCGTTCGCGTCCGCAAAAAGCAGAGTCGTGCTCGCTGTTGAAGGTGAAACGCTACACTGGTTTCCTCCGCCTGACTTCGAGTTTGGCGCAGACGCGAAGTTGCTCGTCGCCTCCACAGAGCGCGAACTGCCCGCCTATCCTCCCCCCGCTCAAAACGCTTTGGCCGCAAAATCTCCGCTCAGTTGGCGCACGCAACGCATATTGTTTGCAGTTATCGCTTACCTCCTCTTCGTCGTCATCTGCGCATCCGTTTACTTTCGTTTCCGATTAGGGATGAGCGCGCTTGATGCTGTTTATTTTGTGATCACGACGATCACTTCGGTCGGTTTCGGCGACTTCAGCTTGCGCGAGGCGGATGCTTTGTCAAAAGTCGTCGGCATCCTGCTGATGATTTCGGGCGTCGGCATTACGGCCGTGTTCTTCGCGCTGATTACGAACAGCCTCGTCGCGCGTCAGCAAGCCTTCGAGCAAGGTCAGGTGCGCCAACGGATTTCAGATCACACGATTGTGTGCGGTTTAGGAGTCGTCGGATTGCGCGTCGCGCAAAAGCTGCAAGAGCAAGGTGAGCGTGTCGTTTGCGTCGAGAAGCGAGAGGACAATCGCTTTCTCGCGGAGGCACGCCGCTTGAGGATTCCCGTTGTCATCGGCGATGCACTGCAAGAGCAGACGCTGCGCTATGCCAACATCGCTCAAGCGCGTTCTCTCGTCGTGTGCAGCAACCCTGACAACCTCAATTTGGAGATCGCCTTAAACGCCCGCAGTTTGCGTGAAGGATTGCCCGTCGTGCTGCGCATGTTCGACCCCGACCTCGCGCGGCGCGTCGCGCATCACTTCAAATTAGACGCTACTTTCAGCAGCGCCGCACTCGTCGCCGCGCGCTTCGCCGCTCACGCGACCGGCTCCACGCGCCTCTTCAACCTACAATTTCACGATCACAGTTTTGATGTTCATCAGGTGAGCGTCACGGCGGGCGAAGAGATTGCCGGTGTGTGTAAGCGTCACGATGGTGAGCAGGTCGCGGCGGTTGACGCGCAAGGGCGTTTGCGCTTTGACGTTGAGACGCGCGAACCTTTTCAACAAACCTCGATGCTAATCCTAAGCCAAACCACGCAAGACTCAACGGTCTCGAAGAATCGTGTAACGAATTGAAAAGGGCGGCAAAAGCAAGTTACGCCTCAACGATCCTTCGCGTTTTTATAGATTTCAGCGAGCACAAGAAAATTGCGCGAAGAATTGGGGGATGCCAAAGGAGGGCGGAGCGCGCTTTGGTGATTCCCTCGCTACGCGCAAACCGCGTCTTGTGAGAACTGCTCGATCAACGATTCCAATTCGTCGAACTCAAATGGCTTTGTGACGAACGCGCTGCATCCGGCGGCGCGAGCTTGTTTGTGGTGAAAGACGGTGTCGTGTCCTGAGATGAGAATGATGGGGATGTGGCGCAACGAGGCGTGTGCGCGGATGCGGCGCGTCGCGGATAATCCATCCAGAAGCGGCAACTCCAAATCTATTATGATCGAATCCGGCCGCTCGCGTTCGGCAAGATTGATGGCCTCCAAGCCGTTAGCCGCTTCTATGATGCGATGGCCACTCATCTGAAATAAACGCGCCAGAATAAACCGCGTGTCGTCGTGATCTTCCGCGATCATGATCGTGCGCGGCAAATCGTTTTCATTGTTCTTCATCGAACTCCTAATCCCGCCTGACAAAAGTCGTCGTAGTTTGCGTTCGTCTTGTTTTTCCAAACATTCAAAACAATGTATGCGGAGGGCGACGCAAACGAGTATCAGCGCCTTGATTCAATTTCATCGAGTTGCGCTGTTTTTTCGGAACACCCGACGAAGCGGTAACCAACGCCGACGACGGTTTCAATCGGATCAGTGCGCCCGCCGAGCTTCTGGCGCAACCGCCGGATATGCACGTCGAGCGTGCGCGTGTCGCCGTAATATGAGTAACCCCACACCTCGTCGAGCAGTTGCTGGCGCGTCTTGATGCGATCCGCGTTTCCGGCGAGCGCGGTGAGCAGAGCAAACTCTTTGCGCGTGAGGTTAACGGGAACGCCGTCACAGGCGATTCGCATATTGGCGAAGTCGATCACGAAGCGTGCATCTTCGTAACTCTCGTTCATAGATTCTTCGGTGCGGCGCAGCACCGCACGCACGCGCGCCACAAACTCGCGCATCGAGAAAGGTTTCTTGATGTAGTCGTCGGCGCCGAGGTCGAGTCCGGCGGCAACGTCCGTCTCCGAAATGCACGCCGTGAGGATAATGATCGGCGTGCGTCGGGTACTCGGCTCGCGGCGCAAGCGGCGGCAAAGTTCCGTGCCCTTCATCCCCGGCAGCAACAGATCGAGGACGATCAAGGACGGAGGGTTTTGCTCGTCGAGTGCCGCTTTCAGTCCCTGCTCGCCCGTGAGAGCAATGCACGTCGTCAAACCTTCGCGCTCCAAGTTGTAGCGCAGCCCCTCGGCGATGTCCTGATCATCTTCGACGATCAGTATCGGTCTTGGCATCTTGCGGCACCTTACAATGATTGAGTTGTCGGTCTTGAGCTTTAGCTGCTTCAACGACAAAACTTATCGTAGTCGTTTTAATTGCAGTTGAACGGTTGGTTAAGTTTAGGTTAACTGAACGGAATGAATTGCTAGACGAGATTCGTATAATGATGGGATTGTCTAACTCGTTACTACCGACTTTGATTGCATCAAAAAGTGTTGCTATTTTTCCTATTCTTTCTCTTATTCAGAGTCATACATCGCCCTTCTATTTTTGGCCGCCATCGCAATTGTTTTCTCGATTCTCTTCGCCCTCGTCTCAGGGCGTTTCGCGCTTGCGATCCAGCCGAGGATGCCCTTCTTAACCGAGTTGCTGAAGCGATTGAAACGCTCTTCGGCAATTTTGTTCCCTTCAAATGCCTTGCTTAAGTCCGCTGGGATTTTTAACTCCTCAACCTCGTCCAACTTATTCCACGACCCGTCTTGTTTGGCGGCTTCGATCTTTCTCAGACCAGCATCGGCTACCAAGCCCTGCTTGATGAGTTTCTCGACTCTTCCCTTGTTGAGCTTCGACCAGACGCTTTTGGGTTTGCGCGGAGTGAAAAGCAGCATCGAGCGCGACTCATCAAACTTTCGCGGCAGGCTGTCAATCCAGCCGAAGCAGAGCGCTTCTTCCACCGCGTCGTCGTAGGAGACGCGCGGCTTGCCGCTCGCCTTCTTGTAATAGACGAACCACACGCCGAGTGATTTCTCGTGATTCTTCTCCAGCCAGTTACGCCAATCGGCGCGATCTTTCGGGTGATAACGGTCTAACTCGTCAGTCTTTGACATGAGTTACTTCGCGCCTTTGTTATCAGCATTCTCCTCAGTTCGTTTTTACTTGCGCCCGGCTATCAAGGCCCTTCGCTATAAAGTCGAGAGACGTTGCGGCACGCCCTTTTCCAAAGACTGCGGCGGCGCAGGCGTAAAATCTTCGCCGGGATTAATGAATTGATCCTGCTCGAAATTATATTGTTTGTCGTAAAGTTGCTTGTAACGGCCGCCTGCGGTGAGCAGTTCTTCGTGCGTGCCCCGTTCGACGATCTCGCCCGCTTCCAACACGAGAATCTGATCGGCGCTGCGAATCGTTGAGAGCCTGTGCGCGATGACAAAGGTTGTGCGCCCGCGCCGAAGCTGGCGTAAGCCGTCTTGAATCAAGGCTTCGCTTTCGCTGTCGAGGCTGGAGGTGGCTTCGTCGAGTATGAGCAGCTTCGGGTCGGCGAGGATGGCGCGCGCGATGGCGATGCGCTGACGCTGCCCGCCGGAGAGTTTCACCCCGCGCTCGCCAACGACCGTCTCGTATTTCCCCTCGAAGCCTTCGATGAACTCTTCGCAGTGAGCGACGTGGCTGACCGCTTGAATCTCCGCGCGCGTGGCGTGCGGATTTGAGAAAGCGATGTTGTCAGCAATCGTTCCGTCGAAAAGAAAGTTGTCTTGCATGACGACGCCGAGGTAGGAGCGAAAATCGCGTAGCCGCAAGCTCCGTAAGTCCTTGCCGTCAATCTTGATCGCACCCGAAAGCGGCTGATTGAAGTTCATCACGAGGCTTGTGAGCGTGCTTTTGCCCGAACCGCTCGAACCGACGAGCGCCGTCGTCGAACCGGCAAGCGCTTTAAATGAAACATTTTTCAGCACGGGCACTCCTTCGTTGTACTCGAACGTGACGTTCTCAAACTCTATCTCGCCGCGAACTTCAAACAATGGAGCACGCTCCGCATCCTCGTCGTCTTCAGTCCGCATGTTCATCACCTCGCGGATGCGCTCCAACCCCGCGAAAGCTTCGGTGATCTGCGTTCCTATCGCCGCGAACTGAATGAGCGGCAGTGCCATTAGCCCGGTGAACAGCACGTACATAAACAGATCGCCGAGAGTCATCGTCCCCGTCACGACGGAACGCCCGCCCACCAGAATCATCACCACGCCGACCGCGCCGATGGCCACCGACGAGAAGGCAGTGGTGGCGGAGACCCCCGTCATTGACTTGGCGATGTTGCGGAAAAGATTGTGCGCCCCGCGCGCAAACGTCAACTCCTCGCGCTTCTCGGCAGTGTAGGCTTTGACGATGCGGATGCCGCCGAGCGATTCGGCGAGGCGCCCCGTAAGCGCCGCCATGATTTCGCCGCGCTCGCGGAAAAGAGGTCTCAGGCGCGTGAAGGCGAAAGCCAGCGCGCCGCCGAACGCGCCGAGCACAAGGATCGTGATCGAAGTCAAGCGCCAATTGAGCCAGAAGAGAACGCAGAGGGCGACGATGGCTGTGATAAAGCTGCCGACCAACTGAACGAGTCCGG
>Ga0136614_10003482_pt1 | contig 10088 bp, 8 predicted proteins | sample AntDrymUQ2792106_2_FD_106643 | JGI IMG/M metagenome (GOLD analysis project Ga0136614, IMG submission 106643) | Polar desert sand microbial communities from Dry Valleys, Antarctica - metaG UQ279 (21.06) | ecosystem: Environmental > Terrestrial > Soil > Desert | place: Antarctica: Dry Valley... | reverse complement strand
GCGCCGGCCTCGTGCAGTGCCGCGGCGAGCATCGGCTCGGACAGCGCCATGAGTTCACCCCGGCCGAACAGGGCCGCGCTTGCGGCTTGGACCTGCTCGGTGGCGGTCCGACCGTGCACCAGGGTGGTCAGCTCCGCGGCCAGCACACGCTGCGCCTCCCGGGCCGCCGGGCGGCTCGTCACCGTCTCGCCCAGCGCGTCGATCTCCTCCTGCGTGAGGAAGGTGAACGTGCGGAGCCTGGTGACGACGTCCGTGTCGTCTGTGTGGATCCAGTACTGGTACCAGGCGTACGGCGAGGTCAACTCGGGGTCCAGCCACAGGGACCCGCCGCCGGTTGACTTGCCGAACTTCTCCCCCGACGCGTCCGTCACCAGCGGCACGGTGAGCGCGTGCGACGTGGCCGCCTCGACCCGGCGGATCAGGTCGACCCCGCCGACGATGTTGCCCCACTGATCCGAGCCGCCGATCTGCAAGGTGCAGCCGTATCGGCGGAACAACTCGAGGTAGTCCATGGACTGCAGCAGCAGGTAACTGAACTCGGTGAAGCTGATGCCGCCGGCATCCAGTCGGCGACGGACGGTGTCGCGGGACAGCATCACGTTGACCGAGAAGTGCTTGCCGACGTCACGCAGGAAATCGACAGTCGTCAGGTTGGTGGTCCAGTCCAGGTTGTTGGTCAGCACAGCCGCCGCAGCGCCGTCGAAGTCCAGGAACCGGCTCAGCTGCGAGCGGATCCGCTCGACGTACCCGCCGACCGTCTCGGCCGTGAGCAGGGTGCGCTCCGCCGACTTTCCGGTTGGATCGCCGATCAGTCCGGTTGCCCCGCCGGCGAGAGCTATCGGCCGGTGTCCGGCGAGCTGGAAGCGGCGCAGCGTCAGCAACGGCACCAGGTGCCCCATATGCAGGCTGGGGCCGGTGGGGTCGAACCCCGCGTACAGCGTGACCGGCCCCCGGTCGAGGGCGGAGCGCAGGGCGTCATCGTCGGTCGACTGGGCGATGAGTCCGCGCCAATGCAATTCGTCGAGGATCTGGTTGGTCACCGGCCCAGTCTCCCCGATCGCCACCAGCCGGTTTCGTGATCATGGGTTTTGGCCGGTCCTGACCGGCCAAACCCCATGATCATCACGGCGGGCTCGATGGCCGCGGTCGACCCGCGCGATACGGGCTGACCGACGGCGCCCCCGGTACCCAGAATCGCCACGGCCGATCGGTTGCCACGTTGACGCCGACTCGCCGGCTGTTATGAACCTCCGGTTCGACGTCCCCGACCGACAGCCGGACGTAACCGGCGGGGTCGAGCAGGTCGGCGCCGTCATCGGGGCCGGCCAGCCCGAGCGCCTTGGTGAGCCGCGCCGGTCCGCGGGCGAGGTCACGCTCGGCGCGAGCACCGGCCCGGCGACGTTGCGCGAGTTCGAGACCCTCGGTCACCTCGGCCGCACGCAGCAGCACCGCACCGGCAATGCCCTCGGGCTGGCAGACGACGTTCGCGCACCAGTGCATGCCGTAGCTGAAGTAGACGTACAGGTGACCGGGCGGTCCGAACATCACCGCTGTGCGCCGGGTCACTCCGCGAAACGCATGGGATGCGGGGTCGTCGAGTCCCTCGTACGCCTCGACCTCGGTGAGCCGAACGGCCACGGCCCCGTCGGCGGAGTCCACCCGCAGCGTTGCGCCGAGAAGCTCCGGAGCCACCTGTACGGCGGGGCGCGACAGGAAGGTGCGCAGGTTCAGCGCAACCCGCCCTGCGCCCAGGCCGCGTGCTCGTGCGCGAGGTCCGCCAGCGCCGACAGCTGCTCTGCTACCCGAGCGGGCGCCGTACCCCCTGGTGCTGACCTTGCCTGGATGGCGCCGGTCACCGTCAGGACCGACCGGACCTCGGGGGTCAGGGCGGGATCGACGGCTGCGAGGTCCTCGTCGGACAGCTCCTCCAGATCCATGCCCCGCCCGGAGCAGAACCGGACCAGGGCGCCGGCGATCTCGTGCGCTTCCCGGAACGCCGTACCCCCGCGGACAAGCCACTCGGCGACGTCCGTGGCCAGCGCGAACCCCTGCCCGGCCGCGGCACTGATCCGCTGGGTACGGATCACCAGCGAGGCCATCATCCCGGCCACCGCCGGCAGCAGGACGAGCAGCTGCTCGACGGTGTCGAAGACCGGCTCCTTGTCCTCCTGCAGGTCCCGGTCGTAGGCCAGTGGCAGACCCTTGAGTGTCGCGAGCAGGCCGGTGAGATTGCCGATGAAGCGGCCGGACTTGCCTCGGGCGAGCTCGGCGATGTCGGGATTCTTCTTCTGCGGCATGATCGACGAACCGGTGGAGTAGGCGTCGTCGAGTTCCACCCAGCCGAACTCGGTCGAGGCCCACAGACACACCTCCTCGCCGAGTCGGGACAGGTGTACGCCGAGCAGGGCAGCCACGAACAGGAACTCCGCCGCGAAGTCGCGGTCGGAGACGGCATCGATCGAGTTGGCCGCGGCCGAGTCGAAGCCCAGTTCCTGTGCGGTGGCCGCCGGGTCCAGTGCAAGCGTTGACCCCGCCAGCGCACCGGACCCCAGCGGTGACACGGCGGCACGGCGGTCCCAGTCCTGGAACCGGTCGACGTCACGTGCCATGGCGTGCACGTGCGCGAGCAGCTGGTGGGCGAGGAGGATCGGCTGGGCGTGCTGCAGATGCGTCATCCCGGGGGCCGGCACCGTGCGGTTGCGTTCGGCGAGCGCGACGATCGCCGTCTCCAACTCCGAGACCCTGGCCACGATCCGGCGTACGGCGTTGCGCAGGTACAACCGCAGATCCGTGGCCACCTGGTCGTTGCGACTGCGCCCGGCGCGGAGCTTCCCGCCCAGCCCACCGAGGCGCTCCAGTAGGCCGCGCTCCAGCGCGGTGTGCACGTCCTCGTCGTCGGCCGTCGGGCGGAAGCTGCCGTCGGTGACAGCCGCCTCGAGGTCGTCGAGGGCGGCGAGCATCCGCGGCAGTTCGTCGGCGTCCAAGAGACCCGCGACGTACAGGACGCGGGCGTGCGCCCGCGACGCGGCGAGGTCGTAAGGCGCCAGCCGCCAGTCGAAGTGCACCGACAGGGACAGCGCCGCAAGGGCCTCGGACGGGCCGGTGGCAAAGCGACCACCCCATAGCCGTACCGGAGCGACCGAGGGGTCACCGGCGCTGGCGTCGAAATTCGTCCCGGTCACCCGATCCCCATCGGGCCACTCGCGTGGTTCACGCGCCGGAGCTTGCCACACGGGCGTCACGAGCCGCGGCGAGCTTGCTCGGCATCCCCCACAGCTCAACGAAGCCGCGGGCCAGCGTCTGGTCGAACGTGTCGGCGCTGTCGTACGTCGCAAGCTCGTAGTCGTACAGCGACGCCGTACTGCGCCGTCCGGTCGGCACCGCCCGCCCGCCGTGCAACCGCAGCCGGACCTCGCCGCTGACGTTCACCGAGGCCTCGTCGAGGAACCTGTCCAGCGCCCGCTTGAGCGGTGAGTACCACAGCCCGTCGTAAACCAGCTCGCTCCACCGCTGCTCGACCTGGCGCTTGAAGCGGGCCAGGTCCCGCTCGACGGTGACTGACTCCAGCTCCTGGTGGGCGGTGATCAGGGTGATCGCGCCAGGCGCCTCATAGACCTCACGGCTCTTGATGCCGACCAGCCGGTCCTCGACCATGTCCAGCCTGCCGATCCCCTGCGCTCCCGCCCGCCGGTTCAGGATCTCGATGGCCGACAGCATGCTGACCGGCTCGTCGTCGATCGCCGTCGGCACACCATGGGTGAATGTCAACCGGACCTCGTCCGGGTCACGCGTTTCGGCGGGGTTGGCGGTGTAGCTGTACACGTCCTCGATCGGCGCGTTCCAAATGTCCTCCAGGAAGCCGGTCTCCACGGCGCGGCCCCACACGTTCTGGTCGATCGAGTACGGCGACTTCTTGGTCACGTCGATCGGGAGGTCCTTCTCGGCAGCAAAGGCGATCGCCTTGTCCCGCGACAGCCCGGAGTCGCGCACCGGCGCCAGCACCCTCAGGTGCGGGGCGAGCGTTCCGATACCGACCTCGAAGCGGACCTGGTCGTTGCCCTTGCCGGTGCAGCCGTGCGCCACGGTGTCCGCGCCGTGGTAGGTGGCCGCCGCGACGAGGTGCTTGACGATCACCGGTCGGGACAGTGCCGAGACGAGCGGGTAGCGGTCCATGTAGAGCGCGTTGGCCAAAAGCGCAGGCAGGCAGAAGTCGTCGGCGAACTCCTCGCGCATGTCGGCCACGACCGCCTCCGTGGCACCGCAGTCCAGGGCACGCTGCCGGATGACGTCGAGGTCCTCACCGCCCTGGCCGACGTCCCCGGCCACGGCGATCACTTCGGCGCCGGTTTGCTCGGCGATCCAGCCGATCGCCACCGACGTGTCCAGGCCGCCGGAATAGGCGAGCACAACTCGGTTACTCATCGCGGTCCTCCTGTGGATGGTGCGCACGGGCGGCCAGGTCGCGCAGCCGGGCGGCAAGCGCCTCACCGCCGTCGGAGTCTCGGGAGATCGCCAGGATCGTGTCGTCGCCGGCGATCGTCCCGAGGATGAAAGGCAGGCCGGAGCGGTCCAGCGCCGAGGCCAGGAACTGGGCCGCGCCAGGCGGTGTCCGCAGGACGGCAAGGTTGCCGCTCGCCTCGGCATCGACCAGCAGTTCCGCCAACAGCCGGACCAGCCGGGCGGGCGCGGCCTGCGACGCCCGCAGCGGAGGCTCACCCTCGTCCGGTACGACGTACGCACCCGGACCTCCGTCGACCCCCCGCAGCTTCGCCGCCCCCAGCTCCTCCAGGTCCCTGGACAGCGTGGCCTGAGTGACGCCGACCCCCTCCGCCTCCAACAGCGCGGCGAGTTCGCCCTGCGAGTGGATCCGGCGAGTCCGTAGCAGGCCACGGATTCGGGCGTGGCGGGCGGGGCGGGTCAACGGAGCCTGTGTGCCCACTAGCCGGACCGTTCCAGCAGCCAGGCCAGCAGCGCCTTTTGGGCGTGCAGCCGGTTCTCCGCCTCGTCCCACACCGCGCTGGCCGGTCCGTCGATGACCGACGCGGCGATCTCCTTGCCTCGGTACGCCGGAAGGCAGTGCAACACCACTGCGTCATTGCCCCTGGCGAGCGCTGCCTCGTCGAGCTGGTACGGCACGAAGGGTTCGGCTCGGCTGTCCCCTTCGCCTTCCTGCCCCATCGACACCCAGGTGTCGGTGGCCAGCACGTCGGCGCCGTCACAAGCCGCGGCGGGATCCGTGACGTGCCTAGCGGAGCCGCCCGTCTGCGCAGCGATGCGGCGGGCCCGGTCGAGGACGGCTGGGTCCGGCGGGTAGCCGGCGGGTGCAGCGATCCGCACGTGCATGCCGGCAACTGCCCCGCCGAGCAGGTAGGAGTGCGACATGTTGTTCGCCCCGTCGCCCAGGTAGGTCAGGATCCGGCCGTCAAGCGCCTTTTTGTGCTCCCGCACGGTCTGCAGGTCGGCCAGGATCTGACACGGGTGGAACAGGTCGGTGAGGGCGTTGATGACCGGGACCCGGCTGACCGATCCCATTGCGGCGATCCGGTCCTGGCCGAACGTGCGCCAGACGATCGCCGCACATTGCCGCTCCAGCACGCGGGTGGTGTCCTCGACCGGCTCACCGCGTCCGAGCTGGGTCCCGAGCGCGTCGATGACGAGCGGGTACCCGCCGAGTTCGGCGATACCGACCGCGAAGCTCACCCGGGTCCGGGTGGACGGCTTGTCGAAGATGACCGCGACGGCCCTGGGCCCCGAAAGCGGCCGCGCCGCGAAGCGGTCGGCTTTGAGGATGTCAGCGAGGTCGAGGATCTCGGCCTGCTCGTCAGGAGTCAGGTCGTCGTCGCGGAGGAAGTGTCGGACCATTACGGCGCTCCGTTCTCTGCCAGTACCGCGTCCAGTGCGGCGGGCAGCGCCGCGACAAAGGCATCGGCCTGTACGTCGGTGAGGACGAGTGGCGGCGCGAGCCGTAGCACTCTCGGGGTCACGGCGTTGACGAGAAATCCAGCCGACCGCAGCTGCGCCTCGACGGCCGCTGCCCGATCCTGGCAGAGCACGATTCCCAGCAGCAGCCCGGCTCCGCGGACGCTGTCGACCAGCGGATGCCGCAGCGCCTCGATATTCGCCGCCAGCCGGGCTCCGAGGGCCTTGGCCCGGCCGGGCAGGTCGGCGCCGACTACCACGTCGAGCACGGCGAGTGCGGCCGCCGCGCACACCGGGTTGCCGCCGAATGTCGTGCCGTGGCTGCCCGGCGTCAGGAGTCCGGCCGCGGGACCGAAGGCCAGGCAGGCGCCGATCGGCAGTCCGCCGCCCAATCCCTTCGCCAGCGTGACCAGGTCTGGCGCGATTCCGTCGGCCTGATGAGCGAACATCGTCCCGGTGCGGCCGACTCCGGTCTGCACCTCGTCAAGGCAGAGCAGCGCGCCGCGGTCCGACGTGATCGCTCGCGCCGCGGCGAGGTAGCCGGGCGGGGCCGGTACGACGCCGCCCTCGCCGAGCACCGGCTCCAGGATCACCATCGCGGTCTGCTCGTCGACCGCATGGGCGAGTGCTGGCGCATCGCCGTACGGGACATGGGTCACGCCCTCGGGCAACGGACGGAACGGATCGGACTTGACCGGCTGCCCGGTGAGCGCCAGCGCACCCATCGTCCGGCCGTGGAAGGCACCCTCGGCCGCGACTACGTGCGTGCGCCCGGTCCGCCGGGACGCCTTGAACGCCGCCTCGTTGGCCTCCGCACCGGAGTTGGTGAAGAACACCCGCCCGGACCGACCAGCCAGCGCGAGCAACCGCTCGGCGAGCTCGACTACTGGGCCGGTGACCGCGAAGTTGGACACGTGCCCGAGGGTGGCAACCTGGCGACTGACCGCCGCCACAACCGCAGGGTGGGCATGCCCCAGCGCGTTGACAGCGATGCCGGCCAGCAGGTCGACGTACTCCTTTCCGTCGGCATCCCACACGGTGGCACCGGTGCCCCGGACGAGGGCCAGCTTCGGCGTGCCGTAGGTGTCCATGAGGACGTTCTGCCAGCGCGCCGTGAGGTGCTCGGTCGGTGTCATGCCGGGACGACCATGGTCCCGACACCGTCGTCGGTGAAGACCTCCAGCAGCAGCGAGTGCGGCACCCGGCCGTCGATGACCGTCGCCCGCGGGACCCCGCCGGTCACCGCGCGCAGGCAGGCCTCCATCTTCGGTCGCATTCCGCTCTCCAGCTGAGGTATCAGCACGGCCAGGTCGGCCGTCGTGATCTCGTTGACCGGACGGCTGTCCTCGGGCCAGTCGACGGACAACCCCTCCACGTCGGTGAGCACGATGAGCTTGTGCGCCCTCAAGGCCACCGCGATCGAGGCCGCGGCCGTGTCCGCGTTGAGGTTGTGCACCTGTCCGGCGGCATCGGGTGCCACGGTCGAGATCACCGGGATCCGCCCGGCGGCGATCAGGTCGAGGACCGCGTCCGGGTTGACCGCCACCACATCGCCGACCAGGCCGAGGTCGACGTCGGCGCCGTCGATGTTGACGCTGTGGCGGGCCGCGGTCAGCAGGTGCGCGTCTTCTCCGGACATGCCCACCGCCAGCGGGCCGTGTTCATTGATGAGACCGACGAGTTCCCGGCCGACCTGCCCGACAAGCACCATCCGGACGATGTCGATGCTCTCCTCCGTCGTCACCCGCAGGCCGCCGCGGAACTCGCTGGCGATGCCCAGCCGGCTGAGCATGCTGGTGATCTGTGGGCCACCGCCGTGCACGACGACCGGCCGGATGCCGGCGTAGCGCAGGAAGACCATGTCGGCGGCAAAGGCGCGCTTCAGCTCGGTGTCGACCATCGCGTGCCCGCCGTACTTCACGACGACCGTCTTGCCGTGCAGCCGCTGCAGCCAGGGCAGCGCCTCGATCAGGATGGCGGCCTTGTCGCGGGGGTCCAGGCCGGTGAGCTGCGCCGTGTTCATGTCGAGTACGCCGAGTTCTCCTGGACGTAGCGGACGCTGAGATCGTTGGTCCACACGGTCGCGGTCTCCGGCCCGGCCTCGAGGTCGACTGCGATCACGACTCGGCGCCCTGACAGGTCCACGGTGGACCGATCCGCGGCGGCTGCTCCCGCTGCGCAGACCAGGACGCCGTTCATCGCGACGGCCAGTTGATCAGGGTCGAAGGCGGCATCGGTCGTGCCGACCGCGGCGAGAACCCGTCCCCAGTTGGGATCATCGCCGTACAAGGCGCACTTGACCAGGTTGCTGCGGGCTATGCCGCGCGCCACTTCGAGCGCATCGTCCACTGTGGACGCGCCCCGCACCGTCACCTCGATGTCCTTGGTGGATCCCTCGGCGTCGGCGAGCAGGCCGGCCACCAGGTCGGCGCAGACGGTGCTGAGCGCCGCCTCCAGTTCATCCGTGGTCGGATGGATGCCGGAGGCGCCACTGGCCATCAGCAGCACGGTGTCGTTCGTGGACATGCAGCCGTCGGAGTCCACCCGGTCGAACGTGTGCGCCGTCGCCTTTCGCAGGGCGGCCGCGGCGGAGGCTGGGTCGAGGACTGCGTCCGTGGTGATGACCGCGAGCATCGTGGCCAGCGCAGGCGCCAGCATCCCGGCGCCTTTGGCCATGCCGCCCATCGCCCAGCCGGGACCGGCGTACGCAGCCTCTTTGGTCACCGTGTCCGTGGTGAGGATGGCTGTGGCCGCGTCCACTCCCCCACCCGGATGCAGGGCGGCGACTGCCTTGTCGACACCCGGCAACAACGCCGTCATGTCCAGCCGGACACCGATGAGCCCGGTCGAGCACACCGCGACGTCGATCGCACCGACTCCGAGTGCGGTCGCCGCCCGCTCAGCCGTCGCATGGGTGTCCTGGAAGCCGGCCGGACCGGTACACGCGTTCGCACCGCCGGAGTTGAGAACGACGGCCCGCAGCCGGCCGGTCCCGAGGACCTGCCGGGTCCACCGCACCGGGGCCGCCGTGACCCGGTTCCTCGTGAACACACCGGCGGCGGTGTCCAGCGGGCCGTCGTTGACGACCACCGCAACGTCGAGGCCGGTTGACTTCAGCCCCGCCGCGACACCGGAGGCTCGGAATCCTCGGGCGGAGGTGACACTCACGGCGCCGCCTTGCGTCCGTAGGGACGAGCGCCATGGCGACCAAACGTACGGCCGCAAGCGCAGACGACGGTCATGGAGCGATCCCCACGGTGGTGAGCCCGGTGGTCTCGGGCAGCCCCAGGGCGATGTTCGCGCTCTGGATGGCGGCTCCCGCGGCGCCCTTGACGAGGTTGTCCAGAGCGGCGACGGCAACCATGCGGCCGGCGAGTTCGTCGACGGTCACCTGGACGTGCACGGCGTTGGAACCAAGAGTGTTGCCAGTGGCGGGCCACTGTCCCGGCGGCAGCAGGTGCACGAACGGCTCGTCGTCGTACGCCTCGTGGTACACGTTCCGGACAGCGTCGGACCCGACCCGGTTGCGCAATCGTGCACTGCAGGTGGCCAGGATGCCGCGCGGCATCGGGACCAGCAGGGGGGTGAACGACACCGTCACTTCCGAGTCGGTCAGCAGAGACAGGTTCTGCCGGATCTCCGGGGTGTGCCGGTGCCCGCCACCGACGCCGTACGCGCTGGCCGAGCCCATCAGCTCCGAACCGAGCAGATGTCCGGCCACCCCCCGGCCGGCTCCGGAGCTGCCGCTGGCGGCGACCGCGACGACGTCCGGTGCGATCAGACCGGCGGCCAGCGCGGGTGCGACAGCCAGGGTGACTGCCGTCGGGTAGCAACCGGGCGCGGCGATCCGTCGGGCACCGGCAAGCTTCTCCCGTGCGCCGGGCAGCTCAGGCAGCCCGTAGGGCCACGAACCGGCGTGCGGTCCGGCGTACCACCGCTGCCAGTCCGCGGGGTCGGCCAGCCGGAAATCCGCGCCGCAATCGACGACGAGGCAGTCCTGGCCCAGGACGTCGGCGACGGACCCCGACTGTCCGTGCGGCAGGGCGAGGAAGACCACGTCGTGGCCGCCGAGGGTCTCCCGGGTGGTGCCCTCGAGCATCCGCCCGGCCAGCGGCGCGAGGTGAGGGTGGTGAGCGCCGAGCCGCGATCCGGCGTTGGCCCCCGCGCAG
>Ga0136614_10003479_pt1 | contig 10094 bp, 10 predicted proteins | sample AntDrymUQ2792106_2_FD_106643 | JGI IMG/M metagenome (GOLD analysis project Ga0136614, IMG submission 106643) | Polar desert sand microbial communities from Dry Valleys, Antarctica - metaG UQ279 (21.06) | ecosystem: Environmental > Terrestrial > Soil > Desert | place: Antarctica: Dry Valley... | reverse complement strand
CGATCAACTCGTCCTTCTGGAGGCCCTTCTCCGCTGTGATCTGAGCAAGGGACGCGGAAAAGTCGCTGCGCATCGTTGCCTCCCTTTGACAAATATCGCCATGAATAAGAAAAGTGGGACGTATCCCACTTCGCTCACCGCGGCCAGGTGTCCGGAACGACCGGACGGTCGGTCTACTCTGCGAGCCAGTATATCACTGGTCGGCGATGATGCGTCCCTGGACGCGGTAGCGCTCCACCGTCTCCACCATCACCTTGTTGTGGGCATTGGAGCCCAGGCTAAGCGTCAGGAATGGCAGCGCCAGCGCCGCCGTCCACGGCCCGCTCGCCGCCACTAAGATCAGGTTGACGATCAGTAGCCCCAGAGTGAGCCCGAGGTTGTCCAGCGTCAGGAAGAGCGCGTTCCGCACCACCCGTAACACCGGTTGATCCATCTGCACCAGCAACGGAAACAGGTACCCCTGGATCGCGAACCAGATGAGAAGCAGGTAAGCGAAGATCAGGCTGAGCACCTTGATCAACGTGCCTTCTAGCGTCCAGTAGAAGACGACGTTGATTGCCAGGAGCGCCAGTGCACCGACGTCCAGCAGCGCCAATCCCCAACCCCGCCAGAAGAAATGCCGGAACCCCTCCCAGAAGCGGCTGATCTCCAATAGCTCACCGTTGGCGAGTCGGTTAGTAACGAAATAGATCCCCGCCGTGCCGGGCCCCACCAGCGCCAGCACCAGCGCCCAGACCGGGACCAGCCAGATGTGCAGCACCGGCGGCGCCGCTCGGTCCGGCCACGTGAGCAGGTAAGTCGAGATGGCCAGCCCCAGCGCGGGCAGGGCCGTCACAAACCAGAACAAATTGAGCAGCACCATGCGCGGCAGGTCGAAAAAGAACTCCGCTGCCGCCGCGCGCAACGAGCGGAGTGCCAGCAGCACGACGGTCAGCGTGCCCCGACCGGGGCAAAAGCCAGGGCATCTTCCAGCCGTGCGCCTTCGCTCGGCGACGGTCGGAAGAAGCGGCGCGTTCCGGCGGCGGTGAGCGCCGGGACCAGCGAATCCAGATCAGGATGGAGCGCGATGATCGTGCCACCCTGTCCCGCCCCGGCCAGCTTGGCGCCATACGCCCCGGCGTCCAGTGCCGCCTGGATCAAGCGCTCGTTCTCTGGGCCCGAGCCGCCGAGGCGGCGCTGCTCGTCATGGTTCTCGTTCATCAGGTCGCCCAGCAGCTTCCAGTCCCGCGCAAGCAGCGCCTTTTTCCCTTCACGAGCCAGCTTGCCGATCCGGACGTACGCATCTACCACCTCACGATCGCCTTCCAGCCAGCGCTCGCGAATGGGCTTGTGCACCGCGCCTGAGTGATGTGCGACGCCAGTGTTGGCCAGGATGAACGGCAACTCGTCCACGTGCGGCGCAAGCGACTCGACCGTGGCGAACGGTTCACTCAGGACCTCCCGGTAGAACTCCTTGTCCCGGAAATCCATGTAGTTGATGCCACCAAAGGTGGCCATGTACTGGTCCTGGTAGCCGCAAATCACTCCCATGTAGTTCAGCTCGATAGACCGAGCCAGCTCGGCGAAGTGATGGCGCGCGTACGCAATCGACTGGAACGTGGTCACCGCTTTGAGTGCCGCCACCACCATCGCGGTCGAGCCGGAAAGCCCGGAGGCGAACGGCAGCTCCGTCCAGCAGTTGAGATGCGCCTTTAACCGGAAGTAACGTTGGTGGGCGATGACCGAGCGGAGGATGTCGCAATGGTCGCCCTTGAGTTGGAGATCCGAGCGCGTGCGAATCTCCACCCTGCCCGTGTCCGATTCGAGTAGCAGGCTGGGGTGAGGCTCGATGCTGACGTACGCTCGCTCTTGCGTCGAGCACGAGATGACACTCCCACCGTACATGTCGGTGGGATTGCCGATGATTCCGCACCTACCTGGAGCGGAAACGACTATCCGATTTGGTCTGCTTTCCAAACTAACAACCGAGCACCAACAACGAGCACCCGCGAAGCGGGAGCGCAGGCGTTAGGGAGTGGCCGCGGCGGGGTGCAGCGGGAGCGCAGGGCGTTAGTAGACTGCGTCCGCGGCGGATTCATCCGATTTGGTCGGCTTTCCACACCAGATACTGCCGGATGGTGTAGCCGTAGCGGTCGTCAGAGAGCGCAAAGTCGATGAATGCCTTGAAGTAGGTCTCGAACGTCCCGATGTCGTAACGCCGCTCGCTCTCGGAGAGCTTCATCGCCTGGACCCGGTGACCCTGCTTGATCATCACCGCGATCGAGTCGGTGAGCCATAGCTCGCCCCCCCGGCCAGGCATGGTCGCGTCGATCGCGCTGAAGATCGAGCGGTCAAAGACGTAGCGCGGCGCAATCGCCAGGTTGCTCGGCGCGGCCGAACGCTCCGGCTTCTCGATCAACCCGGCCAGCGCAAACGTGTCGCCGCCAGTCCCTTCGCCGGCAGCGGGCTCGACCACGCCGTAGCGGTGGACGTCATCCTCGGACACCTCCTCCACCGCCAGCGTGCACGCTGCCCTAGATTCGCCGTGAGCGTGCACCATCCGCTGTAAGAGCGACTGCCGGCCGTCGCTCTTGATGATCGTATCGCCGAATGCGACGATAAACGGCTCATCGCCCACCCACTCTCCTGCCTGGCGTACCGCATCCGCGTTGCCCGCCTGGACGCTCTGACGCGTGTAGAAAAACGACACGCCCTTGGCCGTCTCCAGCTCCTGTCGCAGCGACTCGTCAGTCTCCGTCAGACGCCGCTCGAGTTCCGGATCACGATCGAAGTGGTCTTCGATTGAGGACTTTTTGCGCCCCGTCACGAAGAGCACTTGGGTGATTCCCGCCTGCGCCAGCTCCTCGACCACGTACTGGACGGTGGGCTTGCGCCCAACCGGCAGCATCTCCTTTGGCTGCGACTTCGTGGCCGGGAGGAGCCGTGTGCCGGGTCCCGCCACGGGGACCACCGCCTTGCGGATCGGTGCATTGGCGGCGGTTACCATGCTGCGATGCCCCAGTTATCTCCGACGCCACGGAACGATAACAGGGAGCGTCTGCAAAAGGTGCTCTCGCGCGCCGGGCTCGCCTCCCGGCGGCACGCCGAAGAAATGATCGTGGCCGGTCGCGTCGAGGTTAATGGCCAGGTTGTTCAGACGCTCGGCGTGCGGGTCGATCCTCAGCGCGACGACGTCCGCGTGGACGGCCGGCCGGTCTCTCTGCACGAAGACCACGCCTACCTTGCGCTTAATAAGCCATCCGGATTCGTCACCACCGCGCATGACCCACAAGGTCGGCCGACAGTGATGCAGCTCGTACCGGCGGTGGCCGGCCTCTTCACCGTCGGCCGGCTAGATTGTGAGAGCGAAGGACTGCTCCTGTTCACGACCGATGGAGACTGGGCCCAGCGCATCGCCCACCCCCGGTACGGCTCGGCCAAGGAGTACTTGGTAGAGGTCGCTGGCCGGCCGAAGCCGTCAACCGTCACGCGGCTCAGACAGCCACTCGAGCTTGGTGATGGTGAGTGGTCGTCCGGCGCTGACGTCGGTGTCGACAGCTCGGCGCCCGACCGCACGCTCCTGCGCGTCGTGCTTTACGAAGGGCGCAACCGCCAGATCCGGCGCATGACGGAAGCGGTGGGACATCCGGTCCTGCGCCTCGTGCGTGTGCGCGTCGGCGCCATCCACCTCGGCGCTCTGCGCCCCGGCCAGTGGCGCGCCCTCATGCATGCAGAGATCGCCGCCACCGCCGGCGCATCGGTCCCGCAAAGCGAGCTTCCCGCACCCCGGGGCGTACGTCGCCGGAGGTCGGCGTGAGCCTCTCGCCGAGGATCACCATCGCGATTGACGGACCAGCCGGCTCGGGCAAGTCCACTCTTGGCGCGGCGCTCGCCGAGCGGCTCGGGTACACGTACTTCGACAGCGGCGTCGTCTATCGCGCGATCACGTGGCTCGGTCTGCGTCGCGGCGCAGACGTGCGGCACGAACCGGCGCTCGTCGACCTCGCCCGCGGTGCCGAACTCACCGTTACCCGTCCCACCGTCGAAGACGGCCGTCAGTTCACCGTCACGATCGACCGCGAAGATGCGACGTGGGGCATCCGCTCGCCGGAGGTTGACCACAACGTCTCGACCGTGTCGGCGCACCCGGGCGTCCGCCTCGCCGCGAACGAGCGTCTGCGTCAGATCGCCGAAAATGGTGGTGTGGTGATGGTGGGGCGCGACATCGGCACCGTCGTCCTGCCGGACGCAGACTTCAAGCTCTATCTCACCGCCAGAGGCGAAGAGCGCGCGCGCCGGCGCTGCCATGAGCTGCGCGCGCGCGGCGTGAGCGCCGACTACGAAGCCATCCTCTCAGAGATGCGGCGACGCGACGAGTTGGACGCCGGGCGCGAGACCGCGCCCATGCGCCCCGCGCCGGACGCGATCCACCTCGATTCGGACAACCTAACGGTTGAAGAGGAAATCAACTTCGTCCTCCGCGAGCTTGGCGCGCACGTCGCGCACACCTGACCGTGTCCACCTCCGCCGCGCCGCCGCCGCCCGTTCTTCGAGGTTTTCGTGACGGCCACCCGATCTTCCGGATGTCGCAGACGGCGGTTGCCGGCGTGCTCCACCTCTTGGCGAACATCCAGGCGCGCGACATGGATCGCTGCCCACCTCGCGGACCCGTCATCCTCGCCTCCAACCACGTCAGTTACTTCGACATTCCGCTCATCGGCGCGTGGACTCCTCGCACGACGCTCTTCTTCTCCAAGTCCGAGATCAAGCGCTGGCCAGTCATCGGGCAGATCGCCACACGCTACGGGACCATCTTCGTGCGCCGCGGCGAGTCCGACCGCCAGGCCGTGCGCGAGACGCTCACCGCGCTCGGGAACGGACAAATGGTCGGGGTCTTTCCGGAGGGGACACGCAGTCGCGGTCAGGGTCTTCAGCCCACCCTACCGGGCATCGCACTTCTGGCTCAGCGTTCGGGAGCAACCATTTGGCCGGTCGCCGTCACCGGGTCTGAGCGCATGGGCACGTGGCGTCGTCCGACTGTGACGCTGACCGGTGGCGAGCCGTTCGATCCGCTGGCGGCTGCACGAGAGGTCCATGGCCACAAGCCGACTCACCAACAGGTCGCCGACACCATCATGAAGCGCGTTGCGGCGCTGCTGCCGGAGAGCTATCGCGGTCGATACGGATAGACTTTCCGTACCGCTCCCATGCTCACTATCAAGGAAGTGACGCCCGGCAGCGTCGCCGAGCAGGTCGGCCTGCGCCCCGGTGACGCTCTCGTGTCGATCGACGGTCGCCCCGTGGGCGACGTGATCGACGTGCACTTCTATGCGTCCGCGGATACCGTCGAGCTCGTGTGGCAGACCCCCGCCGGCGAGCACGTCGAGGAAGATGGCGTCGACGTCGGGCCAGACGGATTGGGCCTTGCGTTCACGCAGCCGACCGCCGACGGCATCCGCATCTGCAACAACCGCTGTGTCTTCTGTTTCGTCGATCAGTCGCCCGCGCGGCTGCGGCGCACACTCTATATAAAGGACGACGATTACCGCTACTCATTCCTCGCGGCAAATTTCGTCACGCTGACCAACTTGAGTGACGCCGACTGGCAGAAGATCCACGACCAGCATCTCTCACCGCTCTACGTCTCGGTGCACGCCACTGACCTTGTCGCTCGCCGGCGCCTTCTCGGCAACCCCACCGCACCTGACATTCTGGAGCAGATCGACCAGCTGAAGAGCTGGGGCATCAAGCTGCACACGCAGGTCGTGCTGACCCCCGGCTACAACGACGGGGACCTCCTCCAGAAGACCGTGGACGACCTTGCGGCGCGCTTTCCCACCGTTCAGTCACTCGCGGTCGTGCCCGTGGGTCTCACGCAACAGCGCTTCGATCGCCAGGAGGGGCTCAGGCGTCGGCTGCGCGAGCAGCTCGCGCGGCCCGACCTGGACCCGATTCATCGCGCCGGACTCGAGCGGCGTACTGCGACCGCACCCGAGCTGCGCCTGCTCACGCGCGACGAGGCAGTTGCCCTCGTGCAGTGGGCGCGCCCACTGCAGCGCCGTTTCGAGAAGGATTTCGGCCACACCTGGCTCTACCTCTCCGACGAGGTGTACCTCATGGCCGGCGCGCCGGTCCCCGGCGCGCTCAAGTACGACGGTTTCATCCAGCTCGAGAACGGCATCGGAATGGTACGTTCGCTGCTAGACGACTGGCGAAAAGCGAAGCGTGACCTGGCAGACGGTCTGAAAGTGCCGGTCTCGATCCTGCTCGCGTCGGCCAAGCTGATCGGCCCAACCTTTGATCAGATTGCGGTCGAGATGTGCGCCGTTCCGAATCTTCGCGCTCGCGCCGTCACGGTGGACAACACTTTTTTCGGGCCGGTCGTAACCGTGGCGGGGTTGCTCACCGCGCGAGACATCCTGACCGCCGCCGCCGATGCGCTCCCGGGTGAGCTGCTCTTTGTGCCACGCGCGGCGCTTGACTACGACGCACGGGTCTTCCTGGACGGTATGACGCTGGCAGAGCTGCGCGCCGAGACGCCAGCCACCGTCGTGGTCGCCGGATCCATCCGCGAAGTCATCGCCGCCGTGCGCGCCGCCGGCGAACCGGCTGCATAGGTTGTCGCATGCCGCCCAAACCGATCGTCGCCATCGTCGGCCGCCCCAATGTCGGCAAGTCGACGCTGTTCAATCGGCTGACGGGACAGCGCCGTGCCATCGTCGAGGATCTGCCCGGCACGACACGCGATCGTCTCTACGGCGACGTGGAGTGGTCGGGGCGCTTCTTTACGGTCATCGACACCGGCGGGCTCGAGCTGGCGCCGTCGTCGAACATGATGATCGCCATCGTCAACCAGGTAGGCGTCGCCGTCGACGAAGCTGACCTGATTCTGTTCGCCGTCGACTCTGTTGACGGCATCACCGCGGCCGACGAGGAGATTGCGCAGCTTCTTCGCGCGGGGCAGGTCGCCGGGTCTAAGGCACGCGACAAGAAGCCGGTGATCGTTATCGCCGGCAAGGCGGACAACCAGGCGCGCCGCGATGCGGCCAACGAGTTCTATGCGCTCGGCTTCGAAGACGTCGTGCCGGTTTCGGCCCTGCACGGCGCCAACTCGGGTGACATGCTCGATCTCATCTTTTCACGACTCGCGGACCCGCCGGGGTATGAAGAGGATGACGATGATCGACTGAAAGTGGCGATCGTCGGGCGGCCCAACGTCGGTAAGTCCAGCCTGCTCAACAAGCTGCTCGGGCAAGAGCGCGTCGTCGTGAGCGAGGTGCCGGGCACCACGCGCGATGCCATCGACACGCAAATCGACTACTCCGGCCGGCAGTTCGTCCTGGTTGATACCGCCGGCATCCGCCGTCGCGGGCGGATCGAGCCCGGTATCGAGCGGTATAGCGTGCTCCGGTCGGAGCGCTCGGTGGCGCGCGCCGATGTCATCTTGCTCCTGGTGGACGCGACCGAGATGGTAACCGCACAGGACCTCCACATCGCCGGAGACGTCGAGCGCGAAGGCAAGGGTTTGGTACTGGTCGTGAACAAGTGGGACCTGATTGAGAAGGACACCCACACCGTCGAACAGTTCCTGAACGAGATCGGGCGCGAGTTCAACTTCATGCGCTGGGTCCCCACCGTCTTTATCTCGGCCTTGACCGGGCAGCGCGTTCATCGCGTGCTGGATGAGGCCATCGCGGTGGAGGCCGAGCGCCAGAAACGCATCTCTACCGGTCAGCTCAACGACGTCGTGGAGCGGGCCGTCACCGATCATCCGCCACAGACTCACAAGGGCAAGCAGCTGCGCGTCTACTACGCCACTCAGGCGGGGGTCGCGCCGCCCACCTTCATCTTTTTTGTTAACGATCCAAACCTCGTGCACTTCGCATACGAGCGCTTCCTGGAAAACACGCTGCGTGAGGCATTTGGGTTCCGCGGTACGACGGTTCGGCTGCGCTTTCGCCCGCGCAAGAAAGACGAAGAAGTTCAAGGTCGCGGCCGGCGAGGCTGACGCTCCCTCGCAAACGCCTTGACAAACATGCCTCCAATGTGTCTATCCTCCGTACAGGCGCCGGTTCGGCGCACTCATGGAGGAATAGATGACGAAGACGACACGGGTCCTCATGCTGGCGGCTGGAGTGGCCGCAACACTCGCGCTGCCGGCGGCGGTGAGCGCGCAGGCCGCGCGGCCGGTAACGATCAACCTGGCGGTACAGAACGCCTCAGGTGTCTCCGGCACCGCGACCCTCACCGATATCGGCGGCGGCCGGACCCGCGTCGACGTACGCGTGGCGGCGGCTGGCAACACCAACATGCCGGCGCACATCCACGAAGGCACCTGCGCCAACTTGAACCCGGCCCCCAAGTTCCCGCTCACCAATGTGGCCAACGGAACGTCCACCACCGAGGTCAGCGCGACCATCGCGGCGATCCTCGCCGCCCCGCACGCGATTAACCTCCACAAGTCGCCCACCGAAGCGTCGATCTACACGTCTTGCGGAAACGTCGTTGCCGGCGCGGCGGCGCTGCCGGCGACCGGTGGACCCGCGAGCGCGGTGGTCCCGATGTTGGCGGCCATGGGTGCGGCGTTGGCGGGTCTGGCGGGATTCGCACTTCGCAAGCGCGCCTAACACGCTCGGCTTACCGACCAGAAGGGCGGGTGGCTTCGGCCATCCGCCCTTCCTGATTCCGGCGTGCATTTTTCCGCCGTACAATCGCCCTGATGGTGCTCTGGGGGGCAGCGACTTTGGTCGCGTACCTGTTGGGCTCAATTCCCTCCGGCCTTTGGATCGGCCGGTTCGTGTTCAGGATCGACCCGCGCGACTACGGCAGCCGGAGCACCGGCATGACCAACGTTTTACGCACGATGGGCAAGAAGGCGGCCGCCGCCGTCCTCTTTCTTGACCTGGCCAAAGGAGCCGTCGCCGTGACGGTTGCCCGCGCGCTCCTTCCCGAGGAGCCCTGGGCGCACGTACTCGCGGCGTTCGCCGCCGCCGCCGGCCACAACTGGCCCATCTTTTCTGAATTTCGAGGCGGCAAAGGCGTTGTCGTCTCCGGCGTCGCTATCGGCGTGCTGTACTGGCCCATCCTGGCCACCATCATCCCGGTGGGCATCATCACCGTCTACCTGACGCGCTTCGTCTCAGTTGGGAGCATCATGGGCGCGCTGGTCACGGCGGGGCTTGGCATCGCGCTCTACTCGTCCGACACCATCCCGCTCGCCTACCTGTTCTACTTTGTCGTCGCGTCTGCGCTCGTTCTCTGGACCCATCGCTCCAACGTGGCGCGCCTTGTGGCCGGTACCGAGAACAAGATCGGGCACCGCGTGCAGACCGCCGCGTAGACACAAACCGCACAATTATCTGACAGGAGTTAGAAGTGCCCGAACGTATCGTCGACATGCGTAGCGACACCGTCACCACACCCACCGACTCGATGCGTCGCGCCATGTACGAGGCTGAGCTCGGCGACGACGTCTACGGCGAAGATCCCACCGTCAACCGGCTGGAAGATCGATCTGCCGAGCGGCTGGGCAAGGCGGCGGCGCTCTTGCTGCTCAGCGGCACCATGGGCAATTTGGTGGGCATGCTCGCACAGGCGCGTCCCGGTGACGAGGTCATGTGTGGCGAGTACTCCCACATCTTCCTGAATGAGGCCGGCGGCGCCGCCGCGCTCGGCGGACTTCAACTTCGCCCCATCCCCACCACGCGCGGCGTGATTGACCCTCAGCACGTGAGGCTGGCCCTACGCGACCCCAATAATCTGCATCACCCGCGCTCGAAACTGTTGTGTCTCGAGAACACTGCCAACAAGGACGGCGGCGCCGCCGTCTCCGTCGAAGCCATGGACGCCGTCTCCGACGTTGCACACGAGAGCGGCGTGCGCGTTCACGTCGACGGTGCGCGCATCTTCAACGCGGCCGTCGCGCTCGATGTCCCGGTCGAACGGTTGGTGCAAAACGCGGACAGCGTCACGTTCTGCCTCTCCAAAGGGCTCGGCTGCCCGGTCGGCAGCATCCTCGCCGGCAGCGCCGATTACATCGGTGAAGCACGCCGCTGGCGCAAGATGGTCGGCGGTAGCTTGCGCCAGGCCGGTGTCATCGCCGCCGCCGGCATCGT
>Ga0136614_10003477_pt1 | contig 10095 bp, 7 predicted proteins | sample AntDrymUQ2792106_2_FD_106643 | JGI IMG/M metagenome (GOLD analysis project Ga0136614, IMG submission 106643) | Polar desert sand microbial communities from Dry Valleys, Antarctica - metaG UQ279 (21.06) | ecosystem: Environmental > Terrestrial > Soil > Desert | place: Antarctica: Dry Valley... | reverse complement strand
GTGTGGGATCAGGGATTTGCTTCTGGCGGCTGTGGCGGTATTCGTACCCGAGGTTAAACCCAATGCCGCCCTGGTACAGGTTCGGGATCAGGTTTCCGAAGATCTTCGCGTCACCCAGGAAGTCATACGAATAGCCGAACGTCCGGCCGATATATGCCGCACGCGCTGCCGCCGCGGTGTTGTCAAACGTGTCGGTACCCGTCGCTACGCCGTTCGTAAAGGTCGTTGCTGTGCCGCTCAGTGGAGCGCCAAGGCCGCGGAATGGATTGAAGTTACCCGCCGCAACTTCGGCTTCTAACGGCGTGCGCCGCAGATCGCCCGAGTCGATACGGAGGAATTCGCCCGTCTCGTAAACCATCCCGGTGTCATAGCCAAGAAAGCTGATGACGTTGTTCCCGGTGAAGGTGAAATTACCGTTGATACCGGCCACATAGCGGTAGTAGTCGTAGTCGAAGAACGACCTACGCAGACCGGCCTCGAGCGAGCGATATTGCACCGAGCGCAGCTGGTCGTCGGCCGTCGTGGCTGTGCGTGCACCTCCCGCAGGGCCGGTGAGGAACGGATTGTAGGGGCTCGCGTTCGCCGCCACTACACCGAACTGGAACGGTGCGGGCGCCAAACCGTTATCCTGCTTGCGCGTGGAGTAGAGGAGGTCGCCATAGATCTGAAGCGCTTCGCCGAAGATCTTGTAGCGGCCAGTGATGTAATACTGGTACTTCTCCATCGCCGGAATTGCCGGTGTCGTTTGGCGGAAGTTAAACGAGTCCACGTTCGGATCACGCGCGCGGTAATCTTGCGGGCCCAGAGGATTGGCATTGGCTTGGTTTCTCAGGATCGATGCGGTGGCGCTGGCGTTGACAGCCGGGTTCGTCCGGAACAGAGCACGACCTGGAAAAGTCGGACTGCCCTGGTTGGTGCCACCAAGATTACGACGATCGGCGAGGCGCGAGATTTCGCGGTCAACCGAGAAGATCGCTTCGCGATCGTAGTATTCAGCCGCCGCTGCCACCGAAAACTTGTCGGTCGCGACGCCACCGCGGATATAGCTCTGGATCACGCGCGCGTCCCTGTCGGTCGTGTTGCCATAGAGGAAGTCAATCTCAGCGCCTTCGTACGGCGCCTCTCCGGGACCGTTCAGGAGGATGAAGTTCACAACACCAGCCACAGCGTCAGAGCCGTAAATGGCCGAAGCGCCGTCTTTCAGTACTTCCGAACGCGACAAAGCTCCGATCGGAATCGCATTAATGTCTTCGAACGCGAAAGCGCGGCGACCGTTGATTAGAGTCAAGGTATTGCCGGAACCGAGCGCGCGAAGGTTGACGAAGGCCGAGCCGTCGCCGCCGTTCGAGTCGTTCTCGGTCGCGGTATTACCAACGAAAGAAGGGAGCTGACGAAGACCTTCAGCTGGGGTGTTCGCGCCCTGCTTTTGGAGCACCGTGGCTGTGTAAACGGTCACCGGCAGTGCCGATTCAGTTTCGGCGGTGGGAATGTACGAACCAGTCACAACGACCCGTTCAGTCGTTGCTGCTCCACCGGCAGACGAATCGGCAATCGCCGAATCGGAAACTGCACCGGCGCCAGTACCGGCGGCCGGAGTGGCCGCGGGCGCTGCGGGCGTGGCGGCAGTGGATCCCACCTGAGCGAAGGCGCTCGAGGCGAGGAGGAAAGTTACGCCGACGCCGACTGCGAGAGCCGAGCGGAGCGAACCTAGCTTTTTAAGCACGTGTCTTATCATTAGTTTCTCCATTAGTTGGTTAGGTTTGGCGGTGAGGAATAGTGAAGGACACGAGGTGTGACAAGGCTTTTTTTCACTTTTTTGAAAAAAGTTTGAACGGGCGGGCGATAGCGGATGTCACCCTCAGACCGGCAGTTTAACTGCTAGCACGTCGTTCTGAATCATCTCGCTTTGGGACTCGCTCGCCGTCCCCTTTTGCTCTCTTAACGGATAAAGGCGAAGCCAGAAGCCTCAACTGAGGGTGAGATGTCGTGTCCTCCGGGCCTGACCTCACCGCTCGGAATCGAAGGGCGCGCCTCTGCTCTACCGAGCGGATCATTGCAGCCGCGGCCAAGTGGCTTTCATTAAATTCCTATGTTCACGGGCCTCATTGAAGAAATCGGCAAAGTACTTTGGATCCGGGCAACGGATCGCGGAACGCAGTTACAAATCGCCGCGCCCGGCATCTCGGAAGACATCCACAAGGGCGACAGTGTCGCGGTGAATGGCTGTTGCCTTACCGTCAGTGCGTACCGTGGCGAACAGTTGACGTTCGATCTCCTCGAGGAAACGCTCGATCGCACGAATCTCGGGGCGCTTCGGCGTGACAGCCGAGTCAACCTCGAACGAGCTTTAGCTGTGAACGGTCGCGTCGGGGGACATTTCGTGCAGGGTCACATCGATTGCGCCGCGCCTGTCGTCGGCTTCGCAGAGAACGGCCTAGATCATCGCCTCCAAGTCGCCTTGCCAGGCGACTTCCGGCACTACGTCGTTTACAAAGGTTCCGTGGCGATTAACGGCGTTAGTTTGACGGTTGCAGAAGTGTCACACGAAAGCTTTGCGCTTTGGATCATCCCGCACACCCGGCGGCACACAAATCTTGACACGCTGGCCATCGGCGAACAACTCAACCTCGAGTTCGATCTCCTGGCGAAATACGTTGAGCGCATGTGCACGCCTCACGCTCCCCAATCCTAGCTGCGATTCCGGCTCACTTCGCTCCGAGGCCAAACACGACCGTCGGAATTGTTCGAGCCAGGATCTTGAAATCCAAGCCAAGCGACCACTGGTCGATGTACTCCAAATCGAGTTTCACCCAATCGCTAAAGTCTGTCACTTCATTGCGCCCCCGAATCTGCCACAGACAGGTCAGACCTGGTTTCACGCTCAGTCGTCGCCGTTGCGCAGTGTGCTCGAATTTGTCGACCTCGTAGAGCGGCAACGGGCGCGGTCCCACCAGGCTCATGTCGCCCAGCAGAACGTTGAATAGCTGCGGCGTCTCATCGAAGCTCGTCCGCCGCAGCCAGCGCCCAAAGGGGGTTACGCGCGGGTCATTCTCCACCTTGAAGACGGGCCCCTGCATTTGATTGAATGGCATGAGGTCGGCTCGGCGCTGCTCAGCGTCCTCCGACATGGAGCGAAACTTAAACATTGTGAATGGCTCGCCGTGCTTCCCGGCGCGCTGTTGCCGGAAAATCGCGGACCCTTTAGAAGTCGCGCGGACCACTAGGGCGACCAGCAACATCGGGATGGCAAGAATGACGAGCGCCACGAAAGCTCCCACCCGGTCGATCGTTCCCTTGATCAGCAACGCCCAGGAAATTTCCGGCGTGGAGCGGAACACGAGCATGGGGCGCCCCGCGAAGGCGTCGAAATCCGGTTTCGCGATCGACGTTTGGATGAAATCCGCTACCAGCCACGCTGGGACCCCTTCCACTTCGCAGGCGCCGATCGCCCGTTCGACCCGGTTTAGCTGGCTATGGCCGGACGCGAAGATCACCCGGGTGACCGCATGCTTGTGCAAGGCCTCCACGAGGTCCGAGAGCGGCTGGGCCTCGATGTCGATCCGGTCGGCGATCACCATCAGGAGTTTCTGCTCAGGAGTAAAAGAGGCTTCCAGCGTCGCAATATCCTGTGGCACGCCAGCCAGCAGAATTCGTTCACGCAGTTCGCCCCGCCGCGCTCGCCGCCGGATGATTGCAATGATCACCCCTTCCTTCATAAGAAGAACCGCGATGGCGGCCGGAATGTAGAGCAAGGGGACAGAACGGTTCGCGAGCGGCAAACGAAGGAAAATCACGCAGGCGCTCACGACGATGCTCAGATAGGCCATCGCCTGAGCGATTTGGATAAACGACTTCCACTTCGATTTGGTCAGCGGCGACTGATAAAACCCTTGCAGGTCGAGGACGATCGGCCCAAACGCCATCAGGACCACAATGAGCCAATGATAATTGGTAAAGGGATCAATCGTCTTCTCCACGCCGAACCACTCCACACTGCGGTCACGCAGCGTATGGGTGACCAAAAAGGTGAGCGCGAGCAGACAGGCATCGAGGATCTGCTGGAGCTGCGTGTTAATTTCCTGCTTGCGCGCGAGCATGTTGTCAGGTGTTTGGTTCGCCGGATCCCCGTGTGGCGAAGAACCACAATACTATGACAGCGCCGACTGCGGTCAAAGCTCCTGGTGGGAAGCCGCTCCTGGTCGCAGTCGTTGCATCCCCCCGCGAACTAATGCGGGCGACCCAGATGCGGCAACCTCCAGACCTCTTTGAGTTGCGCCTCGACGCTCTTCATCACGATCTCCAGCAGGTGAAAACGGCCATCGGCCAGTTGCAGGCGCCGATCATCATTACAGCCAGGCACTCCGCCGAGGGGGGGCACAATGCCCTCTCGGCAAAGGAAAGGCTCGAGCTGCTTCTGCGATTCCTGCCCGAGGCGGGATACGTCGATGTGGAGCTTCGGTCGGCGGCGGAGTTGAATCTGATTCTCCGGGAAGCTGAGCGGCGCCGGATCGGCCGGATCATCTCATTCCATGACTTCAGTCAGACCCCAAGCGTCGGAAAGTTGGCCAAACTGGCCCATGCCGCCTCAACGCTTGGCGCCGACATCTTCAAGGTTGCGACTCGTACCAATACCCATGATGACCTCGATCGACTCATTGAATTTTTTACGCTAAGCGGCCAGCACATGGCGATCGGCGCTATGGGCATGGGGAAGTTTGGCCGACGCGCCAGACGGCAACTGATGCAGCTTGGTTCGGTCTTAAATTACGCGCCGCTTGGAAGCTCCCAGGTGGATGGACAACTTTCTCTCCGAGAAATGCGGCAGAAACTGCATCGGTTCGATTTCGGGCTTGATTCAAGGCAGCCGTAACTTTTGCCATCTTGCCGGAGGCCCGCAGCGTATGGTCACGGAGGGAAATCTCTGAATTTATGCGCTCTTCCATTCAACTTCCCCCCGCGGTCCCCGTGATGCCCCTCCCCGGCGCCCTGCTTTTTCCCCATGCACTCCTTCCCCTCTACGTTTTTGAGGAACGTTATCGTGCCATGCTCGAACCCGCTCTGGACGAGGATCGGATGTTTTGCATTGCGTTGATCAATCCAGAGCGAACCGAATGGCATTCCGCCGAAGATTTTCGGCACATTGCCAGCGTTGGGCTGATTCGCGCCTGCGTCGGCCGAGGCGATGGCACATCAAATCTCATCCTTCAAGGCTTACAGCGAGTGCGCTTCACTGCTTTCGCACAGGAAAGCCCGTTCCCAATCGCTGAAATCGAGCCATTGCAGTCCAGAGCCGGCGATTCCCCCGTCGAGAGGGAAGCGCTTGGAGCAAAAGTTCTGGACCTCTATGAAAAGTTTAAGAGAAACGGTCGCGAATTCCCGGAAAAGGTGGACCGCTATTTGGCGGATTTAAGCGATCCCGAGATGTTGGCCGACCTGATGGCCGCGACGTTTGTGCGCGATTCTCTTCGGCGGCAACAGCTCCTCGAAGAGCTTTCCGTCAGTCAGCGTCTGCGGCTGGTCATCCGCTATTTGCGCGATGAAGCCGGTGACGCATCACTGTGACCGGTTGGAACAAGGCGCGCGTGTTCTTCCATCAGATACCGGTCCGTCATCCCGGCGATGTAATCGCACACCGTTCGATACAGGCCTTCCGTTTCGATTCTCCTAGTTGCGCCTTCGCCTAACAAGTCAGGTGAGCGGACGTAACCTTCGAAGACACTGCGCAACATCTCGCAAGCCTGGCGATTCACCTCCGCCACACGCGAATGGTAGTAGACGTTCTGATAAAGAAAACGCCGTAGGTCCTGATTCGCTGCCAGCAACTCTTTGCTGTAGCTGATTAGGGGCCTCTCCTGCCGTCGCACTTGCTCGATGTTTTTGACCCCACGGTCGGCAATCGCGCGCGCGCTTGTCGTGACAACGTCACACACCTGCCGATCAATAATCTGGCGAATGATGAGTTGATGCAGCTCTGGCTCCCGGGCCTCAGGATATCGAAGCGCGACGGCCGCATGGCTGGTCTGCCAGACTGAAACCTCTTCGAGTTGCGTCAGATGGAGGATCTGGAAGTCGAGGGCATCATCCAGATCATGGCTGTAGTAGGTAATTTCATCCGCTAGATTTGCGATCTGCGCCTCCAGCGAGGGGCATTTGTAGCATCTCTCCTCCGTTAAATCGGCGGGATCATAAAACGCCTGATGCTTTTGCAGCCCTTCGCGCACCTCGAGCGTCAGGTTTAATCCCGGGAAATCGGGGTAAACCGATTCGAGCAGATCCACTACCCGCAGACTTTGATCATTATGCTCGAAGCCGCCATGCCCATGCATGCACTCGGCCAGCATCTCCTCCCCTGAATGCCCGAATGGGGGATGTCCGAGATCATGAGCCAGCGCGATCGCCTCGGCCAGGTCCTCGTTCAGGGAGAGCGCACGCGCGATCGTGCGGCTGATTGACGCAACTTCGATCGAATGGGTCAGCCGGGTGCGAAGGTGATCTCCGGTCCCATTCAGAAAAACCTGTGTCTTGTACTCCAGACGGCGAAAGGCGCGAGCGTGAATGATGCGTGCCCGATCGCGCTGGAATTCGGTGCGATAGGCATGACGCGGCTCGGGGAATTTACGTCCTTGCGATACTCCAGATCTCTGGGCAAACGGCGCAAGCACGCGTTGCTCGTCGGCCTCCATTTGCTCGCGCGTCTTCCAGTTCATCGAGAGATGTCGTTTTCCTCGCGCAGATCCGCCGCGCGCGCGGGGAACTGCTCCTTCATACGCTTTCGAGCTGCGCGGCTCTCCGCGCGCACGATCAGAAGGTCAAATATCGCGAGCAACAGCGCCGTGATCGTCAACCATGCGCAAGCGAGCCAGTATAGAATGAAACGCACAGCGTGCTCCTGAGGAGCCAGGGCATCACGCAGGAATGCAGAACCACCAATCAGCATCAACCCGGCGAGCACGAGCAATGCCGCCATCACCTTGCGCCGGAAGCTTCGGTCGCGAATGACGCCGCGCGTCGCATGCACAATGAACGAGACCGTGCGAAGCTTCTTTTCTTCTAGGGAGGTCACGCTTCCAAAAGACGTTGGCTGTGGAGGTTTCGCAAACTCAGTCGTTTGCCTCCGCCGTTCTCGTGCGGCGCATTCTCCCGGCAGCGGCTACTGCGATCAGGATCAGGACCGCAACTCCGCTGACAAGTTCGCAGCTACGCCGCACCCTGGGCTTGCGCAACGAAAGCACCACGTTGTCCCGTTCCGAATTGATTTGGACCGCAACAACGCCTCCGGGGCCGGTCTCTGCCGGTAGAGTCTCGCCGTCGCGGGCCGCCGTCCAAACAGGGAACGCCCATCGCTTGAAAAGCCGGAACCCTGCGACCGGTTGGACCTCGCTGAGGTCGGCGCCCGGCGGAAGGTATTCGTCGTTCACCGTTGTCCGCAGATCGCTCGACTGGATATTGTGTGCTGTCAGTGCCGGCTCGATTCGACCCACAATTTCGGGGACGAGTGGCTCATACTGCCGGATCGCCGGCCAGGCGTTCAGGACTGCGAGCGCCAGCACGGCCACCTGCGCGGGCAGCTCCCATCGAGAGAGGATGAGCCGCGCGGAGACAATCCCTGCTCCTGCCGCAAGTAACGCCGCCAATGGTCCCATCAAGCGCCACGGGAACTGCGTGTAACGGAGGAGCGGCAGCGTCTCCCAAATCCATGTGCTCAGCGGAAGCATCAGAAGGAGGCAGACGATGATTCCGATCGCCAAGGCGCGCGCGATCCGCCGCGCGTGTAAATCTGCTACGGGTGCGAAAAGGACCACGGCGACAAGGAGCGGCGTGATCCAGCCGCCGGAATAAAACTCCGCCGGCCAGGCAAGCGCCGCGATTTTCGGGAATTGCCCATGGAAATCGAACTTGCCGCTCAGGAGATCTTCGGTGCGAATCAACGGCTGCAGGACAAAGGCGGGCACCCAGAAGAAAGCCGTGACTGTCAGCGCCGCGATGATGCCGCCGAAGACCGGTGCCATTCCCCTCGCGCTGCGGTGCACAAAAACGGCCACCCCTAATGTGAGGGTGATCGCAACAAGCGCTACGATGTTGTGCGAAAGGATGACAAGTGCGAGGCAGACCGCACTCCACCAGAAGGCACGACGTGGCTCGGTCGAGGATGCGCCGATTAACACGCCTGGTAGCAGCGAAAGCGCCGCGAATTCCGCGTTGGCGTTCCGGATCCATTTGTCCGCCAACAGGTAGGGATGGAGCGAGAAAAGGACTACCCCCGTTGCGGCTGCTGCCGGATGCTCCGGCCACACGCCGCGAACGAAGCGCCACATCAGGATGCCGCCGACGACGCTGAAAAAAACGAGCGCTCCGACCGCCGCGCCCAGCGTTCCGGCACCACATGCGTCAAGCGCCGCAGCTACCACCAGAAAAAGCGGTGGATAGAACAGGAAGATCGGCGAGCCAAAACCCTGGTAGAGATTTGACGCCCAATAAGGCGGCCACTGGCCATCCTGGAGCGCGTGCCGGAATTCAGCGATTCGGACGAGTTCTAACGCCCAGTCGTGGCCCATGGCGAAGCCCCGCATGAGGAGTGGAGATACTGAGACGACAACTGCAACAGCTGAAATGCCGACGGCTGGGAGAAATCCGCCTCCGCGGACCAGTGCTCCAAAGCGCGATGTATCCCGTCGCTTCATCGCGCTTGCGCGTCCGAGTCACTCGATACAGAGGAAGGTGGTGGCGGGAAGAACATCGCGGCTCAAAGCGAGATACACCGTGCGGCCTCCGCACGCTCGATGAAACAAATCACGCAACTTGGTGGCGGCCTCGGCACGCAGGGTCTTCGCCCGGCCGCATCGACGCCGTGGCTTCCGGCTCTGCTGCTCGTGCTGGCGACGGCGCTCGTTTACCAGCACGTCCGCCACGCCGGCTTCATCTGGGACGACGACGCGCATCTGACCGAAAACCCGTGCATCATCGGGCCGCTTGGCTTTGCCGGAATCTGGACAACAAGTGCGGCGACCTATTACCCGCTGACGCTCACCAGCTTTTGGGTACAACATTGGCTGTGGGGGTTGAATCCACTCCCCTACCACCTCGTCAACGTCGGGGTACACGCCGGGTGCGCAGTTGTCCTGTGGCGTGTTCTGCTCGCCCTCAACGTCCGCGGCGCGTGGTTCGGGGCGGCCTTGTGGGCGCTCCATCCGGTGCAGGTCGAATCGGTGGCATGGATCACTGAGTTGAAGAACACGCAGTCGTGTCTTTTCTTTCTGCTCGCCGTTCACACCTTCCTGAAGTGGCTCAAACCACGGAGCCTGCCCGAGGAACGGCGGATGATCTGGTACGCGCTCGCACTCGTTTGCGCGGCCGCGGCCATCTTGAGCAAATCCTCGACCGTGATGTTGCCTGTGGTGCTTGGCCTGTGCTGGTGGTGGCAGGAGGGTCACTGGCGGTGGCGCAATCTTCCGTGGCTGCTGCCGTTCCTTGTCATTTCGCTTGCCGCAAGTGCCTGGACAATCTGGGAGCAACAGTATCACTCGGGTGCCATCGGTCAGGAATGGAACCAAACCTGGCCCGAGCGGTCAGTCATCGCAGGCAATGTTGTTTGGTTTTATCTTGGCAAGCTGATCTGGCCACACCCACTGATCTTCATCTATCCGCGCTGGCAAATTAATGCCGGTAATCCATTCGCGTACTTGCCGATCATCGCCGCCGCCGCGGCGCTTCTGTTGTTCTGGTGGCAGCGCGATGGCTGGGCCCGTGGTGCATTTTTCGCAGCTGTGTATTTCGTCGTCTCGCTCGTGCCGGTCCTCGGCTTCTTCAACGTTTACTTCTTTCGGTATTCTTTCGTTGGCGATCATCTCCAGCACCTTGCCAGCATCGGTCCGCTCGCGTTCGCCGCGGCCGCTCTCACTGTCGGGCTCGATCGTCTTCCAGGGGAACGGCGCACACTCATCGCGCCGGCCGTCTGCAGCGTCCTGGGACTCACCTTCGCCATCCTGACATGGCGACAGACCGCGATGTATTTCGACGAGGAAACGCTTTGGCGAACGACGGTCGACCGAAATCCTGAGGCGTGGATCGCGCACAATAACCTTGGAAAACTCGACC
>Ga0136614_10003476_pt1 | contig 10096 bp, 6 predicted proteins | sample AntDrymUQ2792106_2_FD_106643 | JGI IMG/M metagenome (GOLD analysis project Ga0136614, IMG submission 106643) | Polar desert sand microbial communities from Dry Valleys, Antarctica - metaG UQ279 (21.06) | ecosystem: Environmental > Terrestrial > Soil > Desert | place: Antarctica: Dry Valley... | reverse complement strand
CTGCTGGCCTTCGCCCTGTCCCGCCCGCACGTGCGCAACTTGCGCACCGACGGGTCCCTCTCCGACGACGTCGCGGCATAGCCGGCCGCGCGCGACCACAAGGAGCCTCGATGACGGTGGACACGATCCCCGATCTGCTCGACGTCCCGGAAGTCGCGGCGGCCGGTCCCGGCCACGGCGACGCGTTCACCGACCACATGGTGAGCCTCAGCTGGGATCCCGGTGCCGGCTGGCACGACCGGACGGTCGGCCCGCTTAAGCCGCTGCACCTGCACCCGGCAACGATCGGCTTGCACTACGCGCAGGTCGTCTTCGAGGGGATGAAGGCGCACCGCGGCGTCGACGGCTCGGTCTCGGTGTTCCGGCCGGACCGCAACGCAGTCCGGTTCCAGCAGTCGGCCCGCCGGCTGGCGATGCCTGAGCTGCCCGCCGAAACGTTCCTCGCCGCGGTGGACGACCTGGTCATGCTGGACGGTGCGGACCTGCCCCACGACCCGTCCATCAGCCTCTACCTGAGACCGCTGATGTTCTCCACCGAGCCGAACCTGATGCTCCGCCCGGGCGAGCAGTACCGGTTCCTGCTGATGGCCTTCCTCGCCGGTGGCTTCTTCGGCGACGACGCGCTGGCGCCGGTCTCGGTGCTGGTCAGCCGTGACCACAGCCGAGCCGTCGCTGGCGGGACGGGGGATGTGAAGTGCGCGGCGAACTACGGGCCGTCCTTCGTTGCCCAGCGGCTGGCCACCGAAGCAGGGTGCCAGCAGGTGGTATGGCTCGACGCCGCGGAGCACCGCTGGGTCGAGGAGATGGGCGGGATGAACCTGTTCTTCGTCCGCCGCCGGCCCGGCGGCTGCGAGGTGGTGACGCCCCGACTGACCGGCACCCTGCTGCCCGGCGTCACTCGAGACTCGCTGCTGGTGTTGGCCGACCGGCTCGGCTACGCCGTGCAGGAGGAGGCCGTCTCGGTGGACCAGTGGCGGGCCGAGTGCATGGCCGGGCTGATCACCGAGGCCTTCGCATCCGGCACCGCCGCGGTGGTCACTCCGGTCGGCTCGGTTCGGGATCGAGACGGCGACTGGGTGATCGGCGACGGCACGCCGGGGCCTGTAACCCTCCGGCTGCGCCGACTGCTGCTCGACACCCAGCGCGGCCTCGCTCCGGACCCCGACGGCTGGCGGCGTGTGGTGATCCCGGGCCGCTCCGGCTGACGCGCCCGGCCGAGCACCGGCCGGTCCCGACGAACCGCAACGACGACGAGTTAGATGGGATGCAGATGGAGCACTCAGCGGGAGTGGTCACGGCGGAGCGACTCGACCGGCCGCCGACGCCGGCCCGGCACCTGTCCTCGGACACGACCCGGGCCGCCATGCGGGTCCAGAACGAGGTGCTGCGAGCGGTTCGCGCCTTCCTCGCCGACGAGGGCTTCGTGGAACTGCTCCCACCGGTAATCGGTCCGGTGACCGACCCCGGAACTCGGGGGTCCAAGCAGCTCGACGTGGATTACTACGGCCACCGGTACAAGGTGATGACCAGCGGCATCCTCTACAAGCAGGCGTCGCTGCTGGCATTCGACAAGCTGTTCTTCGTCGCACCGAACGTCCGCGCGGAGCCACCCGAGACCTGCTCGACCCGGCGGCACCTCGCCGAGTTCCACCAGATCGACCTCGAGGTCGCTGGCGCCGGTCAGGCCGAGGCGATGGCTCTGGCCGAGCAGCTGCTGGTGCACGTGGTCCGGCAGGTCCTGGTCGCTGTCCCGGACCAACTGGACCTGCTGGGCCGTGACCCGGCGGGCTTCGCCGGCCTGCTGGACGGTCCGTTCGACGTGCTCACCCACCGGCAGGCGGTCGCCGCGCTGCACGCTCTGCGGCACCCGCAGAGCCCGGACACCGAGATTGCGTGGACCGGTGAGGAGCTGCTGTCCGAGCGGGCCGACCGGCCCTTCTTCGTCACCGACTACCCGAAGGGCTCCCGGGGGTTCTACGACCGGGAGAGCCGCACTGAGCCCGGCCGGCTGTGCAACTTCGACCTGATCGCCCCCGGCGGGTACGGCGAACTGGTCAGCGGCAGCGAGCGCGAGGCGGACTACGCCGCGATCGTCACCCGGATGCGCGAGACCGGCGAGAACCCGGCCAAGTACCTCTGGTACCTCGACGTGATTCGCGGCGGCATCCCGCCCAGCGCCGGCTTCGGCATGGGCCTGGAGCGGCTCACCCGGTTCCTCACCGGCCTGCCCTCGGTGTGGCAGGTCAACGCGTACCCGAAGATTCCCGGCGAGGTCGCGCCGTGACCGGGCTGCGGGCTGCCGGCTTCCCGGCCGAGGCGGTACGGGCACGAGCCCTCGCCGGCGCCGCGGAGGCGTTCCCGCCGCTCGCCGCGTATGGCCGAGAGGTCTTCGGCGCGCAACCGCCTGCCCGGGAGGCGACCGCGGATCTGCTGGACGCCGCGCGTCTGGTGCCGCCGGTGTTCATGCCGCGCCGGCTGGAGAAGCTCATCGACCTCGGCCGGGAGCCGCTGTATTCCGATGTGGACCTCACCGCGCGGGTCGGCGGGTTCGCCGCGGCACTGCCGGTCTTTCTGTCCGCCTTCGGCTCCACCCGGCTGGGCAGCAGCGAGCTCGCCGTAGCGGCGAGCCGGCAGGCCGGCGCGCTCGGCATTCCGATGGTGATCGGCGAGAACGTCGTGCCGGTCAACGGCTACCGCGGCCGGTCCGCCACCACGGGGCTGCTCGACCGGGTCCGCGCGTATGTGGAGGCGACGACGGACCACATCGGCGGTGTGGTCGTCCAGCAGAGCACCGAGGACGCCGATGCCGAGGTGTGGAACCTGGTTCACAGCGACCCGGCCGTCGAGCCGCTGCTGGCTACCGGCCGGCTGGGCTTCGAGCTCAAAGTCGGCCAGGGCGCCAAGCCGGGGCTCGGCGGCATGACCGTCCTCGACGGGGCTGCGGCCGGGCGGGTGTCCGAGCAGTACGCGCTCGACAACGTGTGGCACGCCGAGGAAGCGGGCGTGCTGCGTTCGTCGAGCCCGGGCACCTTCACCGAGGAGATCCTGCGGCAACAGATTCGCCTGATGCGCAACAACTTCCCGCGCGTCAAGGTGTGGGTGAAGCTGCACCCTGGACGGGACGTGGCCGCGGCGGCGGAGGTCGCATGGGCGGCCGGCGCGGACGCGGTCACCGTCGACGGGGCCGAGGGCGGCAGTGGCTGGGCGCCGCGGGCCTTCCTCGACCACGTCGGACTGCCTCTGGGTGAGTGCCTGCGGCGGATCGGCCGACCGGCAGGCTGCCTGCTGGCAACCGGTCGGATGTGGGAGGGCGTGCGGACGGTGAAGGCGCTCGCCCTCGGCGCCACCGCGGTCGGTCTCGGCAGAGCCGCTCTGGTCGCCGCCGATACCGACCCACGTGAAGGGCTGCGCCGGCTGGTGGCGGTGCTGGCGCTGGAAGCCCGGATGCTGATCAGCGCGCTCGGCAAGTACACCGTGGACGCGCTCGACGCCGACGACCTCTGGTTGCCGGGCGGCACCGTTCCCATCGCCGAGCCGGCCGCGGTCGCCGGCAGCTCACCGGCGCACTCCACCGTCCGTCTCGGACCGTCGCGCCGCCCACCACCGGACCAAGGAGGCCAGCCATGAATGCAGACGTCCGTCCGCTCGACATCGTCGTCACCAGCACGCCGTCCGACTCGCACACGTGGAACCTCGTTTACCTCCAACTCCTGCTTGAGGAGCTGGGACACCGGGTGGTCAACCTGGGCGCTTGCGTGCCAGGCTCCCTGCTCGCCGCCGAGTGCACGCTGCGGCGACCGGATCTGGTCGTGGTGAGCACCGTCAACGGCCACGGCTATCAGGACGGCCTGCGTACGGTCAGCGCGCTGCAGGGCGTCCCGGCGCTCGCGGACGTCCCCGTCGTCATCGGCGGCAAGCTCGGCACGGCCGGACCCGACCCCGCGTCCGCCCGCCGCCTGATCTCTGCCGGCTTCACCCTGGTCTTCGACGACGAGTTGACCGGGCCGGCGCCGCTCCGGGCCTTTCTGGCGACCGTACGGACGGCGTCCGAGGCGGTTGCCGAATGCGGGACCCGACGGTGACCGCACCGAGCACGCCCGCGCCGCCGGGCTCCCTGGGAGCGTACGTTGCGCGAGCCCGCGCCGCGGGCCGTCTCGTCGTGCAGCCGCGGATGGGCATGGGGTCCCCCGCGACGATGCGGGCAGGCCTGCAGGCGACTCGGGACGCGGCAGCCACTTCCGTCGGGACCATTACCCTCGACAGCTACACCAGGGTCGGCGACCACGAGGCGGCCCGGACGGCGCTGCGCCGCGGCGAGCAGCTCAACGGCTACCCGATCGTCGTTCACGACCTGGCCACCACCCGGGCGGTGCTCGACGGGGTCCGGGACGACCGCTTCCCGGTGCAGGTGCGGCACGGCTCGGCCGACCCGCGGGCCATCTTCGCCACGCTGGCCGCGGTCGGTCTGGATGCCAGCGAAGGGGGCCCGGTCTCCTACTGCCTGCCCTACAGCCGCAAGCCGCTGCAGCGGTCGACGACCGACTGGGCGGAGGCCTGCCGACAGCTCGACCGGGTGCGCGAGGTCGGCGCCGAGCCGCACCTGGAGACTTTCGGCGGCTGCATGCTGGGCCAGCTGTGCCCGCCCAGCCTGCTGGTGGCGATCAGCGTGCTCGAGGCGATGTTCTTCCGCACCTACGGGCTGCGCAGCATCTCGCTGAGCTACGCCCAGCAGACAGCGCCCGACCAGGACACCGAAGCGATCCGGGCACTGCGGTCGCTGGCCGCTCGGCTGCTGCCCGACGTTGACCGCCACGTCGTGCTCTACGCCTACATGGGGGTCTACCCGAGGACCCCTTCGGGAGCGCGGCTGGTGCTCGCCGAGGCCGCCAGGCTCGCGGTCCGGGCAGGCGCCGACCGGCTGATCGTCAAGACCGTCGCCGAGGCGCACCGGATCCCCACGATCACCGAGAACGTCACTGCGCTGGAGGAAGCCGCCCGCGCCGCCGAGGAGCCGGGCGGCACGGAGCCAGCGCTCGACACCGGCCTCCTCACCGAGGCGACCGCCATCGTCGAGGCGGTGCTAGACCTGGCCCCCGACCCGGGCCGGGCCCTGGCGACCGCCTTCCGGCGCGGCTATCTGGACGTCCCGTACTGCCTGCACCCGGACAACGCCGGCCGCGCCCGCAGCTACCTCGACGGGGACGGTTGGCTGCGCTGGGCGGCGGTCGGCAGCCTGCCGATCGGACCGGAGGCGGTGCGCGGCCGCCCGCAGCGTCTCGGCTCGGCCGACCTGCTCGCCGCGCTCTCGCACGTGGCGGACCGGTTCGACGCCGCCGGCGTACTTGCCCACGACGGTGCGGCCCCTGCGCCGGCCACCAATCCCTGACCGAAAAGGAGAGAACGAGATGGCGACCAACCCGTTCGAGGACGAGGACGGCAGCTACCTGGTGCTGGCCAACGACGAGAACCAGCATTCGCTGTGGCCCGCGTCGATCCCCGTGCCTGCCGGCTGGACCACTGTGCATGGTGAGGACACCCGGCAGCACTGCCTGGACTACATCGAGACCCACTGGACCGACCTTCGCCCGGCGAGCCTGCTCGCTGCGATCGCGGAGTCCGCGGAGCCCGCGGAGTCCTGAGCCTCTCCCCGAGCTTCTGAGCGGAGAACCCTGTGCCCGACGACTTCGACACCGTGCCGGCGCTGGTCGACCGGTGGACGCGCCGGACTCCGGCCGCACCCGCCGTCGAGCACGATGGCACCGTCCTCACGTACGCCGAGCTCGGCACCCGAGCCGTCGGGCTCGCCCGCGCGCTCGCGGCCCATGGCGTCGGCCCGGAGGACGTGGTGGGGATCGCCGTGCCCCGCTCGGTCGACCTGGCGGTGGGCCTGCTCGGGATCCTCACCGCCGGCGCGGCCTACCTGCCGCTGGACCCGGACTACCCGGCCGAGCGGCTCGCGCACGTGCTGGCCGTCGCACGTCCCAAGTGGACACTGGGACCGACGGAGGTCGTCAGGTGGTCGGGCGGGGCGGCCGGAGGACGGCGGCCCCGCCCGGCGGGCCCGGACCACCCGGCGTACGTGCTGTTCACCTCGGGAACCACCAACCGGCCCAAGGGGGTGGTCGTCACCCACCGGTCCATCACCATGCGGATGGCCGCGGTGGAGCCGATCTACCGGCTCCAGCCGGGCGACCGGGTGCTGCAGAAGACACCGAGCGGGTTCGACAGCTCGGTCGTCGAGATCTTCTCGACCCTGGCCTCCGGCGCGACCCTGGTGATGGCGGAGCCGGAAGGGCACCGCGACCCGGCCTACCTGGCCCGCGTGATCCGGGCCGAGCGGATCACCGCCGTCCGCTTCGTCGCCTCGATGCTGCCCCTGTTCCTCGACGCCTACCTCGCGGGCGGGACGGAGGGGCCCTTGCGGCTGGTCGTGTCCGAGGGCGAAGGACTGCCCATCGCAGTGGCCGACCGGTTCCGGGACACCCTCGACGTCCCCCTCTACAACGAGTACGGCCCGACGGAGGCCGCTGTCGGAGTCACCTGCCTGCGGTGCGAACCGGTCGACGGGACCGGCGTGATGCCGATCGGTCGACCCACCCCCGGCACAGGCTTCCGGCTCTTGGACGCCGCGCTACGACCGGTACCGGCGGGAACGACCGGTGAGCTCTACTTGACCGGGCCGCAGCTGGCCCGCGGGTACCTCGGCCGCCTGGCCGAGACGGCGTACCGGTTCGTCGCCGATCCCTTCGGTGCGCCCGGGGAACGGATGTACCGCACCGGAGACCTCGCTCGGCAACGGCCGGACGGGGACGTTGACTTCGCCGGCCGGGTCGACGACCAGGTGAAGATCCGCGGCTTCCGCATCGAGCTGGCCGAGGTCTCGGGCGCGGTCGCGACCCACCCGCTGGTCCGTGAGGCGACTGTGGTTGCCAGAGAGAACTCCGCCGGGGACCAGTCGCTCGCAGCGTACGTCGTCCCCGGCGAACCGGCACCGACCGCCGCCGAGCTACGGGAGCACTGCGCCCGCTCGGTGCCCGCGCACATGGTACCTGCCGACGTCGTGCTGCTCGCCGCGCTGCCGCGCCTTCCGAACGGCAAGGTCGACCGCCGTGCCCTGCCCGCCCCCGAACGGCTCCGTGAGCCGATGAGCGGTCCACCCCGGACCGGCCCGGAGCGGACGGTGGCCGCCCTCTTCGCGGAGGTGCTGGGGGTCTCGCAGGTCGGTGTCGACGACGACTTCTTCGGCCTCGGTGGGCACTCGCTGACCGCTGCCCGCCTGGCCGGCCGGTTACGCTCGACCGTCGGGGTCGAGCTCCCACTCGCCGACGTCTTCGCGGCACCGACCGTCGCGGCGCTCGCCGACCGGCTGGCCGCCGCCGGGCGGACCCGGCCGGCGCCGGCGCCGGTCGAGCGGACGGAGCGGCCCGCGCTGTCCTTCGCCCAGCAGCGGCTGTGGTTCGCCGACCAGTGGGCTGGGCCGAGCGCTGCCTACCACGAGCCGACAGCGATGCGGCTACGCGGCCCCCTCGACCCGGCTGCCATGGCGGCCGCGCTGACGGACCTGGTGTTCCGGCACGAGGTGCTGCGCACGGTGTTCCCGGTGCGCGACGGCGTGCCGTGCCAGCGGGTGCTGGAGCCGGGCGGGGTACCGGTCGAGCTGTACCGCACCCGGTGCACGGATGAGGAGCTGGACGGCCTGTTACGGGCACTGGCGACGCGACCGTTCGACCTGGCGACGGAACCGCCGGTGCGCGGACACCTGCTGCAGATCGGTGCGGAGGACCACGTCCTGCTGCTCACCGTGCACCACATCGCTACCGACGGCTGGTCGCGGGGAGTGCTTTGGCGAGACCTCGCCGAGGCATACGCGGCCCGCCGGTCGGGGAACCGTCCACACTGGTCGCCCCTGCCGGTGCAGTACCACGACTACGCCCGTTGGCACCGCGACCTGCTGGAGCGGGACGGCCTGCTCGAGCGGCAGCTGGCGTACTGGACCGGAGCGCTGGCGGACCTGCCCGAGGAGATCCCTCTGCCGGTCGACCGGGCCCGACGCGCGGAAGGTACCCGTCCAGGTGGCGCCGTGCCTGTGGACCTCGACGCCGGCACCCACCGCAGGCTGCTGCGGCTCGCCCGCGAGGAGCGAGCCACACTTTTCATGATCCTGCAGGCCGCCGTCGCCGCGCTGCTGTCGCGACTAGGCGCCGGCGTGGACATCCCGCTGGGCGGCATCGTCGACGGCCGGGAGGACGACGCCTTCGCCGAGCTGGTCGGGTTCTTCGCCAACACGGTGGTGCTGCGCACCGACCTGTCCGGGACGCCCACCTTCCGCGACCTGCTCGGTCGGGTCCGGACCACCAGCCTCGCTGTGCACGCGCACCGGCAACTCCCCTTCGAGCGCCTCGTGGAGGAGCTGCGGCCCGTCAGGGCGGCCTCCCGGCAACCGCTGTTCCAGACCATGCTCGTGCTGCAGCCGCACGCCGGGCCGGCGCCCGCGTTCCCTCTGCTGTCCGGCTTGGACCACCCGGTGGAGACCGGGACCGCCAAGGTCGACCTCACCGTCGACATCACCGAGACTTACGACGACGGACCGTCACCGGGTGGACTGCGCGGGACGCTCCGCTACGCGGCGGACCTGTTCGACGAGACCACAGCCCACCGGCTGGCCGAGCGGCTGCGCCGGTTCCTGCTGGCGGTGACCGAAGACCCGGACACGGCGGTGCACGCGGTGGACGTGCTGCTACCCGGCGAGCACCGGACGGCCGCCGCGGAACCAGCGCCAGTGCCGGCGGACGCGACCGTGCACGGCCTGGTCGAGCGGCGGGCAGCGGCCCAACCGGCCACGGTCGCGCTGATCGCCGGCGGGGAGCAGCTATCCTACCGTGAGCTGGACGAGCAGGCGAACCGGCTGGCCCACCACCTGCTCGCCGCCGGCGTGCGGCGCGGCGACGTGGTGGGTGTCCACGTCGAGCGGGATGCGCGGCTCGTGGTCGCGCTGCTGGCCGTGCTCAAGGCGGGCGCCGCCGGCTCGGTGCTCGACGTCACCTTTCCGGTGGCGCGACTGCAGACCGTCCTCGAGCTGGCCGGCATCGGCACGGTGGTGGGCACCGCGGTCCGGCCAGCCCTTGACGTGCAGCATTGGGTGGACCTCGAGGCCGAGTCAGCAGCGATCGCCGCCCGCCCGGGCAGCCGCCCCGGCGTGGCAGTCCGAGCGGACGACGCGGCGTGTGTCATCTTCACCTCGGGCACGACCGGCATGCCCAAGGGCGTGCTCAGCCCGCACCGGGCACTGGTCGGCTCGCTGCAGGGACAGCAGTACTCGGGCTTCGGTCCAGGCGAGATCACCCTCCAGTGCGCGCCGGTGTCCTGGGACGCTTTCGCCCGACAGGTGTTCGGACCACTGATCGGCGGCGGCACCTGCGTGCTGCAGCCGGGCCAGCGGCCCGAGCCGGCGCTCATCGCCCGACTGGCTGCACGGCACGGGGTGACGGTGCTGGACACGGCCGGCAGCCTATTCTGTCACCTCTGGGACGAGTACCCGGACCTGTTCGCCGGGCTGCGGTGGGCACTCACCGGCGGTGAGCCTGCGTCCGGCACCCACCTGACCGCGCTGCTCGAGCGGCACCCCGGCATCCGCGTGGTCAACGGGTACGGGCCGGTGGAGAGCATGGGCTTCAGCACGGTTTTCCACGCCGCCGAGGGCTGGCGTACGCCCGCGGTCCCTATCGGGCGACCGGTACCGAGGAAGACGGCGCAGGTGCTGGACCGGTGGCTGCGCCCGGTGCCGCCGGGCGTGCCGGGCGAGCTGTACCTGGGTGGCGCGGGGCTGGCCCACGGGTACGCGGGCCAGCCGGGCCTGACCGCCGAGCGGTTCGTGCCCGACCCGTACGGCCGGCCGGGGCAGCGGATGTACCGGACCGGCGACCTGGCTCGTCGCGGGTCCGACGGCCTGCTCGAGTACCTGGGCCGCGCCGACGACCAGGTCAAGGTCCGCGGCTTCCGGGTCGAGCCGGAGGAGGCGAGGGCGGTGCTGGCCGGTCACCTCGGGGTGCGGCAGGCCGCAGTGGTGGTGCGGGAGGACCGCCCCCGCGACAAGCGG
>Ga0136614_10003475_pt1 | contig 10096 bp, 8 predicted proteins | sample AntDrymUQ2792106_2_FD_106643 | JGI IMG/M metagenome (GOLD analysis project Ga0136614, IMG submission 106643) | Polar desert sand microbial communities from Dry Valleys, Antarctica - metaG UQ279 (21.06) | ecosystem: Environmental > Terrestrial > Soil > Desert | place: Antarctica: Dry Valley... | reverse complement strand
GTTTAGCGGGAGGTTGGCGAGAGTGCGCTCATTGATTACACCGGCCACCTGGGAAGTATTAGTGTCCACGTTAAGAACATCACTAGGAGTGATCACAACCGCCGCCTGAGCGCCGGCAGGGCTCAGGGTTACGTTTATCGCTGGAACCTCACCGACGTTAAGCGTAACAGTCTCGACAACGGCCTGAGCAAAGTTGGTAGCCTCAACTCTGATCTCGTAAGTTGCGGGCGGCAGATTCTGGAGCGTGTACGTTCCCTCGCCGCTCGTGGTTGTCTCGCGGGTTTGTCCTGTAGCCTTGTTCTTAACGACCACGCGAGCGCTGGGAACGGCTGCTCCGTTTGTGTCTAAGACTTGCCCGCTAATGCCCGCAGTACCAAGTTGGGCAAACACGATCGCCATTGAGGAAAGGACGAGTGCCGGTAGTAACGTTGCAGAGAAAAGTTTTCGTAAGAACATTTGTCATCCTCCTTTTTTCTAAGGTCGTGACATCAACAAGTGAGGCGGGGTGGCGCCCACAGCGGGGTATCTTTGATTTGGCTCTCTTATCACCACGGAGACACCGCGCGGCATCGCGCAACTAAACGTCGCAGTAGCTCCGGAGGAGCCGGATGTTTATAGATACCGAAGCGAATCCAGAACAGGCGAAGTATACTCCGCAAGGAATGCTATAGGTCAACTGCTATCGAACGCGGGAACTCTTTCCCTCGAATCGAGCCGGCGGGCAAATTTCGTGAGATTGCCACTGCGAAGGGAGCAATCGCCGCAACGTTATGGCTCAGGACCTGTTTTGAGAAGGCAAAGAACTGGTGCGCAATAGACTCGCCCGCCAGGACGGCGACCGGCTTAATCCCGATGCCAGGATTCTTCTGGAGCGAGCGCACCAAGTCGCGCCCCCGCGGGCATCGCACCAAGACCAAGGCGCTGTACCCCCACCAGGATTTATGACTACAGCGCGAACGTAGCGCCGATCTCATGAGGGGAACGCTGATGAGAGTCAGGGACCAGGGTAGAAGCAGGATCAGAGCCGACTCGTGAATCGCCGAAACCGCGAGGAGGAAGATTCCCGCGATCTACGCGCGGGTTGTCACAGCAGCGCACCTGCGCAACTCCTCCGCCGACCCGAGGGCGACGCCCGGGTATAGCTTGGCTCCCCAGAAGGCGAGCAGCGACACGATCGTCACCGGGAGCAGGATCCCCCTCGCCAGCACCCAGAAATCATGACCTAGCAGTCCTGCTACGGCGACGCTCACGATCATCGACAGACTGATCGAGAGCGCGTCGGAAGCGACGAGCAGCCCTACCGTCCGCCTAAGGTTTGTACCAGCGCTCGGACATCTTCTCTTTCGGCTGTCTGCTCTACGAGGCGGCCACGGGACAGAAGGCCTTTGTGGCAGACTCAATCGTTGACACGCTGCACAAGATCATTCATGAACCCGCGCCCGCCATCACCGACCTTAATCCTGCCGCGCCAACGGAATTGCAGCGTGTCATCCGCAAGTGTCTGACAAAAGAACCAGCGAAGCGCTACCAGACAATTCGCGACACGGCCAACGATCTGGAAGAGCTAAACGAAGAGTTGAAGGGCTCGCCCGACATTGAACGGTCGGTGGCGCCATCGGCGAGCGCGACCGGTGCGTTGCCAAGTGGAGGAACAAACACCGGCGCCCAGCGCGCGACCGAAAGTACAGCCTCAGCTAGCCAACCTCCTTCCAGCGCCGAGTACGTAGTTTCGGGAATCAAACAGCACAAACTCGCGGCTGGTGTTGCTCTGCTCGTGCTTGTTGCTGCTCTTACGGTACTCGGACTCTATCTGCGTGGGGGAAGCGGGGACGTCGCAATCACATCGATCGCGGTGATGCCGTTTGTCAACGAAGGCGGCAACGCTGATTTGGAATATCTCTCGGACGGGATGACCGAAACGCTTATCAAGAGTTTGTCCAACCTGCCGAATTTGAATGTCAAACCGCGTTCATCGGTCTTTCGATACAAAGGGAAAGACACGGACCTACAGACGATTGGCAAAGAGTTGAATGTTCAGGCGATCTTGAATGGTCGAGTCGTGCAACGCGGCGACCAGTTGACAGTCAGTTTGGAACTGGTTGATGTTCAAAAAGACAGCGTGATCTGGACCGAGCAATACCAACGCAAGCAATCCGACCTTGTCTCACTGCAAAGCGAGATCGCCAAAGACGTTTCAACCAAACTCAAAACTAAATTATCGGGTGCGGAAGAAACAAAAGTAACAAAGACCGGAACCGCCGACGCAGAAGCCTATCAAGCCTATTTGAAAGGTCGTTATTACTGGAACCGACGCACGGCTGAAAACCTCAAGAAAGCGATCGAGCAATTCAAGTCGGCAACGGACAGAGATCCGGATTACGCATTGGCTTTTGTCGGACTCGCGGAATGCTACGCGGTCTTGGCCGAATACGCCGGTACTCCCACAAGCGAAACGCTCCCGCGGGCGAAGGCGTATGCTGAGCGAGCTTTGGCTATCGACGGTCAATTGGCGGAGCCTCACACTACATTGGGATGGGTCAATGACTATTCGTGGCAGTGGGTGGAATCGGAAAAGGAATACAAACGGGCGATCGAGGCCAATCCGAATTATCCAACGGCGTATCATTGGTACTCGATCCTCCTCAAAACTTTAGGAAGAAATGACGAGGCTGCGGCCATGATCAGGCGGGCTCAGGAGCTGGACCCGCTGTCGAGCGTGATTGGCGTCAATATTTCCAGACTGTATCAATTGCAAAACAATCACGCGGCGAGCGTCGAAAACTCTCTCAAAATAATTGAGCTCGATCCGAATTTCGGCCCGGCCTATGAATATCTCGCACTGTCGTATCTGAAGCAGGGACGCAACGCCGAAGCCCTGACAGCAATAGAAAAGGCCGTGGAATCAACTAACCGAGCGAGCATTACGCTCGGTGATCTGGGCTATATTTATGCCGTCACGGGAAAGCGAGCCGAGGCGATTGCCGTTGTCAAAGAGTTGGAAGAAAAATATGCCCGCAAGGAGGCGGTCGGACAGTTTATCGCTCCCGTCTATATTGGATTGGGCGATATGGGCAAGGCGTTCGAATGGCTTGAGAAGGACTTCCAAGCACGAAACGGAAAGTTACCGGAGATACGATGGGAAGTTCCGTTTGAGCCTCTCCGCGACGACCCGCGATTCGCTGGATTGCTGAGACGGATGAATCTGCCGGAATAGAGAGCTTCCGTTCCAATTATGAAACGCTGCCCCAATGTAATCGCGTCATCCAAGTCGGACTAAACAGCTCGAACGCAAACCAAAGTAAGAGGAGAACACTATGGCAAAACCTTCAAAATTGGCCCACGTAGTCTATATGACGAGACGGTTCGAGGAGATGATCGCCTGGTACCAAGCGGTCTTCGAGGCAAAGGTGCAATACCAAAATCCTGCGTTCGCCTTTCTTACCTATGATGACGAGCATCATCGTTTTGCCTTCGCGAACATGTCTGCTCTTGATCCCACAGGCATTGGTGGCGAGTCGCCTCGTGGTGTTGGCGTTAATCACGTCGGTTACACGTATGCGAATTTGGGAGACTTGCTCGATACGTATGACCGTCTCAAGCAACTGGGCGTCACGCCTTACTGGCGGGTTCACCACGGAGTAACGCTTTCAATTTATTATCGGGACCCGGACGGAAATCGGATGGAGTTTCAGGTCGACTGCTGCGCCGGTGCGGAAGAGGCCCACGCATTTATGCACAGTGATGCGTTTGGCGCGAATCCGATCGGCGTGGAGATTAATCCTGACGCGTTGCTGGCTCAATACCGAAGCGGAGTACCATTGGCAACACTGCTGATTCAGCCTGAAGGGCCGATGTCGCAAATCCCGCCCGAACATGGTTTAGCTTAACTTCGATGAAAACCTGCCCCCAGTGTCATCGCGTAGAGGCTGACGACACGCTCGCTTTCTGTCGCGCGGACGGCACGGCTCTGATCAGCGACTCGGGAGCTGTCAGTGCTAACTCTGGAACGGTGAAGTTCGGTTCGGCGCCACAGATGAACGAGATCGAGACCAGCATCCTCCCGCATCGCACTGACGCACAAATCCACCGCCCCACCGCGCCGACAACTGTGCTTCCGACGCAATCAACTCCTGGCACAACCCGCGAACTGAGCAGATCAAAACGGGGTAAAGCTGCATTAGTGATTGCCGGCCTATTCCTAATCGCTATCGTTGCTGGTTCCGCTTACTTTTATCTCACCCACAAGAACACACAAGCGATTGAATCCATCGCGGTGATGCCGTTTGTCAACGAGAGCGGCAACGCTGATGTCGAATATCTCTCTGACGGCATGACAGAAACGCTGATCAGCAGTCTGTCGCAACTACCGAACATAAATGTGAAAGCGCGCTCGTCGGTGTTTCGTTACAAGGGTAAGGAAGTTGACCCCAAAACGATTGCTGAGGAACTAAGTGTCCAGGCGATTTTGAACGGACGCGTGGCGCAGCGGGGCGATCAGTTAACGCTAACACTTGAGTTGGTTGACGCGCATACGGAGAACATGATTTGGAGCGAGCAATACAATCGCAAGCAGGCCGACCTCGTAACACTTCAAAGCGAGATTGCGCGTGATGTGTCGAGCAAGCTCAAGTCTAAATTGTCAGGTGCTGACGTAGCGAAAGTCGAAAAGGCTTACACGACAAATCCCGAAGCCTGTCAGCTTTATTTGAAAGGAAAGTACCATTGGAACAAACGAACGGGGGCAGCCCTCAAACAAGCTGCTGACTTTTACCAGCAAGCAATTGAGAAAGACCCGAACTATGCCCTCGCCTATTCAGGTTTGGCTGAAACATACGTTCTCTTTTCAAGTTACGATGTTGCTCCGGCAACGGACAGCATGCCTCAGGCGAAAGCGGCGGCTCTGCGGGCGTTGGAGATTGACGATTCGCTGGCAGAAGCACACACCGCACTCGGATTTTATCTTTCCAATTACGAGTGGGATCGGGATGGCTCGGAAAAGGAATATCGCCGCGCTATTGAACTCAACCCCAACTACGCGACCGCCCATCATTGGTTTGGCGCTGACCTCTCGAATGTAAAGCGGGTCGAGATTTGTACCGATGATCTGACCAGGTGAACTCCGGCTGGATCAAACTCATAAATCACCGGCAATGCCCGAGAAGCGCTCTTCAAGGATCTTGCCGGTTACTTTGTTTCCGTAAGCGTGTTCGCGATTGATGTAGTCTAAAATCTCCTTAGCGACTTCCGCCCCGGAATTGATGGCGTACTGCGCCCCTTCTTTGACAACCAGACTGAGACCTTTTTCGCCGTCATAGAATATTGGAGAAAGCCCGCTGAGGTTTGCGGCCTTTAGAATCTCGTCTACTTCTTTGCCGGTGACGGGACGCGAACCTAGCTCCAGCTTTGGATAAAGGTCCGGGAAAGCCACATCAAATAATGCTTTGAAAACTTCTCCAACATTCTTGCCGAGGGATGACGCTTCGCGCGATACGCCACGAAATAGACCCGCGCCTTTCTCCAGCGCTTCGATCATTTTGTCTCTGAGGCGCGACTGGATACGAGAAACTTCCTGTTTTTCATTAGAAAGAGATGCCGCCTCTTCGTTACTAATGCGGTTCTGCGCGCGCGCTTGCTCGTACTTGGCGATTATTTGTCTGGAGGCAAACAAGCTGGCTTCATTGTCATCGACTTCCGGAGTAAGGGCGAATACCCAATAGACTTCGTTCGCATTTTTGGGTTGGCGGCTTTCGGTCCGTATTTCGTCTACCTTTGCCGGAAGCGAACCTGAGTCATCGGCGATGTAAAGCGAGAGTGGAATCTCACCGTCCCCAACAGTGATTCCATCAACGTTTATTCCCACACGGAAGGTGCGCAGATTCTTATAGCGATAGGTTTTGAGGTTTGGCTCTTCAAAGATGCCGCGTAGGGTCTCTGGTAATCTCGTTGCGATCCTTAGGACGCGCCTCGAAACCGCGGCGTTCAGTTTCCCAATTCTTCTCCTGGTTGGTTTGAAGCTTCCATCCCTCTTCGGTATTACGGACGAACTTGCCGTCCTGAAGTTTCTTGATTGCCGACTCCACCTCAGCACGCGGTGCCGGCTGGCCGACGGCATCTACCAAACAAGCGGCGATGTTTGCTTCAGTCCTGGGAACGTCGCGTACGAACTCGAGTAGCGCTATTGTCTTAGCTACACGCGCCGCCATCCCGCGATCCTCCGAGTCGGTGCGAAACCGTAGAGCGATATCGCTGATGTCTTTCTGTTTCTCAGAAGAGAGATTGCCCTCAACCAGCTCAAAGATCTTATCGAGTGTTACGAGTGTTCCAATTGGCTTACCGGCCAAGCCAGTGCGCTCAGATACAAGCATCTCGTAAGCCTGCTTGATGATCGTTCGGTTGCTGCCGCCATAATGTTTTGGTGCACCCGGCTGCAGCCGAATCCCGGACATGATGTCGATCGACATCTCGATGTAATGCGGTAGATACGGGTAAAATTGGATGAAGTCGTCTTCAGTTACTTCGGTTCTTTTCTGCGTCCTTTCGAGACGACAAGCGGCATTCAATATTCCTTGAGATTCGCCGAACAGTTTTTTCAGGATAGGCTTGGCTTCGTCCCGCTTCGCCAACACTCTTTTCGTAGCCACTTCGCGAATATCCGCCGGCGCGAGGTCTACACGATGTCGGAAACGGTCCTGGAGCTTGGCGATATCCACTCTCTTGGTGCCGATCGCGTCGACCACTTCGTCAAGCTTTTCCTGAGACGTGACTACAATCCATACGGGAGCGATTGCTTTTTTGGCTTTCAAGTAATTCTTGCTGACTTCGCCAAACTGTTCGACGAGCGCGCGGAGATCCTCGATCTTGTTGGCGCTGTGCGCGACGTAGCGGCCAACCTCGTCGATGATGAAGGCGATTGCCTTGCCCGGTCTCCTTCGGGCCGTAAGCTCAAACGTACGGTCAACAACTGTTTCGACTGTGATGGTGGTGTTTCTTTGCCCCAACGACTTAGCCCATGAATCGGCGGCTGGGAAGACTTTCGGGTCCATGCGATTGAGAATCGCCGAAGCATAGTTGAGTTTCATTGCGCCCTTGCGCGCTATTTGCCAGTCGCGACCGTTTACCTCCTGACAAAGCGCAACAAACTCATCCAGCCTTTTCTGCCCTTCGAGTTCGATTTCCAATTCAGCAACGTCATAGTCAGTTGCGTAGTCGAGATGGTTTAGAAGTGCTCGGTACACAATCTCCGCAATCTTCTCCTCGGCACGACGCACTTCCGAACCCTTGGAGACGTCAAACATCACGACCTCGGTTGGTATCTTGACGTTGATCAAGTCCAGGAATTCCCAGATTCGTTTGTCCTCTACCTGAATCTTGAAAAGTTCGCTGGCGGGCTCGCCCAAGAGATTTGGATTGCTCAACACATAGCCCAGGTTTTTCGCAAATGATGATTTGCCGGAACCAAAAAAGCCGGACACCCATATTCCGACACCCTCAGTGGGTTCTGACGGCGCTTCAGCCATAGCGGCGAAGAGTTCTCGATAATGGTCCTTGATTCTGTGGGTGGCAACGTATTCGGTGATTTCAGAATAAACGGAGTGCTCGTCGGTCTGATTCACCTGAATTACTTCTTCGATCTGCTTAGTGAGATCGCGGGCCAGAATGTCGCCAATCGTCTTCATCGATTCCCTCGGACTAGCTGTATATTTTTACCCGATAACTGCTAGGCGACACCCGATCCTGACAACCCATAAAGCGAAGACCTGAATCACCCTCGATGGTCCCTGGGTAGAACAAGATTGCGGGCACCTTTGTACGGCCGTGCATTTCCTCTAACAACTTTGACATCTGATAGATTGCCGGTGCCATTGACCCGGCGCGCATCAGGAAGACAATGTGTCGCTTAGGATCTAGTGCTTTCATTCGATCCGCTAAGAGACCGGGCAAAGGCAGCCAATCAGTGTCTGAAAGATACGTGGTGACTTGCTCCTGAGCTGATTCGAAACCTCGCTCGCGCTCAAGCTGTACCACTGCATCCAATCCTTCAGACTTGTCTATCGCATCCCATAACAACTCCGCAAGCGATATCGTGACTGCTTCTTTGCTGTGAACCACCAGCCTGGCTGCGAGCAAGCGAGCTTCGCGGCGCGTCTTCCACTCCTCGTCCGGGTCGTAACGCAGAATTGCGAAAGGTAGATCCTGGTGAACAGTTATGCGCAGAGGTCTCGCTGTGAGATCTCTTTCGAGAAGATCAAATCGCTCTTTCAGAGATAACACGGGCGTAGTCCTCGAGTGATTCGCTCGGAAACGTAATGCGTATGACGGGACCGGCGGCGTAGTACTCCAGCAGACGATGCTGGTGCGCCTCGATGAATAGCCGTTCAACGTCCGTCGTGGACAAAAAGAATAAAGCCCACTCTTTGCTTTGAATCAAGCGCTCTCCCGATGCCTGTGCGCCTCGCAAATAGAAAGCGATGTAAGCAAATGAGGTAACGGGTAACGAGGGCGGGGCGAGTCGTTTGTTAGTTGCCCCTTGCAGAACCCCAAAATCTCGCAGCGTCGCGAGCAGTCCCTGCGTAACTCGACGAATTGTGTATTCGGACCAACGTGCCGTTGTCTTTCCCTCACGAACCCACTGCGTGATGATGCGTTGGATGTCGTCGATGCGAACTTCCGTTCTTCCGCGAGCATAGAAGTCAGCGAGCACTTCTGTAACCACATCGTGGAGCAAACGGTCCGACTGTGCGGAATAAAAGTAGAAAACACGATCGAGAGCCGATTTGGGAAATCGGTTTTTGACTAAAAACGCCAGCGCCTTCGTTGTTGACTCGTCCTGTAAATATCGCTGGCGAAAGATTGCCAGAATGTCGCTGATCCTGGAGCGGGAAGCTTTGCCAAAGATGTTTTCGCGTTGCAAGCGGTCCAGATTTTCACGAGTCGACTCTGATTCATCCCAGTTCTCAAACAACGTCGTGGTGTCAGCCAGCAAGCCGCCCGCCTTGATTATCCGACTGGTATAGAGGCTTCTTTCACTTTCGGTAATCGCTGAATATGCCTGCTCTTCTCTCGCTGTGCTTTGGCTATTCTCGTTTCGAGCGACAGCCGCAAAGGGGAGGCATGCATCAGTTTTCATAGGAAACGCGCGTCGAGAGTTTGAGGCTAACCCAACAAGAACCGATCAGCCGGAGAAGCTTTGACTTGCGGGCGATTATAACGAGGTGTTCGACTATCAACAAACGCTCATGGTAAACGTGTTTTAAACTCTGCCTGGCGCGAATCAACGGGTCGGACCGTCCGGTAGTACTGGAGCGTTTTCTACTTGCTCTCGTTACCTAGCGTCTCGAAAGCGGTTGAACACCTCGGCAACGACAGGCTTACTAAAAAGTCGCTCAAAAGATCCCCATGTGCTTGTCTGTTCCGAGGTATGAAGGTTGGATCAGATCGATTGTTTCTGCACAGCGCCTTATGACCACCAGATCTTGACATGCCCTCCGTATCTTTGTTCTGGAGGCGCTGATTCAAGGTATTTCTTAGAAGACCTGCTGAAGTGGTTGTGAGCACTCTTAATCAGCGGGTCGGAGGTTCGAGCCCTCCACGGCTCACCAGTATTTTCAATGACTTGCGGCAGGTTGCTCAACCTGCCGCCTTTCTTTTGTGGCAATCTTGTGACAACGCTGTCTGCGATACTCCGACAAAACAGTGATAGCAGTTCGCTTTCCTTGATCGGTGGCGTGGATGTAACGCATTGTCGTCACAATCGAAGCGTGCCCCATCAACTCTTTGATCTTCACAACGTCAACACCGGCATCGGCCAACCGCGTACCAAACGTGTGACGCAAGTCATGAAAGGTGAAATTTGTGACACCCGCTTCTCGGCATGCTGCTGAGAAGGACTTCTTGATGTCGGTATACCGTGTTCCGGTATCCGGATTGGTAAAAACATATTCCGCATCCCCAGCTTGGTCGCGCAGTTCCAGCAGAGCTTCGTGCACGATTGGCTCCATGGCACGGAACGATCTCGGTTGGTTTTTGTTTCCGTGAAATTGATGGCGTTGAGGTCAAAATCTACGTTTGACCAACGAAGCTTTAGCAGCTCCCCTCG
>Ga0136614_10003474_pt1 | contig 10097 bp, 9 predicted proteins | sample AntDrymUQ2792106_2_FD_106643 | JGI IMG/M metagenome (GOLD analysis project Ga0136614, IMG submission 106643) | Polar desert sand microbial communities from Dry Valleys, Antarctica - metaG UQ279 (21.06) | ecosystem: Environmental > Terrestrial > Soil > Desert | place: Antarctica: Dry Valley... | reverse complement strand
GGCTGCGCGGGGCGCCGGTAGATGAGATAATCGTGGTGGTTGGGGCCGAAGGGAAAAGGCTGCGCAGCATAAGCACCGCATACGAGACCCGAATAGTCGAGAATCCGGACTGGACGAAGGGTATGTCCACCTCGGTACGGGCCGGGCTCCGGGCTTGCGCGTCCGACGCGCGGGCCGCGGTCGTATGTCTGGCGGATCAGCCGCTCGTGGGGGCGGAGGCCGTAGAGAGGCTCGTCGAGGCCTTCAAGCAGGGGGCAAGGGTTGCGGTGGCGACCTACGGCGGCGAGATGCGCAACCCAGTGCTCTTCGCCAGAGGGGTCTGGCCCCTGTTGTTGCGCGAGATGTCGGGTGACAGGGGGGCGAGGGTGGTCCTCAAGCACCATCAGGATATGGTAACGGAGGTATCTTGCGATGACGTAGCCAACCCCGCTGATGTGGACACCGTGGAGGACTTGCGGCGCCTCGAAGGGGATCTCAAGGTTTGCGAGCGCGGCCGCGCGATAGGTCAAAGGAGGGACTTATGAAGCTAGAGAACGAATTTACTGTCGACGTACCGGTGGAAGACGTTTGGGAGGTGTTGCTCGACCTGGAGCGGATAACTCCTTGCCTGCCGGGTGCCGCCCTGACGAACGGCTCCGACGGCGACGGCGAGCACGATGGGTCGATGAAGGTCCGGCTCGGGCCCGTCACGCAAGAGTACAAGGGTACGGTGCAGATCCAGGAGGCCGACGAGTCTGAGCGCCGGGCGGTGCTCCAGGCCGACGGCAAGGACTCCCGGGGCCAGGGGACGGCTTCGGCCACCATCACCTCCACCTTGCACGACGAAGGGAGCGGCAGCACCCGAGTACACGTCGAGACCGACATGCAGATCACCGGTCGCGCGGCCCAGTTCGGCCGGGGCATCCAACAGAGCGTGGCGGAGAAGCTCCTGGGCCGGTTCGCCGACTGCCTGGAGGAGGAGATCAAGGGTGGAGGCGCCGCGGAAGAGACCGAAACGGTGGATACGGCGGAGGCCGAGCCGTCCGCAAACGGCGCGGCCGAGGAGGAATCCCGGGGCGGTGCTGCCCAGCAGGGGGGCGCCCAGCAGAAAGACGAGGTCGAGGCGCTGGACCTCGGCGCAGCCAGCCAGGGCGCGGTACTCGAGCGTGTCAAGCCGCTGTTGCCCATAGTAGCCGGTGTCGTCGCGCTGGTTCTCGTGATCCGGCTTCTGAAGAGAGGGGGCTCGTCCAGAAGACAGATCGGCGGAGGGCGAGGCCAGTTCGAGGCAAGCCTGAGGTTTTAAGCGGTCACGGGAAACGATGACCGGAGTAGCTATGTAAGAGGGAGGCGCCCGACGCGCCAACAAAAAGATCGGGAAGCGCTAAGGGCGCCGGCGTTTCCCCGGCGCCCTTAGCCTTTGCGGAAGATAGGCGAACTGGCGTCCCGGTAGCTTCTGGAAGAAGCTACCGGATCTACCCGCCGCCCAGCCTGTTTTTGGCCTTGCTCAGGAGCTCGTCCGCTTTGTCCAACAAACCTTTCTCCCGAGCCCTCTCCGCCACGGCGTCGTACACCCAGTTGTTCTCCTGAGCCTTGTCCATAGCCCTGGTCACGGGACCTTTCTCTCCCTGGCGAGTTTCCTCCGCTTGAGGAGCCGTTTGTTCTGCCTCCGCCCCGTGGGGTTCCGCCTGCGCGGCTTCTTCTTGCTCTCCGCCGACTGACCTCGCTAGCGGCTGCTCGCCGATCGACCTGGCCAGGGGTTGCTCGTCCTCGGGTGTTCTGTTTCGTACTGGCACGGGTGCTCTCCTTTCCCCAATGACTGCTTACGCCTTCTTTATACTCCTAAATTCACCCTCGCGCAGGCCATTCGGCAGGAAGGGGAGGGAAAGTCTCTGGATCCTCGCTAGATGAGCCGGGGTGGCGATCGAGCGGTGTAGGCCTCGGCGTGCTCGTCGTCGCGATCCGGCTCCTGAAAAGAAAAACGTAGAGCGCCAGGACCTCGCCGCGTAGTAGATCCAAGAGGGGCGGGGAAGATCGGCTCCGAAGCTCCTTCAGCTTCCTTGAGGCGTGGTCTGGAGGTCTTGAGGTGGAGGCAAGTCTTCTTCTGGCGCCTTCCCGTCTGCCTGGGGTAGGTCGTCGGCCGGGATGAGGGAGCCCCGGATCTCCTCCCCGAAGTCCCCCTTCGGGTTACTCCTCGTGGGCAATGCTTCGACAAAGGGCAGCATCTGCACCTTGAACACCTCGTAGATCCGCCGTAGCTCGACTATGGGGTCCGGATGCTCGTCCACCCGCAGTTCTACGTAGGGATAGGGTTGGTCCTTCATCGTGGTTATCGCGGCGCTCTGCTTTCCCCTTTTGTCCCCGCCGGCCGCCTGCCCCGCCTCCAGAGCCCGCACCAGGCGCTCCGGCAGGGTCTCCCCTTCGGACGCCTCGAAGGCCGCCGCCATCGTCAAGACGACCTCCTCCCCGGCGACCAGATTCCCCGTCACCGCGTAGCTGTCCCCCGTGACGTGCCCGCGCCAGGGATCTGCCTCGGCGCCTGTGTGCGCGGCGGAACCTCCCCGCGAGTCGACGATGCCAACCTGCCTCTTCTCCGGCTCCGGGTCGGACCCCAAGAGTATCTTCAGGGTCTCTTCGGCGTCGTAGCCTCGCCCCAGCAGGTCCAGCCCGTCGTATCCCAGGAGGGGATTGGTCCGCGCCTGGGTTGCTATCGCCCCAACCCCGGCGCGGGCGTAGGGGCCGAGGACCCCCACCGCCGGGAGCCTGGTGCTGGCCGCCACCCCGAACATACCGGAGGCGTGGTCCCGGGCGACGATGGAGAACGTGTTGAGGGTCAGCGGGGTAGTCGGGGGCATTTTCGGGCTTTCTGTGGTTGTCTGAGGTTTTTAGATTCCTTGCGACTGGAGCCAGAGCTCGAGGAGGGCTACTTGCCAGAGCTTGTTGGAACCGAGCCGGGTGGAGTGGTCGTTAGGCGCATCGAGGAGACGCTCGACGTACTCCTTGCGGAAGATGCCGCGTTCTTGGGCGGCCGGGGCGTGGAGCGCGCTCTTCACGAGGTCCAGGTAGGAGCCTTCGAGGTGTTTGAGGGCGGGGACCGGGAAGTAGCCCTTCTCCCGGTCGATGACCTCGGAGGGGATCACACGGCGCGACGCCTCTTTCAAGACGCCCTTACCGCCACCTTTCAGCTTGAGCTCCGGCGGGCAAGCGGCGGCGAGCTCGACGAGATCGTGGTCGAGGAAGGGTACGCGGGCTTCGAGTCCCCAGACCATAGTCATATTGTCTACTCTTTTTACCGGATCGTCTACCAGCATCACCTCGGTGTCGAGCCTGAGGGCCCGGTCGAGCGGGGTGCTCGCGCCGGGCTTGCCGAAGTGTTCGGCCACGAACGCCCGGCTGACGTCCTTTTCGACCTGGTACTCGGGGTTAAGCATCTCGGACATTTCGGCGTGCGGGCGGTCGAAGAACTCGGCTTCGTAGGCATCGAGGCCGTCGCCGTTCGCGTTCGCCAGCGGCGGGTACCAATCGTAGCCCGCGAAGATCTCATCCGCCCCCTGGCCGGATTGGACGACCTTGATGTGCTTTGCGACCTCCTCGCTGAGCAGGTAGAAAGCGACGACGTCGTGGCTGACCATCGGCTCGCTCATCGCGTGGATGGCCCCTTCGAGGGCGGGCAGCATGCGCTCGCTGGAGACGCGGAACTTATGATGCTCCGTGCCGTAGTGTTCGGCGATGACGTCAGAGAACTCGAACTCGTCGCCCTCGATGTCGCCCACCGACTCGAAACCGATGCTGAAGGTCTGCAGGTCCGGCTGGCCCATCTCCGCGAGCAGGCCCACGATTATGCTCGAGTCGATGCCGCCGGAGAGGAGGACGCCTACGGGCACGTCGGAGACCATGCGTCGCTCCACGGCCACGCGCAGCGCCTCCAGGACGGCCTCCTCCCACTCGCGCGCGGACATACCCTCGTAGGCAGGGTTGCGGGAGAAGCTCGGGCTCCAGTACCTGAACTCGCGGCGGCTGCCGTCGGGCTCTATGATGAGCAAGGTCCCCGGCGGCAGCTTGCGCACGCCGTTGAGGATGGTGTGCGGGGCCGGAACGACGGAGTGGAACATCAGGTAGTGGTGCAGGGCCACTGTGTCGATGGAGGTATCGATACCGCCCCCCGCCAGGAGCGCCGGTAGCGACGAGGCGAAGTGCAAGACGCCTTTGGATTCCGAGAGGTACAGCGGCTTTATGCCGAGTCGGTCCCGGCCCAGAACTACCCGGCCCGTGTCTCGCTCGGCGATGCAAAAGGCGAACATCCCCTTGAGGCGCTCCACGAAGTTCTCTCCCCAGCAGTGGTAGCCCTTCAGGAGCACCTCGGTGTCGGAGGTGGAGAAGAAGCGGTAGCCTTGCTTGACCAGCTCCTGCCGGAGCTCGGGGTAGTTGTAGATGCAGCCGTTGAAGGTGATGGTCAGCCCGAGCTCGGGGTCGGTCATGGGTTGGGAGCCGTGATCTGAGAGGTCTATGATCTTCAGCCGCCGGAAGGCGAGGGCGACGGGGCCGCTGGCCCAGACCCCGTTGCCGTCCGGTCCGCGGTCGGTCATGGTGGCGCCCATCTTGGCGACCGCCTCTACGTCTGCCAAGTCCCCAACTCTTAGCTCACCGGCGAAACCGCACATCTCTAATCCTCCAGAACCCAGGTGTCTTTGAAGCTGCCTCCGGCGGAGGAGTTTACGACACGGGTGCCGGGGCTCGCCACCCTCGTGAGGCCGCCGGGCATGATGTAGCCGATGGCCGGGAGCACGAAAGCCCGGAGGTCTATGAACGCTTCTTCGAGCTTTGAGTCCTCGCCTTTTAGGACGTGGGTGGAGAAGTCGAGGAACTCCTGGGCGACGAAGTTCGTCGGGTTCTCCTCCATTTCGCGGCGGGCATTCTCCAGGTCTTCCCGATCTGCTTCGGGACCTACGACGAGGCCCTGTCCCCCGGCGCCTTCCCGGGGCTTTAGGACCAGCTCGCCGAGGCGATCCAGCATCTCCTCCCTCTCTTCGGGCTTCGTGGGGGAGAACGTGGGGACGTTCTTTAGCAGCGGCTTCTCCCCGAGGTAGCGCTCTATCATGGCCGGGACGTAGGGGAAGACGGCTTTGTCGTCGGCCACGCCTACGCCCAGGGCGTTGACGATGTTGACCCTACCTTCGAGGTAGACGGCTTCGAGCTCGGGCAGGTCGGTCTCCATGTAATCCTCGTCGAAGCGCCGGTAGATCACATCTATCCTCCGCCCGTCGGAGCGATCGCGGAACTCGCCGCTCTGTACCTCGCAGTCGGCCAACGTGAGGAGCCTGACGTTGCACGCCTCGGCCAGGCGGCTGTGCTCGAAGTAGGCGGAGTCACCCTCGCCGCGGGACACGACCGCGACGCAGGGCTCGTCGACGCCCGGGGGAGCCGCGGTTTCGAGAGACCTCTTGAGCACGGCGTAGTAGGCTGAGATGGCGCTGACCCTGTAGGGCTCGTACAGGTCACCCATGGCCTCCACCATGGCCCGCCGGATGGCCTCCGAGTAGGCGACGCCGCTGGGTACCCGCACGTTGTCCTCCAGGACCACGTACTCTTTGGGCCCCAGCTGCATCACGTCGGGGCCGTAGACGTGGATCGGGACGGAGTAGTCGGGCAACGGGCCTGGGCGGTAGAAGACGCTGCTACTGATTATCTCTTCCGGCACCACGTCTTGCTCGCTGTTGTACAGGTCGACGAGCCAGGCGTTTATGGCGTTTCCCCTCTGCAAGAGCCCGATGGAGAGTATCTCCCGGTGGTCCTTGGGGATTATCCTGGGTATCCAGTCGGCCGGCAAGATGCGATCCTGCCCCTCCGGGTCGTCGGGCAGCGGGAAGGTCGCCCCGAGCTCGCGCAGCTTCTCCCCTGACCGCGCGCATATGGCGGCGAACTCTTCTTCTCCTATGTGCTCCAGAGCCTCGAACAGGGGTCGGTAGCGCTCGCGGACCCTGCCCCCGGGCTCGAAGACTTCGTTGAAATACTCCGTCTTAATCTCCATTGGCCCCCGCTTTCGCCGCTTCCGCTGCTTCACGTCGGAGTGACGTTATCTGGTCCTCCAGCTCGTCACAGGCTTCGCGCACGAGCTCCAGACCCTTCTCTACCGAGATCCACGAGACCGGAGACGCGAAATCGTACAGTATCCCGGCCTCCGTCGTCCGGTAACTTCCGCCGGCCCTCGAAGCTCCGAAGCCGAGTTCCGCGCCGGAGAAGCGTAGCACGGAGTCGAGGTAGGAGTTGACCGCCGGGCTCTCGGTTCCTCCCGTCATGGCGGCGCGGAAGAGCTCTCCGTTCAAGTACCCGAAGCCCGGCACGGAGAGCGTACCTCCCACTACCTCGAAGACGCGGAGGTCCTCCCGCGGGAGGACCGAGAGGCTTTCGCGGCGGACCCGGTCGGCGGCGCCGCTCACCAGCGAGCTGATCGCCAGCACCGCCTCGGGGTAGTTGCTGTCTATGCCCCGCAGCTCGACCGTCCCGTGCGCGTTGAGACGCACGGGGTTCCAGGAGGATGCTTGGAGCAGACCACCTCCCAGCTCAAAGAAGAGACGGCGTTCTACCCCCGCCCGGTCTAGCGTCTCGAGCCAGGCGTGGTAGCGGGCGAACTGCTGCTCGACCAGCTCCTCGGCGCTGCCCGCGTAGGGCATGAGGCCGCCTACGGTCTGGAGCCGGGCGTAGAGCCCGTGGGGGGCGAGTTCCGGGTCGCCGCGGTATAGGGCGGTGCGCGCCGCCATCCCGTCGGCGATGCCCTCGTAGAAGGGGCACGAGCGGGTGAGGGCTATGAGCGCCGCGTCGAAGGCCGTCGCCAGGTTGTAGAGGTTCAGCAACTCCTCCCGCGCGGCCCCCGTGGAGTCGTAGGAGACCCCGGCTCGGGCATCTACCGTGCCTCCCGCCACCTCTAGGTGCAGATGCACCCCGGCGCAACGGCCGGCGTTCGCGAACCTCTCGCGCCCGACGGCGCGTGCCTGGAGCTGGTAGTGGGTCTCGTCGCGCATGCTCGGCGTCACGCCCAAGGGGTAGGTCGCCAGCGGGTAGAGTCGGAGGCCCAGGTCCCGCCCCGCGTCCAGGGCCAGCTCGAGGCTCGTCAGGTACTCGCGCGAGAGCTCGTCGAGGGTGTAGACCGGGGGCGTGCTTACCTCCACCATGCTCCTGGCGCACTCCGGCGCGTAGCTCTCGGGGTCCTGCCCCACCGCCACCGCCGCCTCCCGGCACCGGGTCAGGAACTCGTCCGCCCGGTTCGAGAGGACGCCGTCCTCATCTACCAGGAAGAACTCCTGCTCCAGCCCCACGCGGCGATCCTCTAGAGTCGTCAACATCTCCTCTCTCAAGGCTCGGCAATCGGCAGCGTGAATCTAAGCATCGAGCCGGGGCATTTCCATTGGCCCGGTGGCGAAGGTCGGACAGCTAAGGTTGGCCCTACGGAGTAACCCTTCGGTTTGGCACGAGCAACCGAGATTCTCCGGTACCCTGGCAGAGTACCAAGCCGGGAGGACCCGGTATGGCCGCGTGTCCGAGCCGCGCTCGCGCCGGCTCTCCAAACCTTGTACTCGTGGCGAAAGAATCCCCGCTGTCGGGACCGTATAGTTGCGTAGCTCCTCTTCTACCCCGGAGCGCAGAGACGTGGCGTGCGCCGCCTCTACGCTGGGGAGCTGTTTCCCGGGAGGGGATACGATAGAACCGAACTTCGGGAGGACGAGATGGAAGCTAGAAATCATGCGGGTGTCGGAAGCGACGAGCGCAACCTGGCGAGGATGCTAAACAACGCCCTGCGGGAGGCCGACGCGTGCGGCGGGTACGCCCTCGATGCCGAGGCGGCCGGCAACGAGCGGCTCGCCGGCTTCTTCCGGGATGTGCAGGAGACGTACACGAGAGTCGCCGGACGGGCGGAGGAGATGCTCGGCGAAGGGGGTGAAGAGCGACTTCCGGCCGGCGTCCGACCGGGCAGCGCGGCGGCCGGGGAAGATCCCGGCGACGTCTCGGACCGCTGAGTTACGCAGCCGGCTCACCCGTTTGCCCGCCCGCGCCACCCGGCGACCGGGGGGCGCTTCCCGGCTATTTACGGGAGTCCTTGAGGACCTCGAAGATCTCCTCTATCAGCGCCTCGCGCTTCTGGGGCGGAAGGTCCCTCGGGTGGATGGTCTGCTTGTCGGACTGGAGGTTGCGGTGGTTCGCCTCCTCGGCCAGGTACCGGTCTATGAGGCGCACGACGGCGTCGACCTTCTCGCGAGGGAGACCATCGCCGCCACGGGTTAGCCTGCTCCACATGCTGCACACCCCTTCTCCTGGCTGCTCCGAACGGTTCGATTATACCCCGCGAGGTCGGACCGGCAGCCCTCTACGGTTCTCCTCTAGGCGGAGCGAGAGGCGGCGCGGCGGGGGAAGGAGTGCTCGCGGGAGGGGGCGAAGCCTTCGGGGTTCCGCCAGGAATAGGTGGTTATGCGGAGATTACTCTCGTCTATCTCGACGAGGTTGAAGCTGGAGGGACGTCCGGCGCGCAGGCGGTTGGAGATCGTGCCGGCCGTCGAGACGACGAGGTCGGGGGCGCCCTCCTCGACGGTGTGTACCGCATCCTGGTGGTCGTGGCCGCAGAGGACCAGCTCGGTTCCCAGGTCCGCGAAGGATCTGAGGGCCTGCCTCGTGTTGGCGAGGCCGTGGCGACCGGAGACCGCGCCCCTTATGGGGTTGTGGTGGATCATGACCACGCGAGCGGCGTCCGGGGCAGTGTGCGCGAAGGCCTCCTCGACCTTGCGCAGATCGCGCTGGTTGACGTGGCCTATCACGCCGAGGTCGCGGAAGCGGCGCGTCAGGGAGCCGCGCGAGATGCCGTGCGCGGTGTTGCACCCGGCGATAACCGCTCCGGGCGTCCCCGGTATCTCCAGCGACGGGTTGAGATCCGGGGAGATGTGCCGGGTGTACTTGGAGTACTTGAAGTCGTGGGCGGTCTTTCTCCACACGTCCAGGTTGCGGGCGACCGCCCCGATCCAACGCACGTCGTGGTTGCCGGGGATGACGATGACGGGGGCGGTCTCGCGGATCCCATCGAGGTAGGCGCGGGCCTTGAGGAACTCGGAGGTGCTGCACCGCTGGGTGAGATCGCCCGAGACCGCCACCGCGTCCGGCGCGAGCTCCACGATGCTGCTCTTCAAAGAATCGAGCTGCTCCTCAACCGCCGGTCGGCCGAAGTGCAAATCCGAAGTATGCATTATCTTAACCACGAAAAGGGAGTTTACCTGTATAGCGGTCAGCTTTCAGCAGTGTTGAGTCTCACTAAGAGACCGTCTGAAAAGGGGTTCTGATGCGATGGCTCAGTAGGATACCGAGCATGATTAGAAGAGCATACCAGACCGATCTATCCGACGCTGAATGGTCCTGCCTTGAGGCCCACCTTCCCATCCCGGAGGCGACCGGACGCCCCAGGCTCCACACCCCGCGCGAGATCCTCGACGCCGTCTTCTACATCGTCCGTGGCGGTTGCGCCTGGCGGCTCCTGCCCCACGACTTCCCACCGTGGAAGACCGTCTACCACTACTTTCGCCTTTGGCGCATCGACGGCACCTGGGAGAAGCTCAACGCGGCCATCCGCCAGCGCCTGCGGGTCCGCCTTGGGCGTGATCCCCAACCCAGCGCGGGAATGGTCGATTCGCAGTCGGTGAAGACGACCGGCGTGGGCGGAGAAGAACGAGGCTACGACGGAGGCAAGCAGATCAAGGGCCGTAAACGCCATATCCTGGTCGATACGGAGGGCTTTTTGCTCAAGTCGAAGGTCCACGCGGCCAACATCTTCGACCGCGACGGGATAAGGGTGCTTCTGGAGGACGCCAAGGAGCTCTTCCCGCGCCTGTCTCATCTGTGGCTCGACGCTGGCTACAACGGCAAGGAGAAAGGCAAGGACTGGGTAGAAAAGGTTTTGGGCTGGACGGCGGAGATCGTCAAGCGTCCCAGGCGGTGGGTAAGGGTGCCCGAGGGCGAGGAGCCTCCGCCGTACCCGAAGGGCTTCATCGTGTTGCCGAAGCGCTGGGTGGTGGAGAGGAGCTTTTCGTGGATAGGCCAGAACCGCAGGATGAGCAAGGACTACGAGCGGGTGCCCGAGACCGGCG
>Ga0136614_10003473_pt1 | contig 10099 bp, 4 predicted proteins | sample AntDrymUQ2792106_2_FD_106643 | JGI IMG/M metagenome (GOLD analysis project Ga0136614, IMG submission 106643) | Polar desert sand microbial communities from Dry Valleys, Antarctica - metaG UQ279 (21.06) | ecosystem: Environmental > Terrestrial > Soil > Desert | place: Antarctica: Dry Valley... | reverse complement strand
CCGGCCCGCGGGCCGGGTGCCCAGCACGGACGGTCACCTCCTCGCGCACGCCCGCCTGCGGCCGGACGACGCGCCCCTCGTAGCCGGGGCGGTCGGGGATGTGTGGCTGACCGACGGTGTGGGTACGATCGTAGCCGCCTTGGAAGGCGTACACGCACGGCCCGTCGGTGGCGGGCACCTCACCCCCGCGCTTCACACGGTGCGCTGGGAGCGGCGGGACCGCCCCGCCGCGGGGCGAGCGGGCAGCCCGGACGGCGGCTGGCTCGTGCTCGCTGACCGCCGCGGCGTCGGCGCGGGGCTCGCGCGCCACCTCGCGGACACCGGCGAGCCCACCGTCCTCGTCAACGCGGGCGAGAACTACGACGAGGATGACCCGACCGGGCTCACGGTCCGTCCCGAACACCCCGGGGACATGGCCCGGGCGCTGGCGGCGGCCCGCGCGCGGCTCGGCGCCCTGCGCGGCGTCGTGCACCTCTGGAGCGTCGACGCGCCCGGGCCCGACCGGCTGGGGATCGGGGATTTGCGGGCCGCGCAGACCCTCGGCGTTGTCTCCGCGCTCCATCTGGTCCAGGCGCTGGCCGAGCAAGACTCGCCCGCGCGGCTGTGGCTGGTGACAAGCGGGGTCCATCACCTCGACGGGTCGGCCGCGGCGCCGTCGGTGGCGCAGTCGCCCATGTGGGGCCTCGGCCGCGTGGCAGCGTTCGAGCACCCCGACCTGCGCCCCACCCTGATCGACCTCGACCCCGAGCCGGACCTCGATCCCGACACGGTGCGCCGTCTAGCAGACGAGCTGCGCGCAGACGACGTCGAGGACGAGGTCGCGGTGCGGACCGACGGGCGTCACGTCGCCCGGCTGGTCCGCGCGGGCGACCCGCCCGCGGCCGCCGCCGACGCTGTGCGCGCTGACGCGACCTACCTGATCACCGGAGGGACCGGAGCGCTCGGCCTGCACGTGGCGGAGGGGCTCGTAGAGCGCGGCGCGCGCCATCTCGTGCTCCTCGCCCGGCACGAGCCCGACGCCGCGGCCGACGAGCGCGTCCGGTCGCTGCGAGCCACGGGCGCCGAGGTCCGGGTGGCGCGCGCCGACGTCGGCAACCGGGAGGCGCTCGCCCGCGTTCTGCGTGAGGCGGACTCGCCTCCGTTGCGCGGCGTCGTGCACGCTGCTGGCGTCCTCGACGACGCGACCCTCCGCACGCTCGACGCGGGTCGCCTTTGCGCCGTCCTGGAGCCGAAGGTGGCTGGGGCCTGGAACCTGCACGAGCTGACCGCGGACCGGCCGCTCGACTTCTTCGTGCTCTTCTCCTCGCTCGCCGCGATTCTCGGCTCGCCGGGGCAGGGGAACTACGCGGCGGCGAACGCGTTCCTCGACACCCTGGCCTCCCTACGCGCCGCGCGCGGGCTGCCCGCCCGGAGCATCGCGTGGGGGCCGTGGACAGGCATGGGGCTCGCGGTCCGCGCGGGCGGCGTCGACCGACTCTCCGATCTCGCCGGGGTCGAGGGCATCGCACCGGCCGACGGCGTCGCTGTCCTCGGACGGCTGCTCGGCCCGGGGGCCCCGCACGTCGCCGTGGCGACTGTGGACTGGGCGCGCTGGGCGAGGCTGTCGGCCGTCGCGGCGCGGTCCCCGCTCGTAGGCGGGCTGGTCGCCGTCCCGTACGTCGGCACGCCCGACGCCCGTACCGACACCGACTCCGGGAGCGCGGGCAGCGGTGCGCCGGCAGGTCCGCGCGGCGACGGCGTCGGGCGCACCGTGGACGACCTGCTCGCGGCCGGCGAGGCGGAGCGGACGCACCTGCTCGAGGCATACCTGCGCTTCGAGTTCACACGGGCCCTGGGAATGCCGCCGGAGCGACTCGATCTCGACGAGCCGCTCAACACCGTCGGGCTCGACTCGCTCGGCGCGGTCGGCGTCAAGAACCAGGTCGAGGTGAACCTCGGGATGTCGCTGCCCCTCGCCGACGCGCTCGGAGGCTCCACCGTGCGGCAGATCGCCGCCCAGATGTTGTCCGGCGCCGCCGACATCCCGCCACTGGAGGATGACCCCGACGGCGGGGACTGGGAAGAGTTCGAGATCTGACCATCAGGAGGCATGCGTGAACGACGTGAAAGAGATGATCGCTGAGCTCTCACGGCGAGGCGTGGCGCTGTCGGCCGACGGCGACGATCTCCGGGTCCGCGCCCCCCGGAACGCGCTGACCGAGGATTTCCGTCGAGCGCTCAAAGAGTACAAGAACGAGTTCCTCGCGGCCGTGCGCGAGCGAACACCGAACCAACCGTCAGCGATCCCGAAGATCGAGCCAAGGCCCGAGGATCTGCACGAGCCGTTCCCGCTCTCGGACATGCAACAGGCTATCTGGGCCGGGCGGCGCGACGCGTTCGAGATCGGCAACCTGTCGGGGAACGGCTATCTCGAGCTCGACACCGTCGGCCTCGACTGGGGGCGGTTCACGTGGGCCTGGCAGCGGGCGATGGAACGCCACGGCATGCTGCGCAGCGTCGTGCTGCCGGAGGGGCGCAACCGCATCTTGCCCGAGGTGTCCGAGTACCGGATCGAGGTCCAGGACCTCGCAGGCGAGCCGCCCGACGTCGTGGCGGCCCGGCTGGAGGAGATCCGGCGGACGATGCCGCAGGAGCGGTTCACGCCGCACGATTGGCCGCAGTTCCGACTGAGGGCGACCCGGCTGGACGGCGACCGAACGCGCCTGCAACTCGCGTCGAGCCTGCTCGTCGCCGACTCGCTGAGCCTGCAGGTGCTGCTGCGCGACCTGGCCCTGCTGTTCAGCGGGAGCGAGCCCTCGGAGCTGTCGCTGTCCTTCAGGGACTACGTCGTCGCGAAGTCGGCGCTGACGGGGACCCCCGTCCACGAGCGGGCGCTCGACTACTGGCGGCGGCGGCTGCCGACCCTGCCCCCGCCCCCCGAGCTGCCGATCGAGGTTCCGCGCGGCATCGACCACATGCCGTCGGTGGCACTGAGCGCCCGGATCCTCGAACCCGAGCCCTGGGGGCGGATGAAGGCGCAGGCGAGCGAGGCAGGCCTGATGGTCGGCGCCTTGCTGCTGACCGCGTTCTGCGACGTCGTCGCGGCCTGGAGCAAGACCGCCGAGTTCAGCATCAACGCTCCGTTCTGGGATCGCCTGCCGGTGCACGACGAGGTGAACGACATCGTTGGCAGCTTCGCGCTCCCGAACCACCTCGCAATCCGGGCCGCCCCCGGGTCCACCTTCCTCGAGCGGGCCCAGCGCCTGCAACGCCAGCTCGTGCAGGACCTGGAGCACTGCCGCTACGTCAGCGGCGTGCAGGTGATGCGGGAGCTGGCCAAGGCCCATGGGGGCACTCCGCGCCGCAACACGTACATCGTGTTCAACAGTGTCGAGATGAGCAGCGTCGACATCTCTGCGCTTGGCGAGCTCGGCTACACCGTGAGCCAGACCCCGCAGGTGTACGTCGAGGCGCGCAGCGCCGAGCGCGGGGGTGCCCTCGAGTTCACCTGGGACGTCCTCGAACCGGTGTTCCCGGCAGGGGTCGCCCAGGACATGCTCGACGCTTTCGCGCGCCACGTACAGTGGCTCGCCGAGGAGCCGGGGCGGTGGGAGGAGCCCGGCCGGCAGCACATCGTGCCGGCGGCCCACCGCGAGCTGGAGAGGATCGCGAACGCGACGGCGGCCCCAGCACCCACGGGGCTCCTCCACGAGGCCGTCGCGGCCCGGGCGGCCGCGCAGCCCGACCGGTCCGCCGTCGTATCGACGGCCGGGACGCTCACCTACGGCGACCTCACCCGCCGCGCGTCACGCCTCGGGCGGTGGCTGCGCGAGCAGGGAGCGGCGCCCGGCGAGCTCGTCGGCGTGGTGATGGACAAGGGTTGGGAACAGGTGGTGGCGGTCCTCGGCGTGCTCGAGTCGGGCGCGGCCTACCTGCCGCTCGACGGATCGCTGACGCGGGAGCGCCTGCACCGCATCCTGGCCGACGGCGAGGTCAGGACGGTCCTGACCCAGGCGGCCGTCGACGCGCGGGTCGTCTGGCCTGAGGGGGTCCGCTGCCTCTGCGTCGACACCGAGGACCTCCCCGACGTCGGAGAGGAGCACCTCGACTCCGTCCAGGACGCCGACGACCTGGCCTACGTCATCTACACGTCGGGGTCGACGGGCCGCCCGAAGGGCGTGATGATCACTCATCGCAGCGCGCTCAACACAGTCGTCGACGTCAACCGGCGGTACGGGATCGGGCCCGACGACAGCGTGCTCGGCCTGTCGGCGCTGAGCTTCGACTTGTCGGTTCACGACGTGTTCGGGACCCTCGCCGCAGGGGCCACCCTGGTGCTCCCGGATGAGTCCGGCCTGCGCGATCCAGACCACTGGATCGACATGATGCGGCGGGGCCGGGTCACGGTGTGGAACTCCGTGCCCGGGTTCCTGCGCATGCTCATCGAGCACGTCGAGGGCAGCGGCGACACCGTCCCCGACACGCTGCGGCTGGCCATGCTCAGCGGCGACTGGATCCCGGTCACGCTGCCCGACCGCCTCCGGAGACACGTCCCGGCGGCCCGGGTGTTCAGCCTCGGCGGCGCGACCGAGGCCTCGATCTGGTCGATCCAGCACGCGATCGAGGAGGTGGACACCGGGCGGGCGAGCATCCCCTACGGCACCCCCATGGACAACCAGCAGTTCTTCGTGCTCGACCACGAGCTCGACACGCGCCCGGTCTGGGTGCCGGGCGATCTGTACATCGGAGGCGTGGGACTCGCGCGCGGCTACTGGCACGACGAGGTCGCCACGGATGCGGCCTTCATCACCCACCCATGGACCGGAGAACGGCTGTACCGGACCGGAGACATCGGACGCCGTCTACCGGACGGGACCATCGAACTACTCGGGCGAGAGGATTTTCAAGTGAAGATCGGCGGCTATCGGATCGAGCTGGGCGAGATCGAGAGAACGCTCCAGGAGCACCAGACCGTGCGCGAGGCGGTCGTGCTCGCGACAGGCGAGGAAGGAGACAAGAAGCGGCTGATCGCGTACGTCGTCGCGGACGCCGAGGGGGCGCGGCCCGAATCGGCGGAACTGCGCACCTTCGTTCGCGACAAGCTGCCCGAGTACATGGTCCCGCGCAACGTCGTGCTGCTCGACGAGCTGCCGCTCACGACGAACGGGAAGGTCGACAACGCGGCGCTGGCCGCGGTCGAGATCCCGGCACCCGTCGCGACGCGCGGCTCGGTCGCCCCGCGGACGACACTCGAGGAGCAGCTCTCTCGGCACATGTGCGAGGTGCTGGGCCGGTCGAGCGTGGGCATCTACGACAGCTTCTTCGAACTGAGCGCTGACTCGCTGCAGGCGGTGAACTTCGTGTCGAAGATCTCTGAGACCGTGGGGCGGCGGCTGGGGGTGCGCTTCCTGTTCAAGCACCCGACCGTCGCCGAGCTGTCGGCCGCGCTCGACCGGCCCGCTGCCGAGGGCACCACGGCCGACACGGTGAAGGGTTCCATGGGTGACGACGATCTGGGAGGCGTCACCACGGAGCGGCGCGACCTGCTGACCCTGTTCTCCTCGGGCCGGCTCGCCCCGGTGGACGGCGCGGCGATCCTGGCGCTGCCCGCGGGCATGTTCGACCGGGCGGGGCTCGACCCCTCCGAGACCACGGTCGCGATCGACGACCTGGGCGGGCTGCCCATGCTGATGGGCGTCATCACCACGACCATGGGCCGCATCGCCGCGATCATGATCCCGCGCCTCGACACGGCGGAGCTGTATCTCGACCGCGAGGGCCTCGTCGGCACGATTCTCGAGGCGCTGGAGCTCGCGGGCCGGCTCGGGGCCGACAACGCCTCCCTGAGCGGGCTGCTCGTCTCCGCTACCGATTACGGCCGCGCCGTCGTGGTGGCGCTGGAAGGCCGCACCGACCTCCCCCGGATCACCAGCGGCCACGACACGACGACGGCGTCGGTGCTCCTGGTCGTGGAGACCGCCCTGCGGGAGGCCGGGCGCACCCTCGACCAGGAGACCCTGTGCTGCCTCGGGGTCGGCTCGGTCGGTCGGGCGTCGCTGGAGCTGATGCTCTCGAAGCTGCCACACCCGCGCAGCCTTCTGCTGTGCGACCCCTACGCCCAGAAGGGCACAGTGGAGAGGGTCGCCGAAGAGGTGCGCGCGACGTGCGGCTACCAGGGCGAGATCCGGGTCATCGGGGGGACCTCCACCCTCCCGGACGAGTTCTACGAGGCGACGCTGATCAGCGCGGACACCAACGCGCCGGACATCGTCGACGTGGGGCGATTGCGGCCCGGCACCATCCTCGTCGACGACTCGATCCCGCCGTGCTACGACCGGGACGCCGCGCTCGCCCGAGTCGCAGAACGCGCGGACCTGCTCTTCGCACAGGGCGACGTCATCCGCTGCGACAAGCCGATGGGCAAGGTGCTGCACTGGCCGCCGAAGATGTACGACCTCTTCGGGCAGGAGGGCATCGACGAGTTCGTCAAAGTAACCCCGGACGCCTCGAGCCCGATCGACATCACCAGCTCGGTCCTGTCATCTCTGCTCGCCGGGCGAATCACCGGCATCGCGGCCACCGTCGGGCCGTCCGACCCGGAGCGGTGCGTCCTTCAGCTCGAGACCCTGCGCAAGCTCGGCTTCGAGGGCAGCGCCCCGCAGTGCGACGGCGTGTTCCTGAGCGATGCGGCGGTCCACCGGTTCCGCGAGCAGTTCGGAACCGCCGGGACGACGACGTAGATCGCCGATGGATCACCGGAACGGGCCCGGCCACCCGGCAGCCGGGCCACGGTGGGTGCAGCACCCGCGGCCGAACCCGGGCGCGGGGTTGCGCCTCGTCTGCCTGACCTACTCCGGCGGCCGGGCGTCCGCCTTCGCCGGGCTGGCCGCGGACCTGCCCGATGGCGTGGAGGTGGTGGCCATCGAGCTCCCGGGCCACGGGCGGCGCCTCACCGAGGTGCCGTGCACCCGCCTGCAGCCACTCGTCGACGGCGTCGTCGACGTCCTCACCGAGCAAGTGGCGCCCCCGTTCGTGCTGCTGGGCTACAGCATGGGGGCGCTGCTCGGGCTGGAGGCCGCCCGAGAGTTCGCCCGGCGCGGGGTCCGCGGGCCGAGCGCGCTGATCGTCGCGGCGGCCACGCCCCCGCACCTTCCCACCACCGGTCCCCCGTTGCACGATCTGCCTCGGTCCGACCTGCTCGTCTGGCTGGCCGGGCTGGACCATGCGCGCACCGCGCTGCTGGAGAACGAGGAGCTCGTCGACCTGATACTGCCCGTCCTGCGGGCGGACCTGGCGGCCGGGGAGACCTACCTCCACCAGCCTGCGCCGCCGCTCGTCTGCCCGGTGGCGGCCTTCGGGGGCCGCGCGGACACCGCCGTGTCCCGGGAAGCCCTGGGGTCGTGGGGCGAGCTGACCGTGGGAGGGTTCTCAGCCACCGTCCTGGACGGCGGCCACTTCTTCCTGGACGCGCCTGGTGGCGCGTTCGCGCGGGCCCTGACCACCGAGCTCGAGCGGCTCTTTGGCGACCTTGGGACCCGGCCGGACCTCGGGAAGGAGGAGCATGCAGCACACGGCGGCGCACGGTGAGCGAGCGGCCTCTGCGCGCGCGGGGCTCGACCGGGACCTGCGCCAGCTCGGGGAGCAACATACCGACAGCCACCTCCCGCGCGAACTGCTACCCGAGCTCGTCCGCATGGTGCAAGGCCACGGCTACAGGGCGCACTGGGACTCGCCCGACCTAGTCGCCGACGCCGAGGTGAGCGAGGAGCTCGCCCGTGTCTTTCCCTCGCTCGAGGGCATCCTGATGATCAGCCAGGGCTGCGCTCGCTACGTCGCCGAGGCCGGCCCGGTGGGTTTGCGCGCCCGGGCGGTGCACCGCCTGCTGTCCGGTGAGGCGATCGGCTGCGTCGCCTCCACCGAGCCCGAGCACGGGTCGAACAACTCCGCCGTCGAGACGCGAGCGGTGCTGAAGGGCGACGAGTACATCGTCAACGGGCGCAAGCGCTGGATCTCCAACGGCGCCGTCTCCGACTACGCGGTCGTCCTGTGCCGGGTGAGCGGAGAGCACGGTCCGGAGGAGATCCGGCCGATCATCGTGGAGCGCGAGCAGTCGCCATACCAGGCCACCGACCTGCCCAAGCTCGGGCTCAGGGCGTTCGTCACATCTGAGATGGTTTTCGAGGACTGCCGTGTCCCCCGAGAGAACTGCGCGGAGGACACCTCCTCGCTGAACCTGCAGCTCCTCTTCACCGGGCTGCAGTGGTCGCGCTGTCGGATGGCGGTGATCGCGGTGGGGATCGCTCGGGCCGCTTTCGAAGCCTCCGTCGCGCACGCCCGGGGACGACGCCAGTTCGGCCGGCCGATCGGGGAGTTCCAGCTCATCCAGGACAAGATCGCCACCATGGCCACCGAGATCGACGCCGCGCGCCTGTTGGTGCACCGGGCCCTGGCCGCTATCCAGGACGGGCGGCGCAGCGACCGTGAAGCGTCGATGGCGAAGGCGTACGCCACGGAGATGGCGGTGCGGGTGACGTCGGAGGCGATCCAGATTCACGGGGCGAACGGCCTATCGCCCGACTATCTCATCGAACGTCATTTCCGGGACGCGCGCGCACTGACGATCGCCGAAGGGACGACCGAGATACACAAGCTGATCGTCGCGCGATCGGTCCTGGGCCTGTCCGCATTCTGAGAGGGGCCACGATATGGAAACCACTTCCGCCACGCGCCACCGGCACGGGCAGCGCTCCGCTGCTGCGGAGGCGTTACGCACCACCACCCGGCACTGGGCCGAGGAGAAGCTCCGGCCGGAGGTGGCCCGAATGGACCGCGAGGCCTGCTTTCCGCGCGAGCTCCTCGACGAGCTGTTCGCTCTCGGCCTGATGGGCGTGCAGATCCCGGAACGGCTCGGCGGCGGGGGCGGCTCGTTCTCCATGAGCGTTCTCGCCATCGAGGAGATCGCCCGGGTCGATCCCTCGGTCGCGGTCTGCGTCGATGTCCAGAACGTCCTGGTGGTCAATGCCCTCCTGCGCTGGGGTAGCCCCGCGCAGCAGGAGCGGTACCTCCCGCACCTGGCCCGCGACCTCGTCGGCGCGTACTCGCTCACCGAACCGGAGGCCGGTAGCGACGCGTTCGCGCTCCGCAGCCATGCTCGCCGCGAGGGCGGGGACTACGTGCTGACGGGTCAGAAGATCTGGACGACGAACGCCCGGGAAGCCGGCGTCTTCCTCGTTTTCGCCACCGTCGCCCCCGAGCACGGGCCCCACGGGATCACGGCGTTCATGGTGTCGCGCGACGCGCAAGGACTCAGCGTCGGACCCAACGAGGACAAGCTCGGGATCCGGGCCAGCTCCACCTGCAAGCTGCGGCTCGACGGCGTGCGCGTCGGCTCCGCGGACCGGCTCGGCGAGGAGGGCGACGGCTACGATATCGCCGTCGACACGCTCAACCTCGGCCGTGTCGGGATCGGCGCGCAGATGGTGGGGCTGGCCACCGGCGCCCTGAACGCGGCCGCGGCGTACGCCAAACAGCGTCAGCAGTTCGGGCAACCCATCGCGGCCTTCCAGGGGGTGCAGCTTCCCCTCGCGCGCGTCGCGACCGATATCGAGGCGGCGCGCCTGCTGGTGAACGACGCGGCGTGCATCGCGGACGACGAGCCGTTCTCCGCCGAACTCCTCTGGCGGTCGGCGATGGCGAAGTACTTCGCCGCCCAGGTCGCTGAACGAGCGGCGTCCCAGGCCGTTCAGACGTTCGGGGGCAACGGCTACAGCACCAGCTACCCGGTCGAGAAGTTCTACCGCGACGCGATGATCGGGCAGCTGTACGAGGGCACGTCCAATATCCTGCTGCGCAGCATCGCGGGTCAGGTTCTCGCGAACGCACCGTCCGGGGGCTTCGCAAGCCCATGAGCTGCACCCGATCAGAGCGACCGGGTCGCGCGCGAATCGGCGGTAGCGGGGCTGCGGTCTCGACCAGGTCTCGACCACGGTCGTCGTCGACCTCCAGTATTCACGGCGATCTTGAGCTTCGCGTGTCGTGACAGCGAAAAGTGCCCCTGAACTGGGAGAATGCGTGTGTCAAGGACGCAGGACACCCGGACCGAGGAGCACTTTTCAGGTGG
>Ga0136614_10003472_pt1 | contig 10100 bp, 11 predicted proteins | sample AntDrymUQ2792106_2_FD_106643 | JGI IMG/M metagenome (GOLD analysis project Ga0136614, IMG submission 106643) | Polar desert sand microbial communities from Dry Valleys, Antarctica - metaG UQ279 (21.06) | ecosystem: Environmental > Terrestrial > Soil > Desert | place: Antarctica: Dry Valley... | reverse complement strand
TAATCTCGACCGGGAGAATTTCGTCGCGGTGCTCTTGAACACCAAGAACGAAGTAATAGAGTTTCCGACTATCTCGGTTGGCACGCTTTCGGCGTCTCTGGTTCACCCCAGGGAGGTATTCAAGCCGGCGATCCGGGCGAGCGCGGCGGGTATAGTGCTTGCCCACAACCACCCAAGCGGCAAGGTCGGACCGAGCCGCGAGGACCGCGAGGTCACGGGGCGGCTCAAGGAGGCCGCCGAGATAATCGGTATCGAGGTCCTGGATCACGTGATCCTGGGCGACGGGTACTTTAGTATGAAGGAGCACGGAATACTCTAGCCGCCGGGATGGTGGCGCGGGGTCGTTCGATACGGAGGATGGGTCGCGTATGTTCGGAGGACTGTTCGGGCGAGACGTTGCGATAGACCTGGGAACGGCGAACACGCTCGTGTTCGTAAAAGGACAGGGGATCGTACTCTCTGAACCCTCGGTTGTCGCAATAGACACCAAGACGGATAAGGTCGTGGCCGTCGGGTCGGCGGCGAAGCGGATGCTAGGTCGCACGCCGGGCAACATCGTCGCGATGAGGCCCCTGAAAGACGGTGTGATCGCCGACTTCGAGGTCACGGAGAAGATGCTCGCCTACTTTATCCGCAAGGTGCAGCCGCAGCGCCTGTTCTTCAGGTCGTTCGTCGGGCCGCGGGTCGTCGTATGCGTACCCTCGGGTGTGACGGGCGTCGAGCTAAGGGCCGTCAAGGAGGCGACCGAGTCTGCGGGCGCCCGCCAGGCCTACACCATCGAGGAGCCGCTGGCTGCTGCTATAGGGGCGAATCTACCCGTCAACGAGGCGCAGGGGTCGATGGTCGTCGACGTCGGCGGCGGAACGAGCGAGGTCGCCGTCATCTCCCTCGGCGGTATCGTCACCAAGTCCTCCATCCGCATCGCCGGCGACGACATCGACGATGCGATCTCCACCTACATACAGAAAGAGTACAAGCTCGCCATCGGCACCCAGACCGCCGAACAGCTCAAGATAGAGCTTGGCAGCGCCTTCAGGCTCGAAGAGGAGGAGTCGGCAGAGATAAGGGGCAGGGACCTCGTCACCGGGCTGCCCAAGACCGTCGTCATAACCAGCGAGGAGATCAGGGAGGCCATAAGCGTTCCTGTCGACGCGGTCCTCGCGGCCGTGCGTGATACCCTGGACCGCACGCCCCCCGAGCTCGCATCGGACATAATGGACAGAGGGATGATCCTCGCGGGCGGCGGTGCGCTCTTGAGGCACCTCGACGAGCGCCTCAGGCGTGAGACGGGTATCCCCGTGCACGTCGCGGACGACGCGCTGATGTGCGTGGCCATCGGGAGTGGGCGCTCCCTCGAAGAGATCAACTCCTACCGCAGCGCCCTTTCCTCGGCCTAGAGCACGACGTGGGCAGCAAGAAGTCTAGCGCCGCAAGCGGCCTTGCGGCCCTCTTTATCCTCAGTGTGGTCAGCGTCGCGCTCTTCACCGTCTACGTAAAAGAGGGCGACTGCATGCAGGAGCAAGATTGCGGACCCTTGCATACGGTCCAGCTCGGCGCGGCCGAGGTATTGCAACCGGCGCGCAGCGTCTTCGCGACCCTCTTCGAGCCGCTGCAGCGGGCGAATGATAGCGTGCAGGGTGCCTTCGACAACAGCGAGGAACAGAGGCTCGAGCGCAAGTTGCAGGAAACCCGGGCCCTCGCGGCCGAGGCGTCCCGCCTCGAGCGCGAGAACGCCAGCCTACGCGAACTCTTGAAGGGACAGCGGTCCACCTACGAGTACGGCCCGCTCGCACGGGTCGTCGCCCCGGTAGGGGATCAGTTCACCCAGAGGATAGTCATCAACGTGGGCACCGAGGACGGCGTCGAACCCAACAGGCCGGTGGTGATCGGCGAGAACACGCTAGTCGGGCGCACCACGGAGGTCTCCAAACATACAGCCCAGGTCATGCTGGTCACGGACCAGATGTTCGCGGCGGGCGTCAGGATCATCCCTCCCGCCGAATTCGACCCCGCCTCTGGTGAACTTGGCCCCGCCGTCACGGCCGAGAATGTCTCCTACGGCCAGGGGCTTCTGGAGACCAACCTCGAAGGGTATTTCGGGGTCGACCTAGTCAGCCTCAAGGCGCATGCCGGGGAGGGCGACTTCGTCGTTACCAGCGGGCGGGCCGGGGACAAGGAGCTCTTGTTCCCGCCGGGCCTGTATGTAGGTAAGGTCGAGGCGGTCAGCTCGCAGGATATAGAGCAATTCAAGAAGATAGTAGTGGACCCGGCAATGGAGCCCCAGGACCTCGAAGAGGTGCGGGTAGTCGTCGACTGGGCCGGCCGGGAAGGATAGAGGCATAAGATGGAGCAATCCTCCGTCATCCGCGCTGCGATCGTCGTTGCGCTCGCCGCGCTCCTCGACGCCGTCGTGGTACCCTACCTGACCTTCGGCTTCTTCTCGCCAAGGCTGACCCTGATCGCGGTCGTCTTCGCCGTCGCCCCACTGAGGGATCTCCAGGCCGTGTTGCTCGGCTTCTTCGGAGGCATACTCCTCGACGCCCTCGGCAGTAACCTCTTCGGGGTCGGGGCGCTCGGGGGCCTGCTCGCGGCCATGCTCGCCTCCCGCGCGAGCGCCGTGCGGCGAAGGGGGTCCGAGAGGGTGCTGCTCGCCCAAGTCGCAGGCCTCGCCGTCGCCGGCTACGACCTCCTCGGCTACACCGCCCGCTGGCTCGCCGGACTCGGAGTACCCCAGTTGGGCGAGTATGCCGTAGGCGGTGTACTCCCCGACGCCCTCATCAACGCCCTGCTAGCCTTCCTGGTCGGCGGGTGGCTGCTGAACGTCGTGAACAGCAACCCCCCCCGCGGCTGGGAAAAGTGAGTACAGCAGTTCAGCACTACATGCCGAGTCCGTTAGAAGGAGACAGCGTTCGGGCTGCTGGCGGACACATGGGTGGCGGCCCTCACATACGTCATTCCCGCGAAAGCGGGATTCCAGTAGAAGGAGAGGAGGCGGTGGGCGATGGCTGGCTCTGTCGTGCCGCTGAGGTTCACTCGTGCTTGGTATCAGCACTTCAGCAAACGAAAAAGCTGACTGGCTGAAATGCTGAAGTGCTGACCAGCGCGGATTCAGGAAGGGGAAACCCTTCCTGAATCCGCTTTCAGGTGCGGGGATTCCCCTCGGATTTCAGCCTGGCCTGTATCACGATGCTCTGGACCAGCCCGACAGACATCATGCTGACGAGCAGATTGCTGCGCCCGTAGCTAACGAAGGGTAGTGGCAGCCCCGTGACAGGCATCATACCCATCGCCATCCCGACGTTTATGAGCGCGTGGAACGTCAGCATCGTCGCAACCCCGACCGCGACCAGCACGCCGAAGCGGTCACACGAGATGGTCGCGGCGTGCAGCATACGCCACACCAGCAAGAAGAAGAGGATCAGCACGACGAGGGATCCCACAAAACCGACCTTCTCCGCGAGGTTGGAGAAGATGAAGTCCGTGCGGTCCTCTGGCAGGTAACCAAGGTCACCCAGCGTCCCAGACGAGCGGAGACCCTTGCCCATGAGGCCCCCCGAACCTATGGCCATCTTCGAGTTCTCGACCTGGTAGCTTACCCCGGGGACGCTCTGGGGATCGAGGAACGAGGTGAGGCGTGCTATCTGGTAGTCCTCCAGTATCCTGAGCTTGATGGCGAGGTAGACGGCCACGCACCCCGCAGCGAAAAGCCCCGCAAGCTGATGCCACCTGGCTCCGCCAACGAAGACCACGGCCACGAAGATGGCCCCGAACACCATCGCGGTCCCGAGGTCCGGCTGCGCGAGCACAAGCAAGACAGGCACGGTCATGATGCCGAGGGCCTTCAAGAAAGTCATGTTGTGAACAAAGCTATTCTCCGCCACGTAGCCGGCGAGAACCACGATCGACAGCGGCTTGGCGAACTCGGAAGGCTGCACCTCGAAGGGCCCGATCCCGATCCAGCTCTGCGCCCCGTTGACCGAGAAGCCTGCGACGAGCACGGCCACCAACATCACGATCGTCACCCCGTAGACGAGCGTGAGGTGCCGCCCAAGCCACCTGTAATCCAGCAGCGCAAGCACGACGGCGCCGACTAGTCCGGCAACGAGCCCAAGGGCCTGATTGACAGCGTAGAGCTGCCTGTAGTCGGCCTCTGCGGCATAGATGGCGAGGACCCCGATCCCACCCAACGCTAGAGCGGTGAGGAAAAGGAGCACATCAGAGCGGCGTAGCCGATGTGCGATGCTCACCTTCTCTTGTTTCTTGCCCCTGGAGACGGGGATCACCGGACTGGTCCTTACTGCACGCATAGCCCAAAGATACAAAATCTGCGCTCGTTCGGCAACGGCCCGCCAGAGGAACGCTGCCAGATCGTGGCTGTGTCCCCTGCTCGGGGCGCGAGTACGGAGCCCTTGGCTTGTGGTCGCCGCGGAGCATGGCGGGTATACTGTTGCGTCGTGGGGTACGTAATGGACGCCCGTCGTAACCTGATAAATTCTAGGAGATCGTGATGTTTGCGGTTGTAAAGAGCGGTGGAAAGCAGTACAGGGTCGAAGAAGGTCAGGAGCTCGTCGTCGACCGCCTGGATGGTGAAGTCGGGGACACCGTAGAGCTTCCTGTCGGCTTCTCGGTTGACGAAGGGGGGTTCGACCTCGGCGAGAAGAACGCGAGAGTCGAGATCCTGGAACATCTGCGGGGAGACAAGATCTACGTGTACAAGTACAAGCCGAAAAAGGACTACAGGAAGAAGACCGGGCACAGACAGGAGCTGACCCGGGTGAGGGTGCTGGAGGTATCTGATGGCTCATAAGAAGGGCGGGGGCTCCTCGCGTAACGGCCGCGACTCTGCCGGCAGGAGGCTCGGAGTAAAGGCATACGGGGGCCAGGTGGTCACAGCGGGGAGCATCATCGTGCGCCAGCGCGGCTCGAAGGTGCACCCTGGACAGAACGTCGGCAAGGGCTCCGACGACACCCTCTTCGCCAGGGTCTCGGGCAGGGTCGACTTCGACCGCTCCAGGGGCAAGAGCGTCGTCAGCGTGGTCGAGGAGCCCGTTCTCGAGGAGGCCACGGCCTGACCTTCGTCCTTTACAGGGGTCTTTAGCCCCTTTGCAGTTCGTAGATGAAGCCAGCTTCGTCGTACACGCGGGACGCGGGGGCGACGGTAGCGTCTCATTCAATCGCGAGAAGTACAAGCCGCGTGGCGGCCCCGACGGTGGTCGTGGCGGCGATGGCGGAAACGTGATCCTGCACTCCACTGAAGACCTCTCTACCCTCGAACCCCACGCGTACCGCAACGTCGTGAAAGCGGGCCGCGGATCTCATGGTTCATCCAATAACAGGGCGGGCGAGCGCGGTAAGGACGCCGTGCTCGAGGTCCCCGTCGGGACCCAGGTCTTCGACGGCGACGGCCTCCTCGCCGACCTCTCACAACCGGGAGAGACATTCGTCGTCGCCGGCGGCGGCGAGGGCGGGCGCGGCAACGGGTCCTTCGCGACCTCGACCCGCCAGGCGCCGGCATTCAGGGAGAGGGGTCTGCCCGGTGAGGAGCGTGAGATCCGCTTGGAGCTGAAGGTCCTCTCGGATGTCGGCCTCGTCGGCCTGCCCAACGCAGGGAAGTCTTCGCTGCTTCGAGCCCTCAGCGCCGCCCGTCCGAGGGTGGGCGAATATCCTTTCACCACCCTCTCGCCCCAGCTCGGGGTCGTGGACGAGAGGGCTTACCGCGGACGGTTCGTGGTGGCAGACATCCCTGGCCTTATCTCGGGGGCCAGCGAGGGCAGGGGCCTCGGCAACCGCTTTCTCAGGCACGTGGCGCGGGCGCGGCTCCTCGCGCTCGTGCTCGACGCGAGCGAAGACCCGGAAGGCGCCGAAGGCACACTGCGGGCCGAGCTCCACGCCGCCAGGCTCTCTGAGAAGCCCACGGTCGTCGTGCTCAACAAGGTCGACCTGCTCGACGAGGAGCTGAGGGTGTACCTGCGGGAGACCTTTCCGGAAGCTTCTCAGGTCTCGGCAGCCACGGAGGAAGGTGTCGCAGACCTGCGCGACAGGTTCGAGGAGAGGCTGCGCGAGATGGGGGAGGAGCGTGTCGTGCCCGGGGTTGCGGAGCGCGAACATCGCGTCTTCAGGCCGGCGTGGAAGGGGGTTAGGGTGGAGCACGAGAACGGTGTCTACGTCGCCTCGGGCGAGGGCCTCGAGCGGCTCGCGCTCAAGACAGACTGGGGCAACAGGGAGGGCGTCGAGCGTTTCCAGCGCGAGCTGCAGAAGATCGGGGTATTGGGAGCCCTGCGGCGGGCCGGGGCGGTGCCTGGCGATGAGGTCAGGATCGGCGAGACGGTTTTCGATTTCCAGTGAGGTGGACGTGAGAGTAGGGATCTTCGGCGGTACCTTCGACCCTGTGCATCAGGGGCACATGATCGTCGCAGAGCAGGTCATGACCGAGCTCGACCTGGCGCAGGTCGTTTTCGTGCCAGGCGGCATCCCACCGCACAAAGAGGCCTCGAGCGTCAGGGCTACAGCGCCCGACCGGCTCGCTATGGTCGAGGCGGCAGTGGAGGGGAACGAACGCTTCAGTGTAGACAGGGTCGAGATCGACGCCGGACGTCCGATGCACAGCGTCGAGACAGTGAGCATCCTCAGGGAGCGCTCGCCCGATGACGAGTGGTTTTTCATCACGGGCGCAGACGAGGTGTCGAACCTGCTCGCGTGGAGAGAGCCTGACCGCCTGCTCGAGCAGGTCGTCATGGTCGCGGCGACGCGGCCCGGATACGACCTCTCCAGGCTCGATCACCTCGAAGCCGCCCTGAGGAACTTCGACCGGATCTTCCCCGTTGAGTGTACGAGGGTCGACATCTCGGCCACGGCGATCCGGCGCAAGATGTTGCAGCGAAAAAGTATCAGGTACCTGGTGCCTGAGGGGGTACGTGAGATTATCGAGAACAGAGGGCTCTACAGAGGAGATGGAAGTCGAGCGGAAGGAGGGCTTGTGAAGGAGGAGATCCTGTGAGGCGCGACGAGTCCGTCGCAAGAAAGGAGATATTCGCGACAGAAGGCGAGGCGCTCACCTACGAGATGGCCGCCACGGCGGCCCGCGCGGCGAGCGAGATGTTCGCAACAGACGTGACCCTGATAGACCTCAGGGGCCTCGTCTCATACGCGGACTACTTCGTGGTAGCCAGCGCCCAAACCGAGCGCCAGACGCGCCGCGTGGCCCAAGAGGTCATAGAGCGCATGATCGAGAAGGGTCACCGTCCTCGCACCAAGCGCCTCGACGAAGGGACGGCCTGGATCAGCCTCGACTTCCTCGACGTGGTCGTCCATATCTTCACCGACGAAGCCCGCGACTACTACCGCCTCGAATCCCTCTGGCGCAGCGCACCCCAGGAGAACTGGCAGGAGTAACCCAGGTACGTTGACACCCCCAGGGAGGGTGCATATACTCTGACGAGTTTTCCGGGGCCGTAGCTCAGCTGGGAGAGCGCCGCGCTGGCAGCGCGGAGGTCAGGGGTTCGATCCCCCTCGGCTCCACCCCACGCATCCGTCACTTCTCCCCATGAGCTCCAAGTCCTGATGCCTGCAACGCGAAGCCGTGCTCTGCGTAGAAGCCCTTATGCCCTGACTCCTCCCGCCTACAGCCCCGTCTGATTTGCTCGGCACGAGCGTTTGCTCCATGACCAGCAAGGTAGTATCTTGACCTGCCCTAAGGTACCTGGCCAACGGAAGGGCGGCCAGCCATGAGTACCCCTATCGGCTTGCTACTGATGTGCATATACATGGCACTCGCCGTGGGCGGGTTGATCTTGGTGCAGTGGTCGGTGCCGTTCGCCGTACGCAGGCAACACAACGACGTGGCTGGCTTTATCTACGCGGTTCTCGGGGTAGTCTATGCCGTGCTGCTCGGGCTCATGGTCGTGGCGGTATGGGAGGCTTGGGACGCAGCCGTAGCTACGGCGGACCAAGAAGCCACCGAGCTGGCCGAGGTCTTCTGGGTCGCCGATAGGATGCCCGAGCCAGAAGGTCGCCACATCCAGGAACTGGTCCGCTCCTATGCCAGGGTTGTGGTGAACGAGGAGTGGCCGCTTATGGAAAAGGGGAAGACCAGCCCGAAGGCGTGGGATCTGCTAGATGAGGTCAGGGCCGAGCTGCAGAATTTCGAACCGTCCACTCCCGCACAGCAGATTCCCTACGAACAGGGGCTCGAGCGTATGCACGAGCTGGCGGACGCCAGAAGAGAACGGTTGCTAGAGGCCGAGCAGGGATTGCCGGTCATCCTCTGGGTCGTGCTGATAGTCGGGGGGATCGTCGTGGTGGGGTTCACCTACCTCTTTGGTCTGGACAGCACCCTGATTCACCTACTCATGGTGGCTGCCCTGGCCCTGATCGTATCCCTCGTCCTCTTCACCGCCGCCTCCCTCGATTTTCCGTTCAGGGGCGGCGCCACGATCGGCCCCGACGCCATGGAACAGGTCCTCGGCAAGTTCGAAAACAGCAAGCTCAGCGATCTCTGACAGCAAGATTTGGCAGGGGTGCCCTTCTAAATCCTGCGCTTGTCGGCCTTTCAGCCCGCCGTTTCGCGGCTCTCAGGACGTCGGCCGACATGCCCCCGGTTTTGTTTCGCAAACCGCTCTAAAACTATCTTCCCAGTGTCCCGATAACCCGTGCTGTGAGAGACGACGTTTTCGAGACGGCCACGCGCGGTCCTGGTGCGCTGCGGCGGGCGCAGGGCGGTGACTTTGCGCGTTACAGGCCGCACGTAATCGTGTCGATGCTGGTCATGATCGTGCTGGGCGGCGGGGCCCTATACACGGCGCGCCTCTCGGAAGGGGCGCCGAGGGTCGTTTACACCGCCTCCCTGGAGGAGATAGAGGATGAATCTCAGGATTCGCTCAGGGTAGACATAAACACCGCGGACGTCGAGGAGCTCGACGAGTTGCCTGAGGTCGGGCCGTCGACGGCCGAGAGCATCATCCAGTACAGGCAGTCCAACGGGCAGTTTTCCTCGGTAGACGAGCTCGAAGAGATACCGGGGATCGGGCCTGAGACCCTGGAGAAGATAGCACCCTTTGCCACAGTCTAGGGAGGCGAGGCGACGCGGTCCTGACCTGGATCTCAGCCCTCCAGTGAGGTTGGATCTGTGGGCTATCCTGCTCGCGGCGGGGGTCGCTGTCGGCACGGTCTCACCATCCCTCGCCCCCGTGCTCCTCGTGGCCGGGTCTATAGTCGCGATCGGCGCGCTCTTGTGGCGGGTTCTCGTCCCTACCGAATGGCGATTGATGGCAATCCTGGCACCCGTGTTCGCGGCAGGAGGCGTCGCGATCGCGTTGTTACACGCGGCCACGCCGGACCCACTCGCCGATCTGGCGGCCATGGAGCCGGGGGAGGTCGTGCTCGTTGGCCGGATAGCCTCGCCTCCCGAAAGCAGCAGCTTCGGCTACATGGCAGACCTCAGGGTCGAGCGCCTCTGGTACGAGGACAGGGAGGTTCTGCGCGGGGGAGGGGTCGAGGTCTTCGCCGGCGACCTCAGCATCGGCGTCGGCGACAGGGTGAGGGTTGAGGGTGAGATCGCACGCCCCCAGGTCGGTGAGGACGGCTTCGATTACGGACGATACCTCGCGACTAAAAAGATTAGCGCGCTCGTCGAGGCGACGAGCGTGAGGCCGGTGGGGGAGGAGCGGGGTTGGATCGGCCAGGTACACCGCCGTACCGACGTGGCGCTCGGATACGGCCTCAGGCCGCGAGAGGCGGCTGTCGTGCGAGGGATGGTGCTCGGAGATCGCTCGCTCATGCCCGAGGAACTGGAGAAATCGTTTCAGCGCTCAGGTGTAACCCACGTCCTCGCCATCTCTGGCCAGCACGTCGTGATACTGGCGGCCGTGATCTACTTCGCCCTTCGCATCTTCGCTATACCTCCCACCATACGCGCAGGCGTTACGATGGGTTTGCTGTGGCTCTACATCCTGATCGCCGGCGCCCCTCCATCAGCCATCAGGGCCGGGGTCGTGGCAACTTTCGTGCTCGCCGCGCCGCTCCTCGGGCGCCAGGTATCGGCGCTGCACTTCATGACCACGATGCTAGCCCTGGTGCTGGCATACAACCCCCAACTCATCTAC
>Ga0136614_10003467_pt1 | contig 10105 bp, 3 predicted proteins | sample AntDrymUQ2792106_2_FD_106643 | JGI IMG/M metagenome (GOLD analysis project Ga0136614, IMG submission 106643) | Polar desert sand microbial communities from Dry Valleys, Antarctica - metaG UQ279 (21.06) | ecosystem: Environmental > Terrestrial > Soil > Desert | place: Antarctica: Dry Valley... | reverse complement strand
GAGGCGGGGCTCGATTCGCCGTGATCCCTATGTGCACCTCCTCGCAAACCACCATTGCCTTTCCCTCCCACGTTATCCCCCGCTTGAACGACTCACTGCGACAACGGCTAGTTCCGTACCTTGGACGAGTTGATGGGGTGTACCTGGGACGTGACGCGGACGGGAGCAAGCGGTACCTGACGCGCACGATATTTTTTGCTCTATCGCGTAGGATTAAGTAGCGCGCTCCGTTTTAGCGTGATCGCCTGGGTGACGACAATGCGAGAGACTCTCCCTCGAGCTCAGGAGGGTGACGGAAAGTACCGCGATAGTGATAGGAGGGCTGCTCGTCGGGCAGCCCACCTGCTGGAGGACAGTGAATTGACCATTGGGACGACGGCACTGAGGCTTCCGGAACGCCCCCCCGAGCCAGGCGAGTTGGTCAAAATCCGCTCGCGCCGCTGGCTCGTCGAGGAGGTTGTCGAGCCCGATGTGCCGGGCCGGACCACGCTCGTAAAGCTAGCCTGCGCAGAAGACGACGCCCAGGGCCAGCTACTCGACGTCTTCTGGGACTATGAGCTGGACCGCAGGATACTGCAAGACGAGGGCTGGGCCGACCTCGCCACCAAGGGCTTCGACCCACCGGACCGCTTCGGCGCCTTCCTCCACACCCTGCGCTGGAACTGCGTGACCGCGACAAATCCCAACCTCTTCCAGGCCCCCTTCCGCGCCGGCATAAAGATCGACTCTTACCAGATGGAGCCGCTCCGCAAGGCGTTGCGGCTTCCCCGCGTGAACCTGTTCATCGCGGATGACACGGGGCTCGGCAAGACGATCGAGGCCGGCCTGATCGCCCGTGAGCTGCTGTTGCGCAAGAAGGCCAAGACGATCGTGGTCGCCTCACCGCCCTCGGTGGTCGAGCAGTGGAAGGCCGAGCTGGAGGAGCGCTTCGGGCTAGTGTTTGAGATCCTCGACCGCGCCTACCTCTCCCGGGTGCGTCGCGAACGCGGCTTCGGCGTCAACCCCTGGCGCACCCACAGCCGATTCCTCATCTCGCACAACCTGCTGATCGACTCAATCTACGCCGATACCATGCGTGAGTGGCTGGGGTCGCTGCTGCCGGGGAGCCTGCTGATTCTGGACGAGGCACACCACGCGGCGCCCGCAAGCGGCGGCCGCTACGGCATCGAGACCAAGTTTACGCGTGCCGTGCGCGATCTGGCAGGGCGCTTCGAGCACCGCCTGTTCCTCTCGGCGACACCCCACAACGGCCACTCCAACAGCTTCTCTACCCTGTTGGAGTTGCTCGACCCCTACCGCTTCACGCGCGGGGTTAAGGCGCGCCCGAAGGCTCTGGAGGAGGTCATGGTCCGGCGACTGAAGGAGGACATCCGGGCCGTGCAAGGAGGGTTCCCAAAACGTGAGGTCGTCCGTGTGGCGATCGACGGGCTGCCTGAGGATGCTCCAGAGCTAACGCTTTCCCACCTTCTCGATGAGTACCGTACTCAGCGGGAGGAGCGGTTCGCCAGTACCACGCGCAGGACCCAGGCTTCAGCCGGGCTTCTGGTCGTAGGCCTCCAACAGCGCCTGTTGTCCTCGATCGAAGCCTTCGCCCGCAGCCTCAAGGTCCACCGCGCCACGGCGGAGCGCCAGTGGAAGAAGGGTGCAGCCACGGCCTCGGAGGCTGGATTTGCCGATGCCGAGCTGCTCCTTCACTCGCCCGATGCCGACGACGAGCGGGCCTTCTGGACATCCGAGGAAGCTGAAGCAGAAGAGGGCGCCCAGGTCGAGTCGGCAACCGCCGCAACCGAAGCCAAGGTGCCCCGCGACGCTGCGGCCATGGAGTCATGGCATCGCGAGCAGCAGCTCCTAGAGCACATGGAGCAGATCGCAGAGCAGGCCCGATACCTCCCCGATGGCAAGACCCGCTATCTCATCGACTGGATTCGTGACAATCTCTGCCCGGGCTTGCCCCCGCTTGGCGAACAGACCTCTGGGGGTCCGCCCGCATGGCTTGACCGGCGCGTTCTCATCTTCACCGAGAACCGGGAGGGGACCAAGCGCTACCTCAAGACTCTGCTCGAGGAGGCGATCGCCGACACTGATAATGCTGAGGAGCGCATCGAGGTGATCGACGGCCTAACCAGCAGTGCCAGGCGCAAGGAGATCCAGCGCCGCTTCAACCTCGAGCCCGCCAAGGACCCCCTGCGCATCCTCATCGCCACCGACGCGGCCCGCGAGGGCCTGAACTTCCAGGCTCACTGCACGGACCTGTTCCACTTCGATCTCCCCTGGAACCCGGGCCGCATCGAGCAGCGCAACGGCCGCATCGATCGCAAGCTGCAGCCGGCCTCTGAGGTGCGATGCCACTACTTCGTGCTGCCCCAGCGAACCGAGGATCGTGTCTTGGAGGTGCTCGTGAGAAAGACCGAGACGATCAAGCGTGAGCTCGGAAGTCTGTCAAAGGTGATCGACGACGACATCGAGCGGCGGCTAAGAGGAGGGATACGCCATCGCGACGCCGAGCAGCTCGCGCAGGAGATCGAGGCGGCCGACCTGGAGGTAGAGAGAAAGCGCGTCACCGAGGAGGAGCTCGAGGTGACCCGTCAGTGCCGAGAGGACCTCAAGGCCCAGATCGAACGGTGTCGGGACCTCCTCGAAGAGTCCCGCGTTTGGACCGCCTTCGACGATGAGCCCTTCCGTCGCGCGCTCTCGTCTTCGCTGGAGCTTCTCGGGGCCGAGCCGTTGCAGGAAAGCCAGGACGAGCACGGGGGCCGCGTCTGGCTCTTTCCAGCTCTCGATCGGCGCACCGGAGCGGATCCGACCTGGGCCGCGACCCTGGACACCCTACGTGAGCCACGCAAGCAGAACCAGAAGCTCGCCGACTGGCGTAAGGAGACGCCGATCCGCCCGGTGGTGTTCAAGGACGCAGGAGTACTAACCGAGGACGTCGTCCACCTCCATCTCGAGCAGCGCGTCGCCCAGCGCCTCCTCGCCCGCTTCCGAGCTCAAGGGTTTATCCACCACGACCTGGCTCGCGCTTGTTTAGCCCAGAGCGAGGACTCGATTCCCCGGGTGATACTCCTCGGCCGACTCTCGCTCTACGGGCGTGGCGCAGAGCGATTGCATGAAGAGATCGTCCCCATCACCTCCCGCTGGGTCGAGGTGGCCCGTCGGGAAGGGCCACTCAAGCCCTACGCTCGCAAGGCCGAGACCAAGACCTCGATCTGCTCGACGAGGCGCTCGGCGCTGGCGGGCACTCACCCTCCGAAGTGGTGCAAAGAAAGCTGCTCGACGCCGCCCCACACGACATCGATCAGCTCCTGCCCCAGCTCGAGCAGCGCGCACAAGAGTCTGCCCAAGTCGCCACCGAGCAGCTTACTGCTCGCGGTGAACGGGAGGCGAACGATCTCAGCGAGACGCTGAAGCAACAGCGTAAGCGAGTCCGCGAGGAGGTTGCCAAGTACGAGGACAAGAGCTTCGAGCAGCTGACCTTGAACCTCGACGACGACCACAAGCGCCAGCTCGAGGCGGACCTCAAGTCGTGGGGCATCAGGCTCCAGCAGTTCGACCAAGATCTCGCCAGCGAGCCGAGTCGGATTCGAGGGTTCTATAAGGTATGCGCTACCCGAATCGAGCCGGTCGGCCTCGTCTACATGTGGCCTGAGACGAACTAAGCATGGTGCGAATCGATCCTGCGGTTCAAGCCCACCTCGAGTGGATCGGCTTCATTCAGCCAACAGGCTTGGTGGTCTCGGCCCCCGCTCTGGTGCGAGCCGGGGCAATCCTCAATCAGCGGGATACGGAGGGGCAGCGCCTCCTCGGCGAATGCGTTGAGGAGCGTGTCTTCGACCCTCAGGAGGGTCCGATCCCCTATATCCCCGACTTCTGCGGCTTTGTGAGATCGGTTCTCGACTGGAGCCTGTCGCCGAAAGGCTACGCCGGCGTAGACGGGTGCTCTATACCTGACGAGCTTGAGGTGCCGCTGCCAGGGTACGGGGAGACGTTGCGCCCAGACCTCGCCGTGCGTGAGCTGGATCCCACCGTCGACAGCCCCGCGTGGCAACTGCTCGTCCGCCTCCTGCAGCCGGATGAAGACTTCGACCGCGAGGTGTCGGGTAACGGGCGCCTGGAAACCTCGGCCCACGGTCGCATGGAGCGCCTGCTGCGTGAAACCCACGTATCCGCCGGGCTGCTGTTCAACGGCCGAGCGCTGCGCCTCGTCTCCGCCCCGCGCGGGGAGAGCTCCGGTTGGGCCGACTTCCACGTAGTCGACATGCTTCAGACCTCGGGCCGTCCGATCTCGAGCGCCTTGCGGCTGCTGTTGAGCCAACCTCGGCTCCTCTCCCTGTCCCGCCACCAGCGCTTCGCCGCTCTGCTGGCCGACAGCCGCAAGTTCCAGAACGAGGTTTCCGAGCGCCTCTCGGAACAGGTGCTCCACGCCCTCTACGAGCTGCTTCGCGGGTTCCAGGCCGCCCACGACGCTTCAGACGAGGAGCTGCTCCACGAGCCATTGTCCGAGCAGCCCGACGAGGCATACCGTGCCATGCTCGCCGTGATCTTGCGGCTTGTGTTCCTCCTCTATGCAGAGGAGCGTGCCATGTTGCCCGGCGACGAGACGTTCCAGCGCTCCTACTCGATCGCAGGGTTGTTCGAGCGGCTGCGCGAGGACGCGGCGCTACACCCGGACACGATGGATCAGCGCTATGGAGCATGGGCGCAGTTACTGGTGCTCTTCCGGATGCTCCACGACGGGGCTGCCTACGGGGATATGCGACTGCCTCCGCGCCACGGTGCCCTCTTCGACCCGGACCGCTTTCCCTTCCTCGAGGGTCGACAGATGGCCGGGGTCAGGCAGACAAACGAGCGGATCGAGGCCCCGCTGGTATCGGACGGCACCATTTACAGGGTGCTCGAGGATCTGCTCGTGCTCGACGGCGAACGCATCTCCTACCGGGCACTCGACGTCGAGCAGATCGGCTCCGTCTACGAGACCATGATGGGCTTTCGCCTCGAGACAGCCACCGGGCCGTCGGTTGCGATCCGCCCGCAAAAGAAGCGTGGCGCGCCTACGATACTGAACCTTGAGGAGGCGCTTGCGCAGCCCCCTGGGAAACGTGCTCGGTGGATCACCGACAGAGCGGATCGCAAACTCACCGCCAAGGTTTCCCCCACTGTTGCCGCCGCTATGAGGCTCGAGGACTTGCACGCCGCTCTGGAGAAAATGATCGACCAGGCCGCTACGCCCGACCTGATTACTAAGGGCGCGATGGTGCTGCAGCCGAGCGAGGAGCGGCGCCGCTCCGGCTCCCATTACACGCCCCGCGCTCTGACCGAACCGATCGTGCGCACCACTCTCGAGCCGATCTTGGCCCGCTTGCGGGGTTCCGACAGTAGCTCGCCGACCCCTGCACAGATCCTCGATCTCAAGGTATGCGACCCGGCGATGGGTTCGGGGGCGTTCCTCGTCGAGGCTTGCCGCCAGCTCGGCGACGCTTTGGTCGAGGCGTGGCGCATCCACGGAGAGACGCCTGACTTTGCGCCCGACGAGGACGAGGTCATCTACGCGCGTCGCCTTGTCGCCCAACGCTGCCTTTACGGTATAGACCGCAATCCGGTGGCCGTGGACCTCGCCAAGATGTCGCTCTGGCTCGTCACCTTGGCCCGCGATCACCCACTCACCTTTGTCGACCATGCGCTCCGGCACGGGGATTCGCTCGTCGGGCTCACCCGCCGTCAGATAGAAGCCTTCCACTGGGAGGGCGACACACCAACCTTCGCCGCAGGCTTCGAGGCCATGCGGGTTGCCGAGCACACCGCCAAGATCGCAGAGCTTCGGGCTCGCATCCGCGCTGCGGAAGACGATGCCTCCGACTCGGAGCTGCGAGATACGTGGGACGAGGCCGTCTTCGAGCTTGGCAAAGTGCGCCTATTCGGCGACCTCGTTGTGGCGGCGTTCTTCGAAGGGGACAAACCGAATGCGCGCGAGCTCAAGCGAGCCGCGTACTCCGAGGCGGTCGTGAAGGGCGAAGTGGAGCCATACCGAGACTGGTTAGAGGAATGGCGTCAGGCTGACCAGCCCCTCGCGCCCTTCCACTGGGAACTCGAGTTCCCGGAGGTGTTCGATCGAGAGAACCCCGGCTTCGAAGCGATCGTCGGCAACCCGCCTTTCCAGGGGGGGAGGAGTATCAGCGCGGTTCAGGGTGCGATCTACGCCAAATGGCTGCTCGCAAACCACGAGGGGTCCAGCGGAGGCGCGGACTTGGTCGCCCACTTCTTCCGGCGGAGTTTGAATCTGATTCGCGAGAGTGGAGCATTTGGGCTGCTGGCCACTAACACAATCGCTCAAGGCGATACTCGCGCCACCGGCCTGCGCTGGATCTGCAACCACGGAGGAGAGATCTACGAGGCGACCAAACGCTACAAGTGGCCCGGCACGGCGGCAGTGGTCGTGAGCGTCCTTCACGTAATGAAGGGCAACTTCTCCGGGTCCAAGTTCCTCGATGGCCGCAAGGTCGACGGGATCACTGCGTTCCTTTTCCACCGCGGGGGTCACGACGACCCGACGCGCCTTGCCGTCAATGCCGGAAAGAGCTTTGTCGGAAGCTATGTGCTTGGGATGGGCTTCACCTTCGACGACACCGATACCAAGGGCATCGCCACGCCACTCGTCGAGATGCAGCGGCTCATTGGCAAGGACCCACGCAACCGGGAGGTCATTTTCCCGTACATCGGCGGGGAGGAAGTGAACTCAAGCCCGACCCAGGCCCACCACCGCTACATCATAAACTTCGGCGAGCGCCCCGAGGAGGAGAGTCGCCGTCGCTGGCCCGACCTAATGGCCATATTAGAGGCAAAGGTTAAGCCAGAGCGGATCTTCAAGGACGCCGACAAGTATCCGCGAATGGTGAATGAGTGGTGGAAGTACTGGAATGCGCGCTATGAACTCAACGCCGCCGTAGCTGGCCTGGACCGCGTGCTGGTGATTTCCAGAGTAGGACAGAACGCTGCATTCGCATTTGTGCCGAGTCGAATGGTCTATTCGGATTCTCTGATTGTCTTCCCGCTTCCAACCTACGCCGCGTTTTGTGCCCTGCAGGCTCGTCCCCACGAAATCTGGGCACGGTTCTTCGGCTCGTCGCTCGAGGATCGACTCCGTTACACTCCCTCCGACTGTTTCGAGACCTACCCCTTCGCCGAGGATTGGGAGTCACACTCCGCTCTCGCAGCAGCCGGGAGGGAGTACTACGAGTTTCGTGCCGACCTTATGGTCAAGAACGATGAGGGGCTCACGAAGACCTACAACCGCTTCCACGACCCCAACGAGCGGGATCCCGAAATCGAGAGACTGCGACACCTGCATGCGGCTATGGACCGAGCCGTCCTCGACGCCTACGGCTGGACCGACGTTCCCACCGACTGCGCCTTCTTTCTTGACTACGGGAGGAGGAGTTGGGCATCAAGAAGAAGCCATGGCGCTACCGCTGGCCCAACGAGGTGCGCGACGACGTGCTGGCACGCCTGCTTGCCCTAAACGCCGAGCGAGCCGGCGCCGAGGCTCGCTCCGGCGCCGTCTCGTCGGGGAGCACGGGCCTGGGCAGAAACCCACAACCAACGGCACGGAAAGAAAGATCGCTTTTCTAATGAGCATCCACACCCAGAACCAGTCACGTGAGATCGATGGCAAGGGCCGCACTGTGCGCGAGCTGCTCGCCGGCCGTAAGTACTCGATCGACTACTATCAACGCGAGTACAAGTGGGAACACAAGCAGGTCGCCGAGTTGATCGATGACCTCGCCGACAAGTTCCTCGGCAGCCACGAGGTCGGCAACGAACGATCAGCCGTTGCCGATTATGGGCATTACTTCCTGGGCTCGATCATTGTCAGCGACAAGGACGGCCACAAATTCATCATAGATGGTCAGCAGAGGCTTACCACCCTCACCCTCCTCTTGATCTTCCTCCACCACGAGCTTGATGATGCCGAGCACAAGGGCCAGATTGCCGATCTCATCTTCTCACAGCGGTATGGAAAACGTTCCTTCAATCTCGACATACCCGAGCGTACCGACTGCATGGAGGCTCTCTACAGAGGTGAGGAGTTCGGAGATCCCGATCCGCCCGAGTCAGTCGTCAACATCCTCGCCCGACATTCCGACATTGAAGAGCTCTTTCCCGAAGACCTTCGCGGCCCTGCCCTGGCCTACTTTGCCGACTGGTTGGTTGAGAACGTCCATCTCGTCGAGATCACCGCCTATTCGGATGGCGATGCTTACGCGATCTTCGAGACTATGAACGATCGCGGATTGTCGCTCCGCCCGACCGACATGCTCAAGGGTTACTTGTTGGCGAACATCTCCGACTCGGACAAGAGAACCAGAGCCAGCCGCGTCTGGAAAGGACGAATCCAGGCGCTGCTTGAGCTTGGCAAGGAGGAGGACGCCGACGGCATCAAGTCTTTCCTACGCAGCCAGCATGCCGAGAGTATTCGGGACCGCAAGGGGGGCGCCGTCCCCCAGGACTTCGACCTCATCGGAACCGAGTTTCACCGCTGGGTTCGTGACCACGAGGAACGCCTTTTGCTCGCTAATAGTGCTGAGTTCGCGCGCTTCATAGAGCGTGACTTCGCCTTCTATTCTCGGTGGTACGAACGCATCCGGCAAGCCGCCGAGCAGCGCACCGAGGGACTCGCATCCATACGCTACAATGCGCAAAACAACTTTACGCTTCAGTATCCGGTGCTGCTAGCGCCCTTGCGAGTGGACGACGATGAAACGACGGCGCTGCGCAAGATACGGGTCGTTAGTGCCTATCTCGATATTCACATCTACCGCCGCATCTGGAACTTCCGGGCGATTGGCTATACGAATAGGCAGTATGCGATGTATCTCGTGATGCGTGATGTCAGAGGGAGAGGGGTCGACGAGCTGGTCTCAGGACTTACAAAGCAGCTTGATGAAGAAGAGGAGACCTTCGCAAGCAACGATCGGTTTCAGCTCCACGGCACAAACGGACGACAGATCCACCGCCTCCTGGCGCGCATGATCGACCACCTGGAGACAAGCTCGGGACAGGAGTCGCGTTACCGCGAGTACGTTCAACGGGGTCGCAAGGGCTATGACATCGAACATATTTGGGCCAACCACCCCGAACGGCACACTCATGAGTTTGATCATCCGAGTGACTTTCACGAGTATCGGAACCGCATCGGTGGACTGCTCTTGCTGCCAAAAAGCTTCAACGCAAGCTACGGCGCTCTTCCATACGAGGATAAGCGCGACCACTACTTGGGGCAGAACCTGCTAGCGCGCAGCCTCCATGAGCAGGCCTACAAACACAACCCGGGTTTTCTGAGTTTCATCGAGAACTCCGGGCTCCCCTTCGCTGCCCACTCGTCCTTCAAGAAAAACGATCTCGATGCCCGCCAGGAGCTCTACCGGCTCCTCGCCGAAGAGATCTGGAACCCCGCTCGGTTGGAGAAGGAGGCATCCGTATGACGGGTGCGCCGGGCTCGCCCACAACCTCGGCCGAGGTCCGCGCCCAAATGATAGAGGCCCTGAGCCTCGATCTTGTCGGCCCCGGCCCCGGCCACATATTTGCAAATGAGCGGCTGCCCCGTAGGGAGCGCCCTTCCAACCGGTACCTAACCGGTTTCCTCATCCCCACCGGAACACCTCAGAAGCAGCGGGCGGACGCGGACGCGGACGACGACATCAATGAGGTCCAAGAGTCGGCCGGGCTGGCGGAGGAATCCAACGAGGAGCGCAAGGCAGCGAAGAAAGCCTACTTCCCTTCGTCGATGGGTGTGAGCTTCTTGGTTCCAGAAGGCACCGACGCTATCGACGTGACGGTGCGCTGGGGAGACTACGAGCCGTTCGAGATCGAAGGCGAGGATGGCAAGCCGCTTCAGGTCTGGCAACGTCACCCGCGCGAGGTGCTACTCCCAGCACAATTGAACGGCGAAGGTGAGTCCCCAATCGAGCTACCTGATTGGCAGGGTTTGCATCTCCACGTCGTGGTGCGAAAGGTCGAGGGGCTGGAGCTCGAAGCCCACATTCCGGCCGGTACGCACTCGGTTTCGCTGTTCGTTGTAAACAACCGAACGCCGGACACAGAACAGCCGGAT
>Ga0136614_10003465_pt1 | contig 10109 bp, 10 predicted proteins | sample AntDrymUQ2792106_2_FD_106643 | JGI IMG/M metagenome (GOLD analysis project Ga0136614, IMG submission 106643) | Polar desert sand microbial communities from Dry Valleys, Antarctica - metaG UQ279 (21.06) | ecosystem: Environmental > Terrestrial > Soil > Desert | place: Antarctica: Dry Valley... | reverse complement strand
CCGCGCCCAGCCCGACGAGCAACACGCCGAGTTTCCCTTTCGCCGGAGCGATCTGAGTTTTCTCTTCAATAGCCATCCCTTTTTCCTTCCACGCAAGTTTTATTGAAAAGAGATCGTACTTAATAAACAGGAAATGAGTCTCATCATTTCTTGCGCAGTTTCGGCGGTGGCTTGCGCTTTAGATGTTTCGACGAATTACGAACGGGCGTTTCCGCGTCCGACAAGGGCTTGACGAAACCCGCGCGGCGTGAAGCCAGTCGCCTGCCGGAAGGCTTTCGTGAAATGACTCGAACTGCCGTAGCCGACTCGCTGGCTGATGTCGGTGACGGAGAGATCGGTTTCGGCAAGCAAAGTTTGAGCGCGCGTTTGGCGCAAGTGGGCGAGGTAGGCGTGCGGCGATGCGCCCGTTAATTTCTTAAACAATCTGGCGAAGTGGAACGGCGAGAGATAAGCGGCCGCGGCGATCTCTTCGAGCGGCAGTTCGCAGTCAAGGTGCGTGTGCATCAACTCGACGGCACGGCGGATGCGGCGATCAACTAACCCGACGCGCGACAGTTCAAGCTCGTCGCTTCGGCGGAAGTTTGCGTAGCGACGCAAAATGTGAACAAGCGTTTGCGCAACGAGGGCTTTCGTTACCACTTCCTGCCCGGCTTCGGCTTCGATGAGTTCGGCTTTGAGGTCTGAAGCCAGACGCGCGAGCTTCTCATCACGCTCGATTCTCTTTGTGTGAAAAAAGATCAAGGCTTCTGAACGGATAAGACGAACTTCAATTGACGTATCGAGCACGAACGAAGGGGCGAGAGCGAGGACAAGGTATTCGACATCTTTGCCCGCCGCAGTCGCCGCTTCGTGCGGAGCCAATAGCAGTGCGCTGCGGTTATTTAATTCGTAATTCTCATTTTCAATCGAACAATCGAATTTCCCGCCAAGCACAAACAACGCTTTGTAATCATTCTGGCTTTCGCTCGTCCACTGCGCCCGCGCGCGCGCTTGTCTGTAAAGAAGGGTGAACTGCCCCGTGAGGAGAATTCGCTCCGTGTGTCTTGCAGAAGTTTTCATGCCTCGCTCGCAGTCAACAAACGTCTCATCACGCCTCGAACGCCATCATGCCGCGCAAAAATCCTTGAGACGCTTGCGCATCAAGGCCGGATCGTTTGTGATCAAAGCGTGGATGCCGAGCGCAGCGGCGCGTTTGATCCATCCGGGCGCGTCAACCGTCCAGATCACGACACCCAAATTTCGTTCGTGCGCCGCTGCAACGATGCGTTTGCCGACGAGCGTGTGATGCAAAGAGATTTCATCTGCGCCGCAGGCGACGGCTTCTTCGATTATCGCTCGCGCGGAAGGAGCGGGACTCGAAAGTTTTCGTTCAAAGAGCGCGGCAGTTTTAATCTCCGGGGCAAGACGTTTTACTTCCGCAATTGCGTCAAGCGCAAAGGATTCCACCACCACGTCGTTGACGAAATTAGACGCTCGAATGGCGCTTATAACTTCCTCTACGAGCTTTAGCGCATCTTTTTTGTCCGCCTTCATCTCAACGTAAAGCGCGCGCTTCGTTTTGTCGAAAAATCGAAAAACATCTTCAAGGGTCGGGATAGTTTCCTCTTCGTATTCGTCACGCCTTCTCGACGGGTAACGGAGGTTAAACCATTTGCCGACATTGATCTTACATAATTCGTCTGAGCTGAGTTCGCCCACTTTAGCGTTCATCATTCCGGTGCGGCGCAAATCCCGGTCGTGAATAACGACAGGAATTCCGTCTTGAGACAAGCTGACATCAAATTCGATTCCGTCCGCCCCGTCGCGCAAAGCTTGTTTGAATGCCGCGAGCGTATTCTCAGGCGCGACCGCCGAAGCCCCGCGATGTCCGATGATAAGAGGAAGAGACATATGAAGAAGAGAGAGGCAGAAGTCAGGAGTCAGAATGAAAAGCAGGTTCGCCTTTTCTCTCTATTCCGTCTTCTGTCTCCTGACTTCCTTTCCGTTTAGCGTTCACGCTTTGCTTCGGTACGTTCTGTAGTCAATTTCGGCGAAGATGTTGTCGCGGCTTTCGATCTCGGCGAGACGCGCTTCGTCAATTGTCCCGCTTTCGATCATCTCGGCAAGAAGATGAAAGCGGCGGATGTGCGAGCGGAAGCGGCGCGTGGCGTATTCAACTGTCGTGCCTTGATAAATTTGAAACGCCCAGTCGCTTGATTCGGCAAGCAGCAGTTCGCGCGCCGCTTGATTGAGTGCGCGCTGCGTTAAATCGTCGGGCGGCGCGGGGAAGCGGTCGGCAAGTTCGGTCATCTGCGATTCGGCGGCGTGTTGGTGCGGATACATCCATGCGTTCGCTTCGTTGAGCCAAACTTTGAAATAACCTTCCGCGCCCCACGAAGACTCGGAAGGTTGCTGCGTTTGAATGGGAGCATTCAAGTCGAGATAATCGCCGGGCGCGATGGATTGAATTGTTTCTCGCTCGGCGTGAAGGTTGCGGAAAAAGAAATCAAGGAACTGCACGCCTTCATACCACCAATGCCCGAAGAGTTCGGCGTCGTAAGGCGAAACGACGAGCGGAGCGCGTCCGTTAAACTCGCCCTTCAAACTTCTCGCTTGATTGATGCGTTCGCCGACGAAGTGCGCGGCGTCAGTCGCAGCGCGGCGGCGTGCGGCTTCCGGGTCGTAAGGTTGCTTGTCTTTTTGGTTCACGTCGCGCCCCGTGATGCGGTGGTATTTCAAACCGAGATGTCGCCGTTGACCGTCTGCGTGTAAGTGCGGCAGCAGGTAGTCGAGCGGCGCGTCCCAGCCGATGTCGCGGTAGAATTCGCGGTAGTCCGGGTGTCCGGGATAACCGATGACTGAACTCCACACCTGCTGACTCGTCTCCATGTCGCGCGCAAAAACTGCGACGCCGTTCGGACATCGCACGGGCGCGTGGGCGCCGTAGCGCGGTCGCGGATCGCCGTAAAGAATGGCGTGCGTGTCGGCGATAAAATACTCAATGCCGTATTCGGCGAGCAACGCTTCGACGCCCGGCTCATACGCGCATTCCGGCAGCCAGATGCCGCGCGGACGGCGACCGAAATGCTTGCGGTAATTATTAACCGCGATCTCGATTTGCGCACGGCGCGCTTCCGCAGTGGAGATGAGCGGCAGAAAACCGTGTGTTGCGCCGCAGGTGATGATCTCAAGCGTGCCCGCCGTTTGTAACTCATTGAAGCCGCGCAGAATGTTTCGATTGTAGCGAGTGTTCCAGAGCGTCCACGCAGCCCCTAAGCTTTCGCGGTAAGCGAGCGCGGCCGGATAAAACTCCGCCGCTTCGCGTCGCGTGCGTTCGACTTCCTTTTCCGTGAGCGCGAGCAGATTTTCGAGATGTCGCGTGTAGCGCGTTTGTAGCAGTGGGTCGGCGAGCATCTCGCACAAGGGAGGTGAGACGTTCATCGCCAAGCGCGGTGCGAATCCTGATTCGGCGAGATTGGAAAAGACGAACAGAAGCGGCAGGTAAACTTCCGTGATTGCTTCGTAAAGCCAATCTTCTTCTAAAAATTCGGGGTGCTCAGGATGCCGCACAAAGGGCAGGTGCGCGTGGAGTATGAGACTGAAGAATCCCGTAGGCACAGATTTCAACGATTGAGATCGAACTAAAAACTCGAAACGAGGAACGCTTGTTCGTGTTGCGCGTCCGGCACGGGCGCGATCAGTTTTCGGGAGACGCTAAACGTGCCGCTACTCCCGCCGTCATACTTGGCAGCCAGACGTGAAATAGATTCGACGGGAAACGCACATCGCTTCCCGTCCACGCAATCGCTGAACGCCTTTGCGCGTCGCCCGCTTTCTCAAAAGATTCGTGCTCCAACTCGAACTCGAACGTCGCGCGCAAAACCTCAAGCAAGCGCGTTCGATCAAGCACCGCTCCTTCAGCGTTCGCTTCGGCCCGTTCGAGCCAGCGAGCAAGCGTCGGGGAAAGCTCGGCGCGTAATCGTTCGAGCGGAGCGCCCGTCGCCAGTGCTCCGATCAGATGTCGCAACTGCGCCAAATCTTCCGCGTCGCTTAATACTGTTTCTGCACCAGCAAGTTTTTCGGCGACGACGCGCGTCGCTCTCTTTCCGGTCGCTTCGTCAGCCGCTTCGAGCCACACTTCAATCGCATCGTTCACGTATCCGGCATCGCTCAGTGTGCGCGTGAATTCCGCAGGCGAGACGCGAAACTCGTCCGCCCGGTCAACCTGCGGCGAAACTCCCGCGCGCGGCGTGCGCACGATGTTTGAGGAAAGAATTTTGATAAAGGGACGACCCGCCGCGTAGAGTCCGACATCCATGCGGTAGCTGCGTCCCGCTTCCACATCGAGCCATGCGGAGGTCGCGTGTGAAGAAGCGAGTTGCTGCGTCGCCGCCCCACGCTCTGCATTTATCAAGCGCAATCCGAGCGTGTAGTTTTCAATCCTTTCGCCGGACATACGACGCAAAATCGTGAACGGGTCGCGAGCGAAATTCCAATAAAGATAAAGCCTCTGCGGAGATTGCACGAGCAGGCGCGCGTAATCGCCGCGTCGAATTCCCGGTAGCGGTTCATCGGCGGCGATAGCATCGAAATCGCCTGTGGCGTCGTCTTCACTCGTCGCCGCTAATACTGTTGGAGTCGAAGATAGACTGCGTTCGGAACTTCCCGCCAGAAAATGAAGCATCAAACCTCGCGTTCCCGTCATCGTCGCTGCCGCCACCGGAGCGAGCGACACGACGCCGCTGATCGGAATTAGTCATCTATGTGTAATCGAGCAACTGAACTTGTACGGGATCGAACGCTTCCATGTCAACAAGGTGAAGAGGATAAAGGGAAGCGAAGAAGGGCGAGAATTTGCGGGCAGGTGAATTAACTTGTTGTTCCGCCTGTCGCCTTCTTAAGCGTGATTTCCAACGTGCCGAGGTCGGATGTGATGCGCGCCAGCACCGGGATGCGACGTTTGTCATTTGTGATCCAGACGGACATTTGACCGTCTCCTTCAACCGGGCGGCCTTTGCCGAAAACGCCAATCTCAATTTGTGTTGCGACGACGTTGCCGAGCACGGATTTGATTTTCTTCGATCCGACGACGCGCACCGGAACGCGGTAAGCGCGCCCCGAATCACTGATCAAAAGTTCAAATTGTAAGTTCGGCGCGAGCGTCTGCGTGCGCAAGAAATAAAGAGCGGAGATTAGATCGTAAGTTTTATCCACGAGCGGCGATTCAACGACGCGCGAAGGTTCTTGTGGGGAAGCGTCGGGGTTGCGCTGCGTCCAGACGACGCGATTCTCCGTTCGATCAAAAATCGTTTCGCTCGTACGCCGTCGCTTTCCTTGTTCGTCAAGCGTCGAGGTGCGAAGCAGGTTGAAAGAGTTCTGCTCGACCGTGGATTCGGAGCGGTAATGAAAATGAAGCCCGAAGAGTTTGCTGAAAAAACCTTTCGCCGTCGCTTCACCCGTAAAAAGAAAATTCGTGGTTTGAGATTGCGAGTCGGGCGCGGCATTTGATGCTGCGCGATTCGCCGTAAACTTTAGCTCCACAACCTTCACGCCGCGCAACAGCAATTTGGAGAATTGACCTTCGTAGACGAGTTGCTCGGCCGGGTCAAACGGATACGGCTGCGGCGATGATGCCATAGCGTCGGAGCGAGTCGAAGATTGCGCCGTGTTCAAAATTAAAGCGCAGAAAATAATCGTAGCGAGCGCGTTGCGAAATTTAGGGTAAAGCATTTTTACCGATTTCACCTCACCAGCAGCGCCTTAACAAGGAGAATTAACCACCCGGCGAGCGCGCCCATTGCGGCGCGATACTCGCGGTAACGCAAGTACAAACTCGAATCAAACTTCGTCGTCTGCCCGCGCTCATCTCTGTAGGGCGCGAGCCGCGGAAAGAACAACGGAACGCGGCGTGCGTAAACATCAAACTCTGCGCCGAAAAGTTCGGCGAGCGTTCTTGCTTCGACGCGCATCACCGGCAAATAGATGCCCAAAAACAGAGCGCCGAAGAGCAGCGCGAGCCACCACCTGCCGCCCGCGAGCGTGAAGCCGAAGCCGAGCAGAAAGCTGCCAAGATAAAGCGGATTGCGCGTGTGCGCGTAAGGCCCCGTCGTGGCGAGCCGGGCGTTCTTCTCGATGTGTCCCGCCGCCCACCCGCGCAAAAGCAGACCGCAGAAAGCGGCGATGCCGCCGATTGCGAGCGAAAGCGGTTGTGGTTCAGCGAACAAAAGGAAGAGCGCGCCGCACAAGAATCCGAGCGGCACGCGCAGACGCTGCATCCATGTGCCCTCCTTACGACGCAAAAGTTGTTTCCGCCTTCGCGTTCGTTATGCCCGCCTTTACGCTTTCGCCCGCTCGCTCCGCGCGTCGCGCTCTCTCCAACCGTTCCGTCACCGCATTGAGCACACGCTCAACTTCAATGTCCATGCAGACCCACGCCGAACACGAGCGGCGATGACAACCGGCGCGGCAATTAATGTCGTGGCGCTCAACGCAGATGTCGTCGTGGCGTGAGCTGCCGTTGCGCCACCACTCAGTCGGGCCGAACAAACCGACGATGGGCGTGCCTGTCGCAACTGCAAGGTGCGTCGGCCCCGTGTCACCGCCGACGTACACGCGCGCACGCCGTAGTAAAGCGATTAAACCTTTTAGCGAAAGCGACGCCGCTTCAGTTCGATTTGCACGACTCGCCTCCACGACGCGCGCGGCGAGAGTTTCTTCGCCGGGGCCATGAACCACGATTGAGCGAAGCTGATGCCGTTCCCATAATTCATCGGCGAGCGAGGCAAACCGCTCCGCGCTCCATAATTTCGTCGCCCATCCGCCGCCGGGATTAAGAACAGCGAAGTTGTCTTTATTGCGAAGCGCGACCGTCTCGGCTTCCGCTTCATGTGCGGGCGAGACGGCGATAGGGAAGCGCCAAGCTTGTCTCTCATGCGGAACTTCGATTCCAAGCGCGCCCGCCGCGAGCGCGAGATTCTTTTCAATCACATGCGCTTGAAGCGGAACTTCCATTGTGCGCGACAGCAGAAAGCGACTCGCCGGTTCGCGCAACGCCGCGCCCGCAAATCCAAAACGCTCGCGTGCGCCGGACACAAGCGCGATGGTTGCGGATTTAAGTAAGCCTTGAAAATCAAGCGCAACATCAAATTCCGTCGCGCGTAAATCTCTCAACTGAGTGCGTAATGCCGGAATCGTTTCACTCAAGATCGAATTGTTGCGCAGGCGCTTCGTGTCCACTTCGATCAGACGTTCAAGCAAAGAATTGTTTTGCAGTATCTCGGCGCTGCGTCGCTCAACCGCCCACGAAAGGGAAGCGCGCGGCAATGCTTCGCGGATCGCTGCCAACACCGGAAGCGTATGCACGATGTCGCCGATACTGCCGAGTTTAACGATTAGAATGCGCATAATAGTAAGCAGTAAGCAGTGAGCGGTGAGCGGTGAGCAGTAGGAAAAGCAGATTTGTTTTCACTGCTTACTGCTCACTTTCTAATCCGTCAGCGCGCGAATGAGTTTCGACGAGGAATGATCTTTAGGATCGCCGACGACGCAGACGCGCCCGCCGTAAGATCGTACCACATCGCGTTCGGGGACGGTTTCTTCCGTGTAATCCGTGCCCTTCGCGTGAACGTCCGGGCGGATGGCGAGCAAGAGCGCCTCAACCGTCGGTTCGAGAAAGATGGTGACGAGATCGACGGCGCGCACCGCCGCGATTATTTCCGCACGTTCACGCTCCGGTACGAGCGGTCGGTTCGTCCCCTTTAGACGGCGCACCTGTTCATCCGAGTTGATGCCGACGACGAGCAGATCGCCGAGTTGACGGGCAGCTTCAAGGTAGCGCACGTGCCCGACGTGCATAATGTCGAAACACCCGTTGGCGAGCACGACGCGCTGCCCGCCCCGGCGCGCGATTGCGAGGCGCGCGATCAAACGGTTGCGTTCGAGAATGCGCGATTGATGATCGTACTTTTGATTAACTTCGTTCATGATTGATTCGCGCGCGGGGTTGAGTTAAGACGCCGCGACAGCGAACGGTTACTTCAATAATTAGTTTGCCGCGCCGCTTTTCACGGACGCGATCAGTTCATCCGCGCTCGCCGAAGCCGTGCCGCGTTTCATCACGACGATGCCGCCCGCGTGATTCGCCAGATGCGCGGCTTCGACGAAGCTTGCGCCGGAGGCAAGCGCGAGCGTGTACGTGGCGATCACCGTGTCGCCCGCGCCCGTCACATCAATCGCTTCGCGGTCGCCGACGGCTTCGATGTGCAGCGGCGCGCAGTTCTTTTCCAACAGCAACATCCCGCGCCGCCCGCGCGTCACAAGCAGCGATTCATAATTTAACCGCGCGCGTAATTCTTCCGCGTAAATCTCCAGCGCGTGAGCGTCCGCCAAGCGTTTTCCGCCAACGTGTTCCGCTTCATCTTCGTTCGGCGTCGCGGAGAGAAAACCGGGAAACTGTAAAAGGCGAAAGCGCGAATCAACGAGCACGGGAAGCTTTCGCCGAATTGAAGCCTCCTCCAGAATCGAAATCACATCTTCATTCACCGCGCCGTAATTGTAATCGGAAATTATCACGGCGTCGGCCGCTTCAATCGCTTCCCGTAAACGTCCGGCGATCTCCTCCTGCAACGCACCTTGCACCGCCGCTTCGTCTCCAAAATCAACGCGAATCACTTGCTGACGCAAAGAGTGAGCTTGCCCGGCAAGTATGCGCATCTTCGTCGTCGTGCGAACACCGGGCAATTCGATTACGCCGCGACAATCAACTCCTGCCGTGCGGAGTTTAGCGAGCATCGCGCCTCCGGCTTCATCCGCACCAGCCGTGCAGACGAGTTTTACCGTCGCTCCGAGCGAGCGTGCGTTTGTGGCGCAGTTGGCCGCCCCGCCCGGCAGCGTCTCCGTGCGTTCGTGGCGCAGAATGAGCACGGGAGCTTCGCGCGAGACGCGGCTGATTTCTCCGTACAAAAATTGATCGGCAACCGCATCGCCGACGACGCAGACGCGACGTTGCGAGAATTCTTTGACAAGCTTACACAAACGATCAGGATGCGGTGCGCGTCGTTCGCTCATTATGTTTTCGTCTCCGCGCGCCCGATGATAGTTTGCACAACTTGAAGAAGATCGTCGCGGATTAAATCAGGTTCGTGTTTCCACATTGCGCGCCCGTACTCCCACTCGCCGCGCCCGTAGCCGCTCAACACAAAGGCGGACCTTACACCAGCGTTGCGCGCGAGTTCCGTATCGCTGTAGCGGTCGCCGATCATCCAACTGCGCTTCAAGTCAATCTCGAAATCGCGCGCCGCTTGCCGGATTAAGCCGGGTTGGGGTTTCCGACACTCGCACGCAAGGCGATAAGGCGCGTCGCCCGTCGAAGGATGATGCGGACAGTAATATACCGCATCGAGGCGCGCGCCGCCCGCTTCTAAATCGTGTCGCAAACGATCATGCACGACTTCGATCAAGTCTTCGGTGAAATAACCGCGCGCCACGCCTGCTTGATTCGTGACGAGAATGGCGAGCCAACCCGCATCGTTAAGCAGGCGCACGGCGGCGGCAGAGTATGGAAAAATGCGAAAGCGCGAAGGATGATTGATGTAGCCGACCTCTTCCGAGATCGTGCCGTCGCGATCAATAAAGGCGGCCGGGCGTTTCATCCGCCAACCTCCGCAAACTCGCTGCGCGCGCGGGCAATCATCGCGTGGGCGCGCTCGTAAACTTCTTCCGATGTGATGCTCGTCATGCAGCGATGATCAATCGGGCAATCGCGCAACATACAGGGCGCACATGCGGGCGGACGACGGATGATCTCGGCCGAAGCGGAGAAAGGATACGTGGTCAAAGGATTGGTCGGTCCGAAAACGGCGAGCACCGGACGATTGAGCGCGGCGGCGATGTGCGCGGGCCCGGTGTCGTTTGTGATGAGCAACTCGACAAGACTGAGAACGGCGATTGATTCGGCGAGGTTCGTGCCTCCCGTCAGCGTAATCGGCTGACGGCGCATCTTTGACGCGACGCTCTCCGAAACGTCGAGTTCTTCTTTCGACCCGATGAGAATGATTTCAACTCCGCAATCTTCGATCAACCCGTCGGCGAGCGCGGCGTAGCGCTCTGCGGGCCATCGTTTGGCGCGGCTG
>Ga0136614_10003462_pt1 | contig 10110 bp, 15 predicted proteins | sample AntDrymUQ2792106_2_FD_106643 | JGI IMG/M metagenome (GOLD analysis project Ga0136614, IMG submission 106643) | Polar desert sand microbial communities from Dry Valleys, Antarctica - metaG UQ279 (21.06) | ecosystem: Environmental > Terrestrial > Soil > Desert | place: Antarctica: Dry Valley... | reverse complement strand
CTACAAGACCGAGCTCCAGGAGGAGCTCGCGCGGCGTAGTCTGAGCGTCTCCTACCAGGTAGTCGAAGTAGAGGGCCCGCCGCACGATCGCCGTTTCACCTGTGCCGCGGTGATCGACGGGGAGCAGGCCGGTCTGGGAAGCGGTGCCTCGAAGAAGGCCGCCGAGCAGAACGCGGCGCGCGAGGCGCGCCGCAAGCTCCTCGATGAGTAGATAATTGCGCCGTCCACCGAAAGAGGAGTCATGGCGAAACAGATCAACTGCGAATGCGGCTACACAGTCGAGGGTGCGAACGAAGACGAGCTCGTCGCGAACGCCGAGCAGCACATCCAGCGCGACCATCCGGAGATGGCCGGGAAGATGTCCCGCGACGAGCTCCTAGCCATGGCGACCGAGGCGTAGCACGTGGCCCGACTCTTCGTCCAGGTCGTCACCGGCCCCGAGAACCCCACACGCGCCGCGCTCGGGCTCTTGATAGCGCGCACGGCCGCCGACGAGGGACACGACGTCTCGGTCTTCTTCGCGGGGGACGCCGTCAGCCTCGTGCGGGCCGAGACCGCGGAGGCCGCCCAGGGGATCGGAACGGGCTCCGTGGCCGAGCACCTGGCGGCTCTGCGCGAGGCGGGCGTCCCGATCCACCTCTCCGGGCTGTCCAGCAAGCCGCGAGACATCGACGCGAGCGTGGCGGGGGACGGCGTGCAGTTGTCACCGCCCAAGGTCGTCGTCGAGCTCGCGACCGCAGCCGACACGGTTCTCGTCTACTAGCCGGCGGGAACCGTCCGCGGCGACCGTCAAGCTTCGGCGGGCGTGCACCTGCGTTCGATTTGTCTGCGCGGCTTCAAGTCGTTCCCCGACCCTGTCGAGGTTCGGCTGGAGCCTGGGGTGGCCGTCGTCGTCGGCCCGAACGGGTCGGGCAAGTCGAACATCGCCGACGCGGTCGTCTGGGCGGCAGGGTCGCTGAGCCCGTCCGAGCTTCGCGCCGAGAAGCCTGAGGACGTCCTTTTCGCCGGTGCCGCGGGTCGCGCGCCCGCCGACTTCTGCTCGGTCGAGCTCGTCTTCGACAATCCGGCTGGGGACGGGCCGATCCCGTTCTCGGAAATTTCGGTCGCGCGGCGCCTGGCACGGGGCGGCGAGGGTCAGTACCTCGTGAACGGCGCCGCGGTCCGGCGAACCGACCTCGTGGAGCTTCTCGCCGACCTGGGGCTCGGCGGCGAGCTGCACTCGGTCATCAGCCAAGGCAAGGTCGAGCAGATCCTCGGCTCGAAGCCGGCCGACCGGCGAGCGCTGATCGAGGAGGCGGCAGGCCTCGGCAGGTTCAAGCACCGGCGGCACCGCGCCGAGCTCAAGCTGACTCGCGTCGGCGTGCAGGTCGAGCGTGCGCGCGACCTCGAGGCCGAAGTGAAAAAGCGCCTGCGCCCCCTAGCTCTCCAGGCAACGGCCGCGCAGCGGGCGGAGAAGATCGCGGGTGAGATCGAGCTCCTGCGGACGCGTCTCGCGGCGGCCGACCTCGACCGGATCGAGCAGCTCCTCGCGACTGTCGAGGAGCGGCGGGCCGAGGTCGCGCAGGAGCGCCGCCGACGGGACGAGCGCCTCGCCGGCGTCCTCGAAGAACGCAGGACGGCAGAGGACGAGCTCGGCGAGGCTGCGGGGCGCCACGAACGTGCGACAGCGGCTCTCTACCGCCTGCGAAGTGCGCTCGAGCGGGTGGAGCTCCGCAGGGAGCGCACTACGGAGACGACGCGCACCCTGCGCGGCGAGCTGGATCGGCCTCGCCTTCCGATTCCCGAGGCCCCGCCCTCGTACGAGCAGCTTCTCCGCGCTGCCCGGGGCTGGGACGCTGGGCGGGCTGCCGACCTCGAGGACGGCGTCCGCCGGCTCGAGGAGGCTCGTGCCGAGCAGAGGGATGCCGTGCTCGCGCTTGCGGGCGGCGAGACGTGGTTCGCGGCTGGAACCGTCGCCGAGCGCGGGGCCGCGCCTGCGCCGACGATCTCCCGCGCGCTCCTCGCCGAGGCCGCCGGGCGCGCGGCGAGCACCCTGGAGCGGGCGCTAAGAGCAGGGGGCCGCTTCGAGCCCGCGCTCGCCGCCCGTGTGGACGCGGGAGAGGGGCGCTCGGGCGAACTGGGCGAACGGTTGCGCGCGCTCGGTGCGCAGGAGGCCGAGCTCAGACGAGTAGCCGGCGAGGCAGCAGAACGGCTTACGGCGATTCAGATCGAGGCGGCCGGGCTCGCCCGCGAGCGCAACGAGGTTGTCGCCCGGCTTCCCGAGGGTCACGAGCCCGAGGCGCTCGCGGACGAGGAGGCCGAGACACTCCGTGGGCAGGTGGCGCGCCTCGAGCGGCGCCGCGAGTCGCTCGGCCAGGTGAACCCGCTGGCCGCGGAGGAGCACGCCCGGGAGTCGGAACGACTGGGTGAGCTGAGCGCGCAGCGAGAGGATCTCGAGCGGTCCCTCGTGGAGCTCGAGGGACTCCGGGCCGATCTCACGAAGACCGTTGAGGAGCGCTTCGCCGAGACCTACGCTCGCGTCGAGCGGCACTTCGCGGAAGTCGCGGGCACGCTCTTCCCGGGCGGGACGGCGCGCCTGACGGTGACCGAAGCCGAGGAGGACGAAGAGCCCGGCATCGAGATCGAGCTCCAACCCGCCGGAAAGCGGATCACGCGGCTCTCGCTCCTCTCCGGCGGCGAGAAGGCGCTCGGCGCGCTCTCGTTCCTCTTCGCGCTCTTCCTCGCCCGGCCGTGCCCCTTCTACCTCCTCGACGAGGTCGAGGCCGCGCTCGACGACACGAACATCGGCCGCTTCGTCGAACTCCTGCGCCGTTTCGCCGGCCGCGCCCAGTTCATCGTCGTCACCCACCAGAAGAGGACGATGGAGGCCGGGGATATCCTCTACGGCGTCACGATGGGCGCCGACGGGGTCTCGCAGGTGGTGTCGAAGCGGCTCGCGCCCGAGCGCGCCGCCGCGGCGTGACGCGTACCTGGGGGGAGTTCCTCGGGGACACAACGGGACACACGGAAGAGGAGGCCGAGAGCGGCCGGGGCTGGCTTCGCCGTCTGCGCGAGTCGCTGACCGAGAGCCGTCGCGCCCTGACGAGCGAGATCGCTTCAGCCGTTTTCGACCCAGCCGACGAAGAGGTCTGGGAGCGGATCGAAGAGGCTCTGCTCGGCGCCGACGTCGGCGTTCCCGCCACCGTCGAGATCGTGCGGCGCCTGGAGGAGCGCCGCCCGGGCACCCAGGAGGAGCTCCTCGAGGCGCTCGAAGACGTGGTCGCCGACCTGGCGGAGCCGGCAGGCGAGGCCTCGCTCGCGCTCGACGGCCGGCCGACCGTCGTCCTCGTGGTGGGTGTGAACGGAACAGGGAAGACCACCACGATCGGGAAGCTCGCGTCCCGCCTCGCCGAGGCGGGACGCTCGGTCATCCTCGCCGCCGCCGACACGTTTCGCGCCGCAGCCGAGGAGCAGCTCGAGATCTGGGCGAAGCGCTCCCGGGCGGACTTCGTCGGGTCGGAGCGGGGCGCCGACCCCGCCGCGGTCGCCTTCGACGCGATCGACGCCGCCGAGGCCCGGGGTCGCGACGTCGTCATCGTGGACACCGCCGGCCGGCTCCACACGCAGACGAACCTGATGGAGGAGCTCGCGAAGATCCGCCGTGTGATCGAGGGGCGCCTCGAGGGTGCGCCGCACGAGACGCTGCTCGTCGTCGACGCGACGACGGGACAGAACGGCTTGCAACAGGCCCGCCTCTTCGGCCAGGCGGTCGACGTGACCGGCGTAGCGCTCACGAAGCTCGACGGGACGGCGAAGGGCGGGATCGCCATCGCGATCGCGCACGAGCTCGGCATTCCGGTGAAGCTCGTCGGGGTTGGCGAGTCGCTCGACGACCTCCAGCCCTTCGACGCCCGCGACTTCGCGCGCGCGCTCGTGGCGGCGTAGGCTAGCGGCCGTGAACGAGCGCGAGCCGCAGGCCGACGAGGAGACCCTCGACCTGGACGCCGAGGAGTTTCGCCGCGAGCTGGACGAGGAGGGCCCGCCGGCAGGCGCCGGCGACCTCGGCTCGGCCGGCCACAAAGCGGACGACCTAGCCGAGCTCGACGAATCGCAGGCCTAGGCCCGCCGGGGCTTAGGCGCCCGAGTCGCTGCCGCGCTCGATCCCGAACGAGATGTTCACGGTCGTCCGGTACATCGTGATCCGGTCACCGTCAACCTCGCAGCTCATCGAGACGACGTCGGCGCCGCTGATCCCGCGAATCGTCTTCGCGGCCTCGGCCACGGCCACCTGGGCCGCCTTGGCAAAGCTCTCGGGAGAGTTTCCGATGATGGTCACGACCTTGGCGACAGCGGACATCCCCAGCCTCCTTGATAAGTGGGCGAAAAGAGCCGGGCTACACTAACCCGCCCGTGTTCGACACGCTTTCCGACAAGCTGCAGGCGACTCTCGGCGACCTCCGAGGGCGCGGCCGCCTGTCCGAGGAAGACCTCTCGGCGGCTGCGCGCGAGATCCGTCTCGCCCTGCTCGAGGCGGACGTGAACCTGCGCGTGGTCAAGGAGTTCGTGGCCAAGGTGAAGGAGCGTGCGCTTGGCGCAGACGTCCTGAAGAGCCTCACGCCTGGCCAGCAGGTGGTGAAGATCGTCCACGAGGAGCTGACGGCGCTCATGGGCTCCGGGGGATCGCGCCTCGCGTTCGCCGGGCGCCCGCCCACGGTCATCCTGCTCGCTGGCCTCCAGGGCTCGGGGAAGACGACCACGGCGGCCAAGCTCGCGCTCCTCTTGCGCAAGGAGGGGAAGAGCCCGGCGCTCGTCGCAGCCGACCTCCAGCGCCCGGCCGCCATCGACCAGCTCGATCAGCTCGGCAGGCAGATCCAGATCCCCGTCTATCTCGACCGCGGGACTCAGGACCCGGTTCAGGTCACGCGCCACGGGCTCGAGCAGGCCGAGGCCCAGGGCCGCGACGTCGTGATCGTCGACACGGCCGGGCGCCTGCACGTCGACGAAGAGCTGATGGACGAGCTCGCCGCCGTGCGGAAGGAGGCGAAGCCGACGAACGTCCTGCTCGTCCTGGACGCCATGACCGGCCAGGACGCGGTCTCGGTTGCCGAGGCCTTCGCCGAGCGGGTCGCCTTCGACGGCGTCGTCCTCACGAAGCTCGACGGTGACGCGCGCGGAGGAGCGGCGCTCTCCGTCAAGGCCGTCACGGGCATGCCGGTCAAGCTGGCCTCGACGGGGGAGAAGCTCGACCAGCTCGAGTACTTCCACCCGGACCGCATGGCCTCGCGAATCCTGGGGATGGGCGACGTCCTGACCCTGATCGAGCGCGCGGAGGCCGCCGCGGGCGAGGACGACCAGGAGGCGATGGAGAAGCGCCTGCGCGCGGGCCAGTTCACGTTCGACGACTTCCTCCAGGCTCAGCGGATGCTCCGGAAGATGGGCCCGCTCCAGTCCGTCGTGGGCATGATCCCGGGGCTCGGCAAGCAGATGCGGGGTGTGAACGTCGACGAGCGCGAGCTCGGCCGGGTGGAGGCGATCGTGCTCTCGATGACGCCCGAGGAGCGCCGCCAGCCCGACCTGATCAACGGCTCGCGGCGCCAGCGCATCGCGCGCGGGAGCGGGACGTCGGTGCAGCAGGTGAATCAGCTGCTCTCCGCGCGCAAGCAGATGCAGAAGATGATGAAGCAGATTGGGCGCGGGAAGATGCCGAACCTGCAGTCCCTCGTGGCCCAACAGAGACGATAGGAGACGAATGGCTACACGAATCAGACTGGCCCGGGTGGGCTCGAAGAAGAACCCGATCTACCGGGTGGTCGTCGCTGACGCGCGCTCGCCGCGCGACGGGCGGTTCATCGAGATCGTCGGGCGCTACAACCCGCAGACCGACCCGTCGACGATCGACCTGAACTCGGAGAAGATCCAGGACTGGATCTCGAAGGGGGCGCAGCCGTCGGACTCGGTGCGTCGCCTCATGAAGGCCCAGGGAATCTGACTTGTCGGAGCCGATCGAGGACTTCCTCGGACACGTGGCGAGGAGCCTCGTTGCGAACCCCGAAGAGGTGCGCGTGACCCGCTCGGAACGAGACGGCGCGATCTTGCTCGAGCTGCACGTGGCACCTGACGACCTCGGCAAGGTGATCGGCAAGGGTGGGCGCATCGCGCGCGCGCTGCGCACGGTCGTGCGCGCGAGCGGCACGAAGGCGGACGAGCGGCGCCACCTCGAGATTGTCGAATAGGCGTCCCGACCGATGGCTTCCTCCGTGCCCCTCGCGGCTGCAAACGCTTCGCCGGGCCGCGTCCTCAGGCCCACACATGCTGCTCAGCATGCCGGGGCCGTGCGTCCTTCCCGGGCTCGGTTTTCGCGCGCGATGAGGGCGGAGAGGCGAGCGGCCGAAACGCCCTGGATCTCCGTCGGTCGTGTCGGCCGCCCGCACGGCTTACGGGGGGAGTTCGTCGTCGAAGGAGCGAGTGAGGCGCCAGAGCGCTTCACTCCGGGCGTTCGCCTTTACCTTGACCGCGAGCCGGTGACGGTCCTCACGTCGAAACGGGCGGGCCGCGGCCGGGTGGTCGTCCGGCTCGACCGGCGAGCGGAGCGCGGGAGCGCGCTGGAGCTCCCCGCGAACGAGCTGCCCGAACCGGCGGAGGGGAGCTGGTACGCCTTCAGCATGGTCGGGCTCTCCGTCGAGGAAGAAGGGGGCCGCGAGCTCGGCCGGGTCAAAGAGGTCGAGCCGGGCGTGGCGAACGACGTCGTGTGGCTCGACTCCGGCATCGCGCTCCCGTTCGTCGAGCAGTGTGTGCTCACCGTCGACCTCGAAGGCAGGCGCATCGTGGTCGCGCCCGGCTTCGCGAACCCTGGCTAAGCTCGCAGACCGCCGTGCAGATCGACGTCTTCACCCTGATTCCCCCATGCCTTCTCGTGGCTCACCGAGCACCGTCCGCTCGCAACCGTCCTCGGCAAGGAGCTGGAGCTCCGGCTCTGGAGCTACCGCGACTTCACCCCGCTCTCGGGGGGCCAGGTGGACGACGAGCCGTACGGAGGTGGCGCCGGGATGGTGCTGCGCGTGGACGTCGTCTGCGCCGCGCTCGAGGCGGTCTACGGCGAGACGCGCGATCGGCGGATCGTGGCGCTGACCCCGCAGGGCCGCCAGCTCGACCAGGCGCTCGTCGAGGAGCTCGCCGACGAGGAGAGCCTGACCCTTCTCTCGGCCCGTTTCGAAGGATTCGACGAGCGCGTCGTCGAGCACGTTGCGACTGACACCGTCTCGATCGGGCCGTACGTCCTCTCGGGCGGAGAGCTTCCGGCCATGGTGCTCCTGGACGCAGTCGCGCGGCGGCTCCCCGGCGCCCTCCGCGAGGAGAGCGGCGCCATGGAGAGCTTCTCGCCCGCGCTCGACGGCGGGCTCGAGTACCCCCACTACACCCGCCCGCCGGAGTACCGAGGCTGGACCGTGCCCGACGTGCTCCTGTCTGGGAACCACGGTCGGATCGACGTCTGGCGCCGTGAGCAGTCGCGGGTGAGGTCGGCGCTCTGAGGGGGCCGATCGACCGGATCACCGAGCGGCTTCCGCCCCCGTGGCGAACCGTGGTCGACTGGGTGCTCACGATCGTGATCGCGGTCGGCGCGGTGCTTGCGATCAAGGCCTTCGTAGTGAACCCGTACCGAATCCCGTCCTCGTCGATGGAGCCGACGCTCCACTGCGCGGAACCGGGCGACGGGTGCGTTGCCGGCTTCTCCGACCGCGTGCTCGCGAACCGCTTCGTCTACCGCTTCAAGGATCCCGGTCGCGGGGACATCATCGTCTTCGATACGCCGCCGGCCGCGCAGGCGCGCTGCGGTGCCGGCGGGACGTTCGTGAAGCGGCTGATCGGACTTCCGGGCGAGCGGATCGCCGAGCGAAACGGCGTGATCACGATCAACGGCAAGCGGCTCAGGGAGCCCTACCTCCCCGACGAGGCCCGTGCAAACGGCACCTTCCCGGAGCGGAAGGTCCCGGAGGGCCACTACTTCATGCTCGGCGACAACCGAGGCCAGTCGTGCGACAGCCGGGTCTGGGGTGCCGTCCCGCGCGGCAACATCATCGGCGAGGTCTTCGCGGTCTACTGGCCGCCGCAGCGAATCGGCTTCCGCTAGGATTCTCCGCCGGCTCCGGCCTCCTTTCCAATGGCGAATCCGATCCACCTGATCGAGCAGCGGCAGCTGCGTGAGGGCATTCCGCAGTTCAAGGCGGGTGACTCGGTGCGCGTACATTTTCAGGTCATCGAGGGCCAGCGACGGCGCGTTCAGGTCTTCGAGGGCGTTGTCATCAAGCGCCAAGGGCCGGGTGCGCGCGAGACGTTCACCGTGCGCAAGAGCTCTTTCGGCGTGGGCGTCGAGCGCACGTTTCCGCTGCACTCGCCCAAGATCGAGCGGATCGAAGTGGTCTCGATCGGCGACGTGAACCGGGCAAAGCTCTATTACCTCCGTGGACGGGTCGGCAAGAAGGCCCGCGTCCGGGCGAAGCAAGTCTGACCTGAGTCCGCCCGCCGCTTGGCCGCGGGCATGACCTCGCCCCGGACAGCTGCTCTGCGGGCCGGGAACCGAGCCGCGCCGGCCAGGGCCCGGCTCGGCGGCAACGGAAGTGACGAATATGCAACGGCGACGCGTGCGTCGGATCCACTCTCTATCGTGATCTGCGTGCGCCGGACCGGCAGAAAGCTTCTTGCCTTCGACCGCCGGTTGGGAGTTCGCTTCGTCGCCGGGGCGGACGAGGCTGGGCGCGGGAGCCTCGCTGGGCCGCTCGTCGTGGCGGGCGTCCTGTTCGACTACGAGCGGCTGCGCGACCACGCCTGCAGGCCGCTCGCGCTCCTGAACGACTCGAAGCAGGTCACACCGGAGGGGCGGGAGACGCTCTTTCGCGCCGTCACCCACTGCGCATCGCGGGTCGTCGTTCGTGTGATCCCTCCGGCGACCATCGATCGGGACGGGCTTCATCGCTCGAATCTCCGAGGCCTACGAGAGGCCTTGGCGGCGCTGGCTCCGCCGGCCGAGGCGTGCCTGGTCGACGGCTTCCGCCTCGGGCCGCTCGCGCCTCCGCACCAGGCCGTGGTCGACGGGGACGAGCGAAGCGCGGCGATCGCGGCCGCCTCGATCGTGGCCAAGGTGACCCGCGACCGCGCCATGCGCCGGCTGCACGCGCTCTACCCGCATTACGGCTTCGCCTCGCACGTCGGCTACATCACGCCCGGCCATTCGGCCGTCGTCCGGGCGCGCGGTCCGAGCGAGATCCATCGCCGCTCGTTCAACGCGCTCTGCTATGCGGACGTCGAGGCGCTCGAACCGGCTCGGACATAGTGCCCCGCCCATCCGCACTTCTTGCGGCTGCAAAGCCGCGCCATGCTGCGTCCTCCGTAGCCCGCGCACTAACGAGTACGCGGGCCCGCCACCTTCCCTGGCGGGCTTTTCGCGCGCCAGAAGCACGGGGACGTCACTGGACGGGGCAAAGCGCCGAGCGGCGCGTCCGCCGCCATTTCCTCCTGCGCGGCTACCGGGTTCTCGCCACGAACGCCTGGGCGGGCGGAAACGAGCTCGACCTCGTCGTGCGGCGCGGGCGCCAGCTGATCTTCTGCGAGGTGAAAGCGAAGACCGGAGACCGGTTCGGCCACCCGTGGGAGGCAGTCACGCCGGAGAAGGAGCGGCGGGTGCGCCGGGCGGTGGACGCCTGGCTGGCTGCGCGCCCCGAGCTCGCCGACCTCGACGTCGAGCTCGAGGCCGTCGCCGTGCGTGGGCGCCGCATCGAGCGTGCGCCGATCGGCTGACCTTCGAAACAGAATCGGCACAGCCCGCGCAGAGCTGCGCGGGGGTGCGTCCTACGCTCGGAGGATGCTTGCACGGGCCCACACCCATGCCCTCGTCGGGCTCGATGCACGCACCGTCGAGGTCGAGGCGCACCTCCAGCGCGGCTCGCCCGCCTTCGCGATCGTGGGCCTACCGGACAAGGCCTGCCAGGAGGCCAAGGAGCGTGTGCGAAGCAGCATCAAGAGCGCCGAGCTCGAGTGGCCGCGCTGCCGGTTGACGGTCAACCTCGCCCCGGCCGGATTGCGGAAGGAAGGCTCCGGTTACGATCTGCCGATCGCGCTTGCCGTCCTGGCTGCCGG
>Ga0136614_10003461_pt1 | contig 10112 bp, 10 predicted proteins | sample AntDrymUQ2792106_2_FD_106643 | JGI IMG/M metagenome (GOLD analysis project Ga0136614, IMG submission 106643) | Polar desert sand microbial communities from Dry Valleys, Antarctica - metaG UQ279 (21.06) | ecosystem: Environmental > Terrestrial > Soil > Desert | place: Antarctica: Dry Valley... | reverse complement strand
GTTGCTCGAGGACGTCGGCGACCCGGTCCTCGAGCCGCTGAAGGTCGTCGCGTCGCCGGCGGCGACCCACGTGAAGTACCGCGTCGTGAGGGCCTCCGCCTGACCGCCGGCCGCGGCCGGCGGCTGCGGCGATGCATCAGCCCCCGGGATACGTGACGAGCTTGGCGTTCAGCGCGTCGAGGACTGGCTCGATGGGCGTGAAGCACATGCTCTGCAGCAGCCCGAAGACGATCGTCGTGATGCCGACGGCCCGTACGGTGCCGTCGGCGGCGGGCGCGGTGTAGACCGGGCCGCCGCTGTCGCCCTCGCGCGCGGTGATCGTCGTGCAGGGCAGGCGGGTGCCGGGGAAAGAGCGCACGATCCTGCCGCACTGATCGGCGCCGCTCGTGCGGCCCGTGTAGCAGACGCGCCGCCCGAGCACCGGCCGTGCGGTGCGGCGAACGAACCAGGGCGGGTTGAAGAGGCCGCGGTCGATGACGGCGGCCGAGGGGCGGCCCGGCCCGGACGGCACCGGCAGCACGAGCGCGTCGAGCTTGCGCGCGCGCCGCATGAGGTTGCGCCGCACGCCGCCGAGCACGATTCCCGGTTGCGGCGGTCGCCGCAGCGCGGCGTTGCGCCGCAGCGTCGTCCCCTTCTTGGTCAGGTTGGCGCAGTGCCCCGCGCTCAGCCCGCCCGGATGCCCGGCAAGGAGGATCAGGAATCCCGAGGTGCACACCGCCGCCCCTTTCGGGGCCGGCGCGCCGGGCACGAGCGCTCCGCGCGCGAACACGAGCTCGCGGCCCGCCATCCAGCCGTCGACGTCGGGGGCGGCGCCGGGACGCCGGATCAGCAGCGTGGCCAGCCCGCGCGTGGCGATGACGTCGTAGGCGTTCTGCGCTTCGGTGGCGGCGACCCGCAGCGGCGTCCAGCCGGCTGCGACGAGCGCCCCCTCGATGTTCGCCCCGGGCACGGCGGCGAGCGCCGTCGCGAGCGCGCGAGCCTCGTCGCACGTCGCGCCGCTGACGTCGACGAAGATCGCGTCGCCGGCGCGGTCGCAGTGCGTGTACTCGCCGGCCTGCGCGTTCGCGCTCGCAGCGCAGGCGAGCAGGACGCTCAGGCTGAGGAGGATGATCTGTCGTGCGCGTGTCACGGTTGGCGATGGTGGCAGACCGCGCGACCGCGAGCGCCGGACACCGCCGGCGCGTCAGGCCAGACCGTCGGCGCGGTAGCGCTCGAGGCCGAGGTCGACGAGCTCCGACAGCTCGGCGAGCAGCTGCGGCGTGGCGTTGTGCGGCGTGAAGTTGAAGCAGCTCTTGCCGTGCATCCGCCCACGCAGCTCGTCGCTCACGCGGCCGAGCAGGTCGGGGTGGCTGTAGACCGGCATGAGATGGACGCTCACGTGGTTCTTGCGCGTCTGCACCGCGCCGAACCACATGCGGGTGCCGCTCGGGCCGCTGTGGGTGGTCTCGACCTGGAAGTCGCCGGGATCGTCGCGGATGACGACGAGCGACGCGGCATGGCGGGCCATCAGCGGCCGCAGCTCGGCGAACAGATCGTCGAAGTCCTCCACTGCGGACGATCATAGGGAGCAGGCTCGGCCGCCGCTGCGAGCGACAGCGTCCCTCGCCATGCGCCGCGCCGTCTGGTGAACTAGTCGGCGTGGCGCAAGGACGCTCGCTTCAGACGATCGACCGCCTGCGGGCCGAGGTGGCGCAGGCAGGCGGGCAGCTTGCTGCGTGCGGCCTCGTCAGCGGGCTGGCGGGCAATGTCAGCGCACGCGCGGGCGAGCTCGTAGCGGTCACGCCCACCGGGGGGCGGCTTGCGACGCTTCAGCCCGCCGAGATCGCGATCGTCGACCTCCAGGGCGCGCTCGTCGACGCGCCGCTCGCCCCGACGTCGGAGCTGCCCTTCCACCTCGCGATCTACGAGCGCTACGAGGCGGGCGCGGTCGTGCACACGCACGCGCCGATGGCGACCGCGGTCGCCTGCGTCGCCGACGAGCTGCCGTGCGTGCACTACTCGCTGCTCACGCTGGGCGGCAGCGTTCGCGTGGCGCGCTATGCGACGTTCGGTACCGACGACCTCGCCACCAGCGTCGTCGACGCGCTCGACGGGCGCACCGCCGCCCTGATGGCGAGCCACGGCGCGGTCAGCTACGGCGAGGACCTGCAGGCCGCGATCGACGCCGCCGAGCTGCTGGAATGGGCCTGCTCGGTGTATGTCCACGCGTGCGCGTGCGGGACCCCGCGCGTACTGGCCGGCGACGAGCGGCGCGCCGCCGCGGAGGCACTGGAGGCTTATGACGACCGCCGGGCCAGGCGCCCGCGGGCAGGTTAAACGGCGGCCGGACAGGTTGATGGCACATTGAAGTTAAGGATCAGTGACAGACGACGCGTTTTGGATACAGCCCGCGGGCGCGCCGGGGTCTCGCTGTACACTGCCCCGGGCGACTTCCCGGCGAAGACGCGGCATGTTGCGCCCAACGTCACATCAGTCGCGCCCGGCTTTCCGTGGAGCCGCCCGTGTCTGATGCTCGCCACCGTCTGATGCCGGTCGAGACCCAGCTGCGCCAGATGCGGATCCTGGTCGTCGACGACGTCGCCGTCAACGTCGAGCTCCTGAGCCGGATGCTGGCCGACGCCGGCTACACCAACGTCGATACGACGACCGACCCGCTCGCCGCGCTCCAGAGCTGCGCCCAGCACATGCCCGACCTGCTGCTGCTCGATCTGCACATGCCCGTGCTGACCGGATACGAGGTCCTCGACGCCCTCGGCCCGAGCATCCACAGCGGTTTGGGCCCGGCCGTCCTGGTGCTCACGAGCGACGTCACCGTGGAGGCCCGCCGCCGTGCGCTCGATGCGGGCGCCAGAGACTTCGTCTCCAAGCCCTTTGACTACGACGAGGTCCTGCTGCGCGTGCGCAACCACCTCGAGATGCACTACTTCCAGCGCGAGCTCGACGCGCAGAACAAGCGCCTCGAGACCGCCGTGCGGTCACGCACGCGCGAGCTCGAGGCCAGCCGCATGGAGGTGCTCGACCGCCTGGCGCTCGTCGCCGAGTACCGCGACGACGCGACCAACCACCACGCACGCCGCATCGGACGGGCGTCGGTCATGCTGGCGCGCCGGCTCGATCTTCCCGCGGAGACGCTCGAGCTGCTGGAGCAGGCCGCCAGCCTGCACGACGTCGGCAAGATCGCCGTCTCGGACACGATCCTGCGCAAGCCCGGGCGCCTCACGCCCGGCGAGTTCGCCGTCATGCGGTCGCACCATCGCCGGCGGGCGGATCCTCGGGGGCAGCCGGTCGCCGGTCCTGCGACTGGCGGAGCGGATCGCCCTCACGCACCACGAGCGCTGGGACGGCACGGGCTACCCGCGCGGCCTCGCCGCGCGGGACATCCCGCCCGCCGGTCGCATCGTCGCCGTCGCGGACGTCTTCGACGCGCTCACGCACGCGCGGCCCTACAAGCAGGCGTGGAGTCCGCAGGAGGCCGCGGCCGAGATCGTCGCCGCCGCCGGGACCCAGTTCGACCCCGCCGTCGTGGCCGCCTTCGCGGCGCACGAGCCGGCGATGCTCGTCGATCCGATCGGCGCGGCCCGGTGATCGGCGGAGTGTTGCGTGCCCCTCGACCGCTCAGGCGGGCTTGATGTGCTGCAGCTCGAGGCGCTGACGCTCGAAGACGAAGCGGGTGAATCCGCTCGCGGTCGGCCGGCGAGCGGAGGAGCAGCACCGCGGTGGCGTCCGCCGCGTCGCGGTCGCTCGTGGCGGTGGGCCGCGCCGCGAGGTGGTCGCCGTCGGTCGTCACCATGTGGGAATCGGCCACCGGCCGCTCAGCTCGAGGATCGACGCGATCGCGCGTGGTCGCCTCGGCGTCGCCGTACGCGAGCGCGGGCGATTGGACGCTCCCTGCCTGGGTAACCGCCGCAGCAACGGACGAAAGGACCAACCATGACCGACCCCACAAACCCGCCCGCCGACAGCGCGAACCGCAAGACCCTGACCACCCGTCAGGGCCATCCCGTCTCCGACAACCAGAGTGAACGGACGATCGGCCCGCGTGGTCCCGCCACGCTGGAGAACTACCAGTTCCTCGAGAAGATCAGCCACTTCGACCGCGAGCGCATCCCCGAGCGCGTGGTGCACGCGCGCGGCACGACGGCGTTCGGCTACTTCGAAGCCTACGGCGCCTGCGGCGACGAGCCGATCGCGAGCTACACGCGGGCGAAGCTGCTGCAGGAGAAGGGCAAGCGCACTGACGTCGCGCTGCGCTTCTCGACCGTGGCCGGCGGCCGCGACTCCTCCGAGGTCGTCCGCGACCCGCGCGGCTTCGCCGTGAAGTTCTACACCGAGGACGGCAACTGGGATGTCGTCGGCAACAACCTCGGCGTCTTCTTCATCCGCGACGCGATCAAGTTCCCGGACTTCATCCACTCCCAGAAGCCCGACCCGGTGACGTTCGAGCAGTCCGTCGCCAACCGGGCGTTCGACTTCTTCAGCCAGACCCCCGAGTCGATGCACATGGTCATGCTCGTCTTCAGCCCGCGCGGGATCCCCGCCAGCTACCGCCACATGCAGGGCTTCGGCGTGAACACGTACAAGTGGGTCAACGCCGACGGCGAGACCGTGCTCGTGAAGTACCACTGGCTGCCCAAGCAGGGCGTGAAGTCCTACATGGCGGCCGACGCGGCCAAGGTGCAGGCCGAGACCTACGGCTCGCACACGAAGGACCTCCACGACGCGATCGAGGCGGGCGACTACCCCGAGTGGGAGCTCAACGTCCAGATCATGAGCGACGACGAGCACCCCGAGCTGGACTTCGATCCGCTCGACGACACGAAGGTCTGGCCCGAGGAGGCCTTTCCGCTGCGGCCGGTCGGGCGCATGGTGCTCAACCGCAACGTGAGCAACTTCTTCGCCGAAAACGAGCAGATCGCCTTCGGCACGGGCGTCCTCGTCGACGGGCTGGACTTCTCCGACGACAAGATGCTCGTGGGGCGCACGTTCTCCTACAGCGACACCCAGCGCCACCGGGTCGGGCCCAACTACCTGCAGCTGCCCGTCAACCAGGCCAAGAACGCCGAGGTGCGCACCAACCAGCGCGACGGGCAGATGGCCTACTACGTCGACCAGACCGAGGACGACGCGCACGTCAACTACGAGCCCTCGATCCTCGGCGGGCTGAGCGAGGCCGAGGCCAACGGCCCCCACGAGGTCGGCCCGGAGATCTCGGGCCGCCTGGTGCGCGCCCGCATCCCGCGCACGAACGACTACGCGCAGCCCGGTGAGCGCTACCAGCTTTCCGAGCAGTGGGAGAAGGACGACCTCGTGGCGAACCTCGTCGACGCGCTGTCGCAGTGCGATCGGCCGATCCAGGAGCGGATGCTCTGGCACCTGTACATGGTCGAGGACGAGCTCGGCGCGCGCGTCGGCGACGGCATCGGCATCTCGCTCGACGAGGTCAGGGACATGGCGCCGCTGGCGACGCAGGCGCTGACCGAGGAGGAGCAGCAGCGGCGGCGCAACCTCGGCAACAACGGGCCGCGCGACATCGAGGGGCACGTGATGACGCACTGCGTCCCCAACGAGCACGTCGCGATCGCCGACGAGCGCGACCTCGCGGAGGTCTAGGCGATGGCCGAGGAGGAGGAGACCGAGGCGCGGGCGGACCGCATGCAGGCCGAGCTCGACGAGCTCGACGAGCACATCGACGACGCCAAGAAGAAGGCGCAGCGCACGCGCGAGCAGTCCGACCTCGACGACGACGAGGCCGGCGGCGAGCTCGTCGGCGACCTCTCGGACACCGCCAGCGACGACGACGACGCCTCCGGCGCGATCGACGACGACGCCTCCGGCGCGACCGACGACGCGCCCCAGGAGGAGCGCTAGCGACGCGGCTGGGCCGGCTTCGCGCGGCGAGGCCGGCCCGTTCGCGGGCGCCACGTCCGCCCGCGCAGACGCGTTCGCCCGAATGCCCGCGACGCCCTCAGGGAACACGACTCGACATGCCGTCAACGACCAGATTGCCCACGTCGCCGCTCGACGGTTACGCGCCGCCGGACGCCGAACGCCCGCTTGCCAGCTACTCGCTGCTGACCTCCGTGTTCTCCGCGAGCTTCGTCGGCGCGCTGCTCGCCGCCCACCGCGCCGGCTATGAGCTGCCGCAGGAGTACCGCACGAAGGACATCGTCCTCACCGGCCTGGCGACGCACAAGCTCAGCCGGCTGATCGCCCGCGACAAGGTGACCGGGTTCGCGCGGGCGCCCTTCACGCGCTTCCACGAGGCGACCGGCCACGCCGAGGTCGACGAGAAGCCGCGCGGCAGCGGCCTGCAGCTCGCCGTCGGCGAGCTGCTCGTCTGTCCGTACTGCCTGGCGCAGTGGATCGCCGGCGCGTTCACGGTCGGCCATGTGGTCGCCCCGCGGGTCACGCGGCTGCTCACGGCGATGTGGAGCGCCCACGCCATCGCCGACGCCGCACAGTTGGCGTATTCGGCTGCGGAGCAGCGTTCCTGACCGCAGATCTTGGGTAGGATGACCCCGAAGCTCGTTCCCTCACCGGCGGGCTCTCATTACATCGCTTCGAAGACGTTCGCCATCCCTCGCAAGGTGCGCGCACCGGCTTCGTGTCACTTCAATGACCCGGAGGCTGGGTGCCAAAGACCTATCAGTCGCAGGACCTTCCGCGGACGAGGCATGACCGGTGGCTGCTTGAGCGAATGGCCAACGGGGATCCGAACGCCCGTGAGGCCCTCGCCGAGCGCTTTCTGCCGCTCGCCCACAAGCTCGCTCGCCGCTACTCCGGCGGGCGGGACACGTACGACGACGTCTTCCAGGTCGCCTGCCTCGGGCTGCTGAAGGCGATCGACGGCTTCGACGTGACGCGCGACGTGGCGTTCTCGTCCTACGCCGTGCCGACGATCGTCGGCGAGCTCAAACGCTACTTCCGCGACCGCACGTGGACGGTGCGCCCCCCGCGCGACCTGCTCGAGCGCGCCCTGCGGATCGAGCGCGCATCCGAGCGCCTCAGCGAGCGCCTGCACCAGGCCCCGACTGTCGTCCATCTCGCCGAGCTGCTGGACCTCACGACCGAGGAGGTGCTCGAGGGGCTCGAGGCCGCCCGCGCCCAGCATGGCGCCTCGCTCGACGCCCCGATCGACCAGGGCGACGAGGCGCGTTCGCTCGGTGATCGCTTCGGCTCGAGCGACACGGGCTTCGATCGCGCCGAGGAGCGGGTGCTCGCCGAGCAGCTCAGCCGCGGTCTCTCCGCGCGCGACCGCGAGATCCTGCGGCTGCGCTTCGAGGAGGATCTGACGCAGGCCGAGATCGGCATGCTGCTGGGCGTCAGCCAGATGCAGGTCTCGCGGCTCATCCGCAGCGCGTTGGAGCGGCTGCGCGCCGTGGCGGCCCACGACGAGCTGATGGCTCTTGTCTGACGTTTGGCGATACGCCCGCTGCGGTACCCGCAGCAGAAGATGGAGAGCTCAGGAGCGCAGTCCAACGATCCCTCTGCCGCGGAGCTTGTCAAGCAGGTCTCCGAGCAGACGCAACGGCTCATCCGCCAGGAGCTCGCGCTTGCGCGGCTGGAGCTGTCGGACAAGGTAAAACACGCCGGCATCGGTGCCAGCATGCTCGCGGCGGCGGCGTTCGTGGCGATCTTCGGGGTGGCAACGATCGTCGCGATGCTCGTGCTCGCCCTCGCGACGGCGCTGGACGCCTGGCTCGCCGCGCTGATCGTCGGCGTCGTCCTGCTGGCGCTCGCCGGCGGGCTCGCGCTCGCCGGCAAGGGCCGGCTCGCGCGCGCCACCCCGGCAGCGCCGGAGCAGACGATCCAGAGCGTGAAGGCGGACGTCGAAGAGGTCCGTAGCCACGCGCACACGTAGCGGGCCGCGGCGCGCGAGCTACTCCAGCGCGTAGGCGACCCAGCGCACCACCGGCGCCGCCAGCGGTTCGCCGTGATGCACGATCTCGGCGACGGCGAGCACGTCGAGGACGTAGTGCTCACCGAGATAGACGACGGCGAACGCCGCGCCGGCGACGTAGAGCCAGCCGATCGCGCCGAGCGCCGGATGGACCTCCATCAGGCCGCGTGCGGTGATCGCGGCAGACGAGATGTGGTCGGAGGGCATCGAGCCCCACGGGTTGCCGGGAACCTCCTCGTCCTCGCTAGGCGGCGGTCGGTCGAGCACCCGGCACACGACGCGCCGCACGACGCGGTGCACGTCGCCGTCCATGCGGCCGGCGTGCTCTGACGCCCACCACGGCGGCGCGGTCGGCACGAACCAGTAGAACGGCGTCGTCAGGTGATAGGAGGCGGCCAGCCGCCCGGCGGCCCGCGGCAGAAACTTCGGATGGCGCACGAGCACGTAGGCCAGCAGCACGTGCGGCACGAACCACGAGCCGTAGACGACGCTGATGGCGATGTCCAGCGGCGACACGTTCTCCTTGCTGCGCAGCCGGCGCTGCAGGCGCTGACCCGGTGGCACGCCGCCGCCCAGTGCGCTGTCGATGCGGATCGGATAGTCGATGTGCAGCCGCCGCCGGTGCGTGCGCTCGTCTTCGGCGGGCAGCTCCCAGCTCTCCTTGAAGAGCCACATGTACGTCATCCCGGCACCGACGTAGCGCGCGCGGCTGCGCGGCGGAAGCGCAGCGGCGACCGCGAGCGGGGCGCCGCTGGCGATCGCCATCGACAGCCACGGCGGCAACCCGGCGCGCTTTCGCAGGAGCGTCAGCACGATCGCGACGGGCGCGTAGCCGATCGCGCCGAGGTGCACGTGACGCTGCAGACGCCGCTGGCGCGCGACGCGGCGGCGGTGCGACCGCGCATCGTCGAGCCAGCGCACGATCAGCGGGCGCCGATCGGGTCCCCGCCGTCGGTGTAAGGCGGGGCGTTTGATGGAGCTCATCTGCGCTCACTGCCCATATCGTTGGCGCAGCCAAACGCAGGTCTAGGATCAGGGTCCAATGAACCACGCGACGCGGTTGGAACGAGCAACGAGTTGGGGGGATGGTTCGTATGGCAACGGGCGCTAGGGCTGCCACGCGCAACAGGACCGGCACGGCGGCGGACGGTGAGCCACGCGAGGATCCCGCCCTCGAGGAGATCCTGCGCGTCCTGACGGCCGCGCGCGACGGCGACTTCTCCGTGCGCCTGCGCGCCCGCCGGCGCGACGTCGTCGGCGAGATCCAGCAGCGCTCCAACGAGCTGATCGCGATAAACGGTCGGATGGCGAAGGAGCTCGCCCGCGTGAGCCGGATCATCGGCCGCGAGGGCCGGATGACCGAGCGCGTCTCGCTCGGCACGGTCGACGGCCAGTGGAACGGCACCGTCGAATCCGTCAACGGCATGATCGACGATCTCGTCCGCCCGACCACGGAGATCTCGCGCGTGATCGCGGCCGTCGCCCAGGGCGACCTGTCGCAGAAGATGGCGCTCGAGATCGAGGGTCAGCGCGTCAAGGGCGAGTTCGCGGCGATCGGCAACACCGTCAACGAGATGGTCGACCAGCTCGGCTCCTTCGCCGACGAGGTCACCCGCGTCGCGCGCGAGGTCGGCACGGACGGCAAGCTCGGCGGCCAGGCACAGGTCAAGGGCGTGTCGGGAACGTGGCGCGACCTCACCGAGAACGTCAACTCGATGGCGTCGAACCTCACCAACCAGGTGCGCCAGATCGCCGCCGTCACGACCGCCGTCGCGATGGGCGATCTCTCGCAGAAGATCACCGTCGACGCGCGCGGCGAGATCCTCGAGCTGAAGAACACGATCAACACGATGGTCGACCAGCTGTCGTCGTTCGCCGACGAGGTCACACGCGTCGCGCGCGAGGTCGGCACGGAGGGCGTGCTCGGCGGCCAGGCCGAGGTCAAGGGCGTGTCGGGGACGTGGCGCGACCTCACCGAGAACGTGAACTTCATGGCGTCCAATCTGACCGACCAGGTGCGCCAGATCGCCCAGGTCACGACCGCCGTCGCCAACGGCGACCTGTCCAAGAAGGTCACCGTCGAGGCCAAGGGCGAGGTCGCCACGCTCGCCGAGACGATCAACTCGATGACCGACACGCTGCGCGTCTTCGCCGAGCAGGTCACCGGCGTCGCGCGCGAGGTCGGCACCGACGGCGTGCTCGGCGGACAGGC
>Ga0136614_10003460_pt1 | contig 10112 bp, 13 predicted proteins | sample AntDrymUQ2792106_2_FD_106643 | JGI IMG/M metagenome (GOLD analysis project Ga0136614, IMG submission 106643) | Polar desert sand microbial communities from Dry Valleys, Antarctica - metaG UQ279 (21.06) | ecosystem: Environmental > Terrestrial > Soil > Desert | place: Antarctica: Dry Valley... | reverse complement strand
GCGCCTGAGAGTGCTGAGCCACGGCCGCAACCCGTGGTTCGGCGACGCGCTCGGCGAGCAGACGCGTGAGCTGCTGCCGGACGCCCATATCGAGGAGATCGACGACGGCCCGTTCGACCGGCCCGACCTGACCGCCGCCGCCGTGCGGCGGCTCACGGCTGTGCAAGCCGGTTGAGCAGCCCCTCGCCGGGCACGCCGCTGTAGATCTCGCTATCGACGAACAGGGTTGGCGTGGTCGTCACGCCCGCTCTGATGCCCGATCGGAAGTCACGTGCGACCCGCTCCTCGACCTGCCCCGAGCGCCGGTCGGCCTCGAAGCGCTCGAGGTCGAGCCCGAGACGCTCGGCGCGCTCCCAGAGGTGCGGGTCGTCAAGCCGGCCGGGGTCCGCGAAGAGGGCGTCGTGCATCGGCCAGAACGCTCCCTGGACGGCGGCCGCCTCGGCTGCCCGGGCCAGTACCTCGGAGCGCGGATGCTTCGAGGGCACCGGGAAGTGGCGAAACACCCGCCGCAGCGCAAGCGGGGCGAGCAGCTCTTCGGCGCGCGCACAGTACGGGCACTCGTAGTCGCCGTACTCGATCACGAGCGGCCCGGAGCCGCGCAGGTGATCGTCCTCCTGAGGCGGCGGAGGCGCGGCGCTGCCGAGGCCGCCTTCCCCCACCTCGCGCCTCAGGCTGCCTGGGCCTCGAGGGCGTCGAAGATCAGGTTGGCCCCTGGGACCTCGAGCGGGGTCGGCGACTCGTGCGCCCACTTGACGACCCCGTCCGGGCCGATCATGACGAGCGCGCGCTTGTTGTGGCCGCGCTTCTCGACGTAGACACCGTAGGCGCTCGCGACCTCGCCTTTGGGATGGAAGTCGGCCAGCAGCGGAATCGTGATTCCGAGCCGGTCCTGGAAAGCCTTGTGGGTGAAGGCGGAATCGACCGAGATGCCATAGAGCTTCGCCCCCTTCTCTTCCAGCTGCGGGAGCACCTCCTGGTAGACGTTGAGCTGGTCGGTGCAGACCGGGGAGAAGTCCAGCGGGTAGAAGGCGAGCACGATCGTCTCGCCGCGCAGGTCCGAGAGCGTTACCTGCTCGCCGTCCTGGTCGCGCAGGGTGAAGTCGGGCGCCTCTCTGCCGGGCTCGATCACGGCGGTCCCGGCTAGCGGCGCAGGCCGAGCTCGGCGATCAACGCGCGGTAGCGATCCACGTCCTTGCGCTGCAGGTAGCCCAGCAGCCGCCGGCGCTGGCCGACCAGCATCAACAGCCCGCGGCGCGAATGGTGGTCCTTGCTGTGCGCGCGCAGATGCTCGGTGAGCTCGGTGATGCGCGCGCTCAGGAGCGCGACCTGGACCTCGGGCGAGCCGGTGTCGGATTCGGATTTGCCGAACTTGTCGACGATCTCGCGCTTGGCTTCGACTGTCAGCGTCATGGGCCGGGAACGGTAGCAATCTCCTTCGCCCGCTTGGTGTCGCGCCACATCTGGGCCACGAGCGCGTCGACCGACTCGAAGCGGCGCTCGCCACGCAGGCGTTCGGCGAAAGCGATCCGCAGGGTATGGCCGTAGAGGTCGCCTTCGAAGTCGATCAGGTAGGCCTCGACGAGCAGGCCGCGACCCGTCTCGAACATCGGCCGGACGCCGACGTTGACCGCGGCGGCGTGCCCGTGCGCCCACGCCGCGTAGACCCCGTGCCCCGGGCAGACGAGGCGGTCATCCGGGACCAGGTTGGCAGTCGGGAAGCCGAGCTCGCGCCCGCGCTTGTCGCCCTCGACGACCACTCCCTCGATCAAGAACGGGCCGCCGAGGAAGTCGCTCGCACGGGCGATCTCGCCGGCGGCGATGAGGCCGCGGATGTGGCTCGAGGAGATCGTCTCGCCACCGAACTCGACCAGCGGGACCACGCGCGTCTCGAACTCGGTGCGGGTCTGGAGCAGCTCGGCGTCGCCGCCCGCCTTGTGTCCGAAGCGGAAGTTCTCCCCGACCGAGACGTGTGTCGCGCCGAGGCGCTCGACGAGCACGGCGTCGATGAACTCGCCGGCCCCGCGCGCCGCGAACTCGCGATCGAAGGGGATCACCACCAGCTCCTCGACTCCGAGCCCTCCGATCAGGTCGCGCTTGATCTCGAACGGCGCCAGCAGCTTCGGGGGCATGTGGTCGGGGCTCACGACCTCCTGCGGGTGCGGATCGAACGTCAGCACGGTGTCGGAGCCGCGGATCACCTCGCGGTGGCCGAGGTGGACGCCGTCGAAGGTGCCGACCGCCACCCGCCGTGGGCGGCGCTCGGCCTCGTCGAGGGGCGTGACCTTCATCCCGCGAAGACTACGAGGGACCTGAGCTCGCCCGCGCGCGGCTCGGCGACGGCCATCAGCTCGCCGCCACTGGTGAGCCGGGTCGGGCCGGTCTCCCCCGGCCGCGCCGGCAGCGGCACACCGTGCGCGACGCGCTCGGCCTCGTCCGCGTCGAGCCGGCGCTCGGGCAGGAAGTCGAGCGCATCCCCAAGCGCTACGGCGCGCTCGGGATCGGCGTCCGCGAGCGCGAACGGGCCGATTGCCGTCCGCTCGAGCTGCTCGCAGTAGGCGTCGCCGAGCTCCGCGACGAGCTGGCGAACGTACGTGCCGGACGAGCACTCGATCTCGTAGCCGGCGCGCTCGCCCTCGCTCCACAGCAGCTCCGCGCGCCGGACCGTGACCGGCCTCGGTGCGCCCTCGACCACCTCGCCGCGGCGCGCCTTGCGGTAGAGCCGTTCGCCGCCCACCTTCACCGCCGAGTACGCGGGCGGGCGCTGGAGCAGCTCGCCGGTCGGCAGCTCCAGGGTCTGCGGGCGCCGGCCGGTCTGCTCGAGGCGGCCGTCGGGATCGCCGGTGTCGGAGATCCAGCCGAGGCGGGCGACGACGCGGTAGGTCTTCGGCAGCGCCATGAAGAAGCGCTGCGCGCGGGTCGCCCGCCCCACCAGGACCAGCAGCAACCCGGTCGCGAACGGGTCGAGCGTGCCGGCGTGGCCGACCTTGACGCCTCGCTCCAACTCGCGGCGCACGCGCGCAACCACGTCGTGCGAGGTCACGCCGGCCGGCTTCGGATAGAGGATTACCTCTGGGCCGCTCACGGCCCCTTGGCCCGTCTAGCCCTCGAGCTGCTGGACGACCTCCCGGCGCAGCTGCGCGATCAGCTCCGCCGGATCGAGCTCGGTCGAGAGCCCGGCAGCCTGGGGGTGCCCTCCCCCGCCGAGCTTGCGCGCGATCCGCGAGACGTCGACGCGGTTGTCGGTGGCGCGCAGGCTCACCTTTCGCACGCCGCCGCGATCGGCGGCGAGCAGCTCGCGGATCAGCACTGCGACCGCCGTGCCCTCGACCGCGCGCAGGTGGTCGACGATGCCCTCCGAGTCGGTCTCGACCGAGCCGGTCTGCTCGTAATCGTCGCGGTCCAGCCAGCCGACCGTGAGCGCGCCCTGCTCGTAGCGCTCGGCGCTCGCGAGCGCGCGTGAGAGCAGCTTCAGGCGCCCGAACGGAAGGTCCTCGTAGACGCGGCGGTAGATCGGATGCGGCTCCACGCCGGCCTCGATCAAGTCTGCCGCGAGGCGGTGCGAGCGAGAGCTCGTGTTCTCGTACATGAAGCGGCCGGTGTCCGTTATCAGCGCCAGATAGAGCGCATCGGCGATCTTGGTCGTCAACTCGCCGCCGAGCTCGCGCAGCAGCTCGTAGACGATCTCGGCCGTGCACGACGCGCTCGGATCGACGAGGTTGACCGTCCCGAAGCGCGTGTTGTCGTGATGGTGGTCGATGTTGAGGATGCGCATGCGCTCGCCCTGCAGGAAGTCGACCGGCATGCGGTCGATGTTGCCGCAGTCGAGGAAGACGACCACGCGCTGCTCGACATCCTCCGGCGGTCCCGACAGCAGCCCCTCGAAGTGCAGGTGGCGGTACTCGTGCGGGAGCGGGAACTCGTCGGCCGCCATGAACATCAGCGAGTCCTTGCCGAGCTGGGTCAGCAGCTCCTGCATCCCCAGCAGCGAGCCGAGCGCGTCCCCGTCGGGGTTCTCGTGCGTCGTGAGCAACAGCTTGTCGGCCTGCTGCAGCTCCTCGACGATCTGGTCGAGCTCGGTCGCCACTTCCACTACGAATCCTCGCCGAGTTCTTTATCGAGCAGCTCGGAGATGCGCGCGCCGCGCTGTACCGACTCGTCGTAGACGAACTGGAGCTTCGGCGTGTACTTCATCCGCAGCTCGTCACCGAGCTGCGCCTGCAGGTAGCCGTGAGCGGCCGCAAGCCCGTCGAGCGTCTGCTGGCGCTCGTCATCGTCGCCGAGCACGCTCACGTAGACGCGGGCGTGGCGCAAGTCCGGGCTGGTGTCCACGGCGGTGACTGTCACGAATCCTACGCGGGGGTCTTTGAGGCCGCCCGCGATCCTGGCGGAGAGAATCTCGCGCACCGCCTCGTTGACGCGGCGCATCCTGTCGGAGGCCAATGCTAGTCGCCTCAGCCTTCGAGCAGTTCGCTCGCGGAGCGCAGCCCGCGCTCGAAGCGCACGTCGTCGGGGAAACGGGAGCGGACGAAGCGCTCGAGCTTCGCGGCCGCGTCGCCGACCTGGGCCGCGTCGCCTCCGACCAGGGCCGCCGAGAGGGTGGCGCGCTGCCAGAGGTCATGCCCGTCGGTCTCCGACACCGACGCTCCGAAGCGCCGCTGCAGCTGCACCTTCAACGAGACGAGCTGCTTGCGCTTGCCCTTGAGCGAGCCGTTCTCGGGGAGCGTCAGGTGGATCTGGAGGAAGACGACGAACGCCATGCGGCCGCTCGAGCGAAGCGTGCCTAGAGCTCTCGCTCGACCTGCTTGGTTTCGTACGTCTCGATCTGGTCCTCTTCCTTCACGTCAGCGAAGTTCTCCAGCACGATGCCGCATTCGAGGCCGTTCTCGACCTCCTTGACGTCGTCCTGGAAGCGCCGCAACGAACCGATCTTCCCGTCGTAGACGACCGTGCCGTTGCGGATCAACCGCGCCTTCGCACCGTGCGTGATCTTACCCTCGGTGACCATGCAGCCTGCGATGCGACCCACCCGCGAGGCCTTGAACGTCGCCTTGATCTCCGCCTGCCCAACCGTCGTCTCTACCTCCTCGGGCTCGAGCATGCCCTCCATCGCCGCGCGCAACTCGTCGATCGCCCTGTAGATCACCGAGTAGGGGCGAATCTCGACGCCCTCGCGCTCGGCGACCTGGCGCGCGTCCTGGAAAGGTCGGACGTTGAAGCCGAGGATGACCGCGTTCGAAGCCGCGGCGAGCATCACGTCGGACTCGTTGATCCCGCCGACGCCATCGTGGATCACCCCGACGGTGACCTGATCCTGCGGCAGCTTTGCGATCTCGTCCTCAATCGCCTCGAGCGATCCCGCGACGTCCGCCTTGACGATCAGGTTGAGCTCCTTGAGCTCGCCCTCCTGTGAGCGCGTGAAGACGTCCTCGAGCGAGACATTGACGCCGGCGCGGCGGGCGATCGCCTCGGTCTTGAGGCGGTTGGCCTTCTCGGCCGCCAGCTGACGCGCCGTGCGGTCATTCTCGACGACCTGGACCCGCTCGCCGGCCTCCGGCACCCCGTCGAAGCCGAGCACCTCGACCGGCTCACCCGGCCGCGCCGCCTTGACGCGCTCGCCCTTGTGGTCGTTCATCGCGCGCACGCGGCCCCAGTGGGCACCGGCGACCAGATCGTCGCCGACCTCGAGCGTGCCGCGCTGGATCAGGATCGAGACGACCGGTCCGCGCCCGGGATCGAGCTTCGACTCGATCACCGTGCCCGAAGCATCGGCGCTCGGGTTCGCCTGCAGTTCCTCGATCTCCGCAAGCGTGGCGATCGTGTCGAGCAGGTCGCCGAGGTTCTGCTTTGCCTTGGCCGATACGTCGACGAACTCGGTGTCGCCGCCCCAGTCGGCCGGCGTCAGCTCCTGCTCGGCGAGCTCGCCGCGGACGCGGTTGGGATCGGCGCCCTCCTTGTCGATCTTGTTGACCGCGATCATGATCGGGACCTCGGCCGCCTTCGCGTGGTCGATCGCCTCGACCGTCTGCGGCATCACGCCGTCGTCGGCCGCGACCACGATCACCGCGATGTCGGTGACCTGGGCGCCGCGGGCGCGCATCGCCGTGAAGGCCTGGTGGCCCGGAGTATCGAGGAAAGTGATCGGGTTGCCGTCGTGTTGGACCTGGTAGGCGCCGATGTGCTGCGTAATCCCCCCGGCCTCCCCCGCTACGACCTCGGCCTCGCGGATCGCATCGAGCAGCGAGGTCTTGCCGTGGTCGACGTGGCCCATCACGGTCACGACCGGCGGGCGGCCTTCAAGGTCGGCGGCGGCGTCGGCGTAGTCCGGCTCCTCCTCGACCGCGTCGGCCGCGTGCACGATCTCGATCTTCTTGTCGAACTCGCCGGCGAGCACCTGTATCGCCTCGTCGGGGAGGGTCTGCGTGAGGGTCGCCATCTCGCCGAGCTCCATCAGCTTCTTGATCACATCGGCGGCCCCGAGGCCGAGCGACTCGGCCACCTCCTTGACCGTCGCTCCGGACGGGATCTGCGTCGCCGGCGCCTCCTTCGGCTCGGGCTTCGGCGCGTCGAGATCGGGTTCGACCCAGGGGGTGCGGCGGCGCCGTCCCCGGCCGCGGCGCGGAGCCTGCTGCGGGGGTGGCCTACCCTCCGGCCGGCGCGCGGCCTGGGAGTCGATCACGACCCGGCGGCGCTTGCCGGTGCCGCCGCTCGTCGCGGCGGCGGGCGCCGGCTCGCGGCGCACCGGGCGCTTGGGTGGTTCCGGCGCCGGCGTCGCCGCGGGCGTCGGCTCGGCGCCGGGCTTGCCGTCCGATTGGCCGGCGGCGAACGCTCGGGCGGCGTCGGCTTCCTCGACGCTCGAGGCGGCGGCCGTGACCTCGAGGCCGGCCGCCTGCAGGATCGCGAGCGCCTCCTTGCTGGGGATCCCCTGTTCCTTCGCTAGCTCGTGAACTCGCTTCTTCGCCACTAGACCTCGAACGTCTACGCCTGCGGTTGCTCGGCTTCGGCGGCCGACTCGTCGGGCTCGGGCTCGGGCTCGGGGGCCGCGGGGGCACCATCCGCCGCCGCCTCGTCGGGCGGCACAGCGGGAGCCTCAACCTCGTCGCCCTCGGCGCCTTCGAGCTCCTGATGCGCGGGCAGTCCGCAGTAGCGCGACCCGGGCAGGGCGGCGTTCGGGCAGCGGCGGCCGTTCGACATCACCGCGGCGCAGCGCCCGGCGACCTCCTCGTCGTCGATGCCCAGCTCCTCCTCCTGCTCGGCGAACTCGGTCTCGGAACGGATGTCGACGCGCCAGCCGGTCAGTCGTGCGGCGAGACGGGCGTTCTGACCCTCCTTGCCGATCGCGAGCGAGAGCTGGTCGTCGGGCACGATCACGGTCGCCTGCTTGTCGTCGTCGTCGACGAGCACCTCGCGCACGCGCGCGGGCGAGAGCGCCTTGGCGACGAAGCGGGCCGGCTCGTCGTTGAAGGGGATGATGTCGATCTTCTCGCCGCGCAGCTCCGAGACGACCATCCGCACGCGCGATCCGCGCGGGCCGACGCAGGCGCCGACGGGATCCACGCCCTGCGCGTGTGAGACGACCGCGATCTTTGAGCGGTACCCGGGCTCGCGGGCGACGCCCTCGATCTCGACCATCCCGCTGGCGATCTCGGGGACCTCGAGCTCGAACAGCTTGCGGATCAGCTCCGGCGAGCGGCGCGAGACGATGATGCTCGGCCCCTTGGCCTGGGCCGAGACGTCCGTGATGATCGCCTTCAGGCGCGCGCCGTGGTCGTAGCGCTCGCCCTGGACCTGCTCGGACTTCGGCAGCAGCGCCTCGACGCGCTCGCGCAACTGGACGAGCGTGTAGCGCGAGTCCGTCTGCTGGACGATGCCGGTGATCAGCTCGCCGACGCGGTCCTGGTACTCGTCGAACATCATGTCGCGCTCGGCCTCACGGATCCGCTGCAGGATCACCTGCTTGGCGGTCTGAGCGGCGATCCGGCCGAAGTTCTCGGGCGTGACGTCGCGCTCGTCGATCTGGTCCTTGTACTGGGCGACCTTCTCGGGATCGAGCTCAGGCTCGTCGGGCTCGCGCGCCTCGCCGGTCTCGGGGTCGATCGTCGGCTCCTCGTCCTCGTCGACTTCGGCCAGCACGAGCGGCTCGAGCTCCTCCGGGATCAACAGTTCGAAGACCTTGAAGTCGCCGCTCTGGCGAGCCATGTCGACGCGCGCGAAGCGAGCCGCGCCGGGCTGCTTCCTGTAGGCCGACAGGAGGGCATCCTCGAGCGCCTCCATCAGGCGCTCGGACGAGATGCCCTTCTCCTGCTCGAGGACTTGGACGGCTTCGAGAATCTCCTTCGACACCGTTCAGTCCCCGTCTTCGTCGACCAGGTTGCCGCGCTGGATGTCGTCGTAGGGGATCGAGACGACGCCGCCGTCGGCGGCGACGGTCACGGTCTCCTCCGAGGCGGCGACCAGCTCGCCGGTGAAGCTGCGCAGCCCGTCGCGAGGCTCACGGGTGCGCACCCGTGCCTTGCGACCGACGAAGCGCTGGTAGTGGTCGGGCCGCGTGAGCGGGCGGCGCGGGCCTGGCGAGGAGACCTCGAGCCCGCTGTCGTCGAGCAGTTCGCGCAGGTGGCTCGTGACGCGCTCGCAGAGGCGCAGGTCGACGCCGTTCGGGTGGTCGATCACGAGTCGGACGCGGTTGGCGGAGGCCCGCTCGGCGAGCAGCACCTCGACCTCGGGCTCGACCGCCGCGAGGCGGTGCTCGATTTCGGTCTGGAGTGATGGCATTGCTGTTTGCATATCCCTCGGGGCCCGGCTGGGGGCGAAAAAAGAGGTGGGCTCGCGCCCACCCCCAGGTGCGGCCGCAGCCGCAGATGAAAGTTCGGAAAGTCAGTATAGACCGCTCCAGACGTGCGGGCAAACGCTCCTAGACCTCGACCAGCAGGGTCACCGGACCCTCGTTCACGAGCTCCACGGTCATGCGTGCGCCGAAGCGCCCACCCTGCGCTCCGAGCCCCGAGCGGACGCGTTCGTAGAGCGCTTCGGCAAGCTCCGGCGGGGCCGCCTCGATCCAGCTCGGGCGGTTGCCGCGGCGGCTGTCTCCGTAGAGCGTGAACTGGCTGACGCAGAGCAGTTCGCCGTCGACGTCGGCGACCGCGCGGTTCATCCGGCCCTCGGCGTCGTCGAACACGCGCAGCGCCAGCAGCTTGCGCACGATCCGGTCGGCTTCGGGCTCGCCGTCGTCGCGATGGACTCCGAGCAACACCAGCAGCCCGGGGCCGATCCGTGCGAGCTGCTCGCCGTCGACGCTCACGCTCGCCGAGCTCACCCTTTGCACCAATGCACGCATGGCTCGGCAACGTACAGTCCCCGGCGTGGCCGCGGTCGATCTCGTCGACTCCTTCCTGGGCGCGCTCCCGGGCGAGACGCGCAAGCTCGCCCACGCCGAATGGGGCGTGTCGGTGGCGCCCGAGTCGGCGGGCGGCTGGCCGCTCGACGTCGGCCTGCGGATCGCGGACGGGCTGCTGCGCGCCCAGGCGTTCGTCGCGACGGCCGGCGACGCGATCGACCCCTGGCTGTTCCTGCACTGGAACCGCCAGACGCGGCTGGTGCGCTTCGCCTGCACGCGCGATCGCGATATCTGGCTGCACGGCGACGTCCCGGTGGCCGGACTCGATGAGCCTGCGATCGACCGCCTGCTCGGACTGATCGTCGAGGGCGCTGTCGCCGCGCGGCGCTACGCGGCGCAGGCGACGGCTCCTTAGCTGGCTGCCCGCTCCCGGTAGAGGCGGTAGTCCGCGCGGTCCGGCCGCAGGCAGGCCGCGAGCGCGAGGTGACGCCGTGCCTCGGCCTTACGGCCGGTCTTCTCGAGCGAGCGCCCGAGGCAGAAGTGCGCGAAGTCGTTGACCGGGTAGTGCTCCACGACGGCGGCGAACTCCTCGCGCGCCTCGGCGTAGCGGCCTGAGCGGAAATAGGCGCGGCCGAGCGCCTCGCGGATCGAGCTCTTGTCCGGCTCCATCCGCCGTGCCTGCTCGAGTGGGATCGTGGCGGCGTTGAAGTCGCCCGCCTCCAGCAGCTCGCTGCCGCGGCGGTACAGCCCGTAGACGCGCTCGGCGCGCTGGTCGGGGCTC
>Ga0136614_10003459_pt1 | contig 10114 bp, 8 predicted proteins | sample AntDrymUQ2792106_2_FD_106643 | JGI IMG/M metagenome (GOLD analysis project Ga0136614, IMG submission 106643) | Polar desert sand microbial communities from Dry Valleys, Antarctica - metaG UQ279 (21.06) | ecosystem: Environmental > Terrestrial > Soil > Desert | place: Antarctica: Dry Valley... | reverse complement strand
TCGCTGGGCTCGGCCGACGCGGCGTCGCTGGGCTCGGCCGACGCGGCGTCGCTGGGCTCGGCCGACGCGGCGTCGCTGGGCTCGGCCGACTCGGCGTCGGTGGGCTCGGCCGAGCTGCCGCCCGACGAGGCTGCGGCACTCTGGGCGGCCGACGGCGCGCGGGTCGCCGTGCCACCGCCGCACGCCGCGACGATGAGCGCCAGGACGGCCATGAGAGCCGCCGTGCGCCGGATGATGGGTGTACCTGCCATAGGATCTCCTCCTGCTAGATGCCTTGTTGGTTCCTCTGACCTCGCTCCTCCGTCTTCTCCTCCTTTCCTGGCTCAGGCTGACGCGCGCAGCCGGACCGAGGCATACGCTACGGCGGCGATGATGATCACTCCCTGGACCGTGAACCGCAGTTCGACCGGCAGGCGCAACAGATTGAGTAGCGTAAAGAGCGCTTCCAGGGTCAGCGCGCCGGCCATCGCGGTCAGGACAGAACCCCGCCCGCCGCCCAGCACCGCACCACCGAGAACGACCGCCGAGATGGCCTGGAACTCGTAGCCGGCGCCGGCATCGTTCGAGAGGCCGCCGAACCCGGCAACAAGGATGCCAGCCACGACGGCTGATACGGCCGAGATCACGAAAGCCAGGGTCTTGACGGCGTGCACGCGCGTACCCGATAGCGCGGCCGCTCGGGCGTTGCCGCCGACGGCAAAGATCTGGCGGCCGAAGTTCGTGCGATGCATCAGCCAGAAGCAGACGCTGCCGAGGACGACCAGCACGATGACCGAATAGGGCAGCTCGCCGATGACCGGAACGCCCTCTATCCCCTCACGCCCGAAGAAGCGCAGGTTCTGGGGCAAAGTACCGCTCGGGGCGCCGCCCGTGTTGTAGAGGACCCCGCCACTGATGACCAGCGCCATCCCCAGGGTCACCAGGAAGGAGGGGACGCGCAGGCGAGTGGTGGCCACGCCGTTGATGGCGCCGACCGCCACGCCGGCGACGAGTAACCCGCCGATGGCCGGGTATGACAGGCTCGGGTCACCGTCGGTGATGACCGCTGCGCCGACCACGACGGCGGTGATGAGGGCGCCCACCGAGAGGTCGAACTCGCCACTCACGATGACGAATATCTGGCCCGCCGCCAGCAGCATGAGTGGCGCAGCGCGCTTGAGCAGGGCGAGGTAGTACTCGGGTGAGGCGCCCTGCGGATTGCGCACAGCGATGGCCACCAGCACCACCAACAGGATGAGGAAGATGGGCGCCGAGCCAAGGAGTTCGCGACCGGCCCGGCGGGCTCGGGAGCTCGGCTTGACCACGGGCGTCTCGGGCACATCAGCCTGGCTAGGGGCAGTGGTGGAAGCGCTCATCCGTCCCGTCGCCGGCTGCCCAAGGCATAGATGGCCACCGCGCCGACGATGATGACGCCGCGGACGATGTCCTTGATGAACGGATTGACCTGCAGCTGATTGAACACGTTGTCGAGCAGCGCCAGGATGAAGACGCCGGCCAGGGTCCCCAGCACGCCGCCCCGGCCGCCGGCCAGCGCCGTGCCACCGACGACCACAGCGGCGATGGATTCCAGATCGTAAGCGCCGTCCGGGCCGACCCACGGCGCGCCGGCCCGGAGGCGACTGACGATGAACAGTCCGGTCAGTACAGCTGTCAAGCTGACGATGACGTGGCTGGTGATGATGATCCGGTGGGAGCGGATGCCCGACAACCTGGCCGTCTCCTCATCGCCACCCACGGCGTAGATGTGGTGGCCGAGCCGCGTGTAACGCAGCAGGAACCAGCCGGCGGCGAAGACACCCGCCAGCAGCATGATCGAATACGGCACTGGGCCCAGGCTCGCGTAGGCCAGCGCCTGGAACTCGATGGGCACCGAGCCCGTGAAGTTGTCCACGCTCGCGTTGAGCACACCGCGCAGGATGAGTGCCACGCCGAGCGTGGCGATGAAGGCGTTCACCCGAAGCTTGGTGATGATCAGCCCGTTGGTCAGCCCGACGATCACGCCGATGGCCAGGCAAACGGCCACGGCCGGCAGCATCAGAGCCGGGTCGCCCTGCATGATGGCCGACGCGATGACCGCCGTGACGCTCACCAGATAGGCCACTGACAGGTCGAGCGAGCCGACCAGGATGACGATGGTCTGGCCTGCCGCCACGATGCCCAGGGCGACCGACCGCTGGACGATGCTGAGGATGTTCTCGTAGGAAAGGAAGCTCGGTCCGACCAGCGCCCACGACCCCGCGACAAGCAGGCCAAGCACCACGAAGACGAGCGCGCTCGAGTCCGCCACCAGGCCACGACCGGTGCCGGCGAAGCGGCGCAACGTATTGGCGGGAGTGGTCAAGCCGCTTCCCCGAGATCCCTTTCGCCGGTCGCCAACAGCATGATCCGATCCTCCGTCGGGTCGGCCGGTAGTCGTCCCGCGACGGTGCCACCACGCATGACCAGCATCCGGTCACTCATGCCGATGACCTCGGGCAGCTCCGAGGAGATCATCAGTATGGCCGCGCCGGCCCGGGCGAGCTCGCGCATCAGCTCGTGGATGCCGGCCTTGGCGCCGACATCGATACCCCTGGTCGGCTCGTCGAAGATGAGGATGGAAGCGTTGGTGGCGAGCCACTTGGCCAGCACGACCTTCTGCTGGTTGCCGCCCGAGAGGTAGCGCACCTCCTGGTCAAGGCTGGCTGCCCGGAGGTCGACGCGCTTCATCAGATCGGTCACGCGCAGCGGTCCGCCGGGCAGACGGCCGCTCAGCCAACGACCGAGAGCGCGCAGGGCGAGCAGTCCGTTGTCGCGGACCGCGAGCGGCAGCACCAGGCCCTCCGCTTTGCGGTCCTCGGTCACGAAACCCATGCGCTGACGGAGTGCCGCGCGCGGTGTACGCAGGTCGACGGCCCGGCCATCTACCTCCACCCGACCGGACCCGAAGGGACGGACACCAAACAGCGCCTGCGCCAGCTCCGTCCGGCCTGACCCGGCCAGGCCGGCCACGCCGACGATCTCGCCCGCCCTGACTTCCAGGTCGATGTCATGCAGCAAGGCCGGCACACCACCACCACGGACCCGCAGTCGCACCTCACCCAGTTCGTCGGGACTGGCGTGGGGCGGGTAGTAGTGGGCCAGGTCGCGCCCGACCATCATGCGCACCAGCTCACGGGTGGTCACGGCCGATGCCTCGACCGTGCCGACACGACGGCCATCCTTGAGCACCGTGACCCGTTGCGCCAGCTCGAAGATCTCCTTCAGCCGATGCGAGATGTAGAGGATGCCGAGGCCCTGCTCCTGGAGCCGTCGCACCCGCTCGAAGAGCGCCTCGGTCTCGTGCGGTGACAGAGCCGCCGTGGGCTCATCCATGACCAGCACGCGAGCCTCGTAAGAGAGTGCCTTGCTGATCTCGACCGTCTGCTGTTGGGCGACCGAGAGCTCGCGCACCAAGCGGTCGGGCGGGATGTTGGACGCCCCCAGGGTGGCCAGCAGTCGCCTGGTATCAGCCTCCATGCGCCGGCTGTCCACGACACCCGCCCGCACCGGCTCGCGGCCCAGGAAGATGTTCTGCGCCACCGTGCGATCGGGCAGCAGGTTGAACTCCTGGTAGATGATGCTGACACCCTTCAGCTGCGCATCGCGAGGGTGGCTGAAGGTCACCTCTTCGCCACCGAGTCGGATCGTCCCTGCATCCGGCTGGTGAGCGCCCGCCACGACCTTCATGAGCGTCGACTTGCCGGCCCCGTTCTCACCCAGAACGGCATGGACCTCACCGGCCCGGACGTCCAGATCGACATCGGCGAGGACGGTGACCCCGAAGAAGCTCTTGGAGATGCCGGTCACCTCCAGCAGCGGCGGACCGGCGCTGGTGGCCGGCTCCGGCGGGTCGCCTGGCAGCTGCTGCTCAGTCACCTGGCGTCAGCGCGATGTGGCGAGGAGGGCGGGCGTGCTGGCCGCGCCGCCGGCGGCCGGGAAGCGGACATGGGGCACGACGTGCTCCAGCCAGGCCTCCAGCTGGCGCGGGTCAGGGGTCATCGTATGGAGCACGAAATAGCGCACGCCGGCATCCACCCGCGCCTGCAGCTTGGCGACGATCTCATCCGGTGTCCGGAACAGGTAGACCGACTAGAGGTAGCTATCGCCGCGCGCATCACTCATCACGCGACCGTACGCTTCGTGCTGCTCTCGGAGGACGCGGCCACGGTCGGACGAATCGACGAAGTGCAGGAAGTTCTCGTGCACCACCGCGATGTCGTCCGGATCACGCCCGTGGTCGCGCAGGTAGGCTTGCAGTTCACGCCAGTCGTCGGCGATCTGCTCGGGCGGTGATGTGGGCCGGGGTATCCAGCCGTCACTGCGAGCGATGCGGGCCATCACCTGGGGCGCGAAATGCGGTGGCTCGGGCGACTTATCGCTGGCCAGCTGACTGCCACCGCCTATCCAGACCGGCGGCATACGACGCGGCCGGGGGTCTATCGATACGTCGCTCACTCGGTAGAACTCGCCCTGATAGCTGAAGCGCTCCCGGCTGAGCAGGCCACAGACCACGTCGAGCACCTCGTCGGTGCGCCGCCCGCGCTCGCGTTTGTGGGTGCCGACCGCTTCGAACTCCGGCCCATACCAGCCCACGCCGCCACCGATGATGTAGCGATCACCGGACAGGTGCTCCAGCGTGGCGATCTGCTTGGCCAGCACCACCGGGTGGCGCAATGGCAGGATCAGGATGCTGGTGCCCAGCCGGACCCGCTCGGTCACCGCGGCCACGAAAGCCAGTGTGGTCAGCGGTTCGAGCCACGAGACATCGTAGAAATGCTTGGCCGCGATGACGTGATCGGTGATGAAGATGGAGTCGAAGCCGAGCCGCTCCACCTCACGCGCGAACGTCAGCAGTCCGCGCACCCGTTCAGGACCGTCGTCCGGCCAGACCCAGGAAGGCAGGAAGACGCCGAAGCGTGAAGCGTCGCCGGCGACCGTGGCCGGGCGTCGGCCACTCATGACATCACAGGCGTGAGCAGGCCCAGACCGGCCAGCGCCTCACGCAGGGCCTGCCGGTCCGCCTCCGAGACCGGCAGCAGAGGTGGCCGCACGGTGGCCGAAGGGATGACGCCCTGCATCCGCAGGCCCTCCTTGACCCGCGCCCGGTAGTCGCGCACGGGCGGTCGACCGAAGACCGCTTCGATGAGCGGCGCCAGGCGGTCCGAGAGTCGCTGCGCGGTCGGCAGGTCACCCTGCTGGAAGGCCGCGATCATCTCTACCTGCTCACGCGTCGCGATGGCGGCCATTCCGATGAGCGCCCCTGCGGCTCCCAACACGAACGATTCCAGGATGAAGTTGTCATTGCCGGTCAGCAGAGCGATCGGTCTGAGCCGGCGCAGCTGGTCCCGCAGCCGAACGAAGCGGAGTGCGTCGAAGGACGCTTCCTTGATGGCCACCACGGTCGGGATGGTGACCAGTCGTTCCAGCGCTGCTTCGTCGAACAGGACGCCACCGAGGGCGGGCTGGAGTTGGAACAGGATGAGTGCCACGGGCACCGCATCGGCGATGGCGGCATGGTAGGCGTACGGCACCTGCGGGTCGAGCGGCGCGCCACCAAAGGCGGGGATGGGAAAGACGAGCAGGGCAGAAGCCCCCGCGTCGGCCGCCCAGCGCGCCTCACGGATAGCCTGGGCGGTGTAGGGACCGGCCAGCCCGGCCACGATGGGCACTCGATCGCCGACGGCATCGACGGCCGCCTCGACGACCGCCCTGCGCTCATCAGGGGCAAGGTGAGGCCCTTCGCCGGTGTCGGCGTTGACGGCGATGGCGACCGGCCCCTGGTCCACGATCCAGCGAAGGTAGCGCGCGAGAGCCGCCAGGTCCGGTGCGGCGTCATCGGTCATGGGCAATGACACGGCCGGGATCAGCCCGTCCAATCGCAGCTCTCGCACGGTCCGCCTCCTCGAGTCAGCTGTCGAGAGGTCTCGCGACCCTCGCGGTAAGCGTTTGCCGTGCGCAGCCTAGCGGGCCTCTGTAGCTGCGGTCAAGGGTGTCTCGCGCCGCTGGCGCTTCGAGCCACTGGAACGGCGCCGGGCGGTCGTCCCGCGGGGTACCAGCCGGTGTGGCAGGACCAGGTCGCCGGCTGCGGATGGCCCGGCGTCAAGGATGTGACGCGCGGCGATCGCGCCACGTTCGTACATCGGCACACTGACCGTGGTCAGGTCCACGAAGCGCGACACCCGGGTATCGTCCAGGCCAGCCACGGAGACTTCGCCGGGGATATCCACGCCGGCCTGGCGGAGCGTCGTCAGCACGCCTATGGCGCTCTCATCGTTGGCACAGATGACCGCGTCAGGAAGGGGCCGACCCACCAGCCGCAGAGCCACCTGCTGGCCGGACAGGAAATCGAACTCGCCCGGGTGGACCTCGTCAGCCGAGAGGCCGGCATCGGCCATGGCCGCTTGGAAGCCGGCCAGCCGGGCGGCGCTCGTGGACAGACCCGGCGGTCCGGTCACATAGCACACGCGCCGGTGTCCGAGCGAGCAGACGTAGCTGGTGATGTCGTAGCTGGCGGCGCGGTCGTCGACCGTCACGCGCATCGAATCGAAGCTGCGGGCGGCCAGGCTGACGACCCGGATACCATCGGCCCGGACGCTCTCGACCGCCTCCGACAGCTGCGCGCCCTCCGACGGCTGCGCCGCGGAGGCCGACCCCGCGCCGGCCGCGACCTGACCACCGCCCGCAAAGATGACGCCCTCAGCGCGGTAGTCGTGCAGCAGCCGCAGGTAGGCCAGCTCGGTGGCCGGTGCACGGTCCGTGTTGCACACGATGGTCAGGTAGCCGGCGCGCCGGGCGACATCTTCTGCCCCGCGCGTGATCTCCGCGAAGTAGGGGTCGACGATGTCACCCACGATGACCCCGATGATGCGGCTCTTGCGCGTCACGAGGGCCTGGGCGATGGCGCTGGGCGCGTAGCCCACCTCGGCTGCGGCCAGCGCGATGCGCTCCCTGATCTCGTCCGAAACGGGATGGCGCGAGCCGTTCAGCGCGCGCGAGGCGGTCGCCACCGATACCCCTGCCCGACGTGCCACTTCAGCCAGCGAACCAGCCAACCTCACCTCCTGGAGCTGCGGTGTTGACGTGCGAGGCCGTCCACGGCAGTCTATGGCAAACGGTTTCACACGATGCGGCGGAGGACCTCATGGCCATCGAGACGGAGCGGCGGCGCTGGGATGGGAAGCTCTACATCGACGGATCATTCAGCGACGGATCGGGCGGTGAGCCTGGCGGGGTACTGGAGAAAGCGACCGGTAGCCGCCTGGGCAGTTATGCCGTTGCCTCGGGCGAGGACCTCGATCGTGCCGTCCGGGCAGCTCGCTCGGCGCAGCCAGGTTGGGCAGCCCGCAGTTACGAGGAGCGCGCGCTCCTGCTGCGACAGGTGGCACGGGCCCTGGAGGAGCGGGCCGACGAACTGGCCGACGCCATCGTCCGTGAGACCGGTTCGATCCGCGGCAAGGCCCAGTACGAAGTGCATGCCAGCCAGAACGAGCTGTATGAGGCGGCCGGTCTCGCCTCGCGGGCGACCGCTCAGATCGTGCCGTCGGCCAATACCGGCAAGCTCAACATCGTGCAGCGCATCCCGGTCGGTGTGGTCGGGGTCATCACTCCCTGGAACTTCCCGCTCGTCCTGGGCATGCGGGCTATCGCGCCAGCCCTGGCGCTGGGCAACACGGTGGTACTCAAGCCGGCCTCGTACACCCCGATGACCGGAGGCCAGCTGCTGGCCGATCTGTTCGAGACGGCCGGGGCACCGGCTGGCATCATCAACGTGGTGACCGGCTCGGGAGCCGATGTCGGCGTTGCCCTGGCCGCTCACCCTGACGTGGACATGATCCATTTCACCGGCTCGAGCGAGGTCGGCCGGGAGATCGGCGCGGTCGGCGGACGAGCTCTCAAGAAGCTGTCGATGGAGCTCGGTGGCAACGCCGCTTTCGTGGTCCTGGACGACGCCGACGTCGATCTGGCCAGCATGGTCGGTGCCTGGTCCAGCTTCCACTATCAGGGCCAGACCTGCATCACCGCCAACCGCCACATCGTCATGCGCTCGGTGGCTGATGCCTACCGGGTGGCCATCGCCGAACGGGCACGGCGCATGACGGTGGGTGATCCAGCCGGTGACGATGTGAGCATCGGCCCGGTCATCAGTGAGTCGCAGCGCGACAGAGCGCATGCCCTGCTGCAGGGAAGCCTCGAGCAGGGAGCGCGCATCGTCGAAGGCGGCACCTACGATGGCCTCTTTTACCGGCCCACCGTGGTCGACGAGGTCCGACCGGGCATGCCGCTATACGACCAGGAGATCTTCGCTCCTATCGCACCCATCACTGTCGTCGACACGGAGGAAGAAGCGCTCCGTCTGACCAACGAGACCCCCTACGGACTGGTCAACGCGCTCTACACCGGCGACCTGGACCGGGGCCTGCGCTTCGCCGAGCGCGTCCGATCGGGCATGGTCCACATCAACGACAGCACCGCCCTCGACGAAGCCCATGTGCCCTTCGGCGGCCTGGGCGCCTCGGGCATGGGTGGCCGGTCGGGCGGCGAGGCGAACCTGGAGGAGTTCACCGAGCGCCGCTGGATCAGCCTCCAGCGCACCACCGTCCACTATCCCTACTAGCTGGCGCCAGCGAGTCCACTCGGATAACGACCGACGCGTATGACGCTCACCGCCGAGCGTCTGAAGGTCGACCTGTTGGTGGCCGGCGCGGGCATGGCTGGCCTGTGTGCCGCAGCGGCCGCCGCCGAGGCCGGCGCGCGGGTAGGCGTGGTGGAGAAGCTGCCGCAGGTCGGTGGGTCGGCCGTCCTGTCGGCGGGCATGCTCTGGACGGCGCGCGACTTCACGGAGTTGCAGCAGCGGATGCCCGATGCCGATGCCGCCCTGGGTCGTGCCCTGACCAGCGACTTCAGCGCCGCGGTCGAGTGGGTGCGAGCGACAGGTACCGAGATGTTCGGGCCCATCGACGGACCCTACTTCGGGTTCGGAAGAGGCTGGCAGATCGATGTCGGTGGCCTCTTCAGCCGGTGTGTCCGGATCATCGAGGGTCGCGGCGGTTGGATCGTCCGGGATACCGCTGTCAAGCGGCTCCTGCGCGATGAAGCCGGCCGCATCCGCGGCGTGGCGACCCTTGGACCCGATGGCAGCCTGGAAGTGGACGCGACTGCGGTTCTGCTGGCGACCGGCGGCTTCCAGGGTGATCCTGCGCTGGTGGCGGCTTTCATCGGTCCGCACGCTGACCGCATGCTGGTGCGTTCCAATCCCGGCTCGGTCGGCGACGGCTTCCGCATGGCGCGCGATGCTGGCGCCAGCGCCAGCCGATCGCTGAGCGGCTTCTACGGGCACCTGATGCCCAGCCCCATCGATGACTTCGGGGAGCGCCACTTCCTGCCGCTGACCCAGTACCACAGCATCTACCTGGTGGTGGTCGACCGGAACGGTCGCCGCTTCATCGACGAATCGCGCGGCGATGAGTACACCAACCAGGCCCTCCTGGCACTACCCGATCAACGTGCCGTGCTGCTGGCCGACGACGCCATGCGCCAGCGATATGTGGTCACCGCGCCCTACCCGCGGGGAGAGGTCGTGGATCGCTTCGCCGAAGCCGCCCGGGCTGGTGCCCGCTACGCTGTCCGCCCTGACCTCGAGTCGCTCATCGCCGCCGTGGCCGAATGGGGAGTGCCCGCGGCGGACCTGCGCCGGACACTGGATGGTCACGCCCGCGCTGCGCGCGGGGAGGAGGTAAGCGTGGATGCGCCGATGCCCCGCCAAGCGGCCATGCTCGCCAGCCCACCCTTCCACGCCCTGGAGGTCCAACCGGCCATCACCTTCACGCTCGGCGGCATCCGGACCGATGATCAGGCCCAGGCCCTGGATCACGACGGCCGGCCGGTGGCTGGCCTCTACGCGGCGGGAGCAGATGCGGGCGGCGTGTACCACGTCGGCTACGGCGGTGGGCTGGCCCTCGGACTCGTGTTCGGTCGGCGGGCCGCCCACGCCGCGTTGGCGCTGAGCCAGTCCCCGGTCGGTCTGCGGTAGCCAGGAGGTACACGTGTCGGGCTCACCGGGCAACGACATCCCTGACGTCCTCATCATCGGTGCCGG
>Ga0136614_10003458_pt1 | contig 10114 bp, 8 predicted proteins | sample AntDrymUQ2792106_2_FD_106643 | JGI IMG/M metagenome (GOLD analysis project Ga0136614, IMG submission 106643) | Polar desert sand microbial communities from Dry Valleys, Antarctica - metaG UQ279 (21.06) | ecosystem: Environmental > Terrestrial > Soil > Desert | place: Antarctica: Dry Valley... | reverse complement strand
GTGTCGAGCGCCGCCGCGTCGCCGTTGAAGTCGGGGATTAATACTTCGACCTTGCCGTTTGGATTCAGCGCGCGCACCTCGCAAATCGTCTCGGCCCAGTGCGCCGCGCCGCCATCGGGCAGGTCGTCACGGTTCACCGACGTGATGACGGCGTGCGCGAGGTTCAGGTGGCGCACCGCCTCGGCGACATGGCGCGGCTCTTCGGGGTCGAGCGCGCCAGGCTGTCCCTTGCCGACCGCGCAGAACCCGCAGTGGCGCGTGCAGATGTCGCCAGCGAGCATGAAGGTTGCGGTGCGGTCCGACCAGCACTCGAAGATATTCGGGCAGCGCGCCTCCTGACAGACGGTGTGCAGGTTCAAGCCTTCGATTAGTTTAAGGACGTGATTCTGATTCGTCGGGTCGCCGATCTTGATCTTCAACCATTCCGGCTTCGGCCCGCGCTGGGGTCGCGTCGACGCCGAAGGGTTACTAATGACTTTTAGTTCGCGGCTCAATATTTTTTGCTCCACAGGAGATTATGACGAAGTTATTTTAGCATTCGCGTTGCGGAGTTGTCGTTTCATGCTGACACGAGACGAGCGAGCACATCCGCATCGACGTTACCGCCGGACAGTACCACCCCGATGCGGCGAATGTTTGCCGGAAGCTTTCCGAAAAGCACGGCGGCGGCGGCGACTGCGCCGGTCGGCTCGACGAGCGTTTTCATTCTGAACAGAATGAACCGCAGCGTCTCGATGATCTCGTCTTCTGACACGGTCAACACATCTTCCGCAGTTCGTTGCAGCACCGGGAACGTCAGCGCGCCGGGAGCTTGCGTGCGCATCCCGTCGGCGATGGTCGGCGGCGGCGGGATGCAGACGCGCTCGCCTTTGACGAATGACTGGCGCGTGTCGTCGGACAGTTCCGACTCGACGGGGAAGCAGCGAATCTGTGGCTTGATTCCTTTCGCCGCCGTGCTCGCGCCCGCAAACAATCCGCCGCCGCCGCACGGTGTCACCAGTGCGTCGATGTCGGGAACATCTTCGAGAAGTTCGAGCGCGCACGTCCCCTGACCGGCGATGATCAGGTAGTCGTCATACGGTGGCACCAGCACCAGCCGCTCGCGCTCCGCGATGTCACGCGCAACTGCCTCGCGGTCGTCGCGCTGCCGGTCATAAAGAATTATTTCAGCCCCGTACCCGCGTGTCGCGGCGAGTTTCGACTGCGGCGCGTCGGTCGGCATCGCGATCACCGCGCGCACGCCTGCATCGCGCGCCGCGAGCGCCGTCGCCTGCGCATGATTCCCCGACGAGAACGCGACGACGCCGCGCTGTTTCTCTTCTTCGCTGAGCGACAGAATCTTATTCGTCGCGCCGCGCATCTTAAACGCCCCCGCGCGCTGCAAATTCTCGCACTTGAAAAAGACCTCGCGCCCCGCCGCTTCGTCAAACGCGCGCGAGGTCATCACCGGCGTGCGGTGAATGAGCGGAGCGATGTGCGCGCGTGCCTGTTGAATTAATTTTAATGTAAGCATTGATCGTATGATTGTGAGTTGACCGGTTCCAGCCTCATCCCGAACACTTCCGCGAAGCGTTCGATGATGCGATCTTCGACTTCGCCCAAACTGATTTCACGCCCTAAGATTTCCTTCATCGAAGTGACCGGCTCGCCCTCGCAGGCGACGATCAGGTCAAAGAAGCTGAGGTCGGTCGTGACGTTCAAGGCAAAGCCGTGCGTCGTGACCCACCGGGCGATGTGGACACCGATGGCCGCGACCTTGCCTCGCTCGGTGTGAACGCCGGTCAGCCCCTTGATAAGAAAACTGTCGATATGGAAATCGGCGAGCGCGCGGATCAAGACTTCTTCGAGGTCACGCACGTAGCGATGAACGTCCTCGCGGTCGGGACTTAATTTGATAACAGGGTAGCCGACGAGTTGGCCGTCGCCATGGTAGGTGATCTTGCCACCGCGGTTCGTTTCGCAGACGGTGACGCCGCGCGCCGCTAACTCTTCCGGCGCGGCGAGCAGCGCGGACGCGGACGCGCACCGCCCGAGCGTCAACACATGCGGGTGTTCGACCAGCAGCAGCGTATCGGGCTGCTGTGCGCCGTCGCGAACGGCAAGTTCCGTTTCTTTTTGAAGCTTGAGCGCCGCGCCGTACTCCATCCGCCCGAGGCGGCGGACGCGGAGTGCTCGGGTGTGCGTCGCGGTCATGTGTGGTTCGGCCTTCACGAAGTTTGTGCGCTTATTGTAACAGTCGGCGCGCACCCGTTCCGAACCGCGCCGGTGCCACGTCTTTCGCGCGCGTCTGACGCTTGACGCGGTGACGCAAAGCGGGAATAGTTGGTTCTGCATTTCGTGCCACCTGCGATCAGTTTCGAGCGTCATGCCGACATGTTATCACTCCCCGACGCATTCGTTCGCTCGCAGCTTTCAGAATCAGTTCTCGTAGATTAAATCTTCTTAAGGAGGGTTCGTCTTGAAGTCTGCCTTTTCACTTGCTTTGGTCTTAACGTTATTGACCGCCGCCGCCGCCGCGACGAACGGCGCGTCCACGACCGGCGTCACCGCCAACACTACCCGCGCCGCCACAAGCACTCTTTCTGCCCAGACACGCGGGCGCCGCGTCGCCACACCGCAACGACGGCGCAGCCCGACAACGCGCCGCTCACCTTCGACCCGTGACCCCCAGGCCGTGGTCGCGGCGCGCGTGCGGGTCGCCGATCAGATTAAAAACCTGACGCGCTTCCTCTATGTTTATGGGCGGCTCTCGAAAGACTTTGAGGGATCCGAAGCACAATTGCGCGGCGGCGACTCGGCGCAGGCCGCCGCGCTATCGAACCGCACACGCGCGGGACTCCGCGACAGCTTGCGGAACGTGCGCGAAGGACTTGACCGACTCGAAGTTTATTTTCGCACCACGCCCGGACTGGAAGGTTACTATAGACGTGTGGCAGGTGTCGCCGCCGCCGCCGCCGCCGCTGAAGACAGCGCCGCCGCGAATCAACTGGACGCCGCCGGTCGGTCGCTTATCCAAGTGGTCTATCAGTTGACCGACGTGCTGCTGGAGTTATAAAGGAAAAGCAAAAGATCAGTGGCCGGGGCAAAGAGTTGGGGCGTCGGTGTTTTCAACCGACTCTCTGCTCCGGCGTTCCTATTTCGGTTGCGGGACGTAGTAGCCCTGCCGCGCGCGGATGCGTAAATCGGCGCGTGTGGGGACGCGAACCTTGATACCCAGATACTTGCCTGGCGGGGCCTGACTGTTCGAGTAGTATTGCACGAGGTACTGCGAACGCAACTCGGCAGCGATCTGGCGGAAGACTGCGCCTAAATCTTCCAACTCTTCAGGGACGAACGCGGAGCCGCCCGTCACTTCAGCCATTTGAGCCATGCCGTCCTGCGCGTACTTGCTGATATTGTTGAGCCGCAGCGATTGCCCGCTCGGATTGATCGAGTAGAAGACAGCGTCGGCGCGCTGCACCTCGCGCTGCACCTCCTGCAACACACGGTCGTTGATCTGCCGCCGCACCTTCGCCGAGGTCGTCTCCTGCTCTTCGCGCGTCGAGCCCACCGTCGCTTTAATCTTCTCGCTGTAGTTGTCTTCGCCATCACTGATGACGACGATCACGCGGCGATGACGCGGTGGCGACGACTGCGCAAGATAGCGCGCTGCTTCGATCACCGTGTCGTAGAACGCAGTCGGCCCTCGCGCCGGCTGGACGGCCAACAGACTCCGCGTGGCGATGTCGGCATTGGCCCGCGCCTGTTCGAGTTTCGGGGTAATGCCGATAGTGTAAACAGACGCCTTGTCCGCCGGCTTGAGAACTTCTTTCAGGAACCGCGACGCTGCCTCCTGCTCGAATGCGAAGCGCGCGTTGACGCTGCCGGAAACATCGATCAACAGCGCGAGTTCGATTGGCACCTGTTCAGGGTCGCCGACCTCTGCCACCTGCTGCGCGCGGCCCTCTTCTTCCAGTCGAAAGTCCGTCGCCTTCAAACCCTGCACCAACTCGCCCTTTGCGTCTGTCACAGAAACCGGGACAACGACCAGATTCGAAGTGACGCGGATCACTTCTTCGTCATCACCAATTACCTCAGCGGGAGGCTTACCGGGCGCACCCTTCTGTGCCCCGCCGCTGGCAGGCGGACGTTGTTGTTGCGGCGGCGGCGATGGTGCGGGCACTGTTGCTGTCGGCGGCGCGGCGGGCGGCGTCGATTGAGATGGAGATGTTTGAGTTGGCGACTGAGTGGGAGTTTGCGCGAGCCTCGGCCCGGACTCAGTCGGCGGTGTCAGCGTGACGGTGACGGGACGCGAAGTCGATTGAGCGGGTGTCTGCCCCGCCGCCAGCCTCGGCACCGCGATGGGCTTTGACGAAGCCGCTGGCGTTCGGGCCGCAGTTTTTTTCGCCGGCGAAGTTTTCTTCTTCGCGTCAGTCACCGCAGCAACGGCACGCTTCGGACGCGACGACGTTGATTTGGTCTGACTAAGACTCGCTGTAGCGAGCGTTGGCAGAAGCACCAGCACGCTGAAAAAGAGTGCTGGCGTCGATGGTCGGGTGAATCTGTTCTGCTTAATTATCACAGGGTCAATTCCTCGCGCGAAAATATAGAGACGGGTAAATTAAAAAACGAGTGACGGGGTGTGGAAAGCTTACCCCGTCACTCGTCATTTTGCCATCCGCCACTGTTCAGGCGGGCTTATTCAGGGTTACTGCTGGTAGAAGCGGGCGTCGTCATGTTCGGCGAGCCTTGCATGATGCCACGGTTAACCAGCACCTTCACCTCGACGCGGCGATTCTGCTGACGGCCTTCCTTAGTGGTGTTATCGGCAACCGCCTGCGCCTCACCATAGCCATACGGCGTGATGATGCGGCGGAGCGGAATATTGTGATTCTCGACCAGGTAACGGATCACGCTGTCCGCACGGCGCTGGCTGAGCTTGCGGTTTGCTTCGGTGCTGCCATCGGCGCTGGCAAAGCCACCGACTTCAAGTACGTAGCCCTTCGCGCTGGCGGCCTGCTTGGCAATCTCGTCGAGTTGCGTCTTGCCTTCCGGCTGAAGCACGGCGCTTCCGACCTTGAAGTTCACCGCGACGCTCTGCTGCGGAACATAATCATCAAGCGCCGAGATGCGTTCATTGGTCGCATTGACGCCAGCGATGGCCGAGTCAGCGGTGTCCTGAGCGGCCTTTGCGCCGCCGCGCGCCGCGTTCGAAACGGCGGCCAACTCTTCAAGCTGACCTGACAAACGCTGCGAGTTCTGCTCGACCTGACCGATTCTGTTCTCCGCGGTTCCGACGCGGCTCTCGACCGGATCGACGCGCGCACCGATGGAGCGGGCGACTCTCAACTCGGTGTCGGTGAAGCGGACCTTGTTAGCGACGAGTTGGCCCGAAGCGTCACCGCGACCTTCAACTTCCAGGCCGAGCCCGCGCAAGATCGCGGTGGTGCCATAGTTCTTGCCGCTGCGCAGGAAGCCGCCCTTCGTCTTAACGCTCGTATCATCCATCAAGCGAACGACCGTGTTCACGCCGTTCTCGTCCTGGATGGTGAACGTCTCGCTATCGCGGCGTGTGACCACGCCTCTGATCTTCACCTTTTCGCCGCTGGCGATGGTGCGCGAGCTTTCGCCCGGCGTTGCTTCGGTCCGCGTGGTGGAGCCGCTGCTGCTGGTCGTCCCTTGCTGTGTCCCGCTGGTACTGGTCGTCCCTTGCTGTGTCCCGCTGGTGCTGCGGTCGCTTGTGCTAGTACCGCTCTGATTGGTCGGCGTGGTGTTGCTGCGGTTGGCGTCAGTCTGTGCCAACGCTGCTGTTCCCAACGCCAGCACTAATGCGGACGTGAGTGATGCTGATTTTAACTTTTTGGATCCTAGTACATTCATATTTTTATCTCCATTGCGAAATTGTCGGGTAGCCCTATCGACGCTCCTCGCACTTCCGCAGGCTTAAGGACGGTCTCTCGTAAAACTTCGAGACTGTCGAGGTCTCCGGTTAACGTCGTGGGAGAACGCTGTCTGGCGCGAGCCGTTTCACTCGGAATCAATCACGAGGTTGCATTGTTTCTTCAGCGAATTGTTTCGCTCCGGATTCTGAGTCAACAAACTGAGCTAGTCAAGGTGCTTCGATGGAGAAAATGCGTATTTCGTTGCGCTTTGATTAATTATCATTGAATCACCACTTGATCGCAATATAACAGGCCTTTGTGAGACATGATGAGTGGGATTTCTCCATCATCTCGAATGCACCGCTGAGTGCGCCGAGGACGCCGAGCAGTGCACTGCTGTTCATTAGAATGATGAAGCTTTGCTTTCACATCTCCGCGCCCTCTCGCGTCCGCGAGCGGTGAAATTCCGAGAAGCTATTTAACTCGTAATCCTTAGACGGAGAACTGTCCCGCTTCCAGAAGTTGTTTAGTGTAACCGAGGAAGCGCTCGGCATCCGCACCGTCGATGATGCGATGGTCAAAGCTGAGGGCGAAGTAGGCCATCGTGCGAACCGCGATGTATTCATCACCCTCTTCGTTAGCGATGACCTTCGGACGCTTTTCAATCGTACCGACGCCGAGGATGGCGACCTGCGGCTGATTGATGATCGGCGTTCCGAACAAGCCCCCGAAGACGCCGGGGTTGGTGACAGTGAACGTGCCGCCGCCGACTTCGTCCGGCTTCAATTGTTTGGCGCGCGCGCGGTCGGCGAGGTCGTTCGCCGCGCGCGCCAGCCCCGCGATTGAAAGATCGTCGGCGCGCTTAATCACCGGCACGATCAACCCCCCATCGAGCGCCACCGCCAAGCCGAGGTTGATGTCGCGTTTGTATGTGATCTGGTCGCCGCTGACCTGCGAGTTGAATATCGGAAACTTGCGAATCGCCGCCGTGACCGCCTGGAAGATGAACGGCATGTAGGTGAGCTTCGTCCCCGTGTTCTGTTGGAACGCCGCCTTGTGCTGTTCGCGCAGGCGCGCGATGCGCGTCATGTCGATTTCATAGACAGTCAGGACGTGTGCCGACGTGCGCTGCGAGACGATCATGTGCTCGGCGATTTTGCGACGCATCACGCTCATCGTCTCGACGCGGTCGCCTGCGCCGGGCGGCGTTGCCGGCACGGGCGACATCGACGGCGCTTTCGCGGACGGGGCCGTTGTTGCGGCGGGTGCGACTGTCGGTGGCGGCGGCTGAATCTGCGGCGCGGGCGTAGCAGCAGCAGCAACGGTCGGTGTGGCACCCGTCGGCGTGGCGCCGGATTCGATGAAGCTCAGGATGTCATTCTTCGTGACGCGCCCGCTCATCCCCGTGCCTTCGAGTTGCGTGATGTCGACGCCGTGCTCTTTAGCGATGTTGCGCACCAGCGGGCTGGAACGGGCGCGCCGCAAATCCTCGGCTGTCTGCGCGCCGCCGTTACCACCGCTCGCCGCGCCGTCCGTTGCTCCACTCACTATCCCGGTTGTCGGGGCGGGCGTCGCCTGTGCTTCCTCTTTCGCGCCGGGACGCTGGTCGTCATAACTTCTACCGGCAACTTCAGAGACGGCGGCTTTGATAGGTGCGGTGTCGACTGCTCCTTGTGGCGAAGGTGCGTTTGCGGGCGCAGTTGAAGGCGGAGACGGAGGCGGGGGGGCGGAGACGGCAGACTGGCTCGCCGGCGACGTGCCCGCCGGTGCGGTAGCCGCCGTTACGGGAGCCGCGCCAGATGGTGCTGGGGGCGCGGGGGTGGGCGCACTCGCTTCCGCAGATGGACTTGCCGGCGCCGCACCTTCCGCGCCGTCACCGACAACCGCGACCACTACGTTAACTTCGACCGTATCGCCTTCCTTAAACTTGATCTCGGTCAATGTACCGGCGACCGGCGAAGGAATCTCCGCGTCAACCTTATCGGTCGAAATCTCGAACAGCGGTTCGTCACGCTCGACGCGCTCGCCGACCTTCTTCAACCATCTGGTAATTGTTCCCTCCGCAATGGACTCGCCCATCTGCGGCATCACGACTTCTGTACTCATAAACTCCTCCGTGACAAGTGACAAGTGACAGGTGACAGGTCAAAAGTATTTCTCTTGTCACCCGTCACCTGTCATCTGTCACGGCTTTTAATATGCTGCTAATTTCCGCGCCGCGTCCAACACGTCTTTGAGTTGCGGCAGGTGATACTCTTCGAGCGGCGGCGAGTACGGCACGGGCGTGTCAATGGCCGCGACGCGCACCACCGGCGCGTCGAGCCACTCGAACGCTTCTTCCGCGATGACCGCCGCGATTTCTCCGCCGATGCCACCCGTCCGCGCCGCTTCGTGCAGCAACAACGCCTTGCTCGTCTTCTTCACGCTGGTCAGAATCGCTTCCTTGTCGAGCGGCGCGAGCGTCCGCAAATCAATGACTTCAACGTCGAGTCCCTCGCGCTCCAACTCCGCGGCGGCATCAAGCGCGGTCAACACCTGCGCGCCGAATGTGATGATCGACAGGTCGCGCCCCTCGCGGGCGATTCGCGCCTTGCCGATCTCGACGATGTAATCATCCTCCGGCAATTCCTCGCGCAGGCGCGGCAGGCGGTAAAGTTTCTTATGCTCGAAGAACAGCACCGGGTCGGGGTCGCGGATCGCGGCTTTGATTAAGCCCTTCGCGTCATAGGCGGTCGAAGGTTCGACGATCTTTAAGCCCGGCGTGTTAAGGAAAAATGCTTCGGCGTTAATCGAGTGGAACGGCCCGGAGTGGACGCCCGCGCCGCACGGCCCACGGAACACCGTTGCGAGTCCCGCGCCCCAGCGGTATCGGCACTTCGCCGCGTAGTTGGTCAGCATGTCGAAGCCGCATGAGATGAAGTCAATGAACTGAAACTCCGCCACGGGCCGCATTCCCATCAACGCCGCGCCGCACGCCGCGCCGACAATCGCGCCTTCAGAGATTGGAGTGTCAATCACGCGCCCCTCGCCAAACTCGTCGAGCAATCCATCCGTCACCTTGAACGCGCCGCCGTACACACCGACATCTTCACCGATCACGAACACGGTCGGGTCACGCTCCATCTCTTCCCAGATGCCCTGACGAATTGCCTCGACGAACGTCGCCACGCCGCCACGCGACGGACGGTTGGACTTGTGCTCTTTTTTGGTTGCAGTTGACACTCTAAAAAGTCCTTGCTCGATGGTTACTCAACGCTTACTTCTTCCTTCTGCCAGCGGAGACTTCCCCAGTCCGGATTCTTGTTGTGGATGTGAGCGAGCAGGCAAACGGACGCAATAAACTTTTGCCACTTCTCAGCGTCTTCACCTTCGAGCGTCTTAACGATGGTTCGCCCGTTGTCTTCCTCGACTGTGAGTTCGACCTTGAGAGTTTTAGTCACCGCACGCCTCTCCGGGTTACTAACACTACGCAATGCGGCTCAATTCCCACCGAAAATTTTTGGTCTCAACGCGGGCGGGGCGATTGAATTATCGAACACGCCGTAAGCCGCCTTCTCCGGTTCCGGCATCGGCGACGATTCGGCCCATTCAACATCCTCGTCAATCTCGCGCTGCACGTCGGCCATAATCTCATTGAGCTTTTCGCGCGTTGCGACATTCTGCGAAATCAAATGTCGCTCGTAGCGATCTATCGGGTCTTTCCTCTCCCACTCGTCGAGTTCGCCCGATGGCAAATATCTCTGGTCGTCATGTTCGGCGTGGCCTTTGCGGCGATAAGTCTTCGCCTCAATCAAGACCGCGCCGCCGCCACCGCGCGCGAACTCGGCAGCCTTCTTCGTCACCTCGTAGCAGGCGATAACGTCGTTACCGTCAACGATGTGGCCGGGGATGCCGTAGCCGGCGGCTTTGTCGGCGAGGTCTTTGACCGCCGTCTGCTTCGAGGTCGGCGTCGAGTAGGCATACCAGTTGTGCTCCGCGATGATGATGACGGGCAGGCGCTGCACCGCGGCGAAATTCAGACCTTCGTGAAACGCGCCGGTGCTCATTCCGCCGTCGCCGATGTACGCGACCGCGACCAGATTCTTATGCTGCATCCGCGCGCCAAGCGCGATGCCGGTCATCACCGGAATCATGTCGCCGAGGTGCGAGATCGGGCCGATGAAACCTTTCGACATGTCGCCGAAGTGGATGTTCAAATCACGTCCTTCGGAAGGCCCCCACGCCTTCGCCATGTACTGCGCGAAAATCTCGCG
>Ga0136614_10003457_pt1 | contig 10115 bp, 16 predicted proteins | sample AntDrymUQ2792106_2_FD_106643 | JGI IMG/M metagenome (GOLD analysis project Ga0136614, IMG submission 106643) | Polar desert sand microbial communities from Dry Valleys, Antarctica - metaG UQ279 (21.06) | ecosystem: Environmental > Terrestrial > Soil > Desert | place: Antarctica: Dry Valley... | reverse complement strand
CAGAACGTGGGCGCAGGCATCCCGGTAGTGAGAGCGAGTCGTCGCGTAAATGACGATGTTGGTGTCGACGAAGAACAACTACTCGAATCGCCCTTCCACGAGCTCGTCGAGTTTGTCCGGAGCAACGTAGCGGGAGCGCCGAGCGACTATCGATCGATAGGCCTGTTCTCGGCTTCCTTCCGACACAACGCCGAAATGCTCGTCGACGGCCTCTCGGATGAGGGCGGTAACCGACGTCTTGCGCCTCTTCGCCTCATGCCGCAGACGGCGTCGTTGGTCCGGAGTCAGAAGAATTTGCAGCCGCTCACTATACATACACACAGTATACACATCCACGATTAGGGTAGTTGCGAAAGTCACCCCGACCCACCTTGGCAGGGGAGGAAGCTGGTGCCCTTACATCCTTTTCCTGCGTACGATCGATTTGGGCTATTCTTGGCAACCGGCGATCTCCCGCGCCGAACCCCCGCCCCGATGCTCACGCAACCGGACGATGGGGGCAAAGGGGCTCTGCCTCGGGAGGCTTCGGTCCATCGGATCGTGAGCCGCAGGTCCAGGAGAGCGTGAGTCTCGAGGCCGGCGGTCGCGAGGAGGAAGAGATGACCGAAGACAAAGCTCGCAAGCGCTCGATCCGCACGCGCATGGCCAAGACCGGCGAGAGCTACACCGCGGCGCGTCGCCACGTCGTTAAGTCGAAAGAAGAGCCGAACCGACGCCTATCCCTGGATCTCGGGAAATCCGACGAATCGATCAACGCGCGGCTCCGGCAAGACGTGGGACGAGTGGTTCGCGATCCTCGATTCCTGGGGAGCAAAGGAGCGCACCCACACCGAGATCGCACGCTACGTGCACGAGGAACACGACGTGTCCGGCTGGTGGGCCCAAACAGTCACAGTCGGTTTCGAGCGCGGACGCGGCATGCGAGGTGTCAACGAGCAGGCCAGTGGATTTTACGTGGGGGTGTCGAAGACTGTCCCGGTTGGGGTGAATAGGCTGTTCGAGGAGTTCACCGACACAAGGAAACGGAACCGGTGGCTCGAACCCGGGACGCTCCGCACGCGAACCTCACAGCCGGGCAAGTCGGCTCGGTTCGATTTTCGAGATGGGGAGAGCCGAGTTCACGTCTATTTCGTGTCCAAGAGCAGATCGAAGGCGAGCGTCAACGTGCAGCACGAACGCCTGTCCGATGAGGAAGCTGTCGAGGAGATGCGAGCGTTCTGGAAAGAGCGACTCGGTGAGCTTGCCCACAGGGTTGCCCGGTAGGGCCTCGGCTGGAAGAGGCGATCGTCAGCCGAGCAGCGTCTGGACGACGTGCAGGTGGAACTTCGTTGCGAGCACGAGGTCGTCGACATGGATGCGCTCATCGACGTTGTGGAAGCCGGAGTGGTAGATGTCGAGCGGGGTCGCGCGGACCGGCCAGATGCCGTATGCGACGGTGCCGAAGCGCTCACGCATGAAGTGTGAGTCGGTGAAGCCGGTCGAGATCACGGGCAGCAGAGTGACCTCGGGCTCGTGCTCGGCGAACCACGACGAGCACGCCGCGAACAGCGCAGTGTCTATCGGTGCGGCCGTGCCGCCGGTTGGCTCTTCGAGGACGTCGAGCTCGTAGGCAACGTCGTCGCCGAGTGCCTCGCGAAGCTCGGCCACGAGGTCGTCGGGGGTGGTGCCGGGCAAGACGCGGCAATCGAGCTCGGCCGAGGCGCGGCCGGGGATTACGTTGCGTGCGCTCGACCCGCGCAGGCGCGTCGGAGCGATTGTCGTAGCGAACAGCGCCAGTAGGTCGTGGCGCGAGCCGGGCTTGAGTGCGACGGCGCGTTCGAGGTTGCCATCGAGGTCGTCGCCGAGTGGCCCGATCAGGGTTTCGAGAAGGCGGCGGGTCTCGGGCAGCAGGCGCCGCCTCGGACGGTATCTGCCGATGCGATCGAGCAGGGCAGCCAGCCTCAAGACCGCGTTGTCGGCGGCGCCCGGAATGGAGGCGTGCCCGGCCTCTCCGACGGCGGTAAGGAGTACCGGCAGCGTCGTCTTCTCCCCGATGTTGATCGGGACCATCACGCGCCCATCGGTCAGCTCCTGGCGGATCCCCCCGCCCTCGTCGATCGAGAAGTCGGACCCGATCTCGGGGCGCTCGTTGCGCAGCCATTTGAGGCCGACCTCGTCGCAGCCGTCCTCCTCGTCTGCCTGTGCGACGAACCAGAGGTCCCCCCGCGGTTTGAACCCGCCGCGCGCGAGCAGGGACATCGTGACAGCGCGCGTGGCGGTCTCGTTCTTCATGTCGGTCGCACCGCGCCCCCACACGTAGCCGGCGTCGTCCAGATGGCCGTCGAATGGAGGATGGGTCCAGTTGGGCTCATCGGCGGGGACGACATCGGTATGTCCCAACAGCGTCAGAGTCGGCCCGTCACCGGTGCCCGGGATCTTGGCGACGAGGTTTGCGCGCCTGGGATCGCGCGCCACTAGCTCGCAGTCGATCCCGGCCCCCTCGAGGTATAGGAGCAGAAGCTCGGCCGCGGGGGTCTCGTTTCCCGGAGGGTTCGAGGTGTCGACCCGCAGCAGCTCGCGCAGGAGCCCGACGGCCTCGGACCGGATGACGTCGTCGGGATAGCTGATCACGGCCTGACCCTCTCACGAGCAGAGGCATGAGTCTGTCTAAGACTGTGGTCCAGCCCTGGTACTACAAAGGCCTTGTGGTACAAGGCGAATGTGGTGCCTTCTGGACCGTGGGTTCCTGAGGTCGAGTCCGCCGCCGGTCTGTGTCGTGGCGATGCCCTCGTCGATGTGAAGACCGCCGGTTCGGATCGACGTTCACTCCGAACCGGATTGTGTCACGAGCTGCCTCCCTCCATGAAAGGCCATTGAGACCATGTGCGCAGGATCGCGGCGGTGTGCTCCTCCTCGTAGTCGAGGTGAGTGAGGAGGTCGGCTGCGAGCTGCTCGAGTCGCGCCCACCAGCCGGGCGCGATGCGCGGGTGAGTCGGCATCTGCCAGTTGCGCGGCTGCATCGTCGACCTCGTCGAGGAGCCCGGCGACGTTCTCATGATCGGTCTCGAGCTTGTCCACGACCGGATTAATGGCGGGGTCGGCGGCGCGCAAAGCCGGAAACCACGCGTGCGACTCGAGCGAGTGGTGCGAGTGCACGAAGCGGCAGTAGTGCAGGCAGTTGACGCGGAGCTGCCACAGCGGGCCGTTGGCGGCGAGCGACTCGATGCCGGCCCTTATCTCGAGGGCCGGAAGACCGGCAGGGATCTGCTCGGCCATCTGCCGAACCGTGGTCAGGTCGCGCCGGATCAGGTCGTGCACCCACTTGAGCTCGCGGACCAGCGCGTCGCCTCGGGTAGTGGGAGTGCCGTCATTCATGACCGTTTCCGTCTCGTTGCTCGTCGAGCTCGGCGATTAGTCGCTTGGGGGCGACCTCCCGGTACGCGTCGACGACGATATCGGCGACTTCGTCCCAGCGGGGGTCGCGATCGAGATACACCCCCAACCAGCCGCGCCCGCCGACATAGGGCGGGCGAAAGAACTGCTCGGGTTCGGCTAGTACCAGCTCTTCCTGCGCGCCGTCGGGGGCCGCGCACCAGAGCGCGACGCGGCATCGTGGTGATGGTTGGCGTAGGTCACGAACAGCTTCTTGTCGCGCACGAACCACGCCGGCTCCCCGTGACTGATGCGCTCGGTCGTGTCCGGCAGCCCTAGGCACAAGGGGCGCAAGCGTTCGAGGGAATCGTCCATCCACCCAGGTTACGGCCGCTGCGTTTGAGGCCCAGACCGGCCGGAGGGGTCGGTGAGGTAGAGCACGGTGGCGGCCAGTGCGCAGCCGAGTGTGTTGAAGAGAAGGTCGAAGCCGGTGTTCACGAAGCCGCCGACGTTCGAGCTGGGATCGATCCGGGTGACGAGGAACTCGATTGCCTCGTTTAGCGCCCCGAAGCCGAGTCCGCCGAGCAGAGCGAGAACGGAGCGCGCAGCGGCTCGATCCTTCATGATCACGTCGCCGAGCACGTCCCAGCAGGCGGCCGTGGCGAAGCCGAAACCGAACGCGTGCACGATCTGGTCGAAGCGTAGCGTGCCGGGAATGAGGTCGAAGCGGTAGAGCACATCTCCGCCGACGCTCAGCAGCCCTCCCGCCATGTGCGCAACCCCCCATATCGTGAGTCCCCAGAGCGTGATCGGTCGCAGCCGAAAATGCGAGTAGGTCATCACGACAAGGGCAAATGCCACCACCATGAAGACGGCGTAGAAGCTCGTCTGGCTCAGATCCGAAGCGAGCCCGAACGCGACGAAAGCGACGAGATATCCGACGGAGGCGATGCTCAGGATTGGCTGCTCTGTAAGAAGTCGTTTCAACGGTCTCCTTCGCTTGCGCAACTGAGATCAGACCACGGACACGCTCCCAACGCCGGTCCGCATCCTTGGAGTGATCACGCCATGCAGGGGTGAGATCGGCCCCGACATGGCCGCGGCCGGCGGAAGAGTCGAAAGGGCAATGGCCCATCTCCAACAGGCTCTGGCCGAGTGGTCGTTAAATGTCGCTATACAGCATCTGACGACCACTCGGCAAAATAAGCCTGCTCGAGTGCGAAGGCGAGAACCATCGTGCTGCTCGCGTCTTGGCGAGGCTCGGTGACTGCATGTGGAACGTGGGTCGGATCGAAGATGGCGTCGAGATGATGGAGGCTGCAGAATCAAAGGAGGTACAGGAGCGAGGCGCTTTCGCGGTCGGGAAGGCGGCGGTGCTGCGTACCCGCGGCAAGGGGCGGGAGGCTCTGGAGATCGTGCAGACGGCACTCGCCGCCCGCGAGACGGTCGGAGTCACGTCGGAGCTATTCCGAGAGGGAGCGATAGAGGCTATTGAGACAGCCCTTGCGGTGGGCGACGAAGACGCCGTGCGCAGTGTGTTGGCAATCATCGACGGAACCCCGCGCGGCAAGCTCCCTACATCTCTGCTCGCCCAATCGCACAGGGCCAAGGGCCGTCTCGCCCTGCTGAACGGCGACGCGGCCGAGTCCGAACGGCTGCTCGAAGAAGCTTGTGGGCTCTTTCGGGAGTTGGCAATACCTTTTTGGTTGGGCGTCACGTCTCTGGAGCTGGGGGAGTGCCTGTGGGGGCAGGGGCGCGAACAAGAGGCGTCTCCGTTGCTCGACGAGGCGCGGGTCAATTTTCGAGCGGCTGGGCGCGGCCCCCTGGCTAGAGCGGGCCGGCCGCCTTGCACTGGAGCCGGGGATTCGAGCCTAGAGGTCCGTCCCGTTCATTGGAGATCCACGTACTCTGGCGTGGGCGAAGCTCCAAAGGACGTGGAGCGGCGGGCCTGCTAGCCGGTCCGTTCGGTGCAGAGAGGAATTCTCGCGGATTAGTGCGCGCGATATCCGCCACTTCGTCTCACCCGCTAGTTAGGGTCATCACATGAGTCGCCCCAGGATCTACGACGAGCCGCGAATCGCAACGGCGATCCGCCTGCCGGCCTCGCTCCGGGAAGAGCTCCATGCCGTGGCGACGGAGCGGGACGTCTCTGTCAACTTCCTCGTGACGCGCGCCATCTCCGACTATCTGCGAAGGCTTTCGCCACCTTGTGCCGAGGGGCCATGGGAAACGCAGCGCTATCCATTTGACTCGGATGGGAGGACAGTGTCGTGACGACCGCGGCGATGGAGGAACCGCGAAATGGACGAGTCCGTCGTCCGACTGCGACCGCTCGCTTCGGGTCGTCGCGACGAGAGAGCCACGACGCATCCGCCTTCTACGGGCGGTTCGTCGCTCCGGAGCTCTCCAACGACACAGCGGTCGTCCGTCCGAAGGACCTGGACGTCTTCTACAAGCACGATGCTCGTGACATGAGCAAGGTCGAGTCGAACTCCGTGGCGCTGGTCGTGACCTCGCCTCCCTATTTCGCAGGGAAGGAATACGAGGAGAGCCTGGGTAAGAACGGCGTACCGGGCTCCTACTTTGAGTATCTGAAGCTGTTGCACGACGTGTTCGAGGAGTGCAAGCGTGTCCTGGAACCCGGGGGACGGATCGCCGTAAACGTGGCCAACCTCGGCAGACGGCCCTTCCGCTCGCTCGCCGGTGACGTGACCGAGATCCTCCAGGAACTCGGACTTCTTCTTCGCGGGGAAGTCGTCTGGTGGAAAGGTCGTGCCGCCGGCAGCTCATGCGCGTGGGGAACGTTCCAGCGACCGGGCAATCCCGTTCTACGGGACGTCACTGAGCGGATCGTGATTGCCGGTAAGGGCCGTTTTGACCGGGCATTGAAGCCGGAACTGCGGCACAAGGCCGATCTCCCGTCGACGGCGACGATCTCGCGCGATGAGTTCCTGGAGGCGACTACAGATCTGTGGGAGATCCCGCCCGAGAGCGCAACCCGTGTAGGCCATCCCGCGCCCTTTCCGGTCGCACTCCCCAAGCGCTTGATTGAGCTCTACACGTACGAGGGCGACGCAGTGCTCGACCCGTTCATGGGATCGGGGAGTACCGCTGTTGCCGCGGTCCGTACCCACCGCCACTACATCGGTTTTGAAACCGATCCGTCTTATGTCGCTCGCTCGGAGGAGCGCGTCGGTGAAGAGATCGAACGGATTCATCGCCATGAGGCCCTCGAGAGAACCCCATTCCGCGTGCACCTTCCCGCCGTCAAGTCCGCCGACGACAGTGAGGACTTTCAGGCTCGGGCGGTACGCGAGGGCAGGCAGGCAAAGGATCTGGCGGGGATCTTGCTTACCAGCTGCGGATTCAGTGACATTCGACCTGATGTCAAGGTCGCTGGCTTGGGGATCAAGCTGAACTTCGTTGCCCTCGACCATTTCGGCGATGAATGGGCATTCGACGTTTCAGGCGCCTTCACATCCAGCCGCGCTGGTCTCAGACGCACGGACACCCTGTGGAAGGCACTGGGCAAAGCCGCGGTGCTCCATGAGCGTCGTGAGGACCTTCCACTCGTACTTCTCACCACGGACGCGCCGGCGCGAGGCAGTGCCGGCGCGGTCGCCCTCGGCGTGGTTAGAGGCCCCGGCCGCCCGGTTTTCGATCTGATTGAGCTGCTTGACGGCACGGGTCAGGAGCGGCTCCGCAACTACGCGCTACGGGGGCGGCCCAACCGCTGAGATGCCGTCCGACCGGACGTTCGTCACGGAGTTGGCCACCGGCCTCGGGATGGTGGAAGGTGAGGATCCGGCTACCATCATCGCCCGGCGTCCGGCTGCGCTGGTCAATCTCACAGAAGGTGACTGGGAGCGGCTTGCTGAGCTCTGGCGCTCGGGATGCTTTGCGTCCGAATTTGTCGCAGGTCTCCTCAACGGGCGGGCCTTCTTGACCGCAACCGGCGCCCTCAATGGCCGGCGCCCGAGAATCATTGAGTGGACCGGTGATCGTCGACCTCCCGGCGACGAGGTCGTTCCTTCAGATCTCCGTATCGACCACGTCTACCTGATCAGCTGCAAGTACCTCTCAAGGATCCTTCACAATCCGAGTCCAGCCCGTCTGGTGGAAGGTCTTCTGTCGCAGGCTCCGGTTGATGACCGTCGTGACTGGTATCAGCGCGTCGCCCCGGTCGAGTTGCAAGACCTCTACCAGGCATGTATTCCTTTTGTGGAAGGAATGTCTTTTCCCGTTCCCGTATCCGACCTGGCCCGGGTCCAGAGACGACACCTCGCCCATGCCCTGCGTGGCGGATGGCCGGCTGATGCGATGTACTTCTACGCACGGCTTTGCCGGGTCGTCTCCGAAGCGACTGCCGAGTTGTGGACAGCCCACATCAGATCAGGGAATGTCGAAGCGATGGTCTGGCGGCTGCTACGCATTGGTTCGGCCCCCTACTTCATTCTCGGATCCAGTCGGCATGGTTCCATGAGACTCAGGATCGATACGCCGTGGGACTGGCGCCAGGCCTACCGGCTTCGCCGGTTCGACGTTGCTCCCCAGGAGGGAGGCCAGCCCCGCGTCCGATGGACGGCGGTGTATGAGGTGAGGGAGACCGCGGAGGAGCGGACCGTGCATGGTCACGTGGAGATCCGGTGGAGCCATGGGCGATTCGGTCAGCCTCCTGAGGCGAAGGTATACCTGGACTCAGCGCACCAGGATGTCCCCGGCTACCACTCTTTGTGAGGCGGGATGAACCAGAGCAAGCCATCCCAACTCATTACGGCGGCTTGAAGGAATCGGGCCAGGGTAGTCGCGAACGCATCTAAGTCATCCCCAGAAAGGAGAGTTGACACATGGCCGAACCAGCTAGCACCGAGGATTACCTCTCTCAGGTTCCCGAGGAGTCGCGGGCCGCTCTGGAGAAGCTCCGCAAGACGATCAAGGCGGCCGCGCACAATACCGGGAGCCAATGTCGGCGGGACTCATAGCTGTCATTCGGCACTCACAATTCCCACGGCCCACGAACGCGTCAAGCGAACGAGGTCGAGAGCGGCCCCTCGATTGATCGGGGGAGCGGGGTTAAAGAACGGGTAGCGGTTCTGAACTGCAAACGGAGTAAACCACTGCACGTCCATGATCTCAGGAGGGATCTCATGTCCGAGAGTCTCCGCCTTTCCAACAGCGCTCCCACTCGGACACGGTAAGCATCTGCTCATCAATTTCAGGCACTTAGCCCCACTAGTTGTTCGACCACCTGGATTAGCTTGCGGCGTTCATCGGTTGTGAGGCCGGGACGATCTATCGCCCACTTTTCCAACCATGTCATATGAAGTTACACTCCACTAGATACTCCCACTGAGAATCGAGCCACTCTTTATTCGCATCCATCCACTCTTGGCCTTCTTCTTTGCGCACGTCGCCCTAAAACTGTTTCCCTTAACTCAGCGTAGTATTCGTCTGTTGTGCTCATCTAAACTCTCCTTAAACCTTCGCAGGGCAGTAAAGCCGCCTTTGAGTGTCACTTTTTGCTTTCACGCTCCCTGACCAATCGCGCCAACTCGGCCTCTAGCTTCTCGCGTGTGTCAAACTTGCGAAGGTGATCTAGCTCACCTTGTTTCTTGCCTAGAAGGCGCTCGGCTAATGCTATTGCATCCTTGTCATATATCTTCATTTCGGACTCTCCTTTCCTTTGCCTCTATTACTGGTTGGTCGAGGATGAACCACTCATTCCGAATCGCTTTGATAGCTATTCGAGCAATCTCCCGACGTTGCGGTTCCGTGAACCATCCTGGATTCTGGTCATGGGCGCGTGTCGGCCGTGACGCATCCATTGCGAGGACTGCCTTGATGTACTTCTCGGCGGCTTGCTGTACTTGAAATCCGAGATGGATTCGGATACTTCTGTGGCCGTCACTAGCTTGCTGAGGAGCACTTTATCCTCATCGCCCTTCTGAAGGAAGGCCCGGGCGAGTTCAAGCGGCGTCATAGAGGACTCGTCCCTGACTAAGCGCTTCATTGATGATGTGACCCACGACGTCGCCCCATTCGTCGACATCGGCGCGCGAGAATACCAAGATGTCGATCGATGGCCTGCCCTTGAGGCCTCGGAGAGCATCGTAGGCGCGCACCATCTCGGCGTGCTGGTCGGCGACCTCGTCCATCACCACGAGCAGATCGAGGTCGCTGTCCTCGTTCATCTCTCCGCTTGCCCCGGAACCGAAGAGGATCAGTTTCTGTGTCGACATCTCTTGGATCAGCGCCTCGGTGACGTCATCAGCAAAGGCAGGCTTCTTGGGGCCCGGCGGAGTGCTCTCGACGTTGTCACAGAAGTCCGGACTCATCGAGCTTCTGGATCGTGTTGGGAAATCGAATCGGTCCAGTACTTCGCCCATGTTGGACGAAAACCCACTGATGTAGTTGTTGAGTTGATCTTGAGGTTGGGTGCGTCGGCCAAGCTTGTCGAAGTCGTAGCGAGAGGGTTGTAGAAAGCGTACCCGGAGGCCTTGCGCAGCAGTTGGTCCGGGTTCTCGAGGCCCTTGCCCTGCATTCGCGCATTGGTTTCCATGACCTTCTCTTTGGTTGAGGCGAGTACGCAATCAAGGCGCCGGAGAACGGTGAGCGGAAGGATGATGTCCTGAGACTTGCCGCGCCTGAAGGTGTCGCGAATGAGATCCGCAACGCCCCATATGAATGAAACGATCTGGCCGTGGTTCACGTCTTCTTGAAACCTCCTCCTCTGAGGACAATGGTAACGAGCCGGTGTGGCATCT
>Ga0136614_10003455_pt1 | contig 10119 bp, 10 predicted proteins | sample AntDrymUQ2792106_2_FD_106643 | JGI IMG/M metagenome (GOLD analysis project Ga0136614, IMG submission 106643) | Polar desert sand microbial communities from Dry Valleys, Antarctica - metaG UQ279 (21.06) | ecosystem: Environmental > Terrestrial > Soil > Desert | place: Antarctica: Dry Valley... | reverse complement strand
TCCGGCATGGATTGCCGGAATCCAGAGCACATGGACGTAGGTGCTGTCCTGCATCCTGGACCCCGGCAATCCCTGCCGGGGTGACGAATCACTTCGATTTAACGTGACTGACTACTAGGCGCCGATGTCGCAGGCCCCCCCCGGCAGCCGTCTAGACGCCCTGGAGAAACTGCTGAAGCAGGGGCAGGACAGCGCCCTCCTGCGTTTCGGTCTCGGGCGGGCATATCTCGAGGCCGGGCGGATCCAAGAGGCCGTCGTACATCTGGAGGCCGCCGTCACGCTCGATCCCGGCTATTCTGCCGCCTGGAAACAGTACGCACAGGCTTTGGTCCAGAGCGGCCGGACCGAGGAGGCGGCTGGGGTCTACGAACGCGGGATCACGACCGCAGAAGGCCGCGGAGACTTGCAAGCGGCAAAGGAGATGGCGGTATTTCTGAAGCGGTTGCGACGCCTGGCGGAGAAAAACGCGCCGACGAAACAGCCTCCGGACGGGGTTTGAAGGAATCGCTGCAAATCATACCAACGTGGCGTCCAAGCTGACCATTACGTTGGATCGAAGTGCAGAGCGCGCATTGGCAGATCGCGCGGAGCGATTAAAACCGCACGGCCCGCCGATTCAACTAAATCCATTTGAGCGGGCCATCCACTTCCTTCGCGGAGTCAACTCGCGCGCTACAATGGCGCTGCCGGCTTTCTATTTGTTCCATGGAGCAAGCTCCGCCGGTGCTAGACCTTGCGCCATAGAGGGTTACCCTGGTGTAGTCCTTAGGAATGCGATCAAGTTCTCTTCAGTTGGTACGGTCTCTCTTTCTTGTAGGAAAGCCTTCGACCACGGGGCAAATGGCCTAACCGGAGCAAACTTCGCCAAGACGCCGGATGAGACCCTGAAAAAGGTCGCCGAGTACTAGTCTACAAAGTCGGGTCGATCGTTTCAAGAAGCCCTTGCGGCCCTTGATCTACTCAGATCGATTTTCTGGGATTGCGCTAGAACAGACCTGGTCGATCAGAGCGATCGAGTCGCCGACATCGCCGCGCAGCTCGACCAGGAGGCGGGCCGGAAGGTCGCCCACCCGTTCCTCGGGAACGTCATCGACGAAGACTTCCGGCGCCGGGTCTATGACCAGATCGCGGAGAGCCTGGGCCTCGTCAGGATGATCCGCATGCAGAGGCAACTTATTTCGACACGCTTGACGAAGCTTCTTTGAGTGTCGCAAGGCAGTTGTTTCCCACCACGCCGGACATTCGCCTTTTTCAGGAGATCAAGATCGAAATGCAGTCGCGACTTTGCTGGCAATGGGGAACTGAACAAGGGCGACAGATGATACTTGAGAAACTACCGTATGCGATCGGTTGGTTTTGACGGGACAGACGGCATATTCGACGTATGTCAGTCGCTGCTGCGGACGCAAGTTCGGACGTTCGATAAGCCCAATGAGGAATTGACGCCCAACAACGGCATCCAGGGGACGCACAACAGCGGCGCTGCGCTTGCTGTTGCGCGCCCCTGATGCCGGGCGTTGGGCACTCTTTCATGTACGTTTCTTGCCGCATTAGCACAGATTCCCACACGCTGACGGACTCCGCGTTCCGCGTACTCAAACTCCCATCCTCTACCATCCGCGTCGGAGACGTAAGTGACAATGGCTTCGTCCTTCACGTGCAAAAGGTGGAAGAAAATACGTCGCAACAGACAAAAATACTTATGGCACACCATGTAATACGTGCATTTGTCGTTTCTATTAACGTGGCATCATTCGGCATGTTCTATTGGACCGATGAGCCTTGGGTCCACCCCGTATTTCAGATCTCTGAAAGTCCCGAGAGCCCACCTCACAGCAGCCATGCCCTGATAGCTCAATCCAAGGACACATGTCCTTCGGTCGTTCCACTAACCGATATCGATGTACAGAATTCAATCCTAATTTTCGGAATACTTGTGAGAGAGCCAATTCCAACTTTCGAAACCGAGTATGCGAAAGGCCTATTGTTGCTCCGAATGAATTTTTGCGATATTGACTTTCGCCGAGAAGCTTTCCTCTGCTTCTATCGAGGTTTGGAAAACTTTGTAGTCACCCGAATTCTTCGAGTCAATAAGCTTAGAAATGAGCTGCGAGACTTGCAGCGCGCTCTCGCTCAAGTGGGAGCATCCCCTGAAGCGATCGATGAACTTCGGGAGTTGTATACCACGCGTTCTAGTCAAGTGGCTCATGCTCAGGTTTCCCCTCGCGAGCTATCGTTTGAGGAAGTCATGAAAGCCAAGCTATTCCTTGATTTTGCGATGCATAAGACATTCAAGGCGCAGGGAGTTAAGTTGATGGAGGCGCAGCCCGCTATGACAGGGCGGAAGCCCCGCAGGGGTGTTCCGCCGAATGACTGAAAGGTTATAAGGCCCACCTATGCCGGATTACCGCCGTTACCGTGTGCCGGGAGGCACTTACTTTGTTACCATCAATCTATTGGAACGCCGGGCTGACCTGTTGGTGCGGCATATCGAATGGTTGCGGGAGACAGTGAAGTGCACACGAGCCGGTCGACCGTTCCATATCGATGCCTGGGTCGTGCTTCCCGATCACATGCATTGCGTGATTACCCTACCACCGGGCGATGATGACTTTTCTAATCGCATCTAGGCGATGAAAATTCGTTTTGTACAGGCGCTGCCACCAACGGAGGGGCGTTCATTGATACGAATGGCGAAGGGTGAACGTGGCATCTGGCAACGAGGTTTTTGGGAGCATGCTATTCAGGACGAGGGAGATTATGCGCGCCATTTGGACTACGTGCACTTCACGCCGGTCAAACATGGTTATGTATCGATGGTTGCGCACTGGCCCCATTCGACATTTCATCGGTGGGTGAAGACAGGTGCTTATCCACGCGATTGGGGTGGCGAGGGTCCGTTAAATGTTGCTGCCGGCGAGCGTAGACGATAATCTGGTGACGTGTCATTCGGGCGGAACACCCCCTGCGGGGCTTCCGCCCTACCCGGGCTGGGCCTGACCGGAAAGCTCTCAATGAACCTTGCGTCCACCGCATTGCTCGCTCTGGCAATGTCAACCGATGCCTTCGCGGCCGCTGTCGGCAAAGGGACCGTTCTTCAAAATCCCCGCTGGCGCGAGGCGCTACGAACGGGTGTAATCTTCGGGACGATCGAGGCGCTGACGCCCATCATCGGCTGGCTGCTTGGCTTGGCCGCCGCCAAGTACGTCACAGCGTGGGATCACTGGATTGCCTTCGTCCTGCTCGCTGGCCTTGGCCTGCGAATGATCCTCGCAGGCCTGAAGGTTCCGAAGGAAGACGACTCGCCTAAGCCCAGCCGCCATTCCTTTTGGCTACTAGCCGTGACGGGGTTTGCAACCAGCATCGACGCCATGGCCGTCGGTGTTGGTCTAGCCTTCCTCGACGTCAACATCGTTCCCATCGCCGCCGCTATTGGCCTGACAACGTTTCTGATGGTAACTGCTGGCGTCATGCTCAGCCGCATGCTGGGTGCAGTCGCCGGCAAGCGAGCCGAGATCGTGGGAGGACTCCTTCTCATCGGTATTGGTATGGCGATCTTGTACGAACACCTCGGTGCAGCTTGAGCGCGATCTCTCCGTGACACTCCCCAATAGCAACCAGATGGGCAGGCGGAGGCCCCGCCTGTCTCGATCATTCCAAAGCCGGCGCTTTTCGATAGAAAGGGGCCAGATTAAAGGGGCCAGGCTCGGTTATTTTGTGCTAGGATGGGTTCATGCCTCGCCGACAACGCGTTCACTTGGATGATGTCCCGTTGCACATCGTACAACGTGGCCATAACCGCGAACCATGTTTCTTTGGCGATGAGGACTGTTATACGTATCTGCATTGGCTCGGAGAGGCGTTGACGGAGACAGGCGGACAGTTGCATGCCTATGCACTCATGACGAACCACGTGCATTTGCTGGTCACGCCCCAGAGGGCTGCGACGGTACCTAAGCTTATCATTTCGCTCGGGCGGCGCTACGTACAGTACATTAACACGAGTTACCGTCGGACCGGCACGCTATGGGACAGCCGGTACAAGTCTTCGCTTATACAGGCCGAAACATACCTGCTCACCTGCATGCGTTATATCGAGCTCAACCCGTTACGATGGTGGAGGATCCGGCGCATTATCGTTGGACAAGCTATCGAGCCAACACGCTCGGACAAACGTCGCCGCTTTAAGTCCCTCACTCGGTTTACCTTTCATCGCGCGGCCAGGCCTTGCTCCCGCCTTCTGATCTGCCCCATCAGGTTGAGCCCCACCTTGGCTTCGCCGTCGCGGTTCGCAACTGCCCTCGCAGGCGGCTCCATTTCAACCTTGCGCGGGGGCAAGACGAATGCTTGGCACGGCTTCCACCACCACTTCCTCGTACACCGCCCGCATCCGCTCCACCACCCGCGAGTACAACCAAGTTCTGCGCACCTCGCGGGCAGCGGCCTGTCCCAACCGTTGACGGAGGGATGGGGCCTTGACCAACCGGACGAGGGCATCTGCAAGAGCCCCTGCGTCGCGCGGCGGGAAGAGCAGGCCGGTATGCTCGTGCGCGAGGATTTCCGCCGGTCCACCCACATCCGCGGCCGCGATCGGCAACCCGTACAGCATCCCCTCGAGCACCACCATCCCGAACGGCTCGTACCAACTGGGCACGACCAAGACGTCGGCCTCACGGTACCAGCGCGCCAGCGCATCCGGGGAGAGCCAGCCGGTGAAGTGCACGCGGTCCCGGTAGGGTGCAAACCCTGGCGGAAGCCAGTACTTCGCCATGTCCTCGCCGCTGCAGTGCCGGTGGCCACCCGCCAATACGAAGCGCGTTCCAGGCTCGCGCGCCAGCACTGACGGTATGGCCTCAAGGAGCTCCCGTATCCCCTTGCGCTCCACGAAACGGCCCGTGTACAAGACCAGCGGCGTATTGTTTTGGTGGCGTCGGTGTGCAGCGTCGCGCGCGGCGGGACAGTCGTCGATCCCGTTGCCGACCACACGCACCCGCTCATGCGCTGTCGGTAGGTAGGCGGCGATCAGCTCGCGCTCGCTACGCGTGAGCGCCACGATGCGGTCCGCAGAGACGATGGTGCTCTCCTGGGTCTGCCACTGCGTCACGCATTCGGCGGGCCTTGGCCGATTTCGTACTCGGCCCGGTCGAGCGAGTGCACGGTGTAAACGAGTGGTACCCCGGTCCGCTCGCGTATAGCCCGCGCCACCGGCCAAAGCCAGAAGCTATGCAGATGAAGGACATCCGGCCGCCAGGCCTGCACCCAACGGACGCCCATCTCTTCGGCAGCGTGGTGTGAGGTCGGACGAACATGGATCCCTGCGGCCCGGCACTCGGTAAGTGCCGGATCCTCCGACGATCGTCGCGTCTCGGCCGGCTGGCGGTATGATGGGTCACCGCCCGTCCCGACCAGCAGCACGGCCACCTCGATCCCGGTCCCGGCAGATGCGGCGACCAAGGCGCCGACCGCCGTACCGAGGCCGCCGTAGATCACCGGGGGGAACTCGGTGGTGAGATGCAAGACCCGCATGGCGGCCGTATCCCTTGGCAGTCGGATGGCCGCGAATGCGGTCTATAAGGCCTTGATCTGGATGTTCCGGAAAGCCACGCGCCCGGTGTGTGTCTGCAGCCCGATGAAGCGCGGGACTGCGTTGGTGCTCGGCAGCCCGCGGTCGGGGTGTAGCGCGTCCGAACCCGCTACGAAAGCGAAGACGGTAACCTGCACGCCGTTCAGCGTCACGGTGTAGCTCTGCCCTTGCACGCGGATCTCGAACGCGTTCCACTCGCCGATCGGATGCACCGGGAGGGTGTTCGGGTCCGCCGGCCCCTGGAAACCGTAGATCGCCGCCGTTTTGTGGATCCCCAGACCGTCCGGGGCGGCGAGCTGGTCGATCTGCACCTCGAACCCGAAGTCCACCGCCACAAAAGCCGTGTTGTCGTAGTTCTTGCCGTCGAGGTGGGGGAAACGCAGGAACACGCCGGAGTTGTCATCCTCACGCCAGCGCCGCCACTCGAGCTTGAGGAGGAAATCGGGCGGGGTAGGCTGGGAGTGCCACAAAAGCCCGATATCGGTGCCGGGCACAGCGACCAGTGCCCCGTTGGTCACGACGAAGCGCCCCGGGTCATCGCGGCCGGGCTGGTTACGGATCGTGGACATCTGCCAGCCGGCGAGCGAGGCGCCGTCGAACAGTGCCGTGAAGCCTGCCTCGGGTGTGAACGGCACAGCCAGGTGATCACCGAGCCGCCGTGCCAAGGCCGTCCCGGTGAGCATCGGGTTCGGCGAGCCCACCGTGGGGAAGAGCGTCGGCCCGGCGGCGTAGAGGTTCGGCACGCGATGGAACCGCGCGTCGGCGTTGGTGACCGAGGTGTCGGGATCTGCGCCCATCGCCAGCGTGCCGGCCTCGTGGTGCGTGGTGCCGAGGCCGTCGCGCCGGTTCAAGAACGGTAGCACCGTCGAGGGCTTCTGCCCTGCCGGGACCGGCTGGAACGCGCCGCTCATCCCGCCTATCAGTACCTCGAAGGGTTGCCCGTTGGCGAACACCAGCGCGACGTCGTCCGCGGCCGTGTCCATCGCATTCCATAGCTCCTCGTCTTCCGGCGTAGGAGGGATCGAGACGAAGGCGCGGGGCAGCCCGTACTCGTCGAGCTCGCCCGTAAGGCTCACCCGGCTACCCGGATTACCGGGCCGCATCTCGCCGATCCCGCGGAACTCGCTGCCCGGCGCGAGCAGTCGGTAGGCCACGAGCAAGGCTCGGCAAAAGCCGCTCGGCAGAACTCATCCAACCGCAACTCTTGCCACAGAATGGTATGAGCGCAGCGCCTTGGCGGATCTGCTCGGTGCGGATGCGGCGAAGGGGGTAAAGCGGGGGTAAAGGGGCCTGGCTCGAATAATTTGTGAGGTAATACCTTCGCGCCGTGCCGGCCGCGCGGTCAATTGAATGGAGTACGCGTAGTCAGGCTGGGGTGACGAAGGAACTCCAACGCTTCGGTCTGCGCGTTATGTTGGGGTTCCTTCGTCACCCCAACGACTGCTTCGCGCGTCGCGACGATTTTCAGAGCCGGGGACCGTGACTGGGGGACTGGTTGCGGTCCGCTTTGGTTCTGGTCCTGCCGAGCTTTGTTCTCTTGCCGCCAACACGATGCCTCACCCGCGCTTCCGAGGCGCTAATGCCGCCTACCGGACCGTTCATGCCGCCTTCCAGGCCTTGGAAGCGCCCTTCAGGACCTCTTCCGCCGGGCTCGGGAGCCCTGGACCGTGCTTCAGAACGTCTCTGCCCGCTTCAGGGCCGTGGAAGGGCGTAGCAGGACTGGTGAATCCCGCGAGGAAAGTAGTGGGACGCGGAACACGGCGTCGAGTGGCGCAGCACGCGGTGCGGAAGGCCGCATCGCAGGTCGGAACCGACTCCATCGGGTTCCGATAAAACAGTGGACAATCACCCGATGGCGCGTAGGGATCGCGCAAAGCCCTGTGGTTCAGCGAAGGTATTCGCCCATTACCCATGCGTCGGAACCCGAAAAGACGGTTCCGACCTACGCGGGCTCTTGGCCTGGTTCTGCGTCGAGGCCGACACCCGCTTCGCCACCGCGAGGTGCGTCAGAAACGCCTCGGCGGCGCGCTGCCCCGCCGGCCACCTCATGTGCGGTCGCCGGACGCTGCGCCTATAATTTATGGATCTCAGACATCAACATCCGGGCGAGGATGGTGCGCGGCAGAGCGCCCGACACCGACGCTCGCCCGATACCGGCAACATGATAAGCAGGTGCGATCGATATGCGTTGGAGACGCGCTGAACGCAGCGCTAACCTGGAAGACCGGCGCGGCGAGGGCGTGCCGGAGGCGGCCGATACGGGGCAGGCGCCGGCTTGGGGCTCGGCGGGGTGGTCATACTCTTGGTCGTGAGCCTCATCACGGGACAAGACTTCCTGGCCCTGCTCGACCAAGGTCTCTCCGAGAGTCCCTCTCCGGGCGGGACACCGACTCCCCGCCAGACCTCACCCGAGGAGGAGAAGCTCGTCGACTTCGTCTCATTCGTCCTCGATGATGTCCAGGGCACCTGGCATACGGGGTTTCCCCAGGGCGGCAAACGCTACGAGGACGCCAAGCTCGTGCTCTTCACCGACGTCGTGCTGTCCAACTGTGGGTTTGCCGAGTCGGCCATGGGACCCTTCTATTGTCCGCTCGATCAGAAGGTCTACATCGACCTGGGATTCTACCGTGATCTCAAACAACGCTTCGGCGCCCCCGGCGACTTCGCCCAGGCCTACGTCATCGCTCACGAGATCGGACATCATGTGCAGCACCTGCTCGGCATCGATGCCGAGGTCCGGCGCGTGCAGCAGAGCCGGCCGGAGCGAGCCGCGGCGCTTTCGGTGCGCCTCGAGCTACAGGCGGACTGCCTGGCCGGGGTGTGGGGGAGTGCAACCAGGCAACGCGGCATCCTCGAAGAGGGTGACGTGGAAGAGGCCCTGGGTGCGGCGGCCGCGATCGGCGACGACCGCATTCAGAGACAGAGCGGGGGTTCCGTCCATCCGGAGACCTGGACGCATGGGTCTTCGAAGCAACGCGTGGCCTGGTTCCGCCGCGGGTTTCAGTTCGGCCGGATGGAAGCCTGCGAGACCTTCAGCGAACGCCTGGCCGAAGACGGTTAAATTTAAGGTCTCTGAAGGACAGGATAGAACTGAACCCACACGTTATCGTCATTCGCGTGTTCGAGGTGGCACTGGTAACATGCGCTATCGGGCTGGGCTGGCGCGGAGCCACTGCCACTTGGGAACACGCCACTTGAGAACATGTAATAGGCCCAAACCGTTTTGGAACCATCGGGACGCTGACCGTTCTTAACGCCGACTTCGAATCCGACCTGCTCGGCCTCGAAATGTCCCTGCGACACGATGTTTTTCGGCCCCTTATCACCTGCCCTGTAAACGTCTCAAGCTCGGGGCCATGGCCGCGATCGCCGCCGTAGCAACGCTGGTCAAGCTTCTCTGAATAGGCGAGATAGGGGCAGAACGGTGCAGGCCGTTCCGCCGCATGGCCGCGGCCCATCGGGCGGGACGCCCACGGTCTTCCGCCCTCCCCTCCCGCCTGTCCGGCATCGTGCACCGTCGACAGGTTGGCGTGGCTCATGTTTCCGACCCGAACCTCGATAGCGCGCCGACGCATTTTCAGGGCAAGAACGCATACACCACCGCCGCATAGCGCAGGAGCTTGCCGGCGGTGATTGCGGCGAGGGAGGCGACGAACGGCAGTCGCAGCCATCCGGCGGCGAGGCACAGGCCGTCGCCTACCACCGGGAGCCACGATAGGAGAAGAGACCAAACGCCCCAGCGACGCACGAGGGCCAGGGCCTTGTCGCTCCGTTCCTTCATGAAGCGCTCGAGAGGATAGCCGAGCGCCGCGAGCCGGCCGAGGAGCCAGGTGCTCACGGCGCCGAGCGTATTTCCCACCGTGGCGACGAGCAGCCACAGCGGATCGTGCCCGGTCTGCGCCACGAGCCAGGCCAAGACCGCCTCCGAGCCGCCCGGGGCGAGGGTCGCCGAGACGAAGGCGCTGACGAAGAGCGCCCAAAGTCCGAAGGCCGAGTCGCCGGCCTCCAAAAAACTACGAGCCAAGCAAGGTGCAGACAAGCGCGTCATTCCGGCAGGGAATGCCGGAATCCAGGCACAGGGATGTGACAGCGCGTGGGATATCGCCCACCCTGGCCACTGGACCCCGGCAATCCCTGCCGGGGTGACGGATCACTTCGATTCAACGAAACTGGCAATCAAACTAAGCCGCGAGCTGGCGCAGCACGTAGGGCAGGATCCCGCCGTGCTCGTAGTACTCCCATTCCTTGGGCGTATCGACCCGCACCCGCGCCGTGAAGTGCTTGCCCTGGCCGGACCCGTCTTCGGCAACCACCGTGACCTCCCGGGCCCCACTCGCAAGCCCCTCGATGCGGTACAGCTCGCGCCCGGTGAGACCGAGACTGGCGGCGTTTTCTCCGTTCTGGAAGGTCAAGGGCAGGACGCCCATGCCCACCAGGTTCGAGCGGTGGATGCGCTCGAAGCTCTCGGCGATGACCGCGCCGACGCCGAGGAGCAGCGTGCCCTTGGCGGCCCAGTCGCGCGAGGACCCGGTGCC
>Ga0136614_10003454_pt1 | contig 10119 bp, 9 predicted proteins | sample AntDrymUQ2792106_2_FD_106643 | JGI IMG/M metagenome (GOLD analysis project Ga0136614, IMG submission 106643) | Polar desert sand microbial communities from Dry Valleys, Antarctica - metaG UQ279 (21.06) | ecosystem: Environmental > Terrestrial > Soil > Desert | place: Antarctica: Dry Valley... | reverse complement strand
GCGGTCGTCTGAGCTGGGCTACAGGCCGAGCTCGGGCACGACACGTTCTGCGAGCAGCTCGACGCCGCGCCGTGGCGTGAGCCCGTGCGGTGTGCCGAACTCGACTCGCGCGGCTCCGGCCTCGTAGAGCGCGGCCGCCTGCCGTGCCACCTGTTCTGGCGTGCCTGCAAACGCCAACCTGTCGAGCAACCGGTCCGGGATGAGCCTGCCGGCTGCCTCCCGCTCGCCCGCGTCCACGAGTGGCCGGACCTCCTCGACCAGGCCGGCCGGGACCTCGAGCGTGGGGTCGAGCCCCGCCACGACCGGGAAGTACAACGCGGCCTCCTCCTTGGCCAATTGGCGCGCCGCTGCCGCGTCTTCGTCCACGACCGTGACCGCGCCGACGACGATGCGCACGCGGTCGTTGCCGAGCCGCGAGCGCATCACAGGCACGAAGTCGGGGTTCGCAGTGCCGCCGATCTTCAGCTCCGTTGCCACCTCCCCGGCATAGGCGGCGACTCGAACGCCCCACGTGCCGATCATCAGGGGGACCTGTGATCGAACCGGCTCGTATCGAAGCCGAGCGCCCGGCGCAAGGGAGAAGCGCTCTCCCGCGAAACCACTCTCGTCCAGGGCGAGCAGCCGGTGGATCACCTCGACGGCTTCGCGAATCGCAGTGAGCGGACGGCGCGTCTCGATCCCGAGCGCCTCCAGCCAGCTCCCCCGGACGAGGCCCAGGTAGGCGCGCCCACGCGAGACCGCGTCCAGTGCTGCGATCTGACCTGCGATCTCGACCGGGTGGAGGGTGAAGGGGTTCAGCGCCGCAGGGCCGAGCCGCACCCGCTCGGTCGCCTGCGCCATGAGCAGGAGTGGGTAGACGGCCGGCTGGAAAAGGAGGTCGTGGTAGACCGAGATGACGTCGAACCCGCCACGCTCTGCGAGGCGAGCCAACTCGATGTACTCCTCGGGGCGCTTGTCGGACTGGAAAGCGATCGAGACCTCCCGCGGCCTGCCCGACACGTGGTTCGGCGTCAGGTCAGATCCTCGGAACGCATCCTTCGTTCCCCGATCCGCTCGATCCGCATGATCAGCCGCTCCTCGGCGTCCGGGCAGGCGACGAAGGTCTCCTGCTCGAGCCAGTCCTCCTCGGGGAGCTTGCGTTGCTTCGCCGGGAGGAGCGGGAGCACGGCTGAAAGCGCGTAGAGGCAGAAGTGGCGGCCCGCCGGGATGCGGACGCGGCTCGACTCCGTCAGGTCGAAGTAGTCGCCCGGCTGGAGGCCGCAGACCGAGCGGCCTTCGATTCGCTCGACGGTCACGCGCAGGTCGTAGATCGTCATCTCGGTCATCGCGGCAGTCTCGCACCTGAAGGCGCGGCACCTAGACTCGGGGTCGTGTTCGACTATCTCGACCGGAGGCAGCGACTCGCGGAACGGATGCGGGAGGCGCGCGTGGATCTCCTCTTTCTTCCGCCGTCATCCGATCTCGAATACCTGACCGGCGTCGAGCGGGCGATCCCGACGTTCGGCCAGTCGCAGTACGCGCACGGTTGGGTTGCTGGCGCTTTTTTCCGCCCCGAGCAGGAACCCGTCTTCGTCCTACCGCGGATGATGACGCTGTTCGACATTTCCGGTGAGCTCCCGGGAGAGCTCGTCGTCGTGGGCGAGCCCGACGACGGACCGGCGCTGTTCGACGCGGTGTCGCACGGGATGGGAAAGGTGAGGACACTCGCGGTCGGCGACCGAGCCTGGGCCGAGACCGTGCTCCACCTCACGGAGGCCGTGTCGCCCGAGCGGGTGGTTACCGGCTCGGCGCTCGTGAACGAGCTCCGGCGGACGAAGTCACCCGAGGAGCTCGCCGCGATGGAGCGCGCCTGCCGCGTGTGCGACGAGACGATCGCCGCAGTCGCGCCCAAAGTCCGGCCCGGTGCCACGATGCTCGATCTCGTCGAGGAGGTCGAGCACCAGATGGGGGCGTTCGGCTCGCGCGTTCCCTCCTTCACGACCCACGTCTTCACGAGCTTCGTGGGCGGCAAGAACTCCGCCGAGGAGAACCGCAGCGAGCCCATAGAGGAGGGCGACGTCGTCATGTTCGACTTCGGCGCGGTCGTCGACGGCTACTGCTCGGACTTCGGCCGGACAGTGTGCGTCGGGGAGCCGGGATCCGAGGTGCGCGAGGCCTACGCACTCGTCCTCGCCGCGCAGGAGGCCGGCCGAGCCGCGCTCAAGCCGGGGGTGCCCGCGAGTGAGGTGAACCGCGCCTGCCGGCAGCCGATCGAGGAAGGCGGCTACGGCGCCAACTTCAAGCACCGCATGGGCCACGGGATCGGCCTGGACGTCCACGAGCTTCCGTTCGTCTCAGAGGAGGAGGAGACGCCGCTCGAGGCGGGCATGACCTTCACCGACGAGCCGTCGATCCTCGTCGACAGTCGCTTCGGGGTGCGGATCGAGGACGTCGTCGTCTGCGAGCCGCACGGCGGCCGGAAGCTGAACGCGTTTTCGCCGGACCTGATCGTCAACGCGTGAGCCGGGGCGGCCGCGCGCGGGCGGCCGCCCCGAAATGCGGTCGGCCTGCTAGCCCGCCGGCCGCGGCAGGCGCACGTCGATCGAGTACAGCGGGTTGAAGACCGCGCCCCGAAGGTCACTCGTGGCCGCGAAGACCTGCGTCGGCTGGATCAGGGGGAAGTACGGCCCGGACTGGTTCAGCCGCTGTTGGATCTTCTGGTAGATCGGCGCGCGAGCCGGATCGCTGGTCGTAACCCGCGCCCTGGCGGCGAGCCTCTCGAGTATCGGAGCTGAGCCCTTGGGCCAGCCGACACGGGTACCGACGAGCTCACCCGGCATGAAGGCGAGGTAATCGGCCGGGTCGGGGTAGTCCGGGCCCCAGAGGGACAGACCGAAGGCCATCGTGCCGTTGCGGTACTTGTCGAGCCACGTGCCGACAGGAGCGCCGGCGAGCTCGACCTTGAGCCCGATGTCCTGGAGGTTCGCCTGCACCCGCTGCGCGAGCGTGGCGAAGGCGACGCCGTTGATGGTGAGGTCGCTCGGGTACTCGAGCATGAAGGTCTGGTCGCCGACGCCCGAAGCCGCGAGCTCGCTCCTTGCCCTCGCGAGGTTGCGGCTGACGGCTGCAGAGGGCGGCAGCGAGCCGAGGAACATCGAGGGGATGATCCCTCTGGCCTGGATCGCGCCGGGACCCGCGATTCCTGCGAACGACGGGTAGTCGAGCGCGGAGCGAACGGCCGCCTGGAAGCGCTTGTTTGACGTGGCGGTCGAGATCTGCGGGTTGTTGTTCGCGAACGCCCAGAACACCCAGGTGGACGGTTGGGTCTTCACCTGAACGCGGCGATTGTTCCGCAACGACTGCGCCTGCTGGGCGGAGAGGTCGATCGCGACCTCGTGCCGCCCGCGCTGGACGTTGATGAACTGCGTTGCCGAGACCATGTTGCGGATCACGACCCGCTCGAACGCTGGCTTCTCGCCCCAGTAGCGCGGGTTCTGGTCGAGGATGATCTGTGACGTGGTGCTGTACTGCCTTAGCAGGTACGGCCCGCTCCCGGCGCCGCGCGACGCGGCCGAGTTGAACCATCGCTCGGCCTTGTCCGTCTTATCCGCGCCGGGCGCCGCCGTTGCGCCGTTTTTCTTCGCGAGCTTCGAGTTCACGATGCCGAGCGACGTGTTCGCGACGATCGCAGGGAGGGCGGTGTTCGGCGTGGCCGAGCGGAGCACGACGGTGTACTTGCCCCGCGCGGAGACTGTCACGCCCGCGAGCAGGAACGAGGGGTTGCCCTTGAGGTTGATCAGGCGGCGGAAGGAGAAGACGACGTCGGCCGCCGTCATCGGCGTGCCATCGGCGAACCGAACGTCGCGGCGAAGCTCGAACGTGTAGGTCTTGGCGTCCTTCGACGCCCGGTAGCTCTGAGCCGCCATCGGAAGCGGACGCGAGACGTCTCCGCCCTTGAACGTCAGCAGCGTGTCGTAGACGGCGCGATCGACGATCGACGCGGTCGGCTCGAACGCTCGCTGCGGGTCGGACGTTCTGATCTCGAAGGAGCGGTCGACGACGAGCGTCTCCGTCTGGGCCTCGGCGGACAATGCGGAGGTTGCGTAGACGGCGGTCGCTGCGGCAGCGAGCGCGATGCCGACGGCGAGGGCGGCCCTATTTCTGACGCCGAATGGCATGAGGTTCTCCTTGCCTCGGGGAGTGGGTCATCAAGCCTACTCCGCGAACGTGGCACGCGCGAGGCGCGATTCCGCCTTGGTGGCAGGTGGCAGCAAAGGGTCACCCGGCCGCTGGAGCCAGCAGGAGGCCGATCGCCCCGGCGCGAGCTCGACGAGGCCCGGCTCCTCGACACGACAGCGGTCGAAGGCGTACGGGCAGCGCGGGTGGAAGCGGCAGCCCGGCGGGGGTCGCGACGGGTCCGGCACCTCGCCCGGCAGTGCCTCGGGCAGCGTGCCGGCGCCGTCGGCGTGCGGCACAGCCGCGATGAGGGCCTCGGTGTACGGGTGAAGCGGCGTTGCCCAGAGCTGTCGCGTCGGCGCCGTCTCGGCGATCAGGCCCAGGTACATGACCGCGACGGAGTCTGCGACGTGGCGGACGATGGCCAGGTCGTGCGAGATGAGGAGGAGGCCAAGCTCGAGCTGGCGTGCGAGTCCGACCAAGAGGTTCGCGATCTGCGCCTGCGCCGAGGCGTCGAGCGACGCCAAAGGCTCGTCGAGGACGATCACCGACGGGTTCGCGGCGAGTGCTCGTGCGATGGCGATGCGCTGTCGCTGGCCGCCCGAGAATTCGTGCGGGTAGCCGCGCGCCGTGCGCGCGGGGAGCCCCACCTGTTCGAGGAGCTGCACCACCCGTGCGGCCCGCTGCTGGCGCGGGACGAGGCCGAGCACGGCGAGCGCGTCGCCGATCTGCTCGCCGATCCTGCGCCGCGGATTGAGCGAGGAGAACGGATTCTGGAACACCATCTGCAGACGCGCAAGCTCGTGGGGTCGGACGCCCCGGGTCAGCGGTTTCACGTCCCGGCCCTCGAAACGGATCGTCCCGGCGAAAGGTGCAACCATCCCTACGGCGGCGCGCGCGAGGGTTGACTTTCCGCAGCCCGATTCGCCGACGAGGCCGACGATCTCGCCACGTTCGACCTCGAGGCTCGCGCCGGCGACCGCGCGGACAGGGTCGAGCCCCCGGCGCTCGTACTCGACGACGACGTCCCTGAGCTCGAGAGCGCTCAACTCCGCGCTCCGGGGCGCAAAGGGTCGACGGGGCAGGCAAGAACGCGCCCGTCCACCGGGAGGAGCGGCGGGACCGCTTCGCGGCATGTGGCTCGCGCATAAGGGCAGCGCGGGTGGAAGGGGCAGCCGGGCGGGACGTGGCGCGGCGCGGGCGGCGCACCCTGGATGGCGACGAGCGGCGTGGCTGCGGCTTCCGGGTGCGGCAGCGCGTCGAGGAGACCCCGTGTATAGGGGTGGCGTGGGCGGCTGAGCACGTCGGAGCGGCTGCCCGCCTCGACGACGCGGCCCGCGTAGAAGATCGAAACGCGGTCGGCGATTGCCGAAAGGACGCCGAGGTCGTGCGTGATGAGGACGATCGTGAGGCCCGACTCGCTCCGGAGCCGGTCGAGCAGACGAATGATCCCGGCCTGAACCGTCACGTCGAGCGCCGTGGTCGGCTCGTCCGCAACGAGGAGGGTCGGCCGGCAGGCGAGCGCGACTGCGATGGCGATTCGTTGTCGCATCCCGCCGGAGAACTGGTGCGGGAAGGCATCAACTGCGCTGTCCGGGTCGGGGATCCGCACCTCGCGCAGCAGCTCGAGGGCCCGTTCTGCAGCATCTCTTCGGCCGAGCCCCAAGTGCCGACGCACGTGCTCCGTGAGCTGCGTCCCGACGGACAGCATCGGGTGGAGAGAAGTCATCGGGTCCTGGAAGACCATCGCAAGCTCGCGGCCGCAGATCCGCCGCAACTGCCGGCGGCCCAGTCGCAGCAGATCGCGCCCTTCGAAGACCGCAGAGCCTTCGACCGCCGCACGGGGTGGCAGAAGCCCCATCAGCGCAAGCACCGACATCGTCTTCCCGCTGCCGCTCTCGCCTGCGATGCCGAAGACCTCGCCGGGCTCGACGCGGTAGTCGATGCCGTCCACCACGGTTGCGGGGCCGGCAGGAGTCGGCAGCCGGACTCGTAGACCCTCGACTTCGAGCAGCGCGCTCATCGGCCAACCTCTGGCCCATGAGCGTGGAGGGGTATGGGGAACCGGGAGGTTCCCCACGCTCTCAAGGAGAAAGGGGCCTGCGCATCTCTCGCAAGACCGGAGTTCGCTCGCGCGACCTCCGGTCGCGGAAAAGCGTGGGGAAACAGGGTTTCCCCCGCGAGCGCGAGGCGGAGGCGAGCGTTGCTCAAAGCCGTTCCCGCGACTCGCGCGCGGTTCGCGGGTCGAACACGTCGCGGAGGCTGTCGCCGACGAAGTTGAACGCCAGCACTGCCGTGAAGATGGCGAGCCCGGGAAAGGTTCCCATCCACCAGAACTGGAAGTACTGGGTGCCCGTGGCGACCATCGAGCCCCACTCGGCAGCGGGCGGTTGGGCGCCGAGGCCGAGGAACGACAGCCCGGAGAGCAGGAGGATCGCGTTGCCCACGTCGAGGGTGGCGAGCACGAGAACCGGGCCGACGACATTCGGGAGCACCTCGCGGACGAGCGCGCGCCGGGCCGAGGTGCCGAGAAGACGCGTCGCCCAGACGTACTCCGAGTCGCCGACCGACAGCACGAGGCTGCGTACGACTCGCGCGTAGGACGGCCAGGCGACGATCACTAGGGCGAGGACGGCGTTCGTCAGCCCGCGCCCGAGTGCTGCCGTCACGACCATCGCGAGGATGATCGCGGGGAACGCGAAGACGAGATCGGCAGCCCGCATCACAGCCCCGTCCGCCCAGCCGCGAAAGTAGCCCGCGAGCGCGCCGAGGGTACCGCCGATCGTCGAGGCGAGCACGACGAGCAGGACCCCGAGCGGCAGCGAGATGCGAGCCCCGTAGACGACCCGTGAGAACACGTCGCGCCCCAGCTCGTCCGTGCCGAAGAGGTGGTCGGCCGACGGTGGCTCAAATGACACGAACGTCTGCTCGAGCGGATCGTAGGGCGCGACGAGCGGCGCGAGGGCGGCGACGAGGAACCAGATGACGGCGATGGTCGCGCCGACCAGGGTGAGCGGCTGCCGCAGCGCCGGAGGGAACCGGCGTCGACGAAGAAGCCGCGCGCGCAGCGGGTTGTCCGGAGCGACCGTCGTGCTCATGGGCCGACCTTTGGCCCATGAGCGTGGAGGGGCGTGGCGAACCGGGAGGTTTCCCACGCTTTCACGAAGAAGGGGGCACGCGCACCTCTCGCAAGACCGGAGTTCGCTCGCGCGAACTCCGGTCGCGGAAGGACATGGGGAAACATGGTTTCCCCCGTGACCGCGAGCCGAAGGCGAGCGGTGCTCACGTCACGCGGATCCGCGGGTCGATGACCCCGTAGAGGACGTCGACGACGAAGTTGACACTGATGTAGACGACCGCCACGAACAGGCTGACTCCCATGATCGCGGGCAGGTCGAGCGTCACAGCACTGCGGTACGCGTACTGGCCGATCCCCGGCCAGGCGAAGATCGTCTCGACGAGCACTGTCCCTGTCAGCACGTTCGCGAAGATGAGCCCGATGACCGTCACGATCGAGGGAAGGGCGGCCCGGAGGACGTGGCGGAAGAGCACGCTGGATTCCGGCAGACCCTTCGCCCGCGCCGCGCGGACGTAGTCGTTCCCGATCACCTCGAGCACGGCGGAGCGCGTATAGCGCGTCAGCAGGCCGACGTTGTACGCGGCCAGGACGAGCGCAGGAAGGATCAGGTGGTGGAGAGCGTTCCGCGCGGTGCTCCATTGCCCCGCCAGCAGGGCGTCGATGGTGTATAGCCCGGTCTTGTGCGGCGGCTCCAGGACCCCCGGGTCGAGCCGATCTCCGCCGGGGAACCAGCCGAGTCGGAAGAAGAACACGTAGAGCGCAACGAGGGCGATCCAAAAGGTCGGCATGGAGATGCCGGCGAGCGAAACGACACGCAGGAGATGGTCGGTGAACCGGTTGCGCCGAACGGCAGCGACGACGCCGAAGGCGACGCCGACCAGCACGGCAATGACCGTGGAGAGGATCGCCAACTCCGCCGTCGCCGGTATGTATCTGGAGAGGTTTTCCCGGACGGGCTGGTGGTCCTGGAGCGACTCCCCGAGATCACCCTGAAGCAGGTTCGTGAGGTAGCGCCAATATTGAACGGGAACCGGCTCGTCGAGCCCGTAACGCTCCTTGAACGCCTGAACTGCGGCCGGGTCGGCGGCGGCCTGCTCGCCGAGGTTCGCCGCGACCGGGTCGCTCGGCACGAGCTGGGTAAGCGCGAACGCGACGAGCGTGATGCCGAGGCTCAGTAGGACGAGAGCTCCCGCGCGGCGAAGGAGGAAGCGGACGAATGGCGGAGCCGGGACGCGGGGGCGGGTCACGGGAAGGTTTCGATCGTAGCGGCGCCCTGGTGCGGGTTCGTGGCCCGAGGCGTGCGCTCAGTTGGACCTACACGTGCCCGAGTGAGGCGGCGACACGCAATTCGCGCCCGCGAAGGGGCGTGAGCGTCCTAACCTGAGCACTGAACCGTACGGCCGCGGGTTAGGCTGACCGTCCATGGTCGCGGTCCTTGGCGGACTCGGTGCCGCGTTCGCCTGGGCTACGACCACGATCTGCGCAACGCGCGCGGCGAGGCTGATCGGAGCTCCGTCCGTGCTGGCCTGGGTCATGCTCACCGGACTCCTGGTAACGCTTCCGTGGGCCCTGATTCAGGGCGTCCCGGAGGTGGACGGGACGGCGTCGCTCTGGCTGGCTCTCGCCGGGATCGGCAACTGCGCAGGCCTCCTGCTCGTCTACACGGGAGTCAGGATCGGCAAGGTCGGAGTCGTCGCACCGATCGCCTCGACGGAAGGGGCGATCGTCGCGCTCATCGCGGTTGCAGCGGGAGAGCGGCTCGAACCGGGCACCGGCGCTGCACTCGCCCTTGTCGCAGTCGGGATCGTGCTGGCCGGGGTGGGTCGCGGTTCGTCGAGCTCGGTCTCCAAGACCAGTGACCTAGAGGCTGCGCTCTTCGGTGGTGCTGCCGCATTGTCATTTGGAGCGAGCCTGTACGCCACGGGCCGCGTCGGCACGGAGCTACCGGTTGCGTGGGCGATCCTTCCGCCCCGTGTCGTCGGCGTGGTGGCGATCGCATTGCCGCTGGCAATCGCCACGCGCTTGACGCTCACCCGCCGCGCGCTGCCGTTCGTGCTCGTCGCCGGCGTCGCAGAGGTCGCCGGGTTTGTGTTCTTCGTGCTCGGCGCACGACACGGGATCGCCATTAGCGCAGTGCTCGCTTCCCAATTCGGCGCCATCGCAGCCATCGCGGCCGCCGTGCTGTTCCGCGAACGCCTGACTCGGCTGCAGGTCATCGGCATCGCGGCCATCGCAGCGGGCGTCGCCGTGATGAGCGCACTTCAAGCGTGACCGATTAGTCCACACCCTCGCGGTCGGCAGCGTGCCCCGAGGACTCTCTCGAGCCGCGCGGAAACGGTAACCGCATCTCGAACGCCATGGCTCACGAGGTGCTCGATGCAGCCCAGAGGTTGATGTCGCTGTCGGTGGCGTAGCGGTCTATCTCAGCCAACTCCTCGGGGGTAAAGTCGAGGCGATCGAGCGCCGCGACGTTCATCTCGAGCTGTTCGACACTGCTGGCGCCGATGAGCGTGGAGGTCATGCGCGGGTCGCGCAGCGTCGAGGCAAGGGCCATCTGCGCCAAGGTCTGCCCTCGCGCCGCCGCTTTCTCGCGAAGCGCACGAACCTTGCCGAGCGTCTGCTCGGTGAGGAGGTCGGGCGACAGCGATGTCGGGCGACTCGCCCTCGAGCCCTCGGGAAGCCCGTCCAGGTACTTGTCCGTGAGCATGCCTTGGGCCAGCGGGGAAGAGCCGATACAGCCGACTCCGAGGTCGCCCACGGTGTCGAGGAGATCCCGCTCGATCCAACGGTTCAGCATCGAGTACGACGGCTGGTGGATCAGAAGCGGCGTTCCCAGCCCACGCAGGATCGCGGCGGCATCGGCCGTCCGCTCCGCCGAGTAGGAG
>Ga0136614_10003453_pt1 | contig 10120 bp, 5 predicted proteins | sample AntDrymUQ2792106_2_FD_106643 | JGI IMG/M metagenome (GOLD analysis project Ga0136614, IMG submission 106643) | Polar desert sand microbial communities from Dry Valleys, Antarctica - metaG UQ279 (21.06) | ecosystem: Environmental > Terrestrial > Soil > Desert | place: Antarctica: Dry Valley... | reverse complement strand
GCCTCGACCAGGGGACCGACGATCGCGCGAATTGCGTCACCGAATGTCTCGTCGGCGAGGCACGCTCGGGCAAGATCGGCAAGGGCCGTCTCGTAGTGGACGTCGGGTGCCGCCCACGATGTGCGCAGCCTGGCCTCCCGGCCCGCCTTGACGAGGTACGCCACCACCCGGTCCGGTTCGATCGGCCAGGCGCCGACCAGGGTCTGGAGCAGGAGGTACTCGTCGGCACGAGACGGCACATCGGGGGCGCGTCGATGCCTACCTGCCAAGGCCGACAGCGCGGCCGCTGCCGCACGCCAGCCCTCGCCATCCTCGGACAGGACTGCAAGCCGCGCACGGACGTCCGCGCTGCGCTTGGAGTCGTGCGTCGAGAGGGCCAGCATGGCCGATGGCCAGGTCCGCTGTTGCTCGGCCATGGTCTGGTGGAATGCGTCGGGACGGATGCCGAAGCGATCCGGATCGCCGCCGACCTCGTTGAGCGCCACCAGCCGGAGGTGTCGGTAGAACGCGGTGTCCTCCACGCCCTTGACCATCGCTGCGGGCGTCAATTGCTGAAATCGGAGTGCGAGCTCGATCGCCGCCTGGCCGGGACTCTCGAGGCGCAGGATGCGGCCGAGCAGGATGAACAGCGCGGGGTCCAGATCGGGACAGCGGCCGGCCGCGGCTGCCGCGGCCTCATCGATCAGGCCGGCATCCCGCGGCGTGACGACCTTGTCCCTGCCACGAACATAGGTTCGGTAGACCGGCAGGGACGCCGCGACCTCCCGCAACACTCGTCCCAGGACGTCGCCCGGCACATCTCGCCCGGCCCGCTCTGCGTCGCATGCGGCCGCGAAGGAATGGGCCAGGCGCTTCACATCGCTGCCGAGCACGGTTGTGAGCACCTCGGCCCGGGACTCCGCCTCGATCTGCGCCCACCCCGGACCAACGGCGGCGCGATCCATCCAGGCAGCGTCGAGTGCGGCTTTGCCATCGGGGTCCACGAGCATCGAGGTCGCCAGGTTCGCGAACCCGTAGCCGGTGGTGCCGTCGACCGGCCAGTCGACCTGGACCTCCTCGTCACCCTGGAGGATCTTCTCGGCCACGATCCACGCGTCGCCGCACGCTGCACGCAGGCGCGAGAAGTACGCGGCGGGGTCGCGCAGGCCGTCGGGGTGGTCGACGCGCAGGCCCTGCACCCGACCCTCGCCCACCCAGCCCAGGATCCGCGCATGGGTGTCGGCGAAGACTCGCTCGTCCTCGACACGCAGCCCGATGAGCTCGTTGATGTCGAGAAAGCGCCGATAGCCCAGCTCGGTTGCCGCGGCGCGCCAGTGCGCCAGGCGATAGTGCTGCTGGTCGAGGAGCGCATGGAGCGCCGAGGGATCCCGATTGACCGATGCGACGGCCGCGTCGAGACCAGCGTCATCAGCGCCTCGCAGGCTGGCGGCCGTCAGAGGCTCCAGCGGAAAGCGCCGACCGGCATGGCTGACGAGCACCTGATCGCCGTCACGGACCAGCCGGATCTCGCCGGCGGTCAGCACGCGGTCATATCGGTCGGGAAGGATCGGCAGCAGGACCGCACCGTCCCAATCGACATCGAAGTACGTGGCGTATCGGCTCTGCCTGCCGTGCTCGAGGACGTCCCACCACCATCGGTTCTCCTCGCAGCAGATCGACATGTGATTGGGCACGATGTCGAGTACCAGCCCCATGCCGTGCGCGCGCAGCGCATCGGTCAGGCGCTCGAAGCCCTCCTCGCCGCCGAGCGCACGGCTGACCCGGCCATGGTCGACCACGTCGTAGCCGTGAGTCGAGCCGGGCGCCGCCTGGAGCACCGGCGAGGTGTACAGGTGGCTGATGCCGAGCGATCTCAGATACGGCAGGATCGCGATGGCGTCGTCGAACGTGAAGCCGGCGTTGAGCTGGACGCGATAGGTTGCCCGCGGGACGGCTTCAGCCCTGCGACCGTTCACCCCGCACTGACACGACGGACTCGGGGCAGCCGACGGAGGCAGACCACCGAGCGCTCGGCGACACGGTAGACCGAACCGCCGACGTGCTCGCCATGAGCTGCCGAAAAGCTCGGATGCACCGTGTCGAACACGACCTCCCATCGCTTCGAGGCGTCGTGGTCAGGAAGCCGGAAGCCAACGGGCTGCTCGTCGGCATTGAGGATGACGAGCAGCGTGTCATCGGAGATGCGCTCGCCTCGCGGCCCACGCTCCTCGATGGCATCGCCGGCAAATTGAACGCCGAGCGTGCGCGCGCCGGTGCCCTGCCATTGCTCATCGGTCATCTCGGAACCATCGGCCCCGAACCAGGTCAGGTCCTTGACCACCGATCCTCGAATCAGGCGCCCCTGGAAGAAGCGTCGGCGACGCAGCACCGGGTGGGATCGCAGCAGCCGGATCAGTCCGCGCGTGAACGAGAAGAGCTGGCGGTCGCGTCGGCGGAGGCTCCAGCTGAACCAACTGGTCTCGTTGTCCTGGGCGTAGCCGTTGTCGTTGCCGCGCTGGGTGCGGCCGATCTCGTCGCCACCGAGCAGCATCGGCACCCCCTGGCTGAGGAGCAGCGTGGCGAGGAAGTTGCGCTTCTGCTTCTCGCGTGCCTCGATGATGGCATCCTCATCGGTACCGCCCTCGACCCCGAAGTTCATGCTCTCGTTGTTGTCATCGCCGTCGTTGCCGTCCTCGCCGTTGGCCTCGTTATGCTTCGAGGCGTAGCTGACGAGGTCGTTGAGCGTGAAACCGTCGTGGGCGGTGACGAAGTTGATGCTGGCATGCGGCCGACGACCGGACCCTTCATAGAGGTCGGATGATCCGCTGAGCCGATACGCCAACTCGGCGGCCTGGTTGCCGCTGCCGCGCCAGAATCGGCGAACCGTGTCGCGGTACTTTCCGTTCCACTCCGCCCAACCGACCGGGAAGTTGCCGACCTGGTAGCCACCGGGCCCCACGTCCCACGGTTCTGCGATGAGCTTGACCTGGCTGATGATCGGATCCTGGTGGATGATGTCAAAGAAGCTGCCGAGCTTGTCCACGTCGTGGAGCCCTCGCGCCAAAGCCGAGGCGAGGTCGAAGCGGAAGCCGTCGACGTGCATCTCGGTCACCCAGTAGCGCAGTGAATCCATGATCAGCTGGAGGACGCGGGGGCTGGTCGCATCGAGGGTGTTGCCGGTGCCGGTGTAGTCGACGTAGTGACGCGCGTCGTCGGGGTCGAGCCGGTAGTAGGTCGCGTTGTCCACGCCGCGGAAGCTGAGCGTCGGCCCGAGGCGATTTCCCTCTCCGGTGTGGTTGTAGACCACGTCCAGGATGACCTCGATTCGCGCGTCGTGGAGCCGCTTCACCATGGTCTTGAACTCGCTCACCGGCTCACCGGTGGCCGATAACCCGATGTCGGGAGCAAAGAAGCCGATGGTGTTGTAGCCCCAGTAGTTGCGCAGGCCTCGCTCCGCCAGGTGCCGCTCGTCCACGTGCTGATGGACCGGCAACAGCTCGACCGCGGTGATGCCGAGGTCGGTGAGGTAGTCGAGCGCCGGTGCGGATCCCATGGCGGCGTACGTGCCGCGCAGCTCCTCGGCGACCTCAGGGTGCAGCCGTGTGAACCCCCTGACATGGACCTCGTAGATGACCGTGCGGTCGAGTGGCGTACGGAGTGGCGCGTCGTCGCCCCACATGAACGCCTGGTTGATGACGACGCTCTTCGGCGCGAACGGGGCGGAATCGCGATCGTCGGGGCCGAGATCCTCGTCACCGCCGCCCACCCGGTAGCCGAACAGCGCGTCGTCCCAGGTGACCATGCCGTCCAGGCGCTTGGCGTACGGATCGATGAGCAGCTTGGCCGGGTTGAACCGATGCCCGTCGCGCGGCTGGTACGGACCGTGCGCCCGATAGCCGTAGCGTTGGCCGGGACGGACATCAGGGAGGAAGCAGTGCCACACCAGATCGGTCTGCTCCGTCAGGCGCACGCGCTGCTCGTTGGTCCCCTCGACGTCGAACAGGCATAGATCCATGGCCGTGGCGTGCTCGCTGAAAATCGCGAAATTGACGCCCGATCCGTCCCAGGTGGCACCCAGCGGATACGGCCTGCCGCGCCACACCCGCAGGCTCATGCGGCCCCGCCATCGGCCAGCGGATTCCTGAACTTCAGCCCCTCGAAGCGGGCGAAATCGCGGTCGATCGTGCACAGCACCATCATGATGCGCGACCTTGCCCGATGATCAAGCGCTCCACGGCGGCCAAAGGCAGCCAGAGCCGATCGGGACGATTGCTGGCCTCATAGCGGACCTCGTAGCAGGCCTTCTCGAGCTCGAACGCCTCGAGCAGCCCGATCTCGTCGTCACCGATCCCACCGTAGGCGCCGAGGAACGCGCCGCGCGCCGCGGCCAGCCATGACCCGGCATCGACCCGCGCCGTACGCTCGACGGTACGCGCCGCGTAGTCCAGGCTGCGCAGCATGCCGGCCATGTCGCGAAGCGGCGATCCCGGCCGGCGGCGCTCGCTCATGGGTCGCGCCGGCTCGCCCTCGAAGTCGATGACGCTGAATCCCCCATCGGTTCGGGCCAGGAGCTGGCCGAGGTGGTAGTCACCGTGGACACGGCTCACCCGCGCCTCTCCGGTTGCCGACCCGAAGGTGTCGGCGAAGCGTGCGCTGACCGCCGGGGCGGCCCGAACCAACCGCGCATGAGCCTCCTCGTCGACCGCGCTGATCGCCTGGGCCAGCTGACTCTCCGCCGATGCGCGCCACGCGCCCGTTTCGGCAACCGTTGCGGCGCGCGCGGGAAAGGCGGGAAAGGCGGGATCTTGGGGGCGCGACGCGAGCGCCGCATGGAGCCGAGCTGTGAGCTCGCCGATCCGAGCGGCCAGCTGCACCGCGGCGTCCGGGTCGTGGACGAGTGCCGCGCGCATGGTGGCCCAGGCGTCGCCGGTCGTCGGTACGAATGCCTGGGCCATCGCGGCGGCGGCCGGTTGACCGCCGTCCGGGAGGTAGGTCATCGCGCCAGCAACGGCGGGGGTGTCCGCGAAGCCGACATCGGTCAGGAAGGCGGCAACCTCGAGGTCCGGGTTGATGCCGGACTCCAGGAGTCGGTACAGCTTGAGGATGAGCCGATCGCCAAGCACGATCGAGGTGTTCGACTGCTCGACGCGCAGCCGGCGCTCGTCAAGCGACCGCGTGTCCGAGGGCAGCAGAGCCGCCAACGCATCGGTCCGCGAGCAGACGAACGTGCCGTGCTGGCCGTGGAGCTCGACCTCACCGTCCATGGCCTTCACGATCGCGGTCCAGGCACCTTCGTCATCTCCTGGATCACGTCCGCCGAGGGTCGGCACGAAGTACTGGTCGGACGGTCCGCCATCGGTATAGGCGACCTCGACGATGCGCAGCTCGACCGGTCCGAGCGACGCATGGTCGAGCATGCTGACCGCGGCGGTGGGTCGCTGCTTGGCCCGGAACCAGCGTTGGGCCGCGAGCCACTCGGCGGAGAGCGCGGCCATCACCCGAGCTGTCGCGCCGTAGTGCCCGGGTGACTGGTACGCGACACAATGCGTCCGCGCGCCGGTGAGAATCTGAGCAAATCTATGTGTTCTGAGGCGCAATGGCCGTCTCGAGCCACGCAGCAGTCACCCCATCGCCGAATCGCAAGATCGCAGGGGCCGACACGGGACGCTCGCAAGCTGCGCAATGCGCTTCACGGCGCGCAACGCACGGGAGATGTCGCCCTGCGACAAGGGACGCGAGCGCCACGGTCACCTGCCGCCAGATGTGAGCTCGAACCAGAAGAAGTCGTGCGGTCCCAGGGTGAGGAGGTACGGAAGGTCGCCGATGGGCGGAAAGTGCGAGCGACCGATCATCTCGACCGGCACGCGGCGCCGAAAGCGCGTCAGGTCGAGCTCGACGTACTGCGCGAAGCGCGACAGGTTCGCCACGCACAGGATCGTGACTCCAGCGTGCTCGCGCAGGTAGGCCAGCACTCGACGATTCTCTGGGTGCAGGAAATCGAGCGTGCCACGGCCGAAGACCGGATGCGCCCGACGGACGCGGATGAGGCGCTTCATCCAGTTGAGCAGGGAGCCGGGGACGCGCTCCTGCGCCTCGACATTGACCGCCTGGTAGCCGTACACAGGATCGGCCACGATCGGAGCGTAGAGAGCGTGCACGTCTGCGCGGCTGAAGCCGGCGTTGCGGTCGCCGGTCCATTGCATCGGCGTGCGCACGCCATTGCGATCGCCGAGATACACGTTGTCGCCCATGCCGATCTCATCGCCGTAGTAGATGACCGGTGTGCCACGCATGCTGAACAGGAGTGAGTTCAACAGCTCGAGTCGTCGGCGGCTGCGATCCACGAGTGGCGCCAACCGCCGGCGAATGCCGACGTTGATCCGCATCCGCGAGTCCTTGGCGTACTCGTCGTACATGAAGTCCCGCTCTTCATCGGTCACCATCTCGAGGGTCAGCTCATCGTGGTTGCGCAGGAATAGCGCCCATTGGCCCTCGTCGGGGATGTTCGGCGTCTGGTCCATGATCTCGACGATCGGGTAGCGGTCCTCCCGCCGCAGGGCGATCCAGATGCGTGGCATGAGCGGGAAATGAAATGCCATGTGGCATTCGGGTTCATTGGCGTCACCGAAGTACGGCAGCACGTCCGGCGGCCACTGGTTCGCCTCGGCCAGCAGCATGCGCCCGGAGTAGCGCTCGTCCATGCCGGCGCGCAGCCGCTTCAGCACCGCGTGCGTCTCGGGCAGGTTCTCGCCGTTCGTCCCGTCGCGCTCCACGAGGTATGGAACGGCATCCAGCCGCAGCCCATCGACCCCCAGGTCCAGCCAGAAGCGCATGATCCGCAGGATGGCCCTGGTGACCTGTGGGTTGTCGTAGTTCAGGTCCGGCTGATGGCTGAAGAACCGATGCCAATAGTACTGCTGCGACTCCGGATCCCAGCTCCAGTTCGACGTCTCGGTATCGGTGAAGATGACGCGCGCATCGGTATATCTCTGGTCCGTGTCACTCCAGACATACCAGTCGCGCTTCGGATTCTTCAGGCTCGAGCGTGACTCCATGAACCACGGGTGCTGGTCGCTGGTGTGATTGACCACCAGCTCGGTGATGACGCGCAGTCCGCGCCGATGCGCCTCGCGCACGAATCCCCGGAAGTCACGAAGCGACCCGTAGTCCGGATGCACGCGCGTGAACTCGGCGATGTCATATCCGTCGTCACGCAGCGGGGACGGATAGAACGGCAACAGCCAGATGGCCGTCACGCCCAGGTCGGCGATGTAGTCGAGCTTCTCGGTCAGGCCGGCGAAGTCCCCCATCCCATCTCCGGACGAGTCGCGGAACGCCTTGACGTGGAGCTGGTAGATGATCGCGTCCTTGTACCAGAGCGGATCGTCGCGCAGCAGCTGCGGCGCCCGCACGGGCGCCGGAGCACGTGCGGGCGTCTGGTCAGCGGGGGCGTCGTGCACGCGCGCGGACGCGGCGGATTGCGCTCGGGTCATGACGAGAGGTTACGCCTCGGCTCGGCGGATGGCATTGGCGAATTGGTCCGGCCCGCACGGACCGATTGGTGCCATGACGCCCAGCGACACCGTCATGGAGCCCGGGCCGCGGCGACCGAACTGGTCAGCCCTTCAATAAAGGCCTGTGCGTCGTAGCCCTCGGTCGAATCTGCCCCGAGGACGTGCGCGTCAACGTCTGGAATGGTCCACATCAGTTCGGTTCGGCCAGCGAAGCGAATGCCGACCAGTGCGGAGACGGGTGGCGATGTCGCGGGCTCGGCAGTGACTCCACAGTATGTGCCGGGTGGGCACCCGGAGAAGAGCCAGACCGCGGCGACGACCGGACGCGCATGGGGCGATGACGCGTCGTCGAGGACTGCATCAACGAGGACGCGACAGGCCGCCACCGGCCGATTGGCAGCGGTGCCGATGACCGTTTCGCACACGATGGGGACACCGGCGCCGCCGAGGTTCGATGCACTCAGGGCGAGCCCCGCAATGGCAGCGGCTAAGAGGCGCATGGCTTAGGTCCCGGGGTCCAGGCGATTGACGGTGAACATGCGGAATGGCTCATCTGCCGGATCCAGGACGACGGGCAGGTCGGCACCGAGCTCGCGGGAGGTCCGCCCGGTGAGCAGATCGGTCAGCACGTACGGCTCATTCCAGCCGATGCCGACCGCCGGCAGGTCGGGGTGCAGGATGGCCCGCTCGGCGGTGGTGGGGTCGCAGTTGACCGCCACGTACACCGGGTCGCGCCAGCGTTGCGGGTGACCGGTCAGCGGGTCCACTCGACCTTGCGGCAGCGCCTTGCGGTAGAACAACGTCCGGCCGCCGCTGACGTCCTGGAAGCGGAGGTTGTCGTAGCGCTTGAGTGCCGGGCGCTCGTGGCGCAGCCGGTTGAGCTCGCCGATGAGAAGCCTGATGTTGCCACGGGCATCCCAATCGCGGGTCCGGATCTCGTATTTCTCCGAGGCGAGGTACTCCTCGCGCTCGCCGAGGCGCGCCGACTCGCACAGCTCCCAGCCGGAGTAGATGCCGTACGAGCTCGACAGGGTGGCCGCCAGCACGCTACGGATGACGAAGGCGGCGCGGCCGTGGTCGAGGTGGTGTGGATTGATGTCGGGCGTGTTGGGAAACAGGTTGCCGCGGAAGTATTCGACCATCTCGGTCTGGGTCAGCTCGGTCAGGTAGTCGCGAAGCTCCGCCGCCGTCTCGCGCCAGGTGAAGTAGGTGTAGCCCTGGGTGAAGCCGACCTTCGCCAGCTGGCGCATCATCTTCGGCTTCGTGAATGCCTCGGACAGGAAGATCGTCTCCGGGTGGTCGCGATGGAGCTCACCGATCAACCAGGCCCAGAACGGGATCGGTTTGGTATGCGGGTTGTCGACGCGGAAGATCTTGACTCCGCGCTCGATCCACAGCTCGAAGATCCGCTTCCACTCGTGCCACAGTGCTTGTCGCTCGGCGTGGTCCTCGCCGGCGAAGTCGACCGGATAGATGTCCTGATACTTCTTGGGCGGGTTCTCCGCGTACTTGATCGAGCCATCCGGCGCGCGGCGGAACCATTCGGGATGCTCCTGCACGTAGGGGTGATCCGGCGCGACCTGGATGGCGATGTCCAGGGCCACCTCCATGCCATGCGACTCGACGGCCTCGCGGAAGTGGAGGAAGCCCTCGAGCCCGCCGAGCTCAGGCGCCACGGTGTCATGACCCCCGTCCGACGAGCCGATCGCGTACGGCGACCCCACGTCGTCTGGTGCCGCCTCGAGGGTGTTGTTGCGACCCTTGCGATTCGTGCGGCCGATGGGATGAATGGGCGGCAGGTACACCACGTCAAATCCCATCGCCGCGATGTCGGGCAGGCGCCACTCTGCGTCGACGAGCGTCGTGGCGGTCGGATGTGCGGGATCGCGGCCCTGCGAGCGCGGGAACAGCTCGTACCAGGCCCCGAAACGGGCGCGCTCACGATCGACGACCAAGGGCAGCTCAGCCGAGCGCGAAGAAGAACGGCGGTCGGGGTGACGGCGCACCGCGGCGAGCAGGACATCGCCGAGCACCGCCGTTGCGCGGCTCGCGTCGGACCGCGCCCGTTTCAGGGCGGCGAGGGCCTCGCCAATGCGGCGCGCATCGTCGGCGATTCCGGAGAGCTGCGCTCGAAGCAAAGCCGCTTCGAGCAACAGACGCCCTTCCTCGATGTCGCCCGGGACCTGCACGCTGGCGTCCAGCTTCTTGCGCATGCCGTCGCGCCACGACCCGAACGCGTCGCGCCATGCCTCGATCGCATAGCAATGACGTCGGTTGCGCAACATCTCGGCGTGTCCGGACCAGCGATCGTTGTCGATGGGCCGCATCGGTGACGCTCGCCACTCGGGCTCATCATCGGCGCGCACCAGGAGTTCGGCGTCGAGCAGGTCGTGGCCATCGGCGAAGATGTCGGCGGTCACGAGCAGGTGGTCGCCCACCACGCGCTTGACCGGATGCCTCCCCCCATCGAGCTCGGGGCTGATCCGTTCGATCACGATGCTGCGTCGGTTGCCGATCGCCCCGGCTGGCGGCTCGCGCGTCTCGGTCGCCTCGCTCCTGTCGGCCGCGTCGGCCGGGTCGGCCGCGTCGACGAGCGAGGTCATCGCGCGGCGCAGGCTCTGCTTGGT
>Ga0136614_10003449_pt1 | contig 10124 bp, 9 predicted proteins | sample AntDrymUQ2792106_2_FD_106643 | JGI IMG/M metagenome (GOLD analysis project Ga0136614, IMG submission 106643) | Polar desert sand microbial communities from Dry Valleys, Antarctica - metaG UQ279 (21.06) | ecosystem: Environmental > Terrestrial > Soil > Desert | place: Antarctica: Dry Valley... | reverse complement strand
GCCATCGAAGGAGCCCACAACCCGCGGCGGTACCTTCGGGCGCGGCCGCGTCGACGACCCACGAGATACCCACGGGAAGCCACCCACACCACGCGGCTCGAGTGGTCGCCCAGGTGACACCCACCGACCACAGACACCCGAGAATACCTCCGCGGAAAAACAGCCCGAACACCGAACGGGGACGGGACGACCGAGCCGACGTGTGCCAGGCCGCGCCGGAGAAGCCCGGCCCCGTCGCGACGACCGCGGGGCCGGGGACGCGCGCGGACCGCGCCGCGACGACCGGGCTGCGCAAGGCGATCGCGGATCGCGGCGGACGGACCGCAGCGATACCCGTGGTAGGCCGGACCGCGGTGCTGATCCGCGGACGCGACCCTCAGGTGAGGGTCGCGTCGGCGAGGGTCGGCCGCTGAACAAGGGCGACGGTCATGCCCGCGCGGGCGGGAGGCCTCCCCCCGAAGCGGCACGCGGATCGCGGCGCGAACCGGATGCGGTGCGCCCGGAACTGCCTGCCGACGTGGACATCTCGGTGCTGGACCCCGAGGTGCGTCGCGAGCTGACGACGCTGCCCGCAGGCCTTGCGGACCTGGTCGGCGGCCACCTGGTGGCAGCCGGCCTGCTGCTGGATGAGGACCCGGAGGCCGCTCTCGCTCATGCCCGCTTCGCACGGAGCCGCGCCGGTCGGGTGGCGCCGGTGCGAGAGGCCACGGGTCTTGCCGCGTACCGCGTGGGCGAATGGTCCGAGGCATTGACTGAGCTGCGGGCGGCGCGCCGGCTGTCGGGTCGCCCCGTGCACCTCGCGGTCATGGCGGACTGCGAACGTGCCATGGGAAGGCCCAACCACGCTCTCGACCTGACCCGCGGAGCCGAGGCAAGAGTGCTCGCCCGGGCGGACGCCGTCGAGCTCCGTATCGTCGGTGCGGGTGCGCGGCGTGACCTGGGGCAGCTCGACGCGGCCGTCGTCGCGTTGCAGGGCCCCGACCTCGACAGCGATGCCCGCGAGCCGTGGGTGGCCCGGCTGCGCTACGCATACGCGGACAACCTGCTCGCCGCTGGACGCAGGGAGGACGCACTGCGGTGGTTCCTTGCCGCGGCCGACGCGGACGACACCGAGGAGACCGACGCCGCGGAACGGGCCATCGAGCTCGGGGGCCAGTGAGTGAGCGAGCGAACCATCGGACAGCGCAGCGCGCTCTCCTCCGGGTACGACGCGATCCTGCTGGACCTGGACGGCACCGTGTACCGCGGCGGGTCCGCGCTGCCGGGCGCCCCGGAGGCCGTGATCCGGCTGCGGCATGACGGCACTGCGCTGGTCTTCGTCACCAACAACGCGTCCCGCAGCCCGGAGCAGGTCGCCGAGCACCTCACCGCCCTCGGAGTCGTCGCCGCAGCGCCGGAGGTGGCGACGAGCGCGCAGGCTGCGGCGGTGGTGCTCGCCGACCGGCTGGCGCCGTGCGCGCGGGTGCTCGTGGTGGGGACTTCGGCGCTGGCCGACGAGGTCACGACAGCCGGCCTCGCACCGGTGCGCAGGGCCGACGACGACCCGGCCGCGGTGGTGCAGGGTCACTCGCCGGACACCGGGTGGCGGGAGCTGGCCGAGGCCTGCATCGCGATCCGGGCAGATCGGCTGTGGGTCGCGTGCAACGTGGACCCGACGCTGCCGACCGAGCACGGCGAACTGCCCGGCAACGGTGCGATGGTGGCGGCACTGCGTGCGGCCACCGGTCGGGAGCCGGTCGTGGCGGGTAAACCGGCGCGCCCGCTCGTCGACGCGTCGGTGGCGAAGGCAGGTGCCCGCCGCGCGCTGATGGTAGGTGACCGCCTCGACACCGACGTGGCCGGAGCGGTCGCCGCGGGATTGGATTCACTGCTGGTGCTCAGCGGGATCACGGATCCGGCGACGCTGCTGGCAGCACCCGCTGGGCACCGTCCGACGTACCTGGCCGCGGACCTCGGCGGGCTGGCCGTGGGCACCGAGGAGGTCCGCATCCGTGACCGCGGCGGTTGGACGTGTGAGGTGACCGACGGTGAGCTCGTGCTGCAGGCCCGTGGCGGTGGTGACCCCGTCGACGCGTTGCGTGCGCTGTGCGCCTGCTGGTGGGCGGACAGCGAGGGCACCGTGCGCGTCATCGGGTCCGGCAGCGGTGCTCAGCAGGCGGTGCGGGCGCTGGGACTGGACGCCGGGCGGTGACGAGCGCCTCGTCGGTTAGCGTTTGGACCAGACCCGGTGCGAGGAGAGCGGCCCGATGAATCCCCAGGCGGCACCCGAGCACGGCGTGTACGTCGTAGACGCTGCCCTCGCCGGGCTGGAGGACCTCGACGCGCTGCCCGTCGCGGAGCACGTCGCCCGGTTCGCGGTGCTGCACGACGAGCTGACCGCGGCCCTGGCCGGCATCGACGAGGTCTGACGTGGTCCGCAAGGCTCGGCTCGACGCCGAACTGGTGCGGCGGGGGCTCGCCCGATCCCGTGACCACGCCGCACACCTCGTTTACGCGGGCAGGGTCACGATCCGCGGTGTCGCGGCCGCCAAGCCCGCAACCGGCGTCGAGCCCGACGCGCCGCTCGTCGTCCGTGAGGACACGGCCGGACCGGAGTGGGTGTCGAGAGGGGCGCACAAGCTGCTCGGGGCGCTGGACCGTTTCGAGCCGGCCGGCCTCACCGTCGCGGGGGGGCGATGCCTCGACGCGGGTGCGTCCACGGGTGGGTTCACCGACGTCCTGCTGCACCGCGGCGCGCGCGAGATCGTGGCGGTGGACGTCGGTTACGGCCAGCTCGCGTGGCGGCTGCAGATCGACGAGCGGGTGCAGGTGCACGATCGCACGAACGTCCGCTCGTTGACCGCGGAGGCCATCGGTGGCCCTGTCGACGTCGTCGTCGCCGACCTGTCGTTCATCCCGCTGCGGATCGTGCTCCCCGCATTGCTCGCGTGCACCGCACCCGGGGGGGACCTGGTGCCGATGGTGAAACCGCAGTTCGAGGTGGGTCGTGAGCGGCTCGGGGCCGGTGGTGTCGTGCGGGACCCGGCGCTCCGCGTCGCGGCGGTGCTGGACGTGGCGCGCGCGGCCGCGGACCTCGGCCTGGGGCTGCGCGACGTGGTGGCGAGTCCGCTGCCGGGACCGTCGGGCAACGTCGAGTACTTCGTGTGGCTGTCCCGCGGACCTGCGGCGGCGGGCGAGGACGTCGTGCGCGCGGCGGTCGAGGAGGGTCCGCTGTGACCCGCGAGGCGCTGCTGGTCGCCCACACCGGCTACGAGGACAACCTGCGCACCGCGGAGCGCGTCGCGCGGCGACTCGCCGCGGCGGGGGTCGACCTCCGGGTGCCGCGTCAGGAGGCGGAGCGGCTGGATCCGAACCTACCGATGACCGTGGTGGACGCCGGGCCCGGTGCGGCCGACGGCGCAGAGATCGTCATCGTGCTGGGTGGGGACGGGACGCTGCTGCGGGGGGCCGAACTCGCCCGGCCGGCGGGAGTGCCCCTGCTGGGCGTCAACCTCGGCCGGGTCGGGTTTCTCGCCGAGTGTGACCGGGAGGGGCTGGACGACGCCGTCGCCGCGGTGGTGGCGGGCGACTACGGCATCGACGAGCGCATGACCATCGACATCACCGCGACGGTGAACGGGACCACCGTGGCGCGCACCTGGGCGCTCAACGAGGCCAGCGTGGAGAAGAGCTCGCGCGAGCGGATCCTGGAGGTGGTCCTCGAGGTCGACCGCAGGCCCGTCTCCAGCTTCGGCTGCGACGGGGTCCTCTGCGCCACGCCGACCGGTTCCACCGCGTACGCATTCTCCGCAGGCGGACCACTGGTGTGGCCGGACGTCGACGCGCTGCTGGTGGTGCCGAGCAACGCGCACGCGCTGTTCGCCCGCCCGCTGGTGGTGTCACCGGACTCCGTCGTCGCCGTCGAGGTCGACGCGCACGGTCACCCGGCGGTGCTGTGCTGCGACGGGCGGCGGACCGTGGAGCTGCCGTCCGGCGGCCGGATCGAGGTGGTGCGGGGCGAGGTGCCCGTGCTGCTCGTGCGGCTGCAGGACAATCCGTTCACCGATCGCCTCGTGCGCAAGTTCGAGCTGCCGGTGCACGGCTGGCGCGGCCCGGCGCGGCGCGGACAACCGGGCGGAGTCGGTCCCGAGCGCTAGGGTACGCAGCGTGCTCACCGAGATGCGGATCGAGGGCCTCGGTGTGATAGACGAGGCCACGCTCGACCTGCACCCCGGCCTCACCGTGATCACCGGGGAGACCGGTGCGGGCAAGACCATGGTGATCACTGGGCTGCAGCTGCTCTCCGGCGGCCGCGCGGATGCGTCCCGGGTTCGGCGTGGCGCGGACCGGGCGGTCGTCGAGGGACGGTTTCGGCCCCCCGCGGGCAGCTCGGCGGCCGAGCTCGCCGCCGAGGCCGGTGCCCGCACGGACGAGGACGGCAGCCTGATCGCCAGCCGCGCGGTGACCGCCGACGGCCGGTCGCGCGCGCACCTGGGAGGGCGCGCCGTGCCGGCCGGGGTGCTGGCGGACCTCGCCGACGGCATGCTCGCCGTGCACGGTCAGAACGGCCAGCTGCGGCTGTTGCGCCCCGCGGAGCAGCGCGGCGTGCTGGACCGCTTCGCGGGCCCGTCCGTCGCCCGTCCGCTGGCCGGTTACCGGGCCGCCCGTCGGGAGTGGCTCCGCGCCGTCACGGAGCTGACCGAGCGGACCGAGCGGTCACGGGAGCTGGCCAGGGAGGCGGACCTGCTGGGGCACGGCCTGGCGGAGATCGCCGCGGTCGATCCGCACCCGGGGGAGGACGTCGACCTGGTGGCCGAGACGCGTCGGCTGGCCGACGTCGACCAGCTCCGCGAGGCCGCGCTGCTCGCGCAGGCGGCGGTGTCCGGATCCGCGGAGAGCGACCCGGACGAGCCGGGTGCGCTGGGGTTGGCAGGCGAGGCGCGCCGCAGGCTGGACGCGACCGATGACCCGGCGCTGCACGACCTCGCGCCACGGCTCGGCGAGGCAGTCGCCCTGCTCGCCGACGTGGGCGCCGAGCTGGGCGGGTATCTCGACGGCCTGGACGCCGACCCCGCGCGGCTGGCGCAGGTACTGGCCCGGCAGGCGGAGCTCAAAGCGCTGACCCGCAAGTACGCGGTCGACGTCGACGCCGTCCTCGCGTGGGCGGAGCAGGCGAGGGATCGGCTCGCCGCCCTCGACACCTCCGAAGAGACACTCGCGGCGCTGTCAGCCAGGCGCGACGAACTGGCCGCGGACCTCGCGGCCCACGCGGCCGAGCTCACCGCGGCGCGGGTGGCCGGGGCGCGGGTACTCGGTGACGCCGTGACCGCTGAGCTCACGGGTCTTGCGATGGCGCAGGCCGAGCTGGCCGTGGTGGTGTCACCGGCTCCGGTCGCCGACGGGGACCCGCACATGCTCACCGTCGGGGCTCGCCCGCACCACGCCGGCCCCGACGGCACCGACGACGTGGAGCTCCGCCTGACGCCGCACGGGGGTGCCGGTGCACTGCCGATCCACAAGGGAGCGTCGGGCGGGGAGCTGTCGCGGGTGATGCTCGCCCTCGAGGTCGTGCTCGCGGACGTGGATCCGGTGCCCACCCTCGTGTTCGACGAGGTGGACGCCGGAGTGGGCGGCCGCGCCGCGGTGGAGATCGGCCGCCGGCTGGCGCGGCTGGCGTTCACCCACCAGGTGATCGTCGTGACGCACCTGCCGCAGGTCGCGGCCTACGCGGACCGGCACCTGGTGGTGGACAAGGCGACGTTCGCGACGGGGCTCACCCGCAGCGGCGTGCGCGAGGTCGCGGAAGGCGACCGGGTGGCCGAGCTCGCGCGGATGCTCGCGGGGATGGACGACACCGAGTCCGGTCGCGCGCACGCCGAGGAGCTCCTCGCCGCGGCGTCGGCGGACAAGCGCCCGCGCAGCCGCAAGGCGGGCTGACACTCCCGATCCCGGCGCGCCTACCGGATCTCGGTGGCGACGTCAGCCACCATCGGGTGCATGAAGCTCTCCGGACTGCTGACTCGTGGCGGGGCGCTGCCCGGGACCCTCGGTGTGGCCCGGGTCGACCGGCGCATCGACGCGCTGCTGCGCCGGGTCGGCCCCGGCGACATCGCGGTGCTCGACCAGGTGGACCTCGACCGCCGCACCGCCGACGCGTTGGTGGCGGCGGCCGTCGCCGGCGTGGTGAACGCCGCGCCGTCCATCTCGGGCCGGTTCCCCAACCTCGGCCCGGAGATCCTGGTCGGTGCGGGCATCCCGCTCGTCGACGGTGTCGGCCCCGAGGTGCTGCGGGCGGTCAAGGACGGCGCGAAGCTGCGGTTGCACGAAGGCGCCGTGTACTCGGGCGCGAGGGAGGTCGCGCGCGGCACCGAGCAGACGGTGAACTCGATCGCCGACCAGATGATCGAGTCGCAGTCCGGGTTGTCGGCGCAGCTGGAGGCGTTCTCGGCCAACACGGCCGAGTTCCTGCGTCAGGAGCGTGCGCTGATCCTCGACGGCGTCGGCGTGCCCGCGGTCGACGTCCCGATGCGGGGTCGGCAGGTGCTGGTGCTCGCCGCAGGGTACGACCACGCGGCCGACCTCAAGGCGCTGAAGCACTTCATCCGGGAGTACCGGCCGCTGCTGGTGGGTGTGGACGACGGCGCCGACGCGCTCTGGAAGGCCGGACACCGCCCGGATCTCATCGTGGGTGACCCGAACATCGTCGGCACGAGTGTGCTGACCTCCGGAGCCGAAGTCGTCGTCCCCGCGCAGCCCGACGGACACGCACCCGGCATCGAGCGGATCCAAGACCTCGGCGTCGCTGCCGTGACCTTCCCTTCGGTGAACAACCCGGAGGACCTCGCGTTGCTGCTCGCGGAGGCGCACGGCGCGGAACTCGTGATCACCGTCGGCTTCCAGGCCACGCTGCACGAGTTCCTCGACCGCGGGCGGTCGGGGTCGAACCCGTCGACGTTCCTCACCCGGCTGCGGCTGGGCACGATGCTGGTGGACGGGAAAGCCGTCGTCGCGCTGCACCGCAGCCGCGTGTCGGCGGGTGTGGTGGCGCTGATGGTGCTCTCAGCGCTGGTAGCCGTCGCCGCCGGGCTGCTCGTGTCCGACGTCGGCGGGGCCTACACGAGCCTCGTGGCGGACACCTGGAACGACCTCGTCTCCTGGATCAAGGGGCTGTGGTGATCTCCCTGCGTTACCACGTGATCTCGCTCGGCGCGGTGTTCCTCGCGCTCGCACTGGGCATCGTGCTCGGCTCCACCGCGATCAGCGGCCGGCTGCTGTCCGGGCTCAGCTCCGACCGCGACGAGCTCGGCCGCCAGGTCGTCGCGCTGCAGGACGAGAACAACGGGATGCAAGCCCGCCTCGCGGCTGCGGACACCTTCGCCGCCGCCCTCGGGCCGCGGGCCGTGCGCGGGGCGCTGCAGGGCCGCTCGGTCGTGCTCATCACCACCGCCGGTGCGGACCCGGTCGACCGCGATGCGGTGACCGCTCTCGTCGGCAGCGCGGGCGGCGAGGTGACGGGCGAGATGCAGCTCACGGACGCCTTCACCGACCCGGCGCGGGCCGACCAGCTCGTGGAGCTGACCACCCGGCTGCTGCCCGCGGGCGTCCAGCTGCCGACCGCATCCGACGCGGGCACGCTGACCGGCGGGCTGCTCGGGGCACTGCTCCTCGTCGACCCGGCCAGCGGAGCGCCGCAGGCGAGCCCCCAAGAGACCGCCGCTGTGCTCGCCGGGCTCCGTGACGGGGGGTATGTCAACGCGAGTGCGGAGATGCCGCCCGCGCAGCTCGCCATGGTGCTCACGGGCGGGGCGGCGACCGGGGACGGCAGCGGCGACCGCGCCGGCACCATCGCGCGGCTCGCCACCCAGCTCGACCGGTCAGGCGCGGGTGCCGTCCTCGCCGGGCGGCCCGGGTCAGCCGACGGAAACGGGCCGGTCGGCGTGGTGCGCGCCGACACCGCTGCGACCTCGGTGCTGTCCACCGTCGACGACGTCAGCAGCGCCGCCGGGCGGGTGACCGCGATCCTGGCGCTCGCCGAGCAGGCCGAGGGCGGCGCGGGGCGCTACGGCACCGCGGGCAACGCCGAAGCAGCCGTCCCCGCGATCGCGGGCTGACGCCGGCCGCCGACCCGCGGACACGTGGAGACACGGACACGCCGGATGGTGGCGGGTCGCACCCTGAACGGAGGAGGCGCGGTGTTACGGTGAGACTCCGTGGTCGGCGGCAGCGCCCTCCGCAGGTAACCGGCCGGACCCTACGGCTGGTCAGGACCACGGGAGAGGCCTTGGCGCACCACGTCCGCCCGACCAGGCACCTGTTCGTCACCGGAGGCGTCGCCTCCTCGTTGGGCAAGGGACTCACCGCGTCCAGCCTCGGGCAACTGCTGACGGCTCGCGGGCTGCGGGTCACGATGCAGAAGCTCGACCCGTACCTCAACGTCGACCCCGGCACGATGAACCCGTTTCAGCACGGTGAGGTGTTCATCACCGAGGACGGCGCGGAGACCGACCTCGACATCGGCCACTACGAGCGGTTCCTGGACCGGGACCTGTCCGGCCGCGCGAACGTCACGACGGGTCAGATCTACTCCGCGGTGATCGCCAAGGAACGCCGGGGCGAGTACCTCGGCGACACCGTCCAGGTCATCCCCCATATCACCGACGAGATCAAAGCCCGGATCACCGCGATGGCCGAGGCTGATCCTACGAGACCGGGTCCCGCCGGGGCCGCGCCGGACGTCGTCATCACCGAGATCGGCGGCACGGTGGGTGACATCGAGTCGCTGCCATTTCTGGAAGCGGCCCGGCAGGTCCGCCACGACGTCGGCCGCGACAACTGTTTCTTCCTGCACGTGTCGCTCGTGCCCTACCTGGCGCCGTCGGGTGAGCTGAAGACCAAACCCACGCAGCACTCCGTGGCGTCGCTGCGCAACATCGGTATCCAGCCCGACGCGCTGGTGTGCCGCGCCGACCGCGAGATCCCGGACGGCCTCAAGCGCAAGATCGCGCTGATGTCGGACGTGGACATCGACGGGGTGGTCGCGGCCCCGGACGCGCCGTCGATCTACGACATCCCGAAGGTGCTGCACACGGAGGGCCTCGACGCCTACGTGGTGCGCAGGCTCGGGCTGCCGTTCCGCGACGTCGACTGGACGGTCTGGGGTGACCTGCTCGACCGGGTGCACGACCCCGCGGAGACGACGCGGATCGCCCTGGTCGGCAAGTACGTCGACCTGCCGGACGCGTACCTGTCGGTCACCGAGGCACTGCGCGCCGGCGGGTTCGCCCACCGCGCCCGCGTCGAGCTGGTGTGGGTGCCCTCCGATCGGTGCGAGACCCTCGCGGGCGCGGACGTCGCCCTGCACGGCGTCGACGGGGTGCTGGTGCCGGGCGGGTTCGGCGTGCGCGGTATCGAAGGCAAGGTCGGCGCGCTGGAGCATGCCCGCACCCGCGGGATCCCCGCGTTGGGGTTGTGCCTCGGTCTGCAGTGCATGGTGATCGAGGCGGCGCGACACCTCGGCGGGCTCGAGGCCGCAGGCTCCACGGAGTTCGACGAGGCCACGCCGTACCCGGTGATCTCCACCATGGCCGACCAGTCCGACGTCGTCGCCGGCGAACGCGACATGGGCGGCACCATGCGCCTCGGTGGGTGGCCCGCGGCGCTGGTGCCCGGTTCCCTCGTGGCGCGGGCCTACGGCGTGACCGAGGTGTCCGAGCGGCACCGGCATCGCTACGAGGTCAACAACAGCTACCGCGACATGCTCGCCGAGGCCGGGCTCGTGGTGAGCGGGACGTCGCCCGACGGCAGGCTGGTCGAGTTCGTGGAGCTGGCATCCGAGGTGCACCCGTTCTACGTCGGCACCCAGGCGCATCCCGAGCTGAAGAGCCGCCCGACCCGGCCGCACCCGCTGTTCGCGTCGTTCGTGCGGGCCGCGCTGGACTACCGGGCCGCCGAGCGGCTTCCGATGGATGTCCCCGAGACGGCAGGCGCCCGCCGGTGACGCGGCACGACTTCCCGGTCGCGAGCAGCGAGACGCTGCACGTGGGCACGGTGATGGCGCTGCGGCTCGATCAGGTGGAGATGCCGGGCGGCCGCACGGTCACCCGCGAGGTCATCGAGCACCCGGGGGCCGTCGCCGTCGTCCCCCT
>Ga0136614_10003448_pt1 | contig 10125 bp, 11 predicted proteins | sample AntDrymUQ2792106_2_FD_106643 | JGI IMG/M metagenome (GOLD analysis project Ga0136614, IMG submission 106643) | Polar desert sand microbial communities from Dry Valleys, Antarctica - metaG UQ279 (21.06) | ecosystem: Environmental > Terrestrial > Soil > Desert | place: Antarctica: Dry Valley... | reverse complement strand
GCGACGATCCGCGCCTTCCGCGGCCACTTCACGCCCTCGCATCACCATGGCGTCGAGATCCCGGGGATCTACTGGCACTTCGTCGACGTAATGTGGATCGTGGTGTACGCGACGATCTATTTGCTCTAGGGCCGTGAGGAACCCGTTCAGGAACGAGGCCGATGCATTTCGCCTTGTCCTGCTCTCGGTCGGCTACTTCGCGCTGATCGTCCTCGCTGCCGCCATGAACACGTGGTTCGGGGTGGCGGTCTTCGTGCTCCTGACGGTGATCGCGATCGGGGCCATGATCCGCGCGCGGAAGGACCTGCCGCGCCAGAGCGCGTCGATTCACCCCAGCCCCCCCGGCGAGCGCCGGATCCTCGTGATCGCGAACGAGACGGTGGCGGGTGCGACGCTCAGAGACGAGATCCGGCGGCGGACGGAAGGGGTCGAGGAGCGCGTGCGGGTCGTGTGCCCCGCCCTCGTGTCGCCGATGCGCTACTTCGCGTCGGACGAGGATGCCGGAAGGGCGCGCGCGCAGGAGCGGCTCGAGGAGAGCCTTGCAGGACTTCGCGCGGCCGGCGTCACGGCGGAGGGCGAAGTCGGCGACGCCGATCCGCTCCAGGCGATCGAGGACAACCTCCGCACGTTCGGTGCCGACGAGGTGATCATCTCGACGCACCCGGTGGGGAAGTCCCAGTGGCTGGAACGGGGCGTCGTCAGCGCGGCGCGCCAGCGCTTCGACGTCCCGATTACGCACGTCGTGGTCGATCTCGCCGCCGAGCGGGTTTCCTAGAAAGTCTGACGACTTTCTGCGAAACGAGGGCGTTAGCCCGAGGTCACGCGGACGATGTACTGCGCGAGAGCCCGGACTTGCTCGTCCGTCAGGCGGTCGCCGAACGCCGGCATGCCGCCGCCGCCGTTCTTGATCTGGCCGTACGACTTCTCGAAGGTCGATTTCGCCTGGTCGAGGTTCGGCCCGACTGCGCCGGTCGTGCCCGCATCCGCAAGCGTGTGGCAGGAGCCGCAGTTCGACGCGAAGAGCGTCTTCGGGTCGTTGGTGTCGGAGCCGCCCTGCACCGCGACCTTCGCCTTGGGCTGCGCGGCCACGAGAGCCACGTAGACGGCGACCGCATCCGCTTCGTCGCCGTCGAGCAGATCCTCGGGCATCGGCGGGGTCGGGTAGTCGATCTGGTGACGAACGGTCTCGCGGATGACACTCTCGTCGAAGCCCTCCATCCGCGGTGCTGCGAAGGCCGAATCGAGGTTCGGCCCGCTGACGGGGTTCGCTTGCGAGGATCCCTGCGTTCCGGCCTCCCTCAGGGTGTGACAGCTACCGCATTTCTGCTGGAACAGCACCTTCCCCTGACCCGCGTCGGACGCCTCGCTCGTCAGGCCGTCCGTGCCGCAGCCGGCGAGCGCGAACGCCGCGAGTGCGATGAGTGCGGCGCGCAGGGCGCCCAACCTACGCCGAAGGCTGGGTCGCGGAGCTGGAGGCGGCCAGGGCCTCGTCGCGGCTTCCGTAGATCGTGAAGACCCGGTCGAGACCGGTGATCTCGAAGATTTTCGTGATGTTGCGGTCGCTCGAGACGAGCGAGAGCTGGCCGTCGTTCGTGCGGAGACGCTTGACTCCGCCGACAAGGACTCCGAGCGTCGTCGAGTCGATGAAGGTCGTGTTCGAGAAGTCGACGACGACCTCTTTCGCACCCTGGTTGATGACCTCGAGCAGCTGCTGCTTGAACTCCGGTGCCGTGTAGAGGTCGACCTCGCCCGCGAGTGAGATCACGTACGACGAGTCGCCCAGCTGCTCCGTGTTGATGTCGAAGTTCACGCGTCTCCCTTCGTTCCCGAAAAGCTCGGAGGAGTCTAGTGACTCCCCGCAGACGTGAGGTTACTTGCCCTTCTTGGCCGGGTTGGCCGCTGCCTTGAGCTGCGGGAGTTGGGCCTTCACGGCGGGAGCGCTCGCGGAGTCGGGAGCGACGACGAGGTACCGCTCGTAGGCCTTGACGGCCGCCTTCAGGTCGCCGGCCGACTGCGCCGCCTGGCCGAGCTGGAGGAAGATCAACGGCTCGTCGGCTTCCTCCTCGTCCGGGGTAACCGCGACGAGCTTCTGGAAGACGCGAGTCGCGTCCTTGTAGGACTCCTGCACGCCGAGGTAAGCCTGGTTGAGCGCCTGGTTGAACTTCGCGGACTCGAGGCTCGTGATCTGCGGGTTCGCGAACTCCTGCCCGAACGGATTCTGGCTTCCCGGCGAGAAGAGGTCGCCGCCGGTGAGCTCGGTCAGCTGGGCCTGGGCGAGCGCGCCCTGCTCCTCGTAGGTTCGGGCCTGTGCCATGTGGAGGCTGCCGAGCTGCCGGAGGGCGTCGCGGTCGGCCGGGCGCAGCTGCACGTACCGCTCAAGGGGTTGAACCGCCTCGGCGTTCCGGCCTTCGCGCTGGAGCGCGGTCGAGAGCTCCTGGTAGCCGACCGGGTCGTTCGGTCGATCCTTGATCTTGTCCTGGGCCTCATCAACGCTCGGACCCGAACCGGAGTCCTGGGAAAGACCCTGGAGGACGTCGCCGAGGCCGGTTCCCGGGATCGACCCGCCGACGTTGAAGATCACGTAGCCGAGCCCGAAGATGATGGCGAGAAAGACGAACATCCACTTCGCCTGGCGGCGCAGGCGGGGGAAGAACATCGTGTCCTCGTAGGAAGCCACGGGAACGCGCGCAGGCGCATTCGGCCGCGGAGTGGGGCGTCGTGTTTGCTGCTGCCGGTTGCGTCGCTGGGCCGAACGAGCCATACGTCTCTAAGGGTAGCGACCCCCAGTCGAACGACTCGCACATGGAAGTCACGGCGAGCCCGGGTGTGTCACCGCATGGGCCTCCTCTGCCCGAAGAGCTCGCGATCAGCGCCCGGCCGTCTTGCTCGACCGGGTCTCGGCCGGGGCCTCGTCTTGGATCTTTGCTTCGGTGGCCTGTTCGTGGGCGCCGACAAGCTCCCCTACCGAACGCTCAGCGAGCTCGAGCACACGCAGGTTCGCCTCGGTGTGGAGGACGGCCGCCTCGATCAGGAGCCTGACGACAGGCTGGTCTTGGTGTCCGAGCCGCAGCGTGCCCAGCGCCCCGAGCTCCGAGAGATACGCCTCACGCTGGACACGAAGGACGGTGTCGAGCTGGTCGCGCCCGAGGCGCGCAGCCGCGAAGAGCTTGAGAAAGAAGTCGTCGCGGTATCCACCCTGTCGGACGAAGGGCGTCTCGAGCCAGCGCTCGAGCTCCTGGCGTCCACTCTTCGTGAGGCGGTAGACGTTCTTGTCCGGCCGCTCGGTCTGCGCAACGGACGTGCGAGTAACGAGCCCGTCGCGGACGAGGCGATCCAGCACCTGGTAGAGGTGCCCGATGTTGAGCTCGCCCCACTGGGGGCCGACCGATTCCTGAAACTCGGACCGAAGCTCGTAGCCGTGGCCGGGGCCGTCGGCGAGCAAGGCGAGAACTGCGTGCTGGATCGGCATCTACTTCACCGGTATATTGCCGCAATGTATGGACTCATCGCAAACTCCGGTAGCCGGGCAAATCGGTCGCGGAGCGAGCGTCACGGTCGAAGGCGTAAGCAAGCGGTACCGAATCGGCGAGACGGAGATCGTGGCGCTCGACGGTGTCAGCCTGACATTCCCTGCGGGCGCCGTCGTCGGCATCACGGGGCCGTCGGGGTCGGGAAAGTCAACGCTTCTCCATGTGACCGGTGCGATGGACGAGCCCGACGAGGGCCGCATCGTCGTCGACGGCTTCGAGGTCACGGCTCTCGATCGTAAAGCGAAAGTCGACTACCGCCGAAGGATCGGTTTCGTCTTCCAGCGTTTCCATCTCCTCCCTGCGCTGAGCGCGCAGGACAACGTAGCCGCGCCGCTTCTCCCGTTCCGAAAGCTCGAGTTCGACAAATTCGAGAAAGCGAAGGACCTGCTGCATGCTGTGGGTCTTGGAGGCCGCGAGGACTCGCTTCCGTCACGCCTCTCGGGAGGTCAGCAGCAGCGCGTCGCGATCGCGCGCGCCCTGATCAACGACCCGATCCTGCTGCTCGCGGACGAGCCGACCGGCAACGTCGACTCGAGCACCGCTGCAGAGATCATGGAGCTGCTCCTCCGCCTGCGAGACGAGCGGGGGATGACGATCCTCGTCGCCACGCACGACCCGCTGATCGCGAGCCGCTGCGACCGCATTGTCCGCCTGCTCGACGGCCGGGTGCTGGACGAGGTCGAGGTTGCTCCCGGCGAAGAGCCGGAGGCCGTGCTCGAGCGGATCAGCCGCATCGAGCCGTAGTTACCGGCGCCGCGGGAGCGGTTGCCAGGCCGGCTGCGCCTCGTCGAACGGCTTCCGGGTGAGCCGTCGAGGGCTGCTGCCGTCTGCGTTCATGACGTAGACGTCCGATCTGCCGGCACGCCTGCTTGCGAAGGCGATCTTCCGCCCATCCGGCGACCACGCCGGGTCGACATCGGGTCCCGGCGTCTGGGTGAGCCGCCGCTGGCTAGCGCCGTCGGAGCGCATCGTCCAGATGTCGTACTCCTGGATGCCCGAGTGGCGCACGAAAGCGATCCGCTTACCGTCGGGCGACCAGTCGGCGCCGCTCTCGTTGTCGGGCGAGCTCGTGAGGCGCCGTCGGCCCGCGCCGTCGGCGTCCATGACGTAGATGTCGAAACTCTCGCCTGTGCCTGACCGGAAGGCGAAGGCGATCCTCCGGCCATCAGGCGACTAGGCCGGCTCGAACCCTTCGCCGATCAGGCGCGGACGCGCTCGTCCGGTTGCCGCCACCACATAGATATCGAATGACTCGCCTCGAGAGCGGTGGAAGGCGACCTGGCGGCCGTTCGGCGACCAGTGCGGATGGCCGTCGGACCCTGGCCTCGCCGGATCGACGCGCCGTAGGGTCAATGCGCGGGGAGCGGTTCCGAGCTTCATTAGGTAGACGCCCTGTCGTCCCTCCGGCGTCGTCCTGACGAATGCGAGCCGTCCGCCGTCACGCGACCAGGCAGGAACCGCCTCCTCTCCTGCGCCGATAACGAGGGCACGGGCGCGTCCGCCTGAAGGCGGTATCGCTACAACGCGGGCGCCGCCGCGGTCGAACTCCGTATACGCGATCCTGCCGTTCCGCCTTGAGAAGGCGTCGCTGCGCGGCGCCGAGGGCTCGGCTCCCACTGCCAGCGCGAGCGATGCGGCAGCGGTGACCGCAGGAAGCGGATGGCGGCGCTCATTCCTCGGCGAACACAGTGGTCGGAGCTAGCCGCACCACATGGATGAGCGGTGCGAGCGAGGCGAGGAGCGCGACGACGATGCCGCCGAGGCCTGCCGCGGTCATTGTGAGGACGAGATGGCCGAGCGGGAGGTCGATGAGCGTTCCGGCGACGAGGCCGACGATGACGCCGGCGAGCCCTCCGAGCAGTCCGAGGCCGAGGGCTTCCAGGCCGACCGCGGTCAGGAGCTGTCGGTCGCTCCAGCCCGAGGTCTTGAGCGTCAGGAGCTCAGGCGCCCGCTCGCGCAGATTGATGTAGAGGACGTCGGCGAGGGCGAGCGCGGCAAGCATCAGCGTGATCGCCACGCTGACGAAGTCGAGACCGCTGACGCGGACGAGGATCGCCTCCCCGAGCAGCGTGCCGACGAGACTTCCCTCGAACGCCGTGTTGATCGCGAGCAGCACGCCGAGGGTCGCGACACCCGCAGCGAGCGCCGCGATCCCGACGAAGGTCCGGCCGCGCATCCGCCGCAGGTTCGCTGCTGCGAGCGAGGGTAGGCCGCGTACACGCTGACCACGCGCCTCACCTCGAAGCAGCGGGAGCACGGCGTCGAGGGGTGTCCCTCGGGCCGCCATCCATGCAGGTATCAATCCGGCGATCAGCGCGAGGGCAGTCGCGAGTGGGAGAACCAGCGCCGCTCGAAGCGGCGACACGTCCAGATCGAACGCCGCCGCCAGTCCGACCGCGATCCCGGTGCCGAGGGTCCCTGCCAGCGCTCCGATCAACGCCAGCTCCAGGAGAACGAGGGAGAAAACGGAGCGGGGTGACCAGCCCACGCAGAGCAACGTCCCAAGCTCGCGGCGGCGCGTACGTACAGCGGCGAAGGCACCGTTGCCGACGAAGAATCCCGCGGCCAGGAGAATCACACCGCCCAGAGCGAACGTCTTGTCGTCCACGGCCCTCAGGAATGCGACCGAGACGCCCTTCTTGCTCCAGCCCTCCTCGAGCAGAAGCCGGGGCCGCCCGAACTTACCCGGCGGCATATCGACCAGAAGCGTTCGCGGGGACGAACCGGCCGTGATGTCGACATCCAGCCCGGTCTTGTCGCGAATCTCCAGTGCGACGGCGCGGATGCGAGCCATGCTCAGCTCGTCGGGACCCTTGACGCCACTGACCCGGATCCGGATCGCGCTGATCGGCGCCCGCCGCCTGTCCTTCGGACCCTCGAATGCCTTCGGGTCGAGGAACGGCTTCAGCGCCTCAAGCGTCGTCAGGAACAGCGGCGGCTGCTGGATGTAATCGCCGAGATTTTGCGTCGGGCGGAGCGGCTTACCGCCGAGAGCGCGGCGGCTGGGCTCGTCTGCAGGTTGGAGGAGCGGCGGATAGTAAGTCTCGAGCGGGACGCGAGAAAGCGGACTGAAGCCAGGAAGCTTCGACGGATCGTAACGGCCGACGATGCGAAAAGCCGGTCGTCGATGCAATGTGCCTTCCGTTAGATGTGTTCCGACGTAGGTTCTAAGACGTCGAAATTGAACATCGCGATTCGAGGGAGGCGGAAAGATGTACCCCGTGTCGCCATACGTAGGATTTGCCCACACCGACGGCGGGTTATTGACGCGCCTCGGCCTAAAGTCGGAGCTTGCTGAAGCAGCCTCGTACTGCACGTCTGACGGAACCCAGTAGTTGTCAGTCCAGGTCCCGGAGATCTCTGCTGTCGAGGACGCCGAACGTGCGAGCATTTCTTCGTACGCATCCTTAACACCGATGACCTTTCGTTCGACCAAGGTGCCCCGCCGCTTGGTCAAGAAGTCGTACGCCTCAGGCGAACTAAGGCGCTGGTTTAGGTTGGCACTGTTCGGCAGTGCTAGCCGCTCGATCTCGACGACGCGGCTTTCACGGACGTAGGGGCTGGTGCTCGCGATTGCGGGTGCCAGGCGAGCCCGAAAGGTGCTGCCACCGTAGGTACGGGCGGGAGCTCCTTCTCGCGGTCGTAGGAAACGGCCCGAAACGATAGCCTCGTCAAGACCTAAGAGACGGGACTCCTGCTCTGGATCGATGCCAGCGGCCAGGACGGGGAAGGAAAACTCGATGTTCGTACCCACTCGCCCAGGCGGATAGCGCTCGTCCTGGTAGTCGCTCCCTTGCCCAGGGGATAGGGCAGAGAAGCACAACATGTACCGTCGGCGGACGGGCCGCGGCTCGTACACGGGAGCGCCCATACTGAAGCCTTGGCACGATTCAGTATTGCCCCGGCTAAAGCGATCACGCCGGGTGAAATACACATAACCTTCGTATCCCCCTGGGTAGCGCGATCTTCCACCGTGTGCGATCGAGATCTCTCTCACGCGATAGATCTGCACCGCGTCACTGTTAACCAAATGCTCTAGCGGAACGGGTAGCCGTCCTGACGGCATGATGTATCCCAGGTTCGCGATGGGCGCCGCTACGTCGACCCGGGGTATCCGTCTGATCACGTCGTAGTTCTCAAGCGTGATTCCACCGAACAATCCGCTGAGGTAGTTGCTGCGCACGACTCCCTCCCGCCGCTCAAGGTCAGTGAACGAGCCACGAGGTCGTACGAGGATGTCGTAAGCCGGCCGGAAGGCGCCCTCGACTGAGCCGCGCACCCGGAGGTCCGAAGTCTTCGCGGCTGACGTGAGAAGGAGAAAGCTGAGGGTTGCGACAAGGACCGCGGTCCCGAGCGCCACTGGTCTCCCCGGCGCATGACGCAGGCGGGCAAGCGCGAATCTGCTCAGCACTGATGATCCCGTCCAAGCGCCGCATGCGTTGCGGGGTGGAACCATCTGTCCCACCCCGCGATCGTGATCAACTCAGACGCGCGTGAACCAGCTAGCCGCACGGACAGGGAACGCCTCGGCAGTTGTTGTGGTTAGGGTCGGTGAGGCAGAGGCAGCAGTTCAAACCGCAGCCTTCCCCGTCCTGGAGTTACATCGCCGCAATCTACTTAGCGGCAATGTATGGCGAGGCGGTGAGCCTGTCAAGTGGTTACAAGCCGGCCGCCGGCTCCGCGTCGGCCTCGCGCTGCCACCGGCGCTCGAGGATGACCGACATCCAGATCGAGAGCTCGAAAAGTGCGAAGAGCGGGATGACTTCGAGCGCGAGCGAAACCGGATCGACCGTGGGCAGCAGGATCGCGACGCCGAGCAGGGAGACGTAGCCGATTCGCCGATTCGACCGCAATTGCGCCGAGGTCAGCACGCCGAGTCGTACGAGCGCGATGACGAAGATCGGCATCTGGAAGATCAGGCCGGTGGCGAAGATCATCAGCGTGACGAACGAGAGGAAGTAGCTCGCGCGGATCTGAATCTCGTAGATGTCTTCGTCGTAGGTCGTCAGGAATTCGAGCGCGCGCGGCAGGACGACGAAGTACGCAAAGGCCATCCCGCCGGCGAACAGGATCGAGGCCAGGGCGACGAACCGCGCTACGACTCTCTGGCTCCCCTGTTCCACTGCCGGCGCGAAGAAGCTCCAGATCTGCCACACGAGCACGGGGAAGGCAAGTGCAAGCGACGCATAGAAACTGACTTTGAGGCTGGTCGTGAACGGCTCGGCGACCCCGATCGTGATCAGCCGTCGCCCTTCGGGCAAGAGGTCCATCAGGAGATCGATGAGCTCCTCGTGGAAGTAGAACGCGATCGGAAAGGCGAGGCCGAGCGCGAGCATGCAGACGAGCAGGCGCGATCGGAGCTCGTCCAGGTGCTCGACGAGCGTCGCCTCTTCGCCGTACGAAAGGCGGCGCGGCAAACGCCTCATCGTGAAGACCTAGGAGACGGAGTCGCGCTCGCGGGGCGCTGCGGGCTCCGCGACGCGCTCCTCGTCCTCCGGAGCCCGAGGCAGCCGGGGAGGCTCCTCGTCGTCGTGTCCGGTCACGGCGTCCTTGAACTCGCGCATCCCGCGGCCCATCGAGCGGCCGATCTCGGGAACGCGCTTGGCGCCGAAGAGGAGCAGGACGACGACCAGGAAGATGAGGATCTCGGGAAGCCCGATTCCGAAGGGCATCTATCCACCTTAGCAGTGGTCTGGGCGCCCTCCGGAGCCGCCAAAGACGCTGGTACAATGGGGATTCGAGGCGGGCGATGAGCCCGCCACCTGTATGAAAGGGATCGAGTGGCGCTACTGGAGCTGAAAGACCTGCACGTCTCGCTGGAGGACGGCACGGAGATCGTGAAGGGTGTCGACCTCGAGGTCGACACCGACCAGATCCACGCGATCATGGGCCCGAACGGCTCGGGCAAGTCAACGCTCGCGTATGCGCTCATGGGTCATCCCGCCTACGAGATCACCGAGGGCCAGATCGTCTTCGACGGCGAAGACCTGACCGAGATGGAGGCCGACGAGCGGGCCCAGCGGGGCATGTTCCTGGCGTTCCAGTATCCCCATGCAATCCCCGGTGTCACCGTCACGAGCTTTCTGCGCTCCGCGATCAACGCGACCCGGAAAGCTCGAAAGGGCGAGGCCGACCCGATTCCGATTCCCGAGTTCCGCAAGGAGATGATGGCTGCGATGGAGCGGCTCCACATCCCGCGAGAGCTCGCCCAGCGCTACCTGAACGACGGATTCTCGGGCGGCGAGAAGAAACGGGTCGAGATCCTCCAGATGGCGATGCTGAAGCCGCGGATCGCCGTTCTGGACGAGACCGACTCCGGCCTCGACATCGACGCGCTGCGCATCGTCGCCGGCGGCGTCCGCGACCTTGTCGGGCCCGAGATGGGCGCGCTCGTCATCACCCACTACCAGCGGATCCTCAGCTACATCAAGCCGGATTTCGTCCACGTCTTCGTGGACGGGCGCATCGTCGCCGAGGGCGGACCTGAGCTGGCGCATACACTGGAAGCAGATGGGTACGAGGCATTTGTGCCGATAGCAGCCGTAGGAAGCGAGGAGTAGTGGCAGCAGTCACCGAGACCGAGAACGACGTCGTC
>Ga0136614_10003447_pt1 | contig 10125 bp, 8 predicted proteins | sample AntDrymUQ2792106_2_FD_106643 | JGI IMG/M metagenome (GOLD analysis project Ga0136614, IMG submission 106643) | Polar desert sand microbial communities from Dry Valleys, Antarctica - metaG UQ279 (21.06) | ecosystem: Environmental > Terrestrial > Soil > Desert | place: Antarctica: Dry Valley... | reverse complement strand
TCCATGCGGTCGGGGAGCTGGCAGTTGTCGGAGTCTTCGGGGCAGATGGCGCCGTGGAGCACGTTGAAGTTCACGACGGTGAGGTCCTCGCCGGTCCCGCCGCCGGTTCCGGCTGCGACACCGGCGGGCCCGGCCCCGGTCACTGTGGCGGCCAGGACCAGACCCGCGACGACGAGCAGCCTGCGCATGTGGACCCCCTCCAAGCCGCCGGCCGGGCGACCTTATTACGATGCTGACGCCGGCGTCAGGATGACAGGAGCCGCAGCCGCATGAGAGCAGCCGTGTACCGCGGTCCCCACGACGTCGTCGTGGAGGACCGCCCGACCCCCGAGGTCGGCCCCCACGACGTCCTCCTCGAGGTCAGCCACTGCGGCGTGTGCGGGAGCGACCTGCACTTCATGCTCGACGGCTGGGGCCGGCCGGGCGCGATCGAGGGCCACGAGTACTCCGGACGCGTGATCGCGGTGGGGGACGCGGTCACTCAGTGGTCGGTCGGCGACGAGGTCGTCGGAGGTCCGACGCCCCGGTGCGGCGACTGCGAATACTGCCGGGCCGGGCGCCCCCAGCTCTGCGCCGCCCGGGGGAAGTTCGGCGACGAGGCGTGGCAGGGAGCATTCGCCGAGTACGTGCGCACCACCGACTCGAGCCTCCTGCGCGTGCCCGACGGTCTGTCGCTGCGGGAGGCGGCGCTGGCCGAGCCGCTGGCGGTCGCGCTCCACGGCCTCACCCGGGGCGGCGTCACCGCCGGGCAGCGCGTGCTCGTCGCCGGGGCCGGGCCCATCGGCGCGCTCAGCATCGCCGCCGCCGTCGCCCGAGGCGTCGCCGAGGTCGTCGTGAGCGAACCGCACCCCCGCCGGCGCGAGCTGGCCGAGCGGCTCGGCGCGGTCGCGGTGGCGCCCGACGAGCTCACGACACCGCCGTATCCCGGTGACGAGGTCGACCCGCCGTTCGACGTCGCCCTCGAGTGCTCCGGTCACGCGGTCGCGATGGAGGCGGCCCTGGGCCAGCTCCGGCGCGGCGGGACCCTCGTACTCGTCGGCGCCGGGATCAAGCCGCCCCGCTTCGACCCCAACCGGATCCTCCTCAACGAGCTCGTCATCACGGGGGCGTTCGTGTACGACCCCGACGGCTTCCCCCGGGCGCTGGAGCTGCTGGCGTCGGAGGGCTTCCCGCTCGACGTGCTCGTCGAGGCCGAGGACGTCCCGCTCGAGGGCCTGCTCGACGCGTGCGAGCGGCTCGGCGCGGGGGAGCTGCCGGCCAAGGTCCTCATCGCACCGAACCAAGGGAGTCGATCGTGACGACTACAACGCGCGCGCCGCGGTTCAACCACGTGGCCATGAGCGTTCCCGCCGACCTCCTCGACGAGGACGGCCGGGCCGAGCTGCTGCGGTTCTACGGCGACGTCTTCGGGTGGGAGGAACTGCCCACCGAGACCCTCGACCGCCAACGGCTGGTCATGCGGGCCTACAGCAACGAGCAGTTCGTCTTCCTCATCGCCGAGGATCCGCCCATGACGTGTCCCCGGCTCGACCACTTCGGCATGTCGGTGGGCACGATGGAGGAGCTCGACGACATGCTCGAGCGGGCGCAGAAGTTCCGGGCCGAAGACGACCGCGTCGACATCATCGACAAGCACGCCACCGACCACGACGGGTTCCTGGTGCTCACCTCCTTCTACGTGCGCTACCTGCTCCCGATGATGATCGAGGTCCAGCACTACGAGTGGGCACCGTCGGTGGCCCCGACCGCTTGAGCGCGCCGCTCCGCTTCGGCGCGTTCGCGCCCCAGGGCTGGAAGCTCGAGTACACCGGCTGGGGCGCGCCCGACGCGTGGGCGCGCACGGTCGAGCTCGCCCAGCTGGCCGAACGCGTGGGTTACGACCATCTCTGGGTGTACGACCACGTCGAGACGGTGCCTCGCCGTGAGCCGACTCACGTCTTCGAGGCGCTGACGACCCTGGCCGCCCTGGCCACGCTCACGGAGGAGATCCGTCTGGGGCAGCTCGTCACCTGCTCGACGTACCGCAACGCCGGGCTGCTGGCCAAGGAGGCGGCGGGCGTCGACGTGATCTCCGGCGGGCGGCTCATCCTCGGGCTCGGCGCGGGATGGTACGAGCGCGAGTACCGCGCCTACGGGTGGGAGTTCCTCGCGCCGCGTGAGCGGCTGCGGGTGCTCGAGGAGACGATCGAGGTGGTGAAGCGGCTCTGGACCGAGGAGACCGTGACGTTCGACGGCGTCCACCTCCACTTCGATGGCGCCTACTGCGATCCCCAGCCCATCCAGCAGCTGCCCGAGATCTGGGTGGGCGGCGGCGGGGAGGAGGTGACGCTGGGGATCGCCGCCCGGCACGCCGACAAGACCAACTGGCAGGTCGGGCTGGATGAGTTCGTGCACAAGTCCCGGGTGCTGCGGGAGCACTGCGACCGGGTCGGGCGCGACTTCGACTCGATCGTGCGCACCCACGGGCCCGACTGCCGGCTGTTCGACTCCGACGCCGACCTCCGGTCGTGGCTGGAGTCGCCCGGTGGCGGCCAGCTCTGGGGTCACGGCGACCACGCGACGTATGTGCGCGACAATTTCGTGGGCACCGCGGAGCAGGTGGTGGAGAAGGTGCAGGCGTTCGTCGACGCCGGCTGCCGCGAGTTCGTGCTGTGGTTCCGCGACTACCCGGCGAGCGAGAGCCTGGAGCGCTTTGCCACCGAGGTTGCGCCGGCAGTGCGCGGAGCGTAGCCGTGCCCGGAGGGCGGGACGGCGGAGCGGAACGCCCCGTAAGGACGGCTCTCGGGATGACCCTGTTAGCTTCACTGGCATGAAGGTCGCCTCGGACGCGCCGTCGCGCGCGCCCGGTGCGAAGCCCGGGAGCCCCTGCGATGCCGCGGCCCGGGCCCGTCCGTGGATGGTGGCGGCGGTCGCGGCCGTGGTCGCGGCGGGGGTCGTCCTGCGTTTCGTCACCCGCTCCGACCTGTGGCTCGACGAGGCCCTGACCGTCAACATCGCCCGGCTCCCTCTGGGCGAGCTGGAGGAGGCACTTCGCCACGACGGTGCTCCTCCTCTCTATTACGTGCTCCTCCACGGCTGGATGGAGGTGGCAGGCGACGGCGACGTGGCGGTGCGGGCGATGTCGGGGCTGTTCGCGGTGGCCTCGCTCCCGCTGGCGTTCCTCGTGGGTCGGCGGGTGGGCGGCCGCGCTGTCGCCTGGGCCGCGGTGGTAGTACTCGCCTCTTCGCCGTACGCGATCCGCTACGCGACCGAGAACCGCCCGTACTCGCTCCAGATCCTGCTCGTGCTCCTCGGGTGGCTGGCGTTGTGCGGCGCGCTCGAACGGCCAGGGCTCGCGCCCCTGGCGGCGGTCGCGGCCGTCACGGGCCTGCTGCTCTACACGCAGTACTGGTCGATGTGGCTGCTCGCGATCGTCGGTGTGTGCCTCGTGTGGCGGGCAGTGCGGGGCGAGGCGCTCGCCGACCGGCAGGCGGCCCGGTCGGCGATCGTCGCCATCGTGGCCGGGGGCCTCACGTTCCTGCCGTGGGTGCCGACCTTCCTGTACCAGGCGGCGAACACTGGCACGCCGTGGGGGGAGCGAATCCTCCCCACCGCCGGCTTCTCGATCGCGGCGTACGAGTTCGCCGGTGGGCAGAGGCACTCGGAGGCGACCGCCCTGCTGGTGCCGCTCCTGGTTCTGGCCCTCCTCGCCATCTTCGGGCGGGCCCTCGACGCCCGCCGTGTCGAGCTCGACCTCCGGACGCGGCCGGGTGTGCGGCTTCAGGCGGCGGTGCTCGTCGCGGCCTTGTTGCTCGGATTGCTCGCCTCGTACGCCGGTGGCACGACGTTCGCCGGGCGGTACGCCGCCGGGTTGTTCCCCCTGTTCGTCATGGTGGTTGCGTTCGGGTTCACGGTGTTCGCCGATGCGCGGGTGCGCTACGTGGCGCTGGCGCTGGTGGCCGCGTTGGGCCTGGTCGGCGGTGTCCGCAACCTGGTCGAGAACCGCACTCAGGCGGCGCAGGCTGCCGCGGTCATCCGGGCGGAGGCGGAGCCGGGTGACGTCGTCGTCTACTGCCCCGACCAGGTCGGACCGGACGTGAGCCGGTTGCTCCGGGACGAGGAGGGTCTCGAGCAGCTCACGTTTCCTGACGGTGACCCCCCCGAGTTCGTCGACTGGGTCGACTACCAGGAGAGGATCGACCGTGCCGACACCCAAGCGTTCGCGGCCGAGGTGCTCGAGCGCGCCGGAGAAACCCACACCGTGTGGTTCGTGATCTCGCCGGGCTACCGGAACTTCGAGGGTGAGTGCGAGGCGATTGAGGCCGGGCTGTCGGCAGGTCGTCCGGGCGCTCGTACCCGCGTCGCGCCCGACGACCAGTTCTTCGAGTTCCAGGGCTTGATCGAGTACCCCAAGCCGTGAGGGAGTTCGTGCGGCGCGACGTGCGCGCCGCGCTGGTGCCGTGGCTCGTCGCCCGCACCCTGGTGGGGGGAGCGCTGGGTGTGGCCCGCTACGGGTTCGGAGAGCTGGAGGGCGTGCGCCGGCCACCCGCGCTCGACCAGGGCCTGTTCGCGTGGGACGCGGCGTTCTACCGGGATATCGCCGAGCACGGATACGGCGTACCGCGCGCCGGTCTGCGGTTCTTTCCGCTGGTGCCGCTGCTCGCCCGCAATCTCGGCACAGTGCTCGCCGGCAACGACGCGCTCGCCCTGCTGATCATCGCCAACCTCTCGGCGCTCGCGTTCGGCGCGCTCCTGTACCGCCTGACCCTGAGCGAGACGGCCGACCCCGGCATCGCCATGCGGGCGGTGTGGTTCGCGGCGGTGCTCCCACCGGCGCTCACGCTCGTCATGGGCTATGCCGAGGCCACCTTCCTCGTCCTGTCGGTGGCGATGTTCCTCGCGCTGCGGGCCCGCCGGTGGTGGTGGGCGACGGCGGCGGGGTTCTTCGCCGGGCTCGCCCGTCCCGCGGCGGCGCTGCTGGCGATCCCGGCGGCGATCGAGGGGATGCGCGGATGGCGCACCGCGACCCCGCGCGATCGGGTCGCACGCGCCGGCGCGGTGATCTCGCCGGTGGTGGGGACGGCGTGCTACCTCGTGTGGGTCGGTCGGGAGTTCGGCGACGCCTGGCTTCCGATCCGCCTCCAGAGCGAGCAGCGCCGGCGCGGCGGCTTCGCCGACCCGTTCTCGAGCATGTGGGACGGGTTCAGTGACCTGTTCGGCGGCGACCGGTTCGGCTCGGGCTTGCACGTGGTCTGGGCGCTGGCATTCGTCGCGCTCGCCGTCGTGTTGGCCCGGTGGCTGCCGGCGTCCTACACCGCCTACGCGGGCGCAACCGTGCTGTTCGCGCTCTCAGCCGAGAACCTCGACTCGCTCGAGCGCTACGCGATGAGCGCCTTCCCGCTCGCCATCGGGGTCGCGATCGTCACTCCCCGGGAGGAGTTGGAGCGCCCGGCGGTCGTGCTCGCCGCCGCCGGCCTCGTCGGCTACTCGGTGTTGGCGTTCCTGGGTCGCTACGTGCCCTGAGGCGAGCGACCGCGCTGCAGGTACCCTGCGGCGCAGCTCGCCGGGGCCCGAGCGGCCCTTCGAGCGGGAGAGTTGGCCCGAGTACCTCGTAGACTGCGGTTGGCCCGCATGCCCGTCCCGGAGCATCCCGCGTGACCAACACCACAGAGCGCAGCGGTACCCCCGCGTCCGGTCGGCCCGACGTCGTGATCATCGGCGCGGGCCCGGCCGGGCTCACCGCCGCCTACATGCTCACGAAGCGAGGGGTGGGCTCGACCGTGCTCGAGTCCGACACGGTGGTGGGTGGGATCAGCCGCACCGCCGAGCGCGACGGCTGGCGCTTCGACATCGGCGGCCACCGCTTCTTCACCAAGGTCAAGCCGGTCGAGGACCTCTGGTTCGAGATCCTCGGTCCCGAAGACTTCCTGCGCCGGCCCCGGATGAGTCGCCTCATCTACAACGGGAAGTTCTTCGACTACCCGTTGGTCCCGATGAAGGCGCTGCGCACGCTCGGCTTCGTCGAGGCGTTCCGGTGTGGCCTGTCGTATCTCTGGGTGCGGGTGAAGCCGCCCAAGGACCGCACGACCTTCGAAGGCTTCACGGCGTCGCGCTTCGGTTGGCGGCTCTACCGCATGTTTTTCAAGACCTACACCGAAAAGGTGTGGGGCGTTCCCGCGACCGAGATCCAGGCCGACTGGGGCGCGCAGCGGGTCAAGGAGCTGTCGCTGTTCCGCGCTCTCTGGGAGGCGCTCAAACCGAAGTGGATCCGGCGCCGGCGCGACAAGTCGAAGCAGGTCACGAGCCTGATCGAGGAGTTCAACTATCCGAAGTACGGCCCCGGGATGATGTGGGAGCGCTGCACCGAGCTGGTGACGGCCAAGGGTACGAAGGTCGCGTTCAACTCGAACGTCACCACGGTCCACCATGAGGGCGGGCGGGCGGTGGCGGTGACCGCCGAGACCGACGGCGTGCTGACCCGCTACGACTGCACCCACGTCGTGTCGTCGATGCCGATTAGCGGTCTGGTGTTGAGCATGGACCCGTCGCCGCCGCCCGAGGTGCAGGCGGCGGCGCGGGGTCTCGCGTACCGCGACTTCATGACGGTGGCGCTGGTCGTGCCGGAGGAAGCGGGGTTCCCCGACAACTGGATCTACGTCCACGATCCCGGCGTCGACGTCGGCCGCATCCAGAACTTCGGGTCGTGGTCGCCCTATCTCGTGAAGGACGGACGCACCTGCCTGGGCCTCGAGTTCTTCGTGAACGAGGGCGACGACATGTGGGCGAAGCCCGATGCCGAGCTGGTGGAGCAGGCGAAGCGCGAGCTCGAGACGCTCGGCCTGGTGCCGGCGTCGCTGGTCGAGTCGGGCTACGTCGTGCGGATGCCGAAGGCTTACCCGATGTACGACGCCACCTACAAGGCCAACGTCGAGACCATGCGCAGGTGGCTCGACGCCAACGTCCCGAACGTGTTCCCGGTCGGCCGAAACGGGATGCACAAGTACAACAACCAGGACCACTCCATGTTCACCGCCATGCTGTCGGTCGAGAACATCTTTGGCGCCGAGCACGACGTGTGGACCGTCAACGTCGAGGCCGAGTACCACGAGGAGAAAGCCGACGAGGAGACCGCCGACCAGGCCGCCGCCGGTTAGGACCGGGCCCGCCGCGCCCGGAGGCCGGCCTCCTCAGACGCCCTGGCCGTCGACGGGTGCAGGTTCAGGTGCGGGCGGAGGAAGCGGCAACTGTCGAAGGAAGACGGCCGCAGTCTCGTTGTCCCAGCGCTCCTGGAGGTCGGCGTAGCGCTCGAAGCGGCGAGCCCACGCTTCGTCGAGGACCAGGAGGTCCTCACGGACCATCACCTCGAGATCCCGCCCGTGGTAGCCGAGGAGATAGCGCCGAGGCCGGAAGAGTGCTGCGGGATCGACACTGTCCTCGGGGAACCCGGGAGGTAGGCTGGGCAGGTCGCCGCGTCGGAAGACCCGTTGGCCGCGCTCGTTGAGGAGGAGGCCGTCGGACCGGATGTGGGCGCCAATCCGACGCTTCAGCGCCTCCAACTCTCGCTGCTCCTTGGTAGTGAGGCCTTCCACCAGCGCGACGCGTCGAGACGACAGCGGCGTCTCCCGGACGAGATCACCGGTCACGACGATGACGACCGCGTCGAGGTCGTCCTCCCCCCGGAACCGCCTGTCCCGGCCGAACTGGCGTACTCCGATCTGGTCCTTGCGGCCCACGACGAACGGGACACCGAGACGCCTGAGCTCGGCGACCACCGCCGGTCCGTATGGGTCGAAGACAGTGCCGAACGTCTGGAACTGCACCGGACCGTCGTCACGAACCGGCTGCAGCTGCGCGACGAGCCTCCTCGCCACCGCCACCGATCGTGAGGGCACGTTCGTGCCCTGATTGCTCGTCGGGAGGTTGGCGGCCGCGACGACCACGGTCACGAGGGTCAGGGTGCCGGCGACGGCGAACGACCAGGAGGGCGAGGCGGCGAATCGGCGCACCAGCGTGACAATGACGGCGAACCAGACGAACGCGGCGAGCGGCCACAGCCAGCGCGTCTGGTAGGCCGCGGTACCGAAGCGGAAACGTGGGGCGTGCGCGGCCGTGGCGAGCCCGACGACCACGAGGAAGCCCGCAGTCGCGACCGCGCGGAACGCCACCGGATCCGAACGGGATCGGGCATTCCACGCGCACAGAAGGAGCACCGCGAATAGAGCTGCGAGGGAGGCGGCGGCGAGCTCCTTCGAGGGCAGAGGAGTGCCGAAGGGGGAGAAGGGGAACGCGTCCCGCATCGACGGTCGGAACCACCAGGGCGGCAGGGCCACGACGTTCGAGAACAACCGCGAGCCGTCGACACGGCCGAGCGTCTCGGTCGACTCGCTAAGGCTCCGGCCCAGCCGGGTGAGGTTGCCCTCACCCTTGCCCGTGAGCTCCTCGACCAACGGCTGAGCCCAACACAGCCCGACCAGGACGAACGTGAGAAGTCCAGTCCGCCGCAGGCGTCGACTGAGGCGTGGCCACTCGGCGGCGTTGTCCCGCCGGGAACGACGCATCTCCAGGATGAGCCCGGCGAGGCCCCAGCCTGCGAGGGCGGGCACGAGGAGCCCGTAGCTGACGTTCGTCTGCAGCACGAGGCTGCCCACGACCGCCGTCCACGGCAGCGCCGCGAGGTCGCCACACGTAAGCGCCCAGACGAGGAACAGGAAGAGCAGGAACGGCAGGAGGATGCTGTGGGCGTGCCACGGTTCGTAGAGGATCTCGCTGCCCATCGACCAGCTGAGCAGAGCGGCCACGGCGACGCCCGCCGTCGTCGGGAGGGGACCGCCCCGGCGCCAGGCCACCACGGCGATGCCGACCAGTGAGGCTGCGTTGAGCGCGGCGACGCCGAGCACGAGGCCGGCCCCCCGGTCGAAGAGCCGGGCGGGCGCCGCCAGCAGGTCGAACAACAGCGGCCCGGGGTGGTTGATGTCGAAGGGAAGGTTGAACGAGGTGGACGCCCACAGCCCGAGCAGCGGTGGATGGGCGCTCAGGACGTCACGAGAACGGACCGCGATGAGAGCGCTGTCACCGGCCGGCACCCATTCATGCGAGATCCCGCGGGCGGCGGCGACGACGACCGGCACCAGCGCGGCCACGGTGGCCGCCAACGCCAGGCGCGAGCCGGTTCGAGACGGGCCACGTGGCCGCCCGGCGCGGACCGTCCGGATCCGCTGACGCCAGCGGCCGTCGTCGCCGTCGCGGCGCCCGGCCGGAGCGCGCACGTCATGACTGGACGACGGCGTCGTCACCGGTTGGGCCCGCGGGTTCGGGAAGTCCATCAGCTACTGGCATGCGAACCGGTGGCGGAGCGGGAGGTCCGGCGCCGGGACCAGCGGTCGCGCGCGCCCCACCAGGTCACGAGCGACAGCTCCTCGGCCGCGATACGCCAGGTCATCTTCGAGTGACCCTTGACCCGGTCGGTGAATGTGATCGGCACCTCGACGATGCGCCCTCCCCACTTCCACACCCGGTAGGCGGTCTCGATCTGGAAGCCATAGCCCTTGGCCCGGGTGCTGGCGAAGTCGATGGCCTTGAGGGTGTCGGCGGGATAGGCCCGGTAGCCCGACGTGGCGTCGGTGACGCCGGTCCCGAGCACGAAGCCGGCGTACCGGTTGCCGTAGCGCGACAGCGCCCGCCGGAACCACGGCCAGTGCGGGACTGATCCGCCGGGCACGTAGCGCGACCCCACCACCAGGTCGGCGCCATGATCGACCTCCCGGAGTAACGACGACAGCGCGGCGGGATCGTGGGACAGGTCGGCGTCCATCTGCACGAGCACGTCGTAGCCCCGTGCGACGCCCACCGTGAACCCGGCCCGGTAGGCGGTGCCGAGGCCGGTCTTGGCCGGTCGCCGCAACACCTCGACCTGTCCGAGCTCGGCCGCCAATGCCTCGGCCAGGTCGGCGGTCCCGTCGGGGCTGTTGTCGTCGACCACGAGCACGTCGGCGTCGGGGACTGCGGCGCGCAGGCGGCGCAGGCACTCCTCGATGTTCTCGGCCTCGAGGAACGTCGGAGTGATGACGAGGGTCTTTGGCACGAGGGTAGGCTAACGGGCTCCTCGTACGCTCCCGAGCGGCAGCCTCACGCGCCGCGAGGCCCGCG
>Ga0136614_10003446_pt1 | contig 10126 bp, 10 predicted proteins | sample AntDrymUQ2792106_2_FD_106643 | JGI IMG/M metagenome (GOLD analysis project Ga0136614, IMG submission 106643) | Polar desert sand microbial communities from Dry Valleys, Antarctica - metaG UQ279 (21.06) | ecosystem: Environmental > Terrestrial > Soil > Desert | place: Antarctica: Dry Valley... | reverse complement strand
CTGTTTGGCTGACGAGGCAGGTAGTCAGCCGGTCGGCACCGGTGGGTTAACTGTGCGCTCTCTAATTCATCCGATCCCTGTGCGGCTACGCGAACGCCAGCTTCCGGGGACTCGCGCCTTGCATTCGAACGAACGCGCCGTCGCGCGTTTGGGCCAGAAACTTCGCGTCCACCAGGGCACCCAGTAAAGCGTCGCAAACGTCGCGCTCGAGCCCCCCAGGCGCTGGGCCTGTGCAGGCGTCAGACGAAGCCCGGGCATTTCTACGAACTCGCCCTGGATCCGCTGGAGCACGTCATCGATACGCATAGAGCACCCTCCCGAGGGTCTCGACGGGCAACGTTGTCGTACAGTACCGCCGACTCAAGCAATGCGTGTACCGCTCGTCTCACAGGCTCGCGACGGGTCGAGTGGCGGCCGATAAATATTGATGCAAAAAGACTTGTCGTAATGATGCTGAAACGTGTCTCAGCTCGCGCCGATTCGGCACCGACTCGCAGCTGTACGAGCCGCATCGGTCTATTGTTGGATTTCACTACGGGGGAAAAGCGCTGCGACCTAGAGCTGTCGCAACGCGGTGACGACCGGCAGGCGCGCGGCGCGCCACGCGGGGAAGAGGCCGCCGAGCAGGCCCATCAGGACCGCGTACATCAGGGCCTGTCCCAGAAGGGACGGCGTGACCGCGAAGGCGAATGCCACCTGGCTGAAGGACTGCCAGTTCATTGTCGCTGTCTGATACCCGTCGAAGGCAGCCCATGCGAGGGCGCCGCCGAGCGCGCCGCCAATGAGGCTGAGAAACACGGCTTCGATCAGCACGGAAACCACGACGGGCGTGCGGCCGAAGCCGAGCGCGCGAAGCGTCGCGATCTCGCGGGTCCGCGACGAAACCGCGGAATACATCGTATTCACGGCGCCGAAGATTGCCCCGAGTCCCATGAGCGCCGCGATCCCCATCCCGATGGTGCGGATGATCATCTGCATGACCCGCGACTGTTCCGCATAGTAGTCGCGCTCGCGGACGACGGTCACCTGCAGCCGTGGATCGGACGTCAGCGAGTCTTTCAGGAGCTGGAACGAGTCTTGTGACGCGAGGCGGGCGATGACGGACTGATAGCTGTTCCCGCGGCGATATGCGGGCTGAAGAACTCGTGCATCGCACCAGAGCTCAGACTCGGCGACGCTGCCGCCCGTATCGAAAATGCCGACCACCTGCCACGACCCTTCGCCCCATCGCACCGATCGGCCGACGTAGAGGCCGTCGAACTGCTGCGACGCCGCGCGCCCGACGATGATCTCGTTGGTGCCGGGCTGGAACATGCGCCCTTGCACGATGCGTACTTCGGGGCGGACCTTGAGCGCCGCTGGAGAGATTCCGCGCAGGGGAACGTTGGCATCCGTCCCGGACCGCTTCAACGGGTGTCCGACGATGACGAAGAGCTCAGGCGACGCCACCGGCCCCTCGGCAGAGCGTTCCAGTCCTGGCGCATCGAGAATCGTTCTGACGTCTTCACCGCCGAGGCCGCTCGTCATCTCCGTGTCGGCGCCGGACCGCAGGATCAGCACCCGGAGTGGATCTCCCTTACCGGTCATGGCGGCCTGGAAGCCTTCCGCGATCGAGAGCACGGCGGTGAAGACGATGACGACACCGGCGATGCCTATGACCGCGACGATTGACGACCCGAGCCGCTGGCCGATCGACCGCAGGGTGACCGACGTGACGGCAACGATCTGTGACAGTGAGTGCATCGAATGTCCTGTCTAGGCGCGGCGCAGCGCGTTCACGATCTTCAGCCGCTGCGCCTGCATCGCAGGCAGCAGGCCGGTGCCGACACCGAGCGCCAGCACAAGAAGTCCGCCCAGCATCAGATCCCGCACTGGGAAGTAGAACGCGGGAAGCAGACCGCCCGTCGGATCCCCCTGGGAAACCAGCACCCAGGCGACCCCCAGCCCCAGCGCTCCGCCGAGGATCGCGATGGCGCACGATTCGATCAGTACGAGGGTCAGGATGAGCCCATCGCGGAACCCGACCGTCTTCAGCACCGCCAGTTCGTTGGTTCGCTCGCGGATGGACTGCGCCATGGCGTTGCCGGCGACGAAGAGGATGAAGAACATGACGATGGAGGCAATCGCGACCATGATGGCGCCGATGTCGCCAACCTGTTTCGCGAAGTCCGAGACGAACGCCTTTTCGGTTGCCGTCTTCGTTTCGGCGGTGGAGTTGGCAAACAGGGTATCCACCCGCTTGGCGAGCTGATCGGAGGTTGACGGATCCTTGGTCCGGATCACGTACCAGCCGACCTGATCGCTGACGGGTGAGTCTCTGAAGACTTCGTTGATGTAGTCGTAGTGAAAGAAGAACTGCGTCCTGTCGGCCCCTTTCAGGGTGGAGTCGTAAATCCCGTCGACGGTGAAATCCCAGGGAGACCCGTCAGGCTTCCGATAGATCGGTGAGATCAGAGGCACGCGGTCGCCGATCTTCCAGCCGAATTTCTCCGCCGTGACGATGCCGACGACAGCTCCGGTGCGGTTGGCGATCCACGTCTTCCGCTGTTCGTCCGGCAACTGGTACTCTGGATACATCCTCAGCCAGGGCTCGGGCTCGACGGCAAAGTTTGCGATGAAGTTACTGGGTTCCCGGTAATACGCGCCGAACCAGTTCGCGTGGGTGACATCGGTGACGCCCTCCATCGCACGGATGCGGTCACGGTAGCTCCGCGGCAGCAGCTGAATCAGCGAGACCTTGTGAATCGTGACCAGCCGATCCGCCCCGGCGATGTCGACGCCGAGCGTGAACGCCGCCCGTATCGCCATCAGGATGCCGAACAGCAGGAAGGCGATGAAGATGCTCCCGATCGTCAGCGCCGTCCGGATCTTCCGCCGCAGGAGGTTCCGCCAGATGAGTGGAAGGAACTTCATGCAGCCGCCTCGGTCACGAGCTGACCTTTCTCTAGATGGAGGGTCCGTTTCGCGCGCGCGGCGGCATGCGGGTCGTGCGTCACCATCACGATCGTCTTGCCGTGATCACGGTTGAGCGCCTGCAGGAGATCGAGGATCTCGTCACCGGCTTTTCGATCGAGATCGCCGGTCGGTTCGTCGCAGAGGAGGAGCGTGGGGTCGGTGACGATCGCGCGTGCGATACCAACGCGCTGCTCCTGGCCTCCCGAGAGCTGCCGCGGGAAATGGTTGGCACGGTCCGCAAGACCCACGACCGACAGCGCCACCTGCACGCGTTTGCGCCGATCCGCCTTGGCGAGTTTGGTGAGGAGGAGAGGCAGCTCCACGTTGCGTGCCGCCGTGAGCACCGGCAGCAGGTTATAGAGCTGGAAGACGAACCCGATGTGGCGGGCGCGCCATTTCGCGAGTTTCCCCCCCGACATCTTGTCGATCCGGTCACCCGCAACGGTGATCGACCCCTCGCTGGCGGTGTCGAGACCACCGGTGAGATTCAGGAGCGTCGTCTTTCCAGAGCCCGAGGGCCCCATGAGCGCCAGAAAATCACCTGACGGGATATCGAGGTCGACACCCTGCAGGACATCGATGCGTTCGCCACCGCGGTGATAGACCTTGTGCAGACCCCTGATCGTTACGAGTGACTCACTCATCTCTCATCTGCTCCGCTGTTCTTTACCAAAATGCTCCTGAACTCCTGATCTCCTGTACTACGCACCCTGGATCTTCACCCGGTCCCCATCCTTCAGGTCGACGGGGCCCTCGACGACAACCTGCTCCCCCGCGCTGACCCCGGAGAGCACCTCGACCTGGTCCCCTTCTTCGAGCCCGGCACGGACGGCACGTCGCTCGACCCGGTCCCCCTTCAGCACGAAGACCACGCTCCGCCCGTCGAGCGTGCGGACGGCGGACTTCGGAACGGAGAACCTCGCCGAGGGGGCGGCGGCCCGATCCGGTTGCTCGTCGCGAAGAAAGGAGACCTTGACCCCCATGTCGAGCAGGATCTTCGGATCCATCTTCTCGAAGGCGATCCGCACGCGGACGGTCGCCTTCTGACGATCGGCTGTCGGTACCGTCGTGATCACGTGGGCAGGGATCCGCCAGTCGGGATAAGCGTCCAGGACGGCTTCGACTTTCTGGTCGGGGCGGACGCGGTTGATGAAGCTTTCGTTCACGTCCACTTCGATCTCGAGCGACGACATGTCGACGATCGTCCCGATGCCCGTTCGGGTGAAACCGCCGCCCGCCGAGACAGGGGACACCATTTCTCCGGCCTGCGCGTCCTTCGAGATCGCGATCCCGCTGAAGGGGGCACGCACGACGGTGTCGTCGAGATCGGTCCGGCGGAGGCGAACCTGACTCTCCGCGACCGCGATCTGCTCCTGCGCGTACGCGATCCTGGCCTTCAGCGAATCGACGTCCGCCTGCGCCGTATCGACCTCGGCGCGGCCGACGACGTTCTCCTGCATGAGGCGCTGGCGGCGCTGCAGGTTCAGTTCTGCTTCGTGCAGCCGCGCCTGGTCCTGCCCGGCGCTCTTTCGCGCCGCGGCGACCTGCGCCTGCGCATACGCGAGCTGCGCGCGTGCCTGCGAGTCGTCCAGCCGTGCGAGGACCTGCCCCTGGCGGACGGCCTGGCCTTCTTCGATGAAAACTTCGACGACCTTCCCGGTCACCTTTGACGACACCGTCGCCCGCCGCCGTGCCGTCACATATCCCGACGCATTCAGGACGGCTCCCGGAGAAGAGCCGCCCGACGTCTTGACCGCCACCGAGGCGACCTTCACGGGCGCGGCCTGCAGCCGTACAGACCAGTACCAGCCGCCTGCCGCGACCGTCGCGATCAGGGCCACAGCAATGATCCAGGGCCCCTTCCGCAACCCGCCGCCGCGGTCGGAATGGTCGATCCTGAGTGACGCGAGATTCTCTTTCAGATTCGACAAAACGAACGGACCTTTATGAACTTTCGTGGAAAAGCGAAAGAAAAGTATAGCCGCTTCCTGTAACTACTTTACGAAGGCCGGGGGACCGCCGCCCGTGATGACCGGCGGGCGGTGGGGATCGGCCGGTGAATGGTGACGGCCGGAAGAAACTATGAACTATGAACTATGAATGACGAATTAACTACGAACGCTGACGACCCTCACCTCATTCGTAGTCCATCATTCATCGTTCATCGTTCATAGTTTCACCGAAGCGTCCCCCCCACCCAGCCCCGGGTGAGGTAGTCACTCAGCGTGAAGCCGAACATGATGAGCAGCCAGACGAACCCGGAGGCGGCGACGACCCAGGTGAGGCGTGTACCCCAGCGGACGTGCATGAAGTAGAGCACGACGAGGAGCGCCTTGGTGCAGGCGATCGTGAGCATGACGACGTTGTTGAACGCGCCCAGGTCGAAATACGCCACGATCACCGTCACGGCCGTCCCGATCATCAAGAGAGCGAAGATCAGGTAATACAGGCTCTTGGGCGCGACGTGGTGTGAGACGTGGTGACCCGACATGACTCTAATGGCCCCCGTAATGACGCCCGATCAGATAAAGGAGCGGGAAGAGGAAAATCCAGACGATGTCGACGAAGTGCCAGTAGAGGCCGGTGATCTCCACGGGCGTGAAGTACTCGGTGTTGAACTGCCGGCGCCACGCCATGATCGCAATCACGGTCATGATCCCGAGGCCGATCACCATGTGCAGGGCGTGCAGACCCGTCATGCAGAAGTACAGCGAGTAGAAGATCTCCGCGCCCGCCGGGTATTGCCCGTCCCAGACGAAGTTCGGTCCAGGCACATTGTTGTGCGCGAACTTCTCCGAGTACTCGATCACCTTCACCCCGAGGAACGTCGCCCCCAGGATCATCGTGGTGACCAGCCAGAACACCTGCGTGCCGCGCGACTCGCTGGTCTGCGCCGACCGCACCGCCAGCGCCATCGTCAACGAACTGAAGATGAGGACGGCGGTGTTGAATGCGCCGAGCTTCCATGACAGGTGGGCGCTCGCTTCCTGAAACGCCATCGGGTTCTGCGTGCGATAGACGAGGTAGGCGAGGAAGAGGCCGCCGAAGAACATGATTTCGGTGACCAGGAAGACCCACATGCCGAGCGTCGAGGCTTCCGCCTGCTGCCCCATGTCATCGAAGTGATGCTGCAGCTTGGGGTGATGCGGGTGCGCCGACGACTGCTCGTCGTGCGGGTTGCCCGGAGCCTGAATGGACACTCGCCCCGGCAGGCCCACCGACGGCGCCTGCGGGTAGCCGTCAGACAACGCCAACCTCCTTGCTCGGGGCGTACTGGTGCGTGCCGTGCGTGACGATGGGCGTGACGGCGAAATTCTCGGTCGGCGGCGGCGACGGAACTTCCCACTCGAGTCCCTTCGCTCCCCAGGGGTCGGCGGGCGACGGTTTGCCGCGGAAGATGGAGTGCACGAAGTAGAACATCGGCAGCAGGTATCCGACAGACAGGATGGTCGCGCCAAGCGTCGACATCACGTTGAATACCTGGAACTCCGGCGGATACATGTGGTACCGCCGCGGCATGCCAAGGTATCCAACGAGGAACTGCGGGAAGAACGTGAGGTTGAAGCCGATGAACACGAGCCCGGCGGCGAGCTTCGCGGCCGGCTCGCTGTACAGCTTTCCGCTGATCTTGGGCCACCAGTAGTGCAGGCCGCCGAGGTAGCCCATGATGGCGCCGCCAACCATGATGTAGTGGAAGTGCGCGACCACGAAGTACGTGTCGTGCACGTGGATGTCGAGGCCCATGGCCGCCAGGAACAACCCCGTGAGGCCGCCGATCGTGAACAGCCCGATGAAGCCGAACGCGTAGAGCATCGGCGAGTCGAGACTGATCGAGCCGCGATAGATGGTCGCCGTCCAGTTGAACACCTTGATCGCCGATGGCACCGCGACGATGTAGGAAATGATCGAGAACAGCATCCCCGCGTACACCGACTGCCCGGCGACGAAGATGTGGTGGCCCCAGACCAGGAACCCGATGATGGCGATCGCGAGCGACGAGAAGGCGATGAACGAGTAACCGAAGACGTTCTTGCGGGCGAAGGCCTGGACGATCTCGCTGATCACACCCATCGCCGGCAGGATCATGATGTAGACGGCCGGGTGGCTGTAGAACCAGAACAGGTGCTGAAACAGCACCGGATCCCCGCCGAGCGCCGGATCGAAGATCCCCATATGCAGCACCCGCTCCGCGGCGACGAGGAGCACCGTGATCGCGATCACCGGCGTGCCGAGAATCATGACCAGGCTGGTCGCGTAGTGGGCCCACACGAAGAGCGGCAGGCGAAACCACGTCAGCCCCGGCGCGCGCATCCGGTGAATCGTGACGATGAAGTTGAGGCCCGTGAGGATTGACGAAAACCCGGTGATGAAGACGCCGAGCGCGGCGGTGATCACGTGACTGTTCGCCGCCGCCGTGCTGTATGGGGTGTAGAAGGTCCAGCCGGTATCCACCCCCCCGCTGAGCGCCGCCACGAGGGTGAAGATGCCGCCGAGAACGTAGATGTACCAGCTGATCAGATTGATGCGCGGGAACGCGAGATCTTTCGCCCCGATCATGATCGGGATCAGGAAGTTCCCGAGCACTGCGGGGATCGACGGGATCAGGAAGAAGAACACCATCACCACGCCGTGCATGGTGAACATCTTGTTGTAGTTCTCAGCCGTGAGCACGTCGCCGGCAGGGGTCAACAACTCGAGGCGGATCATGAACGCGAACAATCCGCCGAGGAAGAAGAAGAAGGTGATCGAGACCAGGTAGAGCAGCGCGATGCGCTTGTGGTCCTTCGTCAACAGCCACGACGCCAGGCCGTGGCCGTTGTTGATGTAATTGAGCGTGTCCATGGTCAGCTTTCAGCGATCAGCTTTCAGCTTAGAGCTACCAGCATTCGCTGAGAGCTGACAGCTGAGAGCTGACAGCTATTTTTTCTCCACCACCGGTCTCGAGCTTGACTGCGGCATCGTTGGCGACTGTGGCGCGGCGCCCGGCGCTTCCCCCTGCTGGCTCAGCGAACGCACGTAGGCGATGAGCTGCAGGAGCTGTTCCTCGGTAACCAGCCCCTGGAAGGTCGGCATGAGCGGCTGGAAGCCGGCCACCACCTTCGCCTGCGGCAGCACGATCGATTCGCGGATGTACGCCTCGTCTACCGTGACGGTCCCGCCTCCCTGAAGTTCGACCTGCTTACCGAAGAGGTTAGTCAGCATCGGGCCGCGCCCCTGCGTATCGGTGAGGTGACACGTGTTGCACGTGAGATCCGCGAACAGCTTTTCGCCCGCGGCGACCGGCGACTCGTCAGCACGTCCGCCTGAGAGCCAGGCCTGGAAGTCGGCGGGCTCCATGGCCGTAACGGTGCCGATCATTCCGGAATGCTTTGTGCCACAGTACTCCGCGCAGAACAGGTGATAGTTGCCGGGCCTGGTCGCGGTGAACCACAGCACGTTGTACCGGCCGGGGATGACGTCCGCCTTCACCCGGAAGTCCGGGATGTAATAGCTGTGGAGCACATCCTCGGAACCCATGATCAGCTTCACCGGGCGGCCGACCGGGACGTGCAGCTCGTTGATCTCGCGCCGGCCGTCCATGTGCTGGACTTTCCACATCCACTGCTTGCCGACCACGTGGATTTCCATCGCCCCGGCCGGCGGCCGGTACATGTCGAAGAACACCTTGGCGCCCCAGACGAACATGACCATGGTGATGAAGAAGGGGATCACGGTCCAGAGGAGCTCGAGCGCCAGGGATCCATGGATGGCGTGCCCGATCTCGTCGCGATGCCGGCGGCGGTACTTGAAGGCGAAATAGACCACGAGGCCCGCGATCAGGATCGAGAAGAACGCGGTCACCGCGACCATGAAGAAATAGATCGCGTCTACCTGTCCGGCCTGCGCCGAGGCCTGCTGCGGAAAGAACGGAAAGTTCGTGAACATCGGTTAAGGTCGATCCTTATCGGCGGGCCCCCCTGCACCCCGCCTGGCGGCCTTCACTCGCTCTCGCTCCGTTCCGGCCGCACTCCGCTCCCGGCGGATCGAGACAAACAGGAACGTCCCAAACGCGGCCACGGTCGCGACCGCGCCGATCCGCACGAGCCCGAGCGCCGTCGCTCCGTACTTCCCCGTCGATGGATCGTAGTGATAGCAGAGCAGCAGGGCGGAATCGATCACCGAACCGATCCGTTCTTCGGATGCTTCGACGATGCCAAGGCGGATGTCGCGCGGCGCGTACTCGATGCCGTAGAAATACCGCGCGATGACTCCCTTCGGCGTCAGCAGCTCGACGCCTGCGCCATGCGCGTATTGCTTGATCTCTTCGTCGTAGGCGTAGCGGAAGCCCACGGCGGCGGCCAGCTCCTGGATGTTTTCCTCTTCACCCGTGAGAAAGTGCCAGCCGGCAGCGGTGTGGGGCCGTCCGTATCGCTCGACGTAGGCCTGCTTTTTCTGCGACGCAAGCCCCGGCCCTTCCTTCGGGTTGATGCTGACAGCGACCACGTCGAACTCGCGCCCGACGTCGAAGTTCAGCACTTTCAGCGCACCCGTGACGCCGTTGAGCACCTGGGTGCACAGCATCGGGCATTCGTAATACACCAACGCGAGGAGCACGGGCCGCTTGCCGAAGTAGTCGCCCAGCGTCACGGGCCTGCCGGTCTCGTCGACGAACGGCAGGTCCAGCGGGACCTGGTGATTCAGCCGCTGATCGATGCCGATCTTCGACAGGAGCCCCGGCTTTGCCCCCGTCGGCTCGCCAGGCCGCTGTTGCGGCAACGGGCTCTGCGCCTGCACCGAAGGCGGCATCCAGGCGAAGCACACGACGGCCATCAGGGCGGTCAACGCAGCCGAAATGGGGCGCACGTTCTTCATCAATGCGGCTTTCTCTGCTCCCCAGGCTTGGTACCCCGCGGCGGCGGCTTCGCTCCCGTTTCCGGCTTCAGAATCGTGATGTCTGACTTCTGACGGCCACCCGGGATCCCTCGGCCGCCCGACGATTCACCATTCGCAGCGGCGGACGTGCCCATCCAGGCATCGGCGCCATCGGGACGGGCGGCGACGCCATCGTGCAGGAGCTTCTTCTTCGCCTCGGCGATCGGCAGGCGGGCGATGCCACCCTTTTGATCGATCCATCCGTAATCCCCGAGCGTCTGGGCCTCGAAATCGCGGTGCTTCTTCAGCGCCGCCGGCT